>Ga0189291_100061_pt1 | contig 168230 bp, 146 predicted proteins | sample UW1redminimetaG_FD_130331 | JGI IMG/M metagenome (GOLD analysis project Ga0189291, IMG submission 130331) | Marine microbial communities from the Costa Rica Dome - UW179B-red mini metaG | ecosystem: Environmental > Aquatic > Marine > Oceanic > Photic zone | place: Costa Rica: the Eastern...
CTACAAGAACATGCGCGCCTCGGGCATGGACGATGTGATCTTCTCCGGGTCCGGCAACCGTCCGGCCCGCAACACCGCCGAAGTCGGCCTCTATCTCGACAATTCCGATCGCACTGCACCGGCGGCGTTCAACAATTCCGACGAAATCCAGGTCACCCGCCGCATCGAGCGGGAATCCGGCTCCGTCTACCGCATCAATGGCAAGGAAGCCCGCGCCAAGGACGTGCAACTGCTGTTCGCCGATGCTTCCACCGGCGCCCGCTCGCCCTCGATGGTCGGGCAGGGCCGTATTGGCGAGTTGATCCAGGCCAAGCCGCAGGCGCGCCGGCAACTGCTGGAAGAAGCCGCCGGTATTTCCGGCCTGCACTCGCGCCGCCATGAGGCCGAACTCAGGCTGCGTGCCGCCGAAACCAATCTCGAACGCCTTGATGATGTGACCTCCGAGCTTGAGGCCCAGGTCGAAAGCCTCAAGCGTCAGGCGCGGCAGGCCAACCGCTTCAAGATATTGTCCGCCGAAGTCCGTCAGGCCGAAGCCACGCTTCTGCATCTGCGCTGGTCGATCGCCAAGGGGCAGGAAGGCGAGGCTGAAAGCGCGCTTGCCAAGGCCACCTCTCAGGTCGCCGAACTGGCGCAGGCGCAGATGGAAGCCGCCAAGACCCAGGCCATCGCCGCCCACAAATTGCCCGAACTGCGCGACGCCGAAGCCGCGGCAGCCGCCGCCCTGCAACGCCTGCAGATTGCCCGCACCCAGATTGACGAGGAAGCCGAGCGCATTACCCGCCGCCGCGAGGAACTTGACCGCCGCATGGCGCAGCTCAAGGCCGATATCGAGCGCGAGGAACGGTTGATTGCCGACAATGCCGGGATCATGCAGCGGCTTTCGGAGGAAGAGGCCGAACTGAAAACAGCGCTGGAAGGCTCCGGCGAGCGCTCCGCAGCCCTCAAGGCAGCGTTCGAGACCGCCCAGGCAAAGCTTTCCGAAAGCGAGGCGTCGCTCGGCGTCGTCACCGCCGAACGCGCCGAGGCCGCCGCCGAGCGGACCCAGCTTGACCGGATGATCCGTGAAGCCGGCGAGCGCAAGGCCCGGCTTGACCGCCAGATTGCCAGCCAGGATGCGGATCTCGCCGCGATTGCCGAGCGGATTGCGGGCTTGCCCGATCCTGCCACCAAGCGCCGTGACAGCGAGGCCGCCGAACAGGCGCTGGCCGATGCCGAGAAGGCGCTGGCCGGGATCGAGACCGCACTTGAGGCAGCCCGCGAGGCCGAGGCCGCCGCCCGCCAGCCGGTCACCGAGGCGAAAGCCCGGCTCAATGCGATTGAGACCGAGGCCAAGACCATTGCCCGCATGCTCAATGCCGGGCAGGGCTCGGACCTGTTCCCGCCGGTGGTCGAGCAGATCAAGGTTGACCGCGGCTATGAGACCGCCCTTGGTGCAGCCCTTGGCGACGATCTCGACCTGCCGCTCGATCCCGCGGCCCCGGCGCATTGGGCCAAGATGCAGGTCACCGGCGAGGATGCGCCTCTGCCCGATGGCGTCACGCCACTGTCGACCCATGTGCGTGCGCCCGCCGAACTGGCCCGTCGTTTGGCCCATATCGGGCTGGTCGCCGATGCCGAACACGGCAAGGCCCTGCACGGATCGCTCAAGCCGGGACAGCGGCTGGTCACTCGCGATGGCGCGGTGTTCCGGTGGGACGGCTATGTCGCTTCCGCCGATGCCCCGACACCTGCGGCATTGAGGCTCGAGCAGAAGAACCGTCTGGCCGAACTCAACGAGGAAGTCGTCGAGGCCACCAAGGCGCTGCGCCAGGTGGAAGAGGCGCTGACCCGGAGCGAGGCCACGGTTGTAGCCCGGGTGAACGAAGGCCGCGCCGCCCGCGACCTGATCCGTGACGCCAGCAGCAAGGTCTCCCGCGCCCGCGACGAACTGGCGAGCGCCGAACGGGCGTCAGGCGAACTCTCCAACCGCAGGGCGGTCCTGACCGAATCACGTGCGCAGGTCGGCGCGCAGCTTGCCGAGACCGTCGAGGCGCTGGAACAGGCCGCGCAATCGCTCAAGGCCTGCCCGGACCTTGCCGGGCTCGATGCGACGCTGACCCAGGTCAATGCCCAGGTCGCGACCGATCGCGGCGGGCTGGCCGAGGCCCGCGCCGTCCATGAAGGTTTGGAACGCGAAAATGCCGCGCGCGCCCGCAGGCTTGAAGCGATCGCTGCCGAGCGCGCGAGCTGGCTTGACCGTGCCGCCAATGCCGAAAGCCATCTGGCGGCACTTCGCACCCGTTCGCAGGAAGCGGAAGCCGAGGTTGCTGGCATCGCCGAGGCGCCCGACGAGATCGCCGCCCGCCGCCGGCAACTGATGCATCAGCTGTCGGAAGCCGAAAAGCGCCGCCAGGACGCAGCCGACACGCTTGCCGTTGCCGAGACCAAATCGCGCGAAGCCGACAAGCTTGCCACCGAGGCGATCGGCTCGCTGTCACAGGGCCGCGAGGCGCGTGGCCGTGCCGAAGAACGGCTGATGGCGGCCAAGGAACGTCGCGTCGAAGGCGAGGCACGCATCCGCGAAGCATTGAATTGCGAGCCGCATGAAGCCTTGCGGCACTCGGGCCTTGCCGTCGATGCGCCAATGCCCGATCCCGCCCAGGTCGAGCGCAATCTCGAGCGTCTCAAGATCGAGCGCGAACGTCTTGGCGCGGTCAACCTGCGTGCCGAGGAAGAACAGACCGAGCTGTCCGACCGGCTCAACCTGATCGTTACCGAGCGCGAGGACATCATCGACGCCATCAAGAAATTGCGCGCCGGCATCCAGAGCCTCAACAAGGAAGGCCGCGAGCGGTTGCTGGTGGCGTTCGACATCGTCAATGAACAGTTCCAGCGGCTGTTCACCCATCTCTTCGGCGGCGGCACGGCGGAATTGCAGCTCATCGAATCCGACGATCCGCTCGAGGCAGGCCTCGAAATCCTCGCCCGTCCGCCCGGCAAGAAGCCGCAGACCATGACCCTGTTGTCGGGTGGCGAGCAGGCGCTGACTGCCATGGCGCTGATCTTCGCGGTGTTCTTGACCAATCCGGCGCCGATCTGCGTGCTCGACGAGGTCGACGCGCCACTTGATGACCACAATGTCGAGCGCTACTGCAACCTGATGGACGAGATGGCGGCCTCCACCGAAACCCGTTTCGTCATCATCACCCACAACCCGATCACCATGGCCCGCATGAACCGCCTGTTCGGCGTCACCATGGCCGAGCAGGGCGTCAGCCAGCTCGTCTCCGTCGACCTGCAGACCGCCGAGGAACTTCGCGACGCAGGCTGAGCCGCGATATCGCGTTTAGATCCAACAGGCCGGATTGGCCGGGGCCAATCAGATTGACGCTAACTGCCTGGGTGCCGATACTGGTTTGCCGGCGATGAGGTGATCCTGCCTTTCAGGCCGGTAGGGGAGTTGGCGCCATGTCTGTCTTGGGCTCACTGGTAATCGTGGTCTTGTTGGTTTTGGCTGCGTCCGCGGTGTGGACGCGCCGGCTTGCGGCGGGCGCTGAAAAGGCAGTCCCGCAGGCAGGCAAGATCCTTCGGGTAAAGGGCGGGGCGATCCATTACACCGATGACGGGCCGCGCGATGGCCAGCCGCTGGTGCTGATCCACGGCCTGGCCGGCTCCATGCACAATCTCAGCTATGCCCTGGCGCGGCAGCTGGCATCCGACTTCCGGGTGATCACCATCGACCGCCCCGGCACCGGCTATTCGACGCGCGATGATGACGATCTGGCGGCCTTGCCGGAACAGGCCGGCATGATCTGGGAGTTTCTCGACAAGCTGGGTGTCGACAAGCCGGTCCTGGTCGGGCACTCGCTCGGCGGCGCGCTGTCGCTGGCGATGGCGCTGCAGCGCAGGGAAAACATCGGTGCAGTCGCGTTGATCAGTCCTCTCACTGCAACCACCCAAGAGCCGCCTGCAGTCTTCAAGCCGCTGGTTATCAGGTCGAAGCTCTTGCGGCGTCTGATCGCACACACGATCGCGGTACCGGTCGCCAGACTGACAACCGGTCAGGTCGTCACCGAGGTATTCGCACCGGAGCCGGCGCCAGCCGACTTCATGATCAAAGGCGGCGGTATCCTCGGATTAAGACCCGGGTCTTTCATCGCCGCATCCGCCGATCTTTCCGGCGTTACCCGATCGATGCCCGCCCAGGTGGCCCGTTACAGGGAGGAGCTGGATGTTCCCGGCGGTGTTCTTTACGGGGCCGACGACCGGTTGTTGTCGCCTGACCTTCATGGCCGTTCGATGGAGGCTTTCGGACTGTTCTATGAGAGTTTGCCCGGACGCGGTCACATGATCCCGGTCACCGTGCCGGAAGCCTGTGCGGATTTCGTCCGTCGGGTCGCCGGGCTTGCCCGATAATTGGAGCAAGGGCGGTCCCGTATCATTTCTTCAGGCGAAAATCCTGATGGCAGGCTTTGCAGCTCATGCCCAGTTGGCCGAACGGTTTCTTGATGTCGAGCGGGCCTTCTGCCGTCTTCGCCGCAGCGGCGAGCGCCACGGCCCTGGCCTTCATCTCGGCCGAGCGATCCAGGAATTCGTCCCACCTGGTCCAGATTTCCGGCCGCGCTTCGCTGGGTGACTTGATCGAGCCTTCCGGGAACAGATGCGCGAAACCTTTCGCATGATCAGCAATCTGGCGTGCTGAAGCGGTGATTTGCTGCGGATCAAAGGCCTTTTGACCGCTGAGCATGTGGGCAACGGTTTTCATCTGGGCGGCGATATCGCCCATCATCTCCATTCGTTGCTTGACGACGCCCTTTGCGCCCGAATGCGCCAGGGCGGCGCCGGTGCTCAGGATCAGAGCCACGAGCGTGTACTTGATTGCATTGCTTTTCAATGATCCCTCCTGATTTGCGACAAGCATGCACCAGAGCGATCAATGCGATCAATGCCTGCCAATCACAAGGCCTTGATCAGCGCGGAAACCACGCGGTCCTGGGTTTCGTCGTCGAGATAGGGGTGCATCGGCAGGCTGAGCACGCAGTTCGACAGCATGTCGGTAACCGGCAGCGCGCCGCCGGCAATGCCGTGATGGCTGTAGGCATCCTGGCGGTGCAGCGGCTTGGCGTAATAGACTGCGCTCGGCACGCCGTCTTCCTTCATCTTCGCCTGGATGGCTGCACGGTCGCAGCCTTCGGGAAGCTTGAGTGTGTATTGCGCCCACACCGACTGAAGCCCGTCAGGCACCACAGGTGTTGCGACATGACCGGAGAGCAGCGCCGAATAGCGCGCGGCAATCCGGTTGCGCGCCTCGATCTCGTCATCGAAGATCGCGAGCTTCTCGATCAGGATGGCCGCCTGCATGGTGTCGATACGTCCGGTCATGCCGATACGCACGTTGTCATACTGGCTGGTGCCCTTGCCGTGAAACAGGATCGAGCGCAGCGTGTCGGCGAGTTCTCCGTCATCGGTGAAGACCGCCCCGCCGTCGCCATAGGCGCCAAGCGGCTTGGCCGGGAAAAAGCTGGTAGCAGTAGCCATCGCAAGCGTTCCGACCCGCCGGTTGTGATAGCGCGCGCCATAGGACTGCGCGCCGTCGCCCAGCACCCACAACCCTTCGCGGGCGGCGATTTTCGATATGGCGTCATAATCGGCCGGGATGCCGAAAAGGTCGACCGGGATCACGCCGACCGGGTCGTGCCCCGCATCCCTGGCGTTGACGATAGCGGTCTCGAGCGAAGCCGGATCCATGTTGAAGGTATCCGCGTCGACATCGACGAACCAGACATGCGCGCCGAGCCAGGCCACCACTTCCGCCGTGGCGACGAAGGTGAAGGCCGGACAGAAGATGGCCTGGCCGGGCTTGAGGCCCTTGGCCATCAGCACCATTGCCAGCGCATCGGTTCCCGAGGAGCAGGCCACCGTATGGCGGGCGCCGCAATGGGCCGACAATTGCGCTTCAAGCTCTCCGACTTCCGGCCCCATGACATATTGGCCGTGATCCAGAACCCGGGCGATCGCCGCATCGACGCGGTCGCGGATGCGTGCCTGCTGGGCGGCGAGATCGACAAACCGGACGGGTTCGCGTGTGGCGGATGACATGTGGTGGTAGCCCCCGGGCTCAAGCATCGTGTTGTCTCCCGCCGCGAGCCCAAATAGGCGACCGGATTTGAGGTTCCTGTTAAAGCCCCGCGGCATCGGGGTCCATATGGCGCTACGGTTTTCAACGCTGATTATTCCACCCTAACAATCACTTTGCGTTGCTTTTGGTGATGCGGCGTGAGAGCCGGGAGCAGTGTCGCTCCGTTTGAAAGCCACCTCCCGGCACCCCGGCGCCATGGCTGGAGCGTGCACGCAACAAACCAATCAACATCTTGATCCGTTGGATCGATTTAGTCGTCTATTTGGCCAAATTGCGCATTGTATTTCGCGCGCCATACGCTTAGCACCCCAAGCAAGGATTATCGGAAACAGCGTTTGCTGGATCGGCAATCGCCCGGCAAGCCGGGGTCTGATCCCCGGAGCCGGCGGCGGTGCAGTTTGCGGACGAGGAAGGTCGAGCAATGACGAAATGGGTCTATACCTTCGGGGACGGGCAGGCGGAAGGCTCGGCTGCGGATCGCAATCTATTGGGTGGCAAGGGCGCCAATCTTGCCGAGATGTGCAATCTCGGGTTGCCGGTGCCGCCCGGTTTGACGATCACCGCGGACGCCTGCGTCTGGTACTATGACAATGGCCGCAAGATGCCCGATGGTCTCGAGGCCGCGGTCACCGATGCGCTGGTCAAGGTCGGCAACATTGCCGGCCGTGCGTTTGGCGATCCGGAAAAGCCGCTGTTGCTGTCGGTGCGCTCCGGTGCCCGCGCGTCGATGCCGGGCATGATGGACACCGTGCTCAATCTCGGTCTCAACGATGACACGGTTCTTGCCGTTGCCCGCGATTCCGGCGACGAGCGCTTCGCCTTCGACAGCTACCGGCGTTTCATCCAGATGTATGCCGATGTGGTCATGGGGCTTGATCACGAAGTCTTCGAGGAAATCCTCGAGGATGAAAAGGCCCGGCTCGGTTACGAGCTCGATACCGACGTATCGGCCGCCGAATGGCGCGAGATCATTGCCCGTTACATGGCAATCATCGAGGAAGAACTGGGCATTCCGTTCCCGCAGGATCCGCATCAGCAGCTCTGGGGCGCGATCGCAGCCGTTTTTGCAAGCTGGATGAATGCCCGCGCCATCACCTACCGGCAACTGCATGACATTCCGGCCTCCTGGGGCACGGCAGTCAATGTCCAGGCGATGGTGTTCGGCAATCTGGGCGATCATTCCGCCACCGGCGTTGCCTTTACCCGCAATCCTTCGACCGGGACAAAGGAACTCTACGGCGAATTCCTGGTCAACGCCCAGGGCGAGGATGTCGTCGCCGGCATCCGAACGCCGCAATCGATCACCGAGGCGGCGCGGATCGAGGCGGGCTCCGACCGCCCGTCGCTGGAAAAGCTGATGCCTGAAGCCTTTGCCGAATTCCTGGCGATCTGCGACCGGCTCGAACAGCATTATCGCGACATGCAGGATCTCGAGTTCACCATCGAGAACGGCAAACTGTGGATGCTGCAGACCAGGTCCGGCAAGCGGACCGCCAAGGCAGCGCTGAGAATTGCCGTCGACATGGCCGGCGAGGGTTTGATCTCGCGCGAGGAAGCGGTCATGCGCATCGATCCGGCTTCGCTCGATCAGCTCCTGCATCCGACCATCGACCCGCATGCCAGCCGCGACATCATCGGCTCCGGCCTGCCGGCATCTCCGGGTGCGGCTACCGGCGAAATCGTGTTTACCTCCGAAGAAGCCGTCGAAGCCGCCAAGGCCGGCCGCAAGGTCATCCTGGTGCGGGTGGAAACCAGCCCGGAAGATATTCACGGCATGCACGCAGCGGAAGGTATCCTGACCTCACGTGGCGGCATGACCAGTCATGCGGCAGTCGTCGCGCGCGGCATGGGAACCCCTTGCGTCTCCGGCGCCGGTGGATTGCGCATCGATGCGCGCAACGGCACGCTGGTTTCCCTCGGCACGACCCTGAAGGCAGGCGACGTCATCACGCTTGACGGATCCTCCGGCCAGGTGCTCAAGGGCGCTGTGGCGATGCTGCAGCCCGAATTGTCGGGCGATTTCGGCCTGATCATGGAATGGGCCGATGCGACACGGCGCATGAAGGTCCGTACCAATGCCGAAACGCCGGCGGACGCCCGCGCGGCGCGCTCCTTTGGCGCCGAAGGCATTGGCCTGTGCCGCACCGAGCACATGTTCTTTGAAGGCGACCGCATCACCGCCATGCGCGAGATGATCCTCGCCGGCTCGGAAGGCGGCCGCCGCACGGCGCTGGCCAAGCTGCTGCCGATGCAGCGTTCGGATTTCATAGAGCTGTTCGAGATCATGAAGGGCCTGCCGGTCACCATCCGGCTTCTCGATCCGCCGCTGCACGAGTTCCTGCCCAAGACCGAGGAAGAGATCGCCGAGGTTGCGGCCAGCATCGGTGTATCTGTGGAAAAGCTGAGCCAGCGCGTCGATGAACTGCACGAGTTCAATCCGATGCTCGGACATCGCGGCTGCCGTCTGGCGGTGTCCTATCCGGAAATAGCCGAGATGCAGGCACGCGCCATTTTCGAAGCAGCCGTCAAGGCCGCCAAGTCGACCGGCGCGCCGGTTGTTCCCGAAATCATGGTGCCGCTGGTCGGCCTGCGCGAGGAGCTCGATTACGTCAAGGCGCGCATCGACGCCGTGGCGCGCGAGGTCATCGGCGAGGCCGGCGTCGAGATCACCTATCTCGTCGGCACCATGATCGAGCTGCCCAGAGCCGCCATTCGTGCCCATGCCATTGCCGAGGTTGCAGAGTTCTTCTCCTTCGGCACCAATGATTTGACCCAGACCACCTTCGGTATCTCGCGCGATGATGCCGCCTCCTTCCTGATGACCTATCAGCAGAAGGGCATCATCGAGCAGGATCCGTTCGTCACCCTCGACATCGACGGTGTCGGCGAACTGGTGCGCATCGCGTCCGACAAGGGCAGGGCGACCCGTCCCGACATCAAGCTCGGGATCTGCGGAGAGCACGGCGGCGATCCCGCATCGGTGCGGTTCTGTGAATCCATCGGTCTGGATTACGTCAGTTGTTCGCCGTTCCGGGTGCCGATTGCCCGGCTTGCTGCCGCTCAGGCTGCGATCGAGAAGACACGCAGCGCGTAACGCGGAGAACTTGCCCCGGCCTGGGATTCCTCGCCCGGGGCATCCCGTTCCAACATCTGGCCGTTCTTGAGAAGAAAAAACTCTTCATTGTGATGGGGCCGTAAGTCCCGACCATCTCATCGGTCTCGATAGATTGTATTTTGCAGATACAATTCATGGAGACTAATGTGATGGATCTCGTACCCTTGATCGATCTGATCGGTGAGCCGCAAACAGCCCTTGTCGGCGGCCTTGTTCTTGGCCTGGTATTTGGCGTGTTCGCACAGCGCAGCCGCTATTGCACCCGCTCGGCGGTTCTCTCTGCCATGGGCGAGAGCGATCTCAAGCCGCTGGCAACCTGGGCTGCCGGCTTCGCCGCCGCCATTCTTGCAGTGCAGGCGCTTCTCGGCGCGGACATGATCGATGTTGCCGAAACCCGCTTCTTCTCCACCGCGCAGAGCCTGTCGGGTGCGCTGATTGGCGGCTTGCTGTTCGGAGCCGGCATGGTTCTGGCGCGCGGCTGCGTGTCCCGCCTGCTGGTGCTCAGCGCCTCGGGCAATCTGCGCGGCGTCTTTTCCATCGCCATCATCGCGGTGACCGGGCTTGCCACCTACAGCGGCGTTCTGGTGCCGTTGCGCGACGGCATTGGCGGCCTGATGAACACATCGGCAATCGGCGGCAACGATCTTCTCGCCCATGCCGGGCTTGAGCGCTGGGCCGGTATTGCGCTTGGTCTGGGCCTGGCCGTCATCGCACTCGGCTTTGCGCTCAAGGCGCGGCTGTCGGTCTGGCGCCTGTTCGGCGGTGTGATGATCGGTCTGACCGTTGCAGCGGGCTGGTACTTCACCTGGCAGCTTTCGACCCAGGTCTTCGAGCCGATCCAGGCCGAAAGCCTGTCCTTCATCCGCCCGCTCGCCACCAGCAGCGAACTGGCGCTCGAAGGCGGGTTTGCCGGGCTGGACCAGGGTGTGCTGATCGGTGCGCTGATCGGTGCCTTCGTGGCGGCCCTTGTCTCCGGCGAGTTCCGCATCGCGACATTCTCCGAGCCGGGCGTGCCGTCGATCTGGCGCTATGCCGCCGGTTCGGTGCTGATGGGCTTTGGCGGCATTCTCGCTGTCGGCTGCACCATCGGCGCCGGCCTGACCGGCGGTTCGGTGCTGGCGGTCTCGTCGCTCGTGGGCCTTGCCTCGATGATCACCGGCGCGGCGCTGACCCAGCTTGTCTTGAGAACAGCGTCCACCGGGGCAACAAGCCCGGCCGCGTTCATTCCGGCTGAGTAATCTGAACGTCGCCCGTCCCGGCTTCAACACGGAGCCGGGGCAGGGCCGAAAGCCTCTGCCACTCAGCCTCATCCCCAATGGCGACAACGGGGCAATCCTTGCCGTAAAGCATCTGCGCAACCAGTGCGCCGGTCGCGATGATCGCGTCCCGGTCAAGCAGGATGATCGCGGCCGGAGCCGTGCCCAGCCGTATCGCCTCGGCAAGAACAGACGCGCCTGACGAGGAGCCGCGCCCGCGTGCCATGAACAGGATGGCACCGCTGAGACAGGCGCCGTGTTGCGGGTGGAAGCGGTCGATGACCTTGCCGCTGGCGCTGTCAAATCCACCCCAGAAGCTCAACGGATCGTCGAGTTTCAAGGAAGGCCCGGTGGCCGTGCCATGAACCAGACAATGCGCGCTCATGATCGCACCACCCGTCCGGCCCTGGCCGATAAGATCGTGTCGGCAAGTGTGCCGAAGGCTGCATCGACACCGAGATTGCCCGGCGCATAATAGGCCCACTTGCCCGAATTGGTCATCACCGCGCCGGACAGGTCCCTGATGATCGCGGTGACATAGGTGCAGGTGTCGACAACCACCGTGACGCCGGCTTCTGCAAGTTGCGCTGCCCGGCCATCGGCAGTCAGTTGATCCCATTCATGCCGCCCGGTGTTGACATAGACAGGCACCGCGAATGGCGCCAGATCGAGCATCGGCATCAACCGGTCGAATTCAGTCAGCGAGAAATGCGGTGTCCCGAGCGCCACGGCGGTCAGTGCCGAGCCGTCCGGAACCGTGTTCAATGTCGCCAGGATCTCGGCGATCTCGACAGGCCCCAGCCGCGCGACCACTGGCACGTTGAGCCCGCCCGTCGCCGTTTTAAGATCCGGTGCCTCCGGGGTCAGACCGATCGCATGAAACATGGCAACGCTGCCCGATGAGGCGGCGGCAGCACCCAGCGCTTTCAGATCGTCTTCGCTGGTTGAACCCGGCAATCCGGTGATCGCGGCAATGGTTTCGCCGCAGTGCTTGCCGATGAAGAGCCCGGCAGCCACGGCAAGCCCGCCGGCCGCATCGGCTCCGGCGTCGTCGAATCCGTGAATTTCGACCACCACACCGGCGCGTCGGTTCTCGGAGCGGTGCAGACCATAGTCGGGAACCCGGCCGGTCAGCGCGCAGGCCAGATCGATGAAATCGCCATAGCGGTTGGTGCGCGCCCCGATCACCGAATTGGCAAACACGATGGCATTGGATTCAGCCCAGGCCAACTGGTCGCCAAAGCGTGGCCGCAGCAATGTCTGATAGGGGGCACAGGTGAAACTCGGCGTGCAGCCGAGTTCGACATGGGCTTCCATCAGCCGCTTGCCCGCCGCGCCGAGCGCGTCGTCGCCGATGAACAGTTCAGGATGAATGAGATCGACCGAGCCGACATTGAGCGTTGTGGGAACCCTGACGCGGCCTTCCAACGTCACAAATCTTTCGACGAAATCAAGGCTTGCCTGACCGTGATACAGGCACCCGTCGACGTGGGCGCTCGCGCAGTCCAGCAGCTGCCAGGCACCGACAGCCTCGGCAAACTTCAGAACCAGACCAATCGCGTCCGCCGCGGCACGGCCATGCCGGCCGTCGATGATCTCGCGGTCTGTCTGAGTCAGGTTCACCGGTCTGTCTCCGCTCTTGTCGCTGCGGCGCGGAGACTAGCCTTTAAGATGTCGCCGTAAAAGGCATGAATGCCGGGATCAGAGCTTTTCCAGCACCGCCACGAAGGCCTTGGCAAACTGGACCAGGCCTGCGGTCGCCTCGTCGGCTTCCATGGCCCGGACCCGGTCTCCATTGGCGCTGAGCAACACCAGGCCGAAACGGCCGCCATTGTCGCGCGACAGGCAGACAACGGCTATCCGCTGGGCATCCACAGTAAGTCCGGAAGCAGGCAGGTCGAACAGGAATTCCCCATCGACCGTCTTGGCTGCGTCGCGCACGGCGTCACAAAATCCCCGGTCGGCGATGTCGCTGAGATCGAGCGCCAGATCGAGCTCGACCAGATCCAGCGCCAGCGGGTTTGGGTCCTGCGGCAGTTCAGTCCGGGCAGGATCAGCAGACCGGCGCGAAGGCCTGGATGTGTTGCTGGCGGTGTGGGCTGATGCGGGCAGCGTCGGGCCTTGCATCGACGTGGATGTGGCGTCTGTCGCCATGGCGGATCTCCTTCGGAACGTAAAACCCGTCCGGGCTGATCTGCCCCCCGCAGCAAACATTGCTTTCAAGCATGGCTGAAGTGTGGCGCTTGCCGCGGCAGTCATGAAAGGCTAAGGAATTCGGCCATCACCAGACGCGCATCCCGCGCTCCATCCGTCCCGGAGACCTGGCCGCGCCATGCCCTTCCGACCCAAACGCCCATACTCAGTCGCTGCCAGCTGGTCACGCACGCTCGGCCGGTTTGCCCTGATGCTGGCCTTCATGGCTCTGCTGCTGCACCGAGTTGGCATTTTGGCAATGCCGAACGCACTCGCCGCGGTTTTGCTGGCGTCCGTGTTGTCCGCGGTAGTTCTCGGCCTTTCGATCATCGGTTTTTTCATGCTGTGGCACATCGGTGCCAAAGGCGGGCATGCCTCCTTCGCCGGCATGGTCATGGCGCTGATCGTGTTGATCCCGGTCGGACTCGCGGCCAGTCGTTATGTGCTGCTTCCCAATATCCATGATGTCTCAACCGACGTGGAAAACCCGCCGGAATGGCTCGTGGAACCGGAGATCGTTCTCTCCTGGATCCCGCGTTCCGCCGGCGTCGATCCTGCCGCGCGGGCATTGCAGGCGGCTGCCTATCCGCAAGTCACCGGCCGGCGGTATGAAGGGGCGATCGACCGCGTGCTGCTTGCTGTGCGCGCCGTGGCGCAGGAAAACAAATGGACGCCGGTGGCCAATACCGGTGCTGAGGCGCTGGTCGACGGTCTTGAACCCACCTCCGAAGCTGCCGGTGAGCAGGATGCCACGGATGTGCTGAATGGCGAGGCGGATCCGGCGCGTGCGCCATTGCCGGCGCCGCGTCCCGATATCGAAAATGAACCGCCGCAGCCGCTCCCCTCATTCGCGGTTCTCCAATACCGGACCAAGTCGCTGATCTTGGGTATCCCGCACGACATGATTATCCGGCTCTCCGAGGAAGAGGAGACGACCTATGTCGACATGCGGGCCGCCACCCGCGACGGCGATCATGACCTCGGTCTGAACGCCGAACTGATCCGCACGTTCCTGCGTGATCTCGATGTCCGCCTGCTCGGCATTGCCGGCGGTTAATTCAATGGTTCAGGCGACCCGGTATTCGCCGTGGATCGCCGGAGGCCCATCGGTGACCACTTCGCCGCGGCCGACAAGATCTTCCAGATGCGCCAGCACCGACAGCGCCGCGGCCCCATGCAGCCGCGGGTCGGTGTCCCGGTAGATGACCTTGACCATGTCGGCAATCAGCCTGTCGCCTTTTTCAACGCGGCCGAATATGGCGCGTTCGCGCATGCGGCGGTGGGTCTTGAGTGCTCGGACGAATTGACGGGGCTCGTTCACCGGACCGCCATGACCGGGCAGGTAGACGCGGTCGTCGCGTGCCGCCAGCATGTCAAGCGAGGCCATGAAATCACTCATCGCACCATCCGGCGGCGCAATGATCGAGGTCGCCCACGCCATCACGTGGTCCCCCGAAAAGACAATATCGGTCTCAGCCCCGGTCAGAGCGAACGCCGCGTGGTTGGCAGTGTGCCCCGGCGTGTGCAGCGTTTCGATTGTCCAGCCATCGCCCGAAACCACATGCCCGTGACCAGCGGCGATATCGGGAACAAAATCGGTGTCCGAGCTCTCCTTGAGCGGATTGACCTCGCCGGTATAGAGCGGTCGCGCGGCCCGGTGCGGTCCCTCGGCCACTACAGTCGCTCCGGTCTCGGCCTTCAGCCGGGCGGCCAGCGGGGAGTGGTCGCGGTGGGTGTGGGTCACGAAAACATGGCTGACTGGCCGGCCGGCGATGGCGGCCGTCAGGGTTCGCCAATGGCTCTCGTCCTCCGGGCCGGGATCGATCACCGCCAGTGTGTCACGTCCGACAATGTAACTGTTGGTGCCATGAAAGGTCAGCGGTCCGGCATTGGGCGCAGTTACCCGCAGGATGTCCCTGGCGATGGGTACGCTTTCGCCGTGCGCGGGTTCAAAGGCCTTGTCAAACTGAGGTTCGTTCACACCTGTCTCCGGTTTCTGGCCCAGGCCCGGCGCTTCCAGCCGGCCTGGTATGCCGGCCAATTGTGGACGGCCCTGGATTTGGGCCGGACTGTCTTGCTGTCAGGCCGGTAAGTCAATATACCGCTGTCAATGAGCGGCTGGTTTAGGCCGCTCTTGCGAAATCTCTGGAGACTGATCCATGGCCATTGCCCCCGCCCGTTCCTTCGTTCAATCCCTTGCGCCTGAAGGCGTCGCCGCGCGTTACGCGACCTACGGCGCAGCTGTCCTTTTCGGCAGCCTCTTGATCGCGCTTGCAGGCAAGGTCACGGTTCCGTTCTGGCCGGTTCCTGCGACGCTTCAGACGCTGGCGATTTTCGTCATTGCTGCTGCCTTCGGCCGCAAGCTCGCGCTGGCGACATTGGCTGTTTATCTCGTTGAGGGTGCGGCCGGGCTTCCGGTGTTCACCAATGGCGGCGGCCTTGCCTATTTTGCCGGTCCCACCACCGGCTATCTCGCCGGTTTCGTCGTTGCCGCCGGCCTGACCGGCTGGGCAGCCGATCGCGGTCTCGACCGCAACGCGTTCAAGCTTTTCGCCGTCAACCTCGTCGGCACCGCGATCATCCTGCTGCTTGGTGCTGCCTGGATCGCGCTGGCTTTCGGACCCGAGAAGGCGCTGGCATGGGGCGTTGGCCCGTTCATCGCGACCGATGTGATCAAGGCGGCACTTGCTGCTGCGGTGGTTCCTGCCGGCTGGCAGATCGCCAACCTGTTCCGGCGCTGACAGCCTGAACCATGCTGTAGGCTCCTCGCGGGCCAGGCGAATCAAAATCCCGAACCCGCGTGGCAAACAAGCCGCGCGGGTTTCTTTATGCGGTGGAAAATCCTTGATTGCGGGTATGTTCGGCGCTTGTGGTCCGGTCCGTCTTTTGCTATCCCCGCGTGGCTTCCGGACATTGCCGGTTCGCTGCGGGCAGACGAACCATTCGGCCCGGATGAAGTGTTGGGGTATAGCCAAGCGGTAAGGCAGCGGTTTTTGGTATCGCCATCCCTGGTTCGAATCCAGGTACCCCAGCCACATCACTCTACCAGGACCATTGAACCGAAGACATCAGGGCGTCACAGGCCGCCTGCGGAACGAGTTCCGGCATTAGCATTAACATGTGCCATCAGACCAACGGGCAGGCTTGGGTATTTGGTCGCCGAGGTGTGCGGCTTCTATGCGTTCGAATCCGTGTTGCGGCTTGAAATGAATTGGCTAACGCGCTCGGCGTTGTCGCGGGCGATGCTGCCGTCTTCATTGATGGTATTGTTTTCAAACCCGATACGGACCTTTCCGCCCAGCCGTTCAGCTTCCCGGAGGCAGGCGGTTTCACTCCGCCCGAAGGCACAGACCGCCCAATCAGGTTTTGCCGCCAGTCGCGGCAGCAAGTCGAGGAATTCGGGAATCGATTCCGGCTTGCTTGGAATGCCCTGCCCATAGCGGCCGAGAACGAACAGCATCTGCAGCTGCCGGTCCGGAATCTTCCCTTGCGCACAAAGCCCTGTCAGGTTGCCCAGGTCTTCGGGGGAGTAGAGGATGTGCTGGACCGCCACGTCCCTCTCGTCACACCACCGGTAGAAGGTTTCGACCTCGGCGTTCCAGCCTTGAGATGTCAGTTCCGCCAGTGAAATCGAGACCGATCGGGGCTTGACGGAGCGCACAAGCCGCATCTGTTCTGCGGGATTGTAGCGGCCAACCGCTTCGGTGGTGATCTGGTGCAGCATGCCGGGCACCACCCGGGCAAGTTCTGCCAGCAGTTCCCGGTAAAGGCCTTCATCGAGGGTGTGGTTGGCGTCACCGTCACGGACATGCGCGTGGATCCCGTCGGCGCCAGCCTGTGCGCAAGCCAGGGCGGTTGAGACAATGTCCTCTATGGTTTCGGGCAGGGCGGGATGATCGGCTTTCTTCAGGCGGGCGCCATTCGGTGCGATCATGATGGCTGGCAGGGGCGGCATCGGATTTCGGGCGGCTTGTGTTGCCATGGTGTTGCGCACTCCCGTGCTTGAAGAAAAGCCTCAGAACGAAGGCGGCGTGCAGGCGCTGACGACGATGCATTCATCATCGCTGTTGTTGTGAAACCGGTGCGGGATCCGGCTCTCAAACGAGTAGGCGTCTCCCGGTCCAAGAACTGCGGTCTGCTCACCGACCGTGACTTCTATGGTGCCGGAAATGACAATCCCGACCTCCTGGCCATTGTGGGTGTAGAGATCCGCTCCGGTGTGGCTCCCCGGGGCATAGCGCTCGTAAAGCATCTGAATTGCCGCGTTGGGATTGTTGCCCACCTGGCGCAACGAAAGACTGCTCACGTCGCCGCTGTTTTTGGCAATCATGGCGTTGGGATTGAGTTCGCGCAATTCCTCTGCCCGGAAGAACACCTGCTCCGCATTGTCGGGCTCGCCACCGAAGAATTCGGACATGCTCATCGGTATCGCATCGAGAATACGCTTCAGCGAGGAGACGCTCGGGCTCGTGCTGTTGCCTTCGATTTGTGAAATCATTCCGTTGGTTACGCCGGATTTTCGCGCCAGTTCCCGTTGCGACAACTGGTGCGCGACCCGAACCGCTTTGAGGCGTTGGCCGATGTTCAATTCGGGCTCGGGTGCGGTTGCCATAGGTATTCTCCTGCTGGATGCGCCTTGGTTCCGTAGGGGCATCATTCCAAACTTTGCCGATATATTCAACGGGCTTGCATAATATATTAAACGGACCTAGTGTCTCAGTTAGTAATTTAGGGGTTGCTACTCATGCCTCGAGTGGCGATTAATACCCTTACTAGAGGCCGCCGCGGATCGCCAACAGGATCTGCGGCAGTTTGAAAGCAGTGCACATGACGTCCACCAATGCTTCCATCCTCGAACGGCGCGTTGCCTCGGTACCCCGGGGCGTTGGCACTGCGGCACCGATTTTCGTCGATCGCGCGGAGAATGGCGAGATCTGGGATGTGGAAGGCAAGCGCTATATCGATTTTGCCTCCGGCATTGCCGTAACAAACACCGGTCATCGCCACCCGCGAATCATGATGGCGGTGGCGGAGCAGGCGGAAAAATTCGCCCATGTGGCATTTCAGGTCACCGGCTACGAAATCTATATTGAACTTGCCGAACGGCTCAACAAGGCGGCGCCGATCAAGGACGCCAAGACCATCTTTTTCACCACCGGTGCCGAGGCGACCGAAAATGCGGTCAAGATTGCCCGCGCCCATACCGGCCGTCCCGGGATCATCACTTTCACGGGCGCATTTCATGGTCGTACGCAGCTGACCATGTCGATGACCGGCAAGGCGGTTCCTTACCGCACCCGCGGCACGCCCCCGAGCGCCGGCATTTTTCATGTGCCGTTTCCGATCCCGCATCATGGTGTCAGCGAAGACGATGCTCTAAAGGCGCTGTATCATTTGTTCAAGGCGGATATCGAGCCGTCGAATGTGGCAGCCATCGTCATCGAGCCGGTTCAGGGCGAGGGCGGCTTTTACCAGACCCCGCTCGGTTTCATGCAGAAGCTGCGCGAGATCTGCGACGAATACGGCATTTGCCTGGTCGCGGACGAAGTCCAGTCCGGATTTGCGCGGACCGGCAAAATGTTTGCCATCGAGCACTACGGAATCGAGCCGGATCTCATTCCGATCGCAAAGGCGCTGGGCGGTGGATTTCCGATTTCCGGGCTGATCGGCCGCGCCGATATCATGGATGCTGCCGAACCCGGCGGGCTTGGCGGAACCTATGGCGGAAATCCGATTTCCGTTGCCGCCGCATTGGCCGTTCTCGATATAATCGAGGACGAAAAGCTTTGCGACCGCGCCAACATGATCGGCGAGGTCATGATGAACCGCCTTCAGGAGATGAAGCGAAGCAACAGCCTGCGTCCGATCGGCGATGTCCGCGGGCTGGGCGCCATGGTCGCCTTCGAACTGGTCAAGGAGCGCGGATCGCATGACCCGGACCCTGATGCGGTCAAGGCCGTGACCGCTGCCGCGCTGGATACGGGGCTTATCCTGCTGTCCTGCGGTTATTACGGAAACACCATCCGGATTCTATCGCCACTGACAATCGAAATGGATCACCTCCATGAGGGGTTGGACAAGCTGGAGGTGGCGCTGAAGGCCTGAGGACAGGAGATCGGCATTGCCGCCGGGAATTGGAGGGCGGCAACCGAAAGAGTTTAAAAAGGGAGAAGAAGAATGAAACTTGTAAGAAATCTGATAGTGGCGGGCGCCATGGCGTTGGCGATATCGCCTTCCGCTGCAGAGGAAAAGTTCATCACAATCGGAACCGGCGGGCAGACAGGCGTCTACTTTGTCGTCGGTCAGTCCATCTGCCGTCTGGTCAATCGCGGCACCGCCGAGCACAATCTCAAATGCACCGCGCCGTCGACCGGCGGCTCGATCGCCAACATCAACGCAATCGCCGCCGGCGACATGGACATGGGCGTTGCCCAGTCCGACTGGCAGTACCATGCCTACAACGGTACTTCCGAGTTTGAAGGCAAGAAGGTCGACAAGCTCCGGGCAGTGTTCTCCGTTCATGGCGAACCGTTCACGGTCATCGCCCGCGCCGATGCAGGGATCTCGAGCTTCGACGATCTCAAGGGCAAGCGGGTCAATGTCGGCAACCCCGGCTCCGGCCAGCTGGCAACGATGGAAGTGGTTCTGGCAGCCAAGGGCTGGACCATGGGCGACTTCTCGCTCGCTTCGGAGCTGAAGCCCGCAGAGCAGGCTGCAGCATTGGGCGACAACAAGGTCGATGCGATCATCTACACGGTCGGTCACCCCAACGGCTCGATCCAGGAAGCCACCTCGACTGTCGAGGCAAAGCTGATCCCGGTCACCGGAGAGGCCATCGACAAGCTGGTCGCCGACAACGCCTTTTATGCCAAGGCAACCATCCCCGGCGGGATGTATCCCGGAACGCCTGATGACGTCGACACCTTCGGTGTGAAGGCGACATTCGTCACCTCGGCCGATGTCGGCGACGATGTGGTTTACCAGGTAGTCAAGGCGGTTTTTGACAATTTCGACCGCTTCAAGGGCCTGCATCCGGCATTCGCCAACCTCAAGGAAGAGGACATGATCAAGGATGGTCTGTCTGCACCGCTGCATCCTGGTGCCGAGAAGTACTACAAGGAACGCGGCTGGATGTAATCCGCCGGTCCCGGCTACCCCGAACCGGGTAGCCGCCTGAATTCGCAAGGGCGCACCATCACCCCGCGCCCTTGCGCAACAAGACTTGTATTCCGCAGTGGACAGGTGACCGACCCGGAACCGGGCGGCAAGGGGGACTTCATGGCAGACCAGAAAAACGCGCCGACATCCGGAGACACTGCCCAGCACGGCATGTCGCAATCCGAACTCGACGCGCTCGTTGCTTCATCCGATACCGGCGCGCGCGGAACCCACGGCGCGGTCGGCAAGTTCATCATGCTCGTTGCCTTGTTTTGGTCGCTGTTTCAGCTCTGGTTCGCATCTCCCATTCCGTTCGTGATCGGATTCGGCGTCTTCAATGACACCGAAGCCCGCTCGATCCATCTGGCCTTTGCCATCTTCCTCGCATTCGCGGCCTTTCCGGCCGACCGCACCAAGTTTCAACTCGCGCTCGGAATGGCGGTGCCGCTTATCCTCGCAGCCCTGTTCATGATGTCGGCGAAAGACGGGTCCTCGGTATGGTGGATTCCGTTGGTCGCGGTATCGGTGTCCGGCGCGATCTATCTCGGCTCCTATCCGGACCGAATTCCTCCCTGGGAATGGGCCATGGCTGCCATCGGCGCCATGGCGGCCCTGTATCTCTATTTCTTCTACCGGGACATTGCGAGCCGCGTCGGCGCACCGATCACCCAGGACTTCGTGATTGCCGTCATCGGCATTCTGCTGCTGCTGGAAGCAACCCGCCGGTCACTGGGCGCCGCCCTGATGATCGTCGCCTCGTTTTTCCTGGCCTACACGGTGCTCGGGCCCTACATGCCCGACATCATTGCCCACAAGGGCAACAACCTGTCCGAGATCGTCAATCACCAGTGGATCACCACCGAAGGCGTGTTCGGTATCGCGCTCGGCGTTTCCACGTCGTTCGTCTTTCTGTTCGTGCTGTTCGGCTCGTTGCTGGACCGCGCAGGCGCCGGCAACTATTTCATTCAGGTGGCTTTCAGCCTGATGGGCCACATGCGTGGCGGACCGGCAAAGGCTGCCGTCGTGTCGTCGGCCATGACCGGTCTGATTTCGGGTTCGTCCATCGCCAATGTGGTGACGACCGGGACATTCACGATCCCGCTGATGAAAAAAGTCGGATTTTCCGCCGAGAAGGCCGGCGCGGTTGAAGTGGCCTCGTCGGTCAACGGCCAGATCATGCCGCCGGTGATGGGGGCTGCGGCCTTCCTGATGGTCGAGTATGTCGGCATCCCCTATTTCGACGTGGTCAAGCATGCGTTTCTGCCGGCCGTCATTTCCTACATTGCGCTGGTCTACATCGTGCATCTGGAAGCCTTGAAGGCCGGCATGGAGGGGCTGCCTCGCTCCTACACGCCCAAGCCAATCGTCCAGCGGCTGATCGGGATCGCCTTCACCATTGCAGCGATTTGTGCGGTCTCGTTTGCCGTCTACTACGGCATGGGCTGGCTACGCCCGGCATTTCCGGTCGCCGCCCCCTATATCGTTTTCGTCCTGATCACCGCGGCTTATGTTGCCCTGGTGCGCATTGCCTCCAAGGAAGCGCCGCTTGAGCTGGATGATCCGAACTCTGCAGTGACCCGCTTGCCATTGCCCGGACCGACAATACGCTCGGGCTTGCACTACATCCTGCCGGTGGTTGTCCTTGTCTGGGCGCTTATGGTGGATCGCCTTTCCCCGGGATTGTCGGCCTTTTGGGCCACCGCTTACATGGTCTTCATCCTGCTGACCCAGCGGCCTTTGATGGCCATGTTCCGCGGTACCTCCGAGATCGGGGCAGCCATCAGTCAGGGTTGGAAAGACCTCATCGATGGATTGGTGGTCGGTGCGCGCAACATGATCGGCATCGGCATTGCGACTGCAACGGCCGGCATCATTGTCGGTGCGGTCAGTCAGACCGGGGTGGGTTCATCGCTTGCCGATGTCGTTGAGGTTCTCTCGGGCGGCAATATCATGGCCATCCTGGTTCTCACCGCGATCCTGTCGCTGATCCTCGGCATGGGTCTGCCGACAACGGCCAACTACATCGTGGTGTCGGCGCTGCTGGCCCCTGTTATTGTCACGCTCGGCCAGCAGAACGGCCTGATTGTGCCGTTGATCGCGGTTCACCTGTTCGTGTTCTATTTCGGCATCATGGCGGATGTGACGCCGCCGGTGGGGCTGGCAAGTTTCGCCGCGGCCGCGGTGTCGGGCGGAGATCCGATCAAGACCGGCGTGGTCGCCTTCTTCTACAGCCTGCGTACCGCGGCCTTGCCGTTCCTGTTCATCTTCAACACCGAGCTTCTGTTGATTGATGTGACCTGGGTGCAGGGCGTCTTCGTCTTCTGCATAGCAACGGTCGCCATGTTGCTGTTCGCCGCGGCAACGCAGGGATGGTTCCTCGCCCGCAACCGGATCCATGAAACGGTGGCGCTGCTTCTGGTCGCCTTCACCCTGTTCCGGCCGGGCTTCTTCATGGACATGATCTTTCCTCCGTATCTGGAAACCGATCCGGCCGAGATCAGCAACGCAGCGGCCGGAACCCCAAGCGGCGAGTCGCTGCGCATACGCGTCGCCGGCGTCAATGATCTTGGGGATCCGATCGAGTTTGTGGCCTTGCTGCCGATCGGTGACGGGGCGACCGGAGAAGAAAAGCTCGCCAATGCCGGGCTGGCCTTCCGCCAGGACGGGGACAAGATGATTATTGATGACGTGGCCTTCGGTTCCGCCGGGACGGCTGCCGGACTCGACTGGGACCAGCAGGTGTTGCGCGTTCTCAAGCCCGTCGATGTCCCCAGCAAATACTGGATGTTCATTCCGGCGCTCCTGCTGCTGGCTCTGGTCGTGATGATGCAGCGGCGCCGGTCACCGGTCTCCGTTTCAACCGCAACCGCATAATCAGAACGAGGAGAATTGAAATGTATAAGACGATCCTTGTCACCATTGACCTCTCCCACAAACCGTCATGGGATCTGGCCCTGCCCAAGGCCATTGCCTTGGCAAAGGCCAATGGCGGAGTGCTGCATGTCCTCACGGTAATACCGAGAGTACCGTCGGCTGTCGTCGCCGGGTACCTGCCGAAGGATTTCGAAGCCCACGCTCTTGAGGATGCCAACACGCGGCTCACGTCGATTGTCGATGGCAGTGTTGGCGACGCGGTCGAAGCCCACGTTCATGTCGCCCATGGCGTTGTGCACCAGGAAATCCTCAAGGCTATTGAGGACCATCACGCAGACATTGTGATCATGGCCAGCCACTCGCCGGATCGTGTGCGGGAATTCCTGGTCGGCTCGGAAGCCGACCGCGTCGTGCGGCGGTCGCCTGTATCCGTTCTGGTCGTTAGAGGGTAGCAAAGATGACGCCCGATTCGCGTTCGGTCGATATCGGGCTTTTATGATGATCCACGGAGTTCACCTTTTATGACACCATTCGCAATCGCCGGCGTCCAGATGTATGTCAATGCCGTTCAATCCAATGTCGACGCCATGCTGCACAAGCTCGACGTTGTGATGGCGCGGTTCCCCTGGACGCAGATGGTGGTGTTCAGTGAGCTCGCCCCATTCGGTCCGCTGTCGCGGTTCGCCGAACCGCTTCTCAATGAAACGATCGAGCGTTTTCAGGCCGCGGCACGGCGTTACAATGTCTGGGTGATCCCGGGTTCGATGTTCGAAAAGGCAGAAGACGGCCTGATCTACAACACCAGCACGGTGATCAATCCCGACGGTGCCATCGTCTCGCACTACCGGAAAATGTTCCCTTTCCGGCCCTATGAAGCAGGGATCGCCGCGGGCACAGAGTTTTGCGTTTTCGACGTGCCTGGTGTCGGCCGGTTCGGCCTCTCGATCTGCTACGATATCTGGTTTCCGGAGACCACGCGTCATCTCACCAGCATGGGGGTCGAAGTCCTCATCCACCCGGTGCTGACCGGCACCATCGACCGGTCGACCGAACTGGCGATCGCCCGTGCCACCGCTGCGCAATTCCAGTGCTATGTCTTCGACGTCAATGGCCTGGGGGCAGGCGGCATTGGCCAGTCCTGCGTGATCTCGCCTTCGGCAACGGTGCTGCATCAGTCAATGGCCGGAGAGGACATGTTCCCGATCGAAATCGATCTCGATCAGGTCCGGCGCCAGCGTGAAACCGGATTTCTCGGGCTCGGCCAGGTGCTCAAGAGCTTCCGCGACCGGTCCGTCGACTTTCCCGTCTACGACCGGACCAGCGGTGTGGACGCCTATCTGCACGGCCTGGGCAAGCTCGAAACACCGGGCCAGGGCTCACAGGCCGGACTGCCTACATCCGCAGCGGCGGTGTACCAGCCGCACCTCCCGGTGCAAACGGACATGTCAGCCCCGGCAACACCAATATCATCAGCGGCGGCGGGCAAGACCGTCACGGGATAATTCACGCAAGACCACAAAACAAAAAGACCACAGGAAATCTTGCGGAGTACAGGGGCAACCGAAAAGGACAAATTGATGCAATCAATGAGTGACTATTATTCTGCGGTTCAACTTAGAGCTGACAGGTGGGGCGCGTTGCGCGAAGCGTTGGAGCTGCTCAAGCGCGAGCCGGAAGGCCGCCGGGCCAAGGCAACGCGAGCCAACATTGTCGAACTCTTCGACTCGTTGTCACTTATTGAAGCCTATTGGGCCTTTCCCGGTGTTGCCGCATTTGCCCACATGCGCCGGCAATACGAAACCGGCAACACGGATGACGCCTTGTTCAGTGTGCGCCGTGTCACCCGGGCACTGACTACCGGCGCCTATCGCCGCCGCCATATCCCGCTTGACCGGGATGTGGTCGACGCGGAGGAGAATGAGGACGAGGCAGTGCTGTCGCCGGAGGCACGGGCGCTCTCCAAGCCCTATTTCGAGGTGATGATCGTTGATGATCTCAACGAACATCAGGAACGCTGGCTCAAGAGCAGCTTGCATTCGATGCGCCGCGCCGATGACGCCTTCACCTATGAATCCGTGGTCGTGCCAAGCCTTCAGGACGCACTCATCGGTGTTCTGTTCAACCACAATATCCAGGCTATCATTGTCCGGCCCGGCTTGAAGCTCGAATCCAAGGTGGAACTGCCGATCCTGACCCGCTATCTCAACCGGGCGGGCGGCATTGACGAGATCGAGGAGATCGCGCCCGAGGACTACGGCCCGGAACTCTGCCGCCTGATCGGCAAGGTCCGTCCGGAGCTCGATGCCTACCTGGTCACCGATCGCTCGGTGGAAGCCATCGCCGGGCTTGATCTCGGTATCTGCCGCCGCGTCTTCTACAATCAGGAAGACTTCATGGAGTTGCATCTCAACATCCTTCGCGGGGTGCAGGCACGCAACAAGACACCGTTCTTCACCGCGCTGAAGGAATACTCCAAGCAGCCGACCGGTGTGTTTCACGCCATGCCGATCAGCCGCGGCAAGTCGATATCGCGGTCGCACTGGATCCAGGACATGGGCGCCTTTTACGGCCCCAACATCTTCATGGCCGAAACCTCGGCCACCAGTGGCGGCCTGGACAGCCTGCTTGAACCGCACGGCCCCATCAAGGAAGCGCAGGAACTGGCGGCGCGCGCCTTTGGCGCCAAGCAGACGTTCTTTTCAACCAACGGCACATCCACCTGCAACAAGATCGTCGTCCAGGCGCTGGTCCGGCCCGGCGATATCGTGCTGGTCGACCGCGATTGCCACAAATCGCACCACTACGGAATGGTGCTGGCCGGCGCCCAGGTTGTCTATCTCGACAGCTATCCGCTCAACGAATATTCGATGTATGGCGCGGTTCCGCTGAAGGAAATCAAGCATCAGTTGCTGAAGCTGAAGGCGGCCGGCAAGCTCGACCGGGTCAGGATGCTGCTGCTGACCAACTGCACGTTTGACGGCATCGTCTACAACGTCGAACGGGTGATGGAGGAATGCCTCGCCATCAAGCCCGATCTGGTCTTCCTTTGGGACGAGGCCTGGTTTGCCTTTGCCCGTTTCGGCCCCACCTACCGGCAGCGCACGGGCATGCACGCCGCCAAGGTATTGCGCGAAAAACTGCGGACGCCGGAATACGCCAAGCTCTACGAAAAGCAGCAGGCAAAACTCAAGGACGCCGACGAAGAGACCCTTCTCAAGACCCGTCTGTTGCCGCCGCCGGATTCCCGTGTCCGGGTTTATTCGACCCAGTCGACCCACAAGACGCTGACATCGCTGCGCCAGGGCTCGATGATCCATGTCAACGATCAGGACTTCAAGGGGGAAGTGGAGCAGGCCTTCCACGAAGCCTACATGACCCACACGTCGACCTCGCCGAACTACCAGATCATCGCTTCGCTCGATGTCGGGCGGCGGCAGGTGGAACTCGAGGGTTTCGAGTTCGTGCAGCGCCAGGTCGAGGCCGCGATGTCGATGCGCCGGGCGATTTCGACCCATCCGGTGTTGCAGAAGTACTTCAAGGTGCTGACCGCCGGCGACATGATCCCGGAGACTCACCGCGAGAGCGGGGTGTCGAGTTATTACGACCCCGATCAGGGCTGGACCGACATCTGGAGTTGCTGGGAGAAGGACGAGTTTGTCCTCGATGCCACCCGCGTGACGCTTGTCGTCGGCGGCACCGGCTGGGACGGCGACACCTTCAAGAACAAGATCCTGATGGACAAGTACGGCATCCAGATCAACAAGACCTCGCGCAACACGGTCCTGTTCATGACCAATATCGGCACCACGCGGTCGTCGGTCGCCTATCTGATCGAGGTGCTGGTCGAGATCGCCAAGGATCTCGATGATCTGCTTGACGATGCCTCGCGCATGGAGCGTCTGAGCTTCGACAAGCGTATCAAGAACCTCATGCATGATCTGCCGCCGCTGCCGGATTTCAGCCGGTTTCACGATGCATTCCGCACCGACAACGAAACCATCGAAGGTGACATCAGGTCGGCATTTTTCCTCAGCTACGATGACCGCAACTGCGATTATCTCGAACTCGACGGCTCCATCAACGACGCCATCGAAAGCGGGCGGGAAGTGGTTTCGGCCTCGTTCATCATTCCCTATCCGCCCGGGTTCCCGATTCTGGTGCCGGGGCAGGTGGTCTCGAAAGAGATCCTCGCCTTCATGCGCGCACTCGATGTGAGCGAAATCCACGGCTACCGGCCGGACCTGGGTTTGCGCGTGTTCACCCAGGAAGCTCTGGACACTCACGCCGGGACACATTTGGCAATTTCAACCAACAATAAGGGGAACTAGAATGCCAAAGAAAATGCTGAAAAACATGTCGGAAATCCGGCGGTTCTTTCACCGTAACGAGGATCCGATCTATTTCATATCGGCGACCAATTTCAATCTGCTCGGCATCGATGAGTGGTGCAAGAATTTCAAGTACATCTGCTACATCGATTGCTACGACGGCCGTCACCCGAACGTGTTCTGCCCGTCCGAGCAGCCGCATGCCGAATTCCAGTCGATCGAGGACATCAACAACTACCTCCTGCAGCACAAGGAGGTGATCGATTTCATCAAGCGCCGTGGCGGCAATCCGAAATTCGTCTTCCTGATGTTTGACGAGGAAACCGAGCGTCTGGCCAATGAACTCGGCGCCGTCGTCTGGTTCCCAAGCGCCGAACTTCGTACCTCGATGGACAACAAGATCGAAACCGTGCGGGTCGGCAACAAGGCCGGCGTGCCGTCAGTCCCGAACGTGCTGGCGGAGGTCACCTCCTACGAGAACCTGCGCGAGACCTGCAAGGAAGCCGGGATCGGGAACGACCTGGTGCTGCAGTCGGCCTTTGGCGACAGCGGCCATACGACCTTCTTCATCAAGTCCGAGGCCGATTTCCGCCGCCACGCGGATGAAATCATCGGGCAGGGTGAAATCAAGATCATGAAGCGGATCGATTGCCGCGGTTCGGCAATCGAGGCCTGCACCACGTCGACGGGGACGATCGTCGGTCCGCTGATGACCGAGCTGGTCGGCTTCAAGGAACTCACGCCCTACCGTGGCGGCTGGTGTGGCAACGAAATCTTTGCCACCGCGTTTCCGAAGAAGGTTCGTCAGAAGGCGAGAGAGCTCACCTTCAAGTTCGGCGAGCAGCTGCGCAAGGAAGGCTACAGCGGGTATTTCGAGCTCGATTTCCTGATCGACAAGAAGACCGGCGACATCTGGCTCGGCGAGCTCAACCCCCGTATCACGGGCGCCAGTTCGATGACCAACCATGCCGCGTTCGCCCATGCCGATGCGCCGCTGTTCCTGTTCCACCTGCTCGATTTCTCGAAGGTGAAGTTCGATCTCGACATCTCGGAACTGAACTCACGCTGGGCCGATCCGGACATGATCGACAGCTGGAGCCAGATGGTGGTCAAGCACACCGAGGACAGTGTCGACATCATCACCGAAGCGCCGCAAACCGGCATCTACAAGATGCATGATGACGGCCGTGTGGTGTTCGACCGGTTTGACTATCACCGGCGCGCGGTGGAAAGCGAAAACGAAGCTTTCTTCCTGCGTATTCAAAAGCCCGGCGATTACCGCTATGAAGGCGCTGATTTGGGCATTCTGGTTACCCGCGGGCGGTCTATGACGAACAATTTCGTGCTGACCGACCGGGCCAAGAAATGGATCCATGGGATCAAGAACAGCTTCGTGGCAAAGCCGCTGCCGGCTGCTGATGCTGGACCGGTATTTTCCGAGCCGGCCTTCAAGATCCTCTAGATCCCGGAGCAAGGACGTCAAATGCAACATCTTTGGCGTTCAGTCGATGAAACTGAACCCGGCCCGAAATGGGCCGGGCTTTTCAATGAATACTGGCCGGACTACCACCGCTGGTGGAGCAGCGAGAGCGTCGAGGCCCGGCCGACCTACTGGCAGTGCCTTCAGGCGATCAAGCTCTACATGCCGGAACTGCTCGGCATCTATGAGCAACTGTGCGAGCTTGCCGGCGGCGGCGACGAGGCCGCCCGCTTTCTCAGCCTGTACAATCCGCCGGCCTACCTGTCGGCTTGCTCTCAAGCGGTCTGGTCGGGCGAAGAGCCGGTGCTGGTCCGCAATTACGATTACAGTCCGTTGGCCTTTGACCGCCTGATCATGCGCACCGGCTGGCAAGGACGCACCGTCATCGGCACCTCCGACGGGCTTTGGGGGCTGGTCGATGGCATGAACGATGCCGGTCTGGCAGTGTCGCTGACCTTCGGTGGCCGCAAGGTGGTGGGCGACGGTTTCGGCGTGCCGATCATCCTGCGCTACGTGTTGCAGACCTGCGAGACAGCCGAACAGGCGGCCGAAGCTCTGTCGCGGATCCCCAGCCACATGAGCTACAATGTCACCGTGCTCGACGCGAAGCGCAACTATATAACAGCCTACATGGCGCCCGACCGGCCGACCCTGATCACCCATTCCGCCGTTGCCACCAATCACCAGGAGAAGGTCGAATGGGATGCGCATGCCCGTTTCACCGCGACGGTCGAGCGTGAGCGTTACCTGCTTCAGCGCATGACGCTTCATCGCGACACCCAGGAGAAGTTCATCTCCGCCTTTCTCAAGCCGCCGCTCTACTCCTCTGCCTTCGCCGATGGGTTCGGCACCCTCTACACAGCCATCTACCGCCCCCGGCTTGGCGAGATGGAACTCCGCTGGCCATTGGGCATGTGGTCATTCGATATCCACAATTTCAGTGAAGATCAGCGGATGATCCACATTCCGGTCTAGGTCGTGTGGACAATTATGGTTGCGGTGGAGGTTTGGTCGAGGAGGCTGCGGGGCGTAACCTGCGGAGGAAGGACATGCTGGGCATATACGGCGGCGAAGGCTGCGACCATGTGCCAGTCTGGTCAAATCCGTTTGGGACGAGGCATGCTAAACCGAAAGTCGTTGTTGCAAGAGCTTGAAGGGCCCGGCTTTGCGGCGTCGTTCGCGCTTCTCAATTTGTTTGCCCGGCCTCGCCGGCGCCACATCCATTACTGTCCGCACGCCCTAGGGAGGGAACCGTCATGAGCCATGTCTTTACCCGTCATACCAAGATCCAGCCGCCCGTCGTGGCCGATGGCAAGGGGTGCTACCTCTATGACAAGAGCGGCAAGCAATATCTTGACGGATCGGGAGGTGCAGCGGTGTCCTGCCTGGGCCATGGTGATGCGGCTGTCATTGCTGCGGTGAAGACCCAGCTCGACAAGATCGCCTTCGCTCACACCGGCTTCTTCACCTCGGAACCGGCGGAAGCCCTGGCCGATCTGTTGATCTCCAAGGCGCCCGAAGGCATCGACAAGGTCTATTTCGTCTCCGGCGGATCCGAGGCGACCGAAGCCGCGATCAAGCTTGCGCGGCAGTACTTTGTCGAAAAGGGCGAACCGCAGCGCTCCAGGCTGATCGCGCGCAAGCAAAGCTATCACGGCAATACCATCGGCGCTCTGTCGGCGGGCGGCAATGAATGGCGCCGCGCGCAGTTCGGCCCTCTGCTTTTGGACATGAGCCACATCGAGCCCTGCTATGACTATCGCCTGCGCCAGACCGATGAAACGCCGGAGGCCTACGGGCTGCGTGCGGCCAATGCGCTCGAGGCGGAAATCCTCCGTCTCGGTCCGGACACTGTGATGGCCTTCATCGCCGAACCGGTGGTCGGAGCGACGGCCGGTGCGGTGCCGCCGGCGCCGGGTTATTTCAAGCGGATACGTGAAATCTGCGACCGGTATGGCGTGCTTCTCATTCTCGATGAAGTGATGTGCGGCATGGGCCGCACAGGCACTCTGTTCGCATCGGAACAGGATGATGTCCGGCCGGATATCATCGCCGTCGCCAAGGGGCTCGGCGGCGGATACCAGCCTCTCGGCGCGATGCTGTGTTCGGCCACGATCTATCAGGCGATCGAAGCCGGCAGCGGCTTCTTCCAGCACGGCCATACCTATATGGGGCATCCGACGGCCTGTGCTGCGGGCCTGGCGGTCGTCGGTGGAATTCTGGACCGGCAGCTGCTGCCCAAGGTCGAGGAAATGGGCCAGTTGCTCAAGGCACGGCTTCATGACCGATTTAGCCAGCACCCCAATCTCGGCGATATTCGCGGACGAGGATTGTTTGTCGGCGTCGAACTGGTCCAGGACCGCGAGACCAAGGCGCCGTTTGCGCCGGGGGATCGCATTGCCGCGAAAATCAAGACGGCCACCTTTGACGCTGGGCTGATCTGTTACCCGATGTCGGGGACCATCGATGGCCGCAGCGGCGATCACGTGCTGCTTGCGCCGCCCTACATCATCTCACGGGAGCAGGTGGATGAGCTGGTGGACAAGCTGGCCGTGGGCATTCGGGCCGCCACCGGGGTCTGACCAGGTCGCTGTGGCTCAATGTCTTGCCGCGGCGTCAAGTTCTTGATCCTGTCGCCTTGGTACCGGCTTGACGCGGAGTGCAATCCATACTCTGTAGCCAGGTACATCATCCAAGGGGACAAAAAATGATTGATCTCAAGAGCTTCGGCGACCTCTCAACCCTGGAACTTGGAGACTTCGCGCCCAAGCCAACAACCTTCACGGAAGGCCAGGTTGAAGCGGCCAGGGAGCTCTGGGCTTCGGCCGATGGTGTGAGCAGTGTGGGTGTGTGGGAATGCACGCCGGGGCGGTTTTCTGCTGACCGGACAAAATCCTCCGAAATCTGCCACATTCTCAGTGGGTCGGCGACGGTTGAGGGAAAGCATGGCGGAGACAAGCGGGACATCGGTCCTGGAGATGTGCTCGTCCTGCCGCTCGGGTGGCAAGGCGAGTGGACCATCCATGAACAGGTGCGCAAGACCTATGTCCTGACCCGGCAGCCCTGATACGCCGCCAAACCGCAGACAAGGCGATGCATCGGGGCCGCAAACCTCACGGTCTTGCTAAATGTCCACGGCTCTCCGCCCTTGAAAACCGGGCTTTTCAGGCTTAGCCCCCGGCTTCGTTGATCTGTATCAATGATGTCGCCCCTCGCTACCCTACACTGACCGGCAGGGAGGGCTGCTCATGTGGGATACCATCAAGAAACCCGACGCGCTTCGCGCAAAGGCGCAATTGACGCCTGATGTTCGCTCAGCTTTCACATGGGAAAAGATCGAGAGCGAGTTGCTCGATGGTCTTCCCGGTGGCGCGCTCAATATCGCCTATGAAGCGGTGGACCGGCATGTCGCCAACGGATCCGGTGATCTGACCGCGATCAGGTGGCTGGGCAAATCCGGTGAACGCAAGGACCTGAGCTATGCCGATCTGAGCGCCGCATCCTCGCGCTTCGCCTCGGTCCTGAGCGAACACGGGCTTGGCCCGGGCGACCGGGTGTTTTCGCTGCTCGGGCGCGAACCGGAAGTCTTCTACGCAGCCCTCGGCACGCTGAAGGCCGGGATGACCTTCACCCCCTTGTTCTCCGCCTTCGGCCCCGAACCGATCCAGACCCGCATGGAAATCGGCGAAGCCAACGCGATTGTCACCACCGAGGCAATTTACCGCCGCAAGATCGAACCGTGGATCAAGGATATCCCGTCGATGCGGCTGATCCTGATCGTCGGCGATACGGCTGCGGAAGGCTGCGTGGCGCTCGGCCCGGCGATGGAACAGGCATCGGCCGACTTCAAGGTTGTGCCGACCAAGCCCGAAGACGAGGCGCTGATCCACTTCACCTCCGGCACCACCGGCCGCCCCAAGGGCGCCGTCCACGTCCACAAGGCGGTGGTAAACCACGCTTCGACCGGCCGCTACGCTCTCGAACTCAAGCCCGGCACGATCTACTGGTGCACGGCTGATCCCGGCTGGGTCACCGGCACTTCCTACGGCATCATCGCGCCGCTGGTGCATCGCGCCACGCTGATCGTCGATGAGGCCGAGTTCGACCTCGACCGCTGGTACGAGACGCTTCAGCGCGAGAAGGTCGAGGTCTGGTACACCGCACCGACCGCGATCCGGATGATGATGCGGGCAGGCAAGGACGCCGCCAAGGGCTATGATTTCTCCGCCCTGCGCTTTCTCGCCAGCGTCGGCGAACCGCTCAATCCGGAGGCCGTGGTCTGGGGCAACGAGGTCTTCGGACTACCGTTTCACGACAATTGGTGGCAGACCGAAACCGGCGGCATCATGATCGCCAACACCATGGAAATGGACATCAAGCCCGGCTCCATGGGCAAGCCACTGCCCGGCATCGAGGCTGCGGTCGTCAACATCGAGGACGGCAAGGTTTCCCCCTGCAAGACCGGCGAAATCGGCGACCTCGCATTGAAGGTTGGCTGGCCGTCGATGATGCGGGCCTACCTGCACGAGGAAGCGCGCTACAAGAAGACCTTTGCCGGCGACTGGTACATTTCCGGCGATTTGGCGATGAAGGACGAGGACGGCTATTTCTGGTTCGTCGGCCGCGCCGATGACCTGATCAAGTCGTCGGGTCACCTGATCGGCCCGTTCGAGGTGGAAAGCGCCCTGATCGAGCACGAGGCGGTGGCCGAGGCCGGCGTTATCGGCCTGCCGGATGAGACCGCCGGCGAGGTGGTCAAGGCCTACGTGTCGCTCAATCCCGGCTTCGAGCCCTCCGAGGACCTGGAGAAATCGATCCGCGGCCATGCCCGCAAGAAGCTCGGCCCGGCGGTGGCGCCGCGCACCGTCGAGTTCCGCAAGACCCTGCCGAAGACCCGCTCGGGCAAGATCATGCGCCGCCTGCTCAAGGCGCGCGAACTGGGCCTGCCCGAAGGCGACATTTCCACCCTGGAGACGGATGAGTCATGAGCCAAGCCGAGAAAACCCACCTGACGCACGCCCATGTCACCGAACTGCTCAAGGGCATGATCCGCATCCGTCATTTCGAGGACAAGTGCGCCGAGCTCTACACCCAGCAGAAGATCCGCGGGTTTCTGCATCTCTATGATGGCGAAGAGGCGATCGCCATGGGGGTGATCCCGGTTCTGGGCGAGCACGACCGGATCGTGGCGACCTATCGCGAGCACGGCCACGCGCTGGCCCGTGGCGTGCCGATGGGCGAGGTGATGGCCGAGATGTACGGCAAGGCCGAGGGCTGTTCGGGCGGACGCGGCGGTTCGATGCACCTGTTTCACGCGCCGACAAACTTCTTCGGCGGCAACGCCATCGTCGGCGGCGGCCTGCCGCTGGCCGGAGGCCTGGCGCTGGGCGACAAGCTGGCCGGCTCCGACGGCGTGAGCGTCTGCTTCTTCGGCGAAGGGGCGGTGGCCGAGGGTGAATTCCACGAGACCATGAACCTGGCGGAGCTGTGGGACGTCCCGGCGCTGTTTGTCTGCGAGAACAATGGCTATGCCATGGGCAGCGCGCTGGCCCGGACGGAATCGGAGACCGATATCCACGTCAAGGCAGCCGCCTACGGGATCGTCTCCGAGGTTGTCGACGGTCAGGACGTGGTCGCGGTCGAGGCCGCCACGAGGCGGGCGCTGGCCAGCATCCGCGAGACAGGCAAGCCGTATTTCCTCGAATGCCGCACCTACAGGTTCCGCGCCCACTCGATGTTCGACGCCCAGCTCTACCGCGACAAGGAAGAGATCGCCAAGTTCCGTGCCAAGGGGCCGATTGTCCGGTTCCAGGGCTGGCTGCTGGAAAATCACCTGCTTCAGGACAGTGACATTGCCCGCATCGAGGCCGAAGTCGACGCGGAAATTGCCGAAGCCGTGGCCTTCGCCGAAGCCGGCACATGGGAGCCGGTGGAAACGCTCACCCGCCATGTCGTCTCGGAGACCCCGGCGCCTGCGCCGGCTCCCGCTGCCCCCTCCGGCAAGACCCAGGAAATCACCTACCGCGAAGCGGTCAAGCAGGCGATCCGCGACGCCATGAACCGCGACAGCCGTGTGTTCCTGATGGGCGAGGATGTCGGTGCCTATGGTGGCTGTTACGCGGTGACCAAGGGCTTGATGGCCGAGTATGGCGAGGACCGAATCCGCGACACGCCGCTTTCGGAATCGGGCTTCACCGGCTTCGGCATCGGTGCCGCCGCCGCCGGTCTCAGGCCAATTGTCGAACTGATGACGGTCAATTTCAGCCTGCTGGCGCTCGACCAGATCATGAACACCGCCGCCACCATCCGCCACATGTCGGGCGGCCAGTTCGGCGTGCCGCTGGTGATCCGCATGGCGACCGGCGCGGGCAAGCAGCTTGCCGCCCAGCATTCGCACAGCCTGGAAGGCTGGTATGGCCATATCCCGGGATTGCGGGTGTTGGCGCCGGCGACGGTGGAAGATGCAAGGGGTATGCTCTGGACCGCGCTGGAGGACCCGGATCCGGTCCTGATCTTCGAAAACGTCATGCTCTACAACATGACCGGCGCGCTCGACGAGGCTGCGGGAGCAGTCGACATCGACCGCGCCGCGATCCGCAGGAACGGCAAGGATGTAAGCTTGGTCACTTATGGCGGTTCGCTGTGGAAGACGTTGGAGGCGGCGGAAGCGCTCAGCGCCGAAGGCATCGAGGCGGAAGTGATCGATCTGCGGACGCTCAGGCCGCTCGACGATGCCACCATCATGGCTTCCATCGCCCGCACCCGCCGGGCGGTGATTGTCGATGAAGGCTGGCGCAGCGGTTCGATCTCCGCAGAAATCATCGCGCGGATCAACGAACAGGCGTTCTGGCATCTCGATGCGCCGCTTGGCCGGGTCTGCTCGAAGGAAGTGCCGATCCCCTATCCGAGCCATCTCGAGCAAGCGTCGATCCCGCAGGTCCCGGACATCGTTGCCGCGGCCCGCGCCGCGCTGGGACGGGGTTAAGGGCCAATGGGTGTCTTTCTCATGCCCTCGCTTGGTGCCGACATGGAGAGCGGCAAGCTCGTCGAATGGCTGGTCAAGCCGGGTGACGCGGTTCATCGCGGCGACGTGATTGCCGTCGTCGAAACCCAGAAGGGTGCCATCGAGATCGAGATCTTCGAGGACGGGATCGTCGAGTCGCTTCAAGCCGAACTGGGCCAGACCCTTCCGGTCGGCGCGCCGCTGGCAATGATCGGCGACGGAACCGGAGCAGCGCAAGCCGCACCGCCACCGCCGGCGCCACCGTCGCAAGCCGCACCGCCACCGCCGGTTCCACCGGCGCAAGCGGCAGAGCCCGAACCGGCACCCGCCAAACTCCCCGTAGTCGAGCCGCTACCGACCCCGGTCGAGGCGAAAGCCGCGCCGCCGGCAGCACCGGAGCCCGAGACCGTTCGGCCTAAGCTTGCGGAAACGCTGGCCACAAGCCATGGGATCGAAGTTCCACCTCCATCCTCCGCCACGCCCGTTCCGCCCACAGCGCCCGGGTCAGGCGCAGCCCTGGCCGCATCTCCGGCAGCCAGGGCGCTTGCGGCGGAGAAGGGAATTGATCTTGCCACCGTCACCGGGTCCTGGCCCGGCGGAGCGATTGTCCTGGCCGATGTCGAGCGCGCTGCGGGCGGCGTTGCGCAAGAACCTGCAGCCAGCCCGGCGCCGGCCCGCAAGCCGGGCAGGGGATTTGACATCGAAGCGATGCGTCAGGGGATCGCCGCGGCCATGGCCCGGTCCAAGCGGGAGATCCCGCATTACTACATGAGCCACGAGGTCGACCTTCAAATCGCCACCGACTGGCTGGCGCAAAAGAACGCCGACACCGGACCGGCCGACCGCTTGCTGATGGGCGCACTGTTGGTCAAGGCATCGGCTTTGGCCGCAACGGCTGTCGACGGCATCAACGGAACTTTCGAAAACGGTACCTACACCCAATCCCCTGTCGTCAATGCCGGCGTTGCCGTGGCCTTGCGCGGCGGCGGCCTGGTGGCGCCAGCGGTTCCTGCCGCTGATGGCATGACGTTGCCCGACCTGATGGCCGCCATGCGGGATCTTGTTGCCCGTGCCCGCGCCGGCCGGCTGCGGTCCTCGGAAATGACCAGCGGCACCATCACCATCTCCAGCCTCGGCGAGCGCGGCGTCGACCAGATGACCGGCGTCATCTATCCCCCGCAGGTCGCCCTTGTTGCCTTCGGCACGCCTCGGGCGATGCCGCGGGTGGTCGACAATGCCGTCCACGTCCGTCAGGCAGTGTCCGTGACGCTTGCCGCAGACCATCGCACCAGTGACGGACGCCGCGGCGCGCGTTTTCTCACCGAGATCGACAAACTCTTGCAATCCCCGGAGGCCCTATGAATCGCGACACGCTCTACGCCACGTTCATCGAAGAACTCGTCAATGTGGCCCCCGACCTCGATCCGGCGACGATCGGCCCGGACGACCAGTTGCAGGATGATCTGGAGCTTGACTCCATGGACGTGCTCAACCTGGTGGCGGCCCTTCACGACAAGCTCGGGATCGACATTCCCGAAGACGATTATGTCCAGATCGAAACGCCGGCAAAGGCCGCGGACTATCTGGCCGCCAGGTTGAAATAACGCGTAGAGCGCGCGCCCCCTCGGCATCGTCGATCGAAACGCCATCTGAGGCAAAAGCTGTCTACGGTGGGGCATTCCGCTTGGAAATCCGGACCTGTTTACCCTCGCGATCATTGGCCTGATCCGGGGACTTCATCGATTGCCTGTACGCAACGCTTGACCTTCCAGTCACTGGAAGGGTTAGTGATGATGGATGGTGTCCGGACAGTGCCGGGGCCAGGGCTTGATGGCGGCATGGCTGCTATCCTGATCATCTGCGGAGGAAAGCGTGTGAACATTGGAGCCGCGGCCGAGCTTGCCAATCTGCCGGCCAAGACAATCCGCTATTATGAGGATATCCGGCTGATCACGCCGGAGCGGGCGGACAACGGCTATCGCAGCTATTCGGCGTCGGACATCGAGCGGCTGAGGTTTTTGCAGCGAGCCCGTGGCCTTGGATTTTCGATCGAGGAATGCCGGCAGTTGGTGTCGCTGTATCAGGACACCAACCGCGCCAGTGCCGAGGTCAGGTCCATCGCCAGCGCCAAGATTATCGAGATCGACGCCAAGATCGAGCAACTGGTCGGCATGCGGAAAACCCTGTCGGCGCTGGTCTCCGAGTGCCGTGGCAACAGTGAGCCGAAATGCGCCATTATCGATGAGTTGTCCGGAAAGGACGCGACATGAAGACAAGATCGCTTCTGATCGCTGCTGTGATCCTCCTCGCTGGCGCTGCCGCCTGGAACATGAGCGCCACACCGGACCAGCCCGCAGCATCTGCCGGTGCGCCACTGATGAAGGTTTCCGTTCCGACGCTGAGCCCTTCGGTTGAGGCCGGAAAGGCCGTATTCGATGCCAATTGCGCCGCCTGTCATGGCGCCAACGCCGCCGGAAAGGATGGCGCGGGTCCGCCTTTGGTGCACAAGATCTATGAGCCCAATCATCACGGCGACATGGCGTTTTTCCTTGCCGCCAGGAATGGTGCGCGGGCGCATCATTGGCCCTTCGGCGACATGCCGCCGGTCGAAGGGATCTCGGAAAACGATATCGGCAAGGTGGTCAGCTACGTCCGCGAATTGCAGCGCGCCAACGGCATCTTCTGACAACCCGATGCGGCGCGATTGAGAAGTGGCCCGCAAGGTGCCGGAGGCGGGGGACTGGTCTGCCGCGCATCTTGACGCAGCATTGCGCGAAGGCCTTGTGAGGGACGCATTGGATGTATATCTCTGCGGCAGGTCGGATTTCAGGTTGAGGACATGATCGGAACACGGCGTTTGATGAGCAGATCGGGATTGGTGCGCATGTTGTGCGCGCTGTCGCTGCTGCTTGTCGCCTTTGCCCACAAGCCGATCGTCTCATCCGCCACGGCCGCGGCCTATGCGGACGTCAATATCGCGGAATTCGTTCTGCCCGACGGCACGCTTCCCGACCTCTGCCTCGACAGTGGCAAAACCGGCGAGCATGCCTCTGCCGGCCATTGCGAAGCCTGCCGTATTGTTTCCTCGGTCGATCTGCCGTCTCCCTTTGGCGCCTATCTGATCAACCGTTGGAGCGCCGGTGCCGATCTGGCGGTCGCCCTCAACGCCAGGGTCACGCACCCGGTCCTGCGGCCCAGCGCGTCACCGCGCGGCCCCCCTTCCTTCACAGCCTGATACCTCGCCCGGGCAGTGCACCTCCGTGCCTGTTCCGGCTCATGAGCTGACCCGGACGCCTGCCCAATGGCGTGCGTCCTCAATCTCCAAATCTGTTCGGCCAGGGACCGTCTTTCGACGTCGCTCTGGTGTCAAAACCCTTCCACGCCCGTTCCGGGCGATCCAATAGAAAGCAAACACCATGAAACGCATTGCCATTGTTCTCTCCGCCGCCATTCTCGGTTTTTCGTCGGCTGCGGCTTTTGCCGAGGACTACACACTCGGCTCGCTCGAAATCGAACATCCCTACGCCCGCGCCACCCCGCCCAACGCGCCTGTTTCCGGCGGCTACATGACCATCCGCAACACCGGTGCGGACGCCGACCGGTTGATCTCGGGCGAGGCCGACTTCGCCGACCGTGTTGAAATTCATGAAATGGCGATGGACGGCGACGTCATGAAGATGCGCCAGCTTGCCGATGGTCTGGAAATCCCGGCCGGCGGCGAAGTCGTGCTCCAGCCGGGCGGCTACCACGTCATGTTCATCGGCATTGACAGCCAGTTCAAGGACGGTGAGGTCCGCAAGGCAAAGCTCACTTTCGAAAAGGCGGGCACCATCGAACTTGATTTCGATGTGAAGGACATTCGCGCCATGCAGGGCCAAATGAAGATGGACGGAACCGGCAAGATGGAACATGGCAAGATGAAGCAGGGCGGTTGACCCGTGCAGCTCGGTCTGAAAACCGGGATAGGGGCGGCGCTTGCCGCCCTGTTCCTGCTCTCCGTCGGGTTCCTGGGCTGGCAATATGCGGTCCAGGGCACCGATCAATCGCTGACCGCCGGCATGAAGCTCGGGACCGATTTCGCGCTTGTCGACCATAATGGCGCGCCGATCACCCAGGCCGCGTTCGAGGGGCGGCCGACGCTTCTCTATTTCGGCTTCACCCGCTGCCCGGAAGTCTGCCCGACCACGCTTTACGAAATGTCGGGCTGGTTCGATGCCCTGGGCGAGGACGGCCGCGACCTGCAGGCGTTCTTCATTTCAGTCGATCCCGAACGCGATACGCCCGAAATCATGAAAGGCTATTCGGAAGCCTTCACCGACCGGGTGACGGGCATCACCGGCGATCCCGATGAAATCGCAAGAGTGGTGGCAGCCTGGCACGTCTACGCAGCCAAGGTCCCCACCGACGACGGCGATTACACCATGGATCACACCGCTTCGGTGTTTCTGATCGACAGCAACGGCGTGTTCAAGGGGACCATCGCCTATGGCGAGAGCCCGGAGACGGCGATCGCCAAACTCAGGCGGCTGGCCGGATTGGCCGGATAAGGCTCAATCCGCAGCCGCCCGGTCGGCAATCATGCTTCCGTCCTCCAGCGCGTCGCCGGGATAGAGGATCACCCGGTCGCCGTCCGACAGGCCCGACAGGATCTCCGCGAAGCGGTCGGTCATGTGGCCGATCTCGACCGGCGTGACCTGCGCCGTATCATCCTCGATCCTGAACACTGCCCAGTTTCCGTCGTTGCGGTAGAGCGCGCTGACGGGAACCTGCAGTGCCGCCTCGGAAGACCAGGTGATGAGATTGGCAATCACCCGGAAGCCGTGACCGAGATCTTCCGGCGGAGGGTCCTTGAGCGCGATGATCGCATTGACCCGCTGTTCGGCGATCCCCAATGCGGAGATCTTGGTGAAAGCGGAAGGTTCGATGCGCTCGACCGTTGCCTGCAAAGCATCCGGACCGCCCCAGTCGGTAATCAGCGCCGGGCTGCCCGGACGCACCTTGACCGCATCCGCCGATAGCAGATCGACGGTGATTTCGAGATCGGAGGGATCACCGACTTCGGCGATCAGCTGGCCGACGTTTGCCGCCTGTTCGCTCTTGGCGTTGAGCGACAGGATAATCCCGTCAATCGGCGAGACGATACCGACGCAGCATTCGCCATTGGCCGATGTGATCGGCGTCTGCCCGGGTTGCGACATCCGTGCCTGCGCGCTGGCAAGTTCGGCGCGCCTGAGCGCGATCATCGCCTCGGCCGACGTAACCTGGGCTTCGGCGAGTTCCAGCTCGCCCTCGATTTTTTCCAGCTGGCTTTGCGAGACGATGTTGGTGGCTGCCAGCTTGATCGCCCGGTCATGGCTGGCTCGGGCCAGAACCCGCGCTGTGCGGGCGCGTGTCAGCTCCACCTCGGCCACCGCAACGCTGGAGCGCGCCGCGTCGATCGCGGCCATCAGTTCGGTCCGGGTCCGCATGTCGATAAACGGCGGATCCAGCGGATGAATCGAGGTGATGGCGGCGCCGGCTGCTATCGGGTCGCCGACCGAGTGCTCGACCCGGTCAAGGTGTCCTGCGATGGGCGAGGAGACCGCGTAGACGTTGCGGATGCGGGTAATCCCGTCTTCTTTGACAATCACCTGCAACGGAGCGGTTGATACAGTCGCGAGGTCGACCAGGATCGGTTTTTCGCCGAAGGCAATATAAATTCCTCCGCCGATCGCTGCGGCGACCGCCAGTCCTGCGAGGCTTCGGGCAAGCACAGAGGTCATGGTTTCAGTCCCTTGTTTTCAAGACGCGGATAAGATCGAGCCGGTCGATGCGTCGCCGCACGATCAGCGCTGACACCAATGCTCCGCCAAGCACCACCAGGCTCGACACGGCATAAGTGGACGGATTGATGATAAGTGGAATCCGGAACAGATCGCTTTCAAAACCCTTGGCGACGAGTTCCGAGAAAGCACGGCCGATGAGCCAGCCCAAGGGCTGCGCCAGCGCCACCATGACGCCGAGCTCGGTCATCAGGACGCTTGAGACCTCGCCGTTGGTGAAGCCGAAGACCCGAAGGCTGGCCAGCTCCCGTGCGCGCTCGGAAAGCTGGATCCGTGCGGAATTGTAGATCACCCCGAATGTGATGATGACGGCGAGAGATACATAAATAGTTATGCTGATGCCGATGTTCTCGTTGATGACGTCGCGGAATCGCTCCCGCGATACCCCTTGCAGAGCCACCGAGGCGATCGCCGGCGTTTCTTTGACCACGTCATAGAGGTCGCGGATGCGGCTTTCATCCACGATTACCCGAGCGCCAGAGATGCGCGCGCCGCGGCCAGACAGACGGTCAAGCGCTTCGCGGCTCATATTCGCATTGAGCCCTATATAGCTGTTGGTTTCGCCGACCAGCGGCACCTGGACACGCCGGCCCTGTCCGTCGCTCAGTTCCACCTCGACCTGGTCACCCGGCGAAAGCCCCAAATGGTCGGCCAGGCGCTCCGACAGCAAAATCCCCGAGGGAGGCAGTTTGATCGGCAGGAAGTCCTGATCGAGCACCCGGCTGATATCGGTTTCGGGGTCGGAGGCAATGATTGAAATATTGCGCGACCGGTTTCCATGCCTCAGTGTGGCGGCTTCGGCGCGAAACGGCTCCGCCGCGATCACGCCGGGCAACCGGGCGACTTCCCGAATTGCGTCTTCCGACCGCTGTGCCGCGAAGGTCAGCGTTGCGTCCTGACGATCGGCACGGAACCAGATCGTGTCGATCATGTGGTCGACGGAATCCAATGCGAACAGCGATGTGATCAGAAGCGCCACCGGCAGCGCCGTCCCCAAGGTCGTCAATGTGGTGCGCAGCGGCCACCGAACCAGATGACGCAAGGCCATGGTGGTCAGTTGCGAGAAGGGGAGGCGGAAACCACCCGCCGAACCGCTGAACAGGCTGCGGTATCGCGTCGGCGCCGGCGGTCGCATGGCAACAGCCGGCGGCAACCTTACCGCACTCATGATGGCGTTGGCTGCACCGACCAGCGCCGCGGCGAAGGTGACAAGCGCGGATATCACGTAGAGGTCCGGCTCTTGCGAGAACACCAGGAACGGGAACGAATAGAATTCGCCGTACAGGGATGCCATGCCGTGTCCGAGCCGGGTGCCTGCGACCGCGCCAATGGCGACGCCCACCAGCGAAATCGCCAGCGTCAGCTTGGAATAGTGCCAGGCAATCGCTGCATTGGAATACCCCACGGCCTTGAGCAGGCCGATCTGTTCGCGTTCCAGCGCGATCAGCCGGGTCAGGATCATGTTGACCAGAAATGCCGAAATGAACAGAAAGATCGGCGGGATCACCTGCGCCATGGCCCTGAGCTGGATCAGTTCGGAGTCAAGAAACGCATCGGACATGTGATCGGTGCGGTCATAGGCGCCGGCGCCGCCATGCGGCTTGAGGATGGTGTCCAGCTGCGCGATGACGTCCCTCTGGTCAGCGTCGCGCGACAGTGTCAGCGACACGTCGTTGAATGCGCCCTTCATGTCATAGGCGCCCTCGAGCACCGCGCGATGCATGTGGATGACGCCGAACCGCTTCTGGTCGGGCACCATGTCGCCGGGACCGATGGCATAGACATATTCCGGAGACAGCGTGATCCCGGTGATCGACAGGTGGCGCTTGCGGCCATTGATCAGCACGTCGAAGCCGTCGCCGGGCCGAAACCCGTGCGCCTCGGCGAAGGCTTCGATGATCGTTGCCTCGTCGGAACGTCCCGGTTCCGGCAACCGGCCCGAGCGCAGATAGAGGCGGTTGACGGAAGGCTCGTCGTGATCAGGGATCGAGATCAACATGCCGGTCGCCGGTTCCGCCATGCCCAGAATGTCGATGACCACCGGATTGACGATCCGGGTGGCCACTGCGGAGACGCCGTCAATGGCTGCGATCTCAGCCTTGATGCTTTCCGGTGCCCGTGTTGCCGAGGCGAACACCTGCCCGAACCGGGTCCGATCATAAAACGCCGTGCGGGTATCTTCCAAAGCCCGCGTTGCGCCCAGCGCCAGGATCAGGGTCATCACACCACAGGCCATCACCAGCGCCACGGCGAGCGATTGCGCCCACAACCGAACCAGATCGCGGAGAAGTTTCCGGTCGAGCATGCTGATGCCCTTCACCAGCTCACCTCCGATGGCTTGAGCCGCGTTGGATTGAATTCGCAAGAGGCAATCTGGCCATCCAGAAACGAGAACACCCGGTGGGCGATTTTCCGGATCCCGGCATTGTGGGTGATGATTGCCGTGGTTGCGCCGGTTTCCTCGTTCACCCGCGCCAGCGCTTCCAGCACGATAATGCCTGTGGCGGAATCGAGCGCGCCGGTCGGTTCGTCGCACAACAGCACTTCCGGTCTTTTGGCGATCGCCCGGGCAATCGCCACGCGCTGCTGTTCACCGCCGGAAAGCTGTGCCGGGAAATGGCTCATGCGGTTTTCAAGGTCAACCAGCGCCAGCGCATCGGACGGCGACATCGGGTTGGCCGCCACTTCGGTGATCAGCGCCACATTTTCCCATGCCGTCAGGCTCGGGATCAGGTTGTAGAACTGGAACACGAAACCGACATGGTCGCGGCGGTAAGCCGTCAGTTCCCGGTCGGTCGCACCGGCCAGTTCCTCGCCCTTGAACTTCACCGATCCGGATGTCGGCCGGTCAAGACCGCCGACAATGTTGAGCAGGGTGGATTTCCCGCTGCCTGACGGGCCGAGCAGAACCGCCATCTCTCCCGCTTCCAGCATAAGGTCGACGCCGTTGAGCGCCCGGACCTCGACCTCGCCGGTGCGATAGATCTTGGTCAGGCCGGAAATATCAAAGACCGGGGGCGTGCTGGTTGCGGTTTCAGATGTCATGGGCAGGACCATAGCCTTCCTGTCATCGGTGTCTTTGATTCTCGTCAACCATCGTAAAACAGCCCCGATACCATGCAATGGCGTCACAATCGGGCGCTAGAAGATGCAGCGTACGACAGCGCAGAAAACCATGCGGCATCTTTGGCCTTTAGAAGTCATGCATGATCGAATAGTATAGAGTGTCTCGGGGAGTGCACCATGGATATCCAACGCAAAGACGTTCACAATTCGGACACGCCGGTGCTGTGCCAGGCGTGCGAAAGCCGTCATCGTGGCGTTTGCGGAGCCTTGACCAGTGAGCAGCTGCTGCAATTGAGCAAGCATTCCAGCCGCCGCACGGTGGAGCCCGGCACCGAGCTGGTGAGCGAAAGCACGCAGACCAAAAACTACGCCAACATCATTTCGGGCGTTGTGAAGCTGTCAAAGATGATGGCCGACGGCCGCCAGCAGATTGTCGGTCTTCAGTTTGCGCCGGATTTTCTCGGTCGGCCGTTCCGCGCCGAAAACGGGGTCAGCGCCGAGACCGCGACCGAGGTCAAGGTGTGCTCGTTCTCCAAAACCGTCATCGAGCGGATGATCAAGGACACGCCGGAACTCGAACACAAGCTGCTTGAGCAGACGCTCGACGAGCTCGATGAAGCCCGCGACTGGATGCTGACGCTCGGACGTAAGACGGCCGGCGAAAAGGTCGCGAGCTTTGTGTTGCTGATCGCCACCCACGCATTTCCTGACAATGAAGCGGATTCAGCCGTGTTCGATCTGCCAATGAGCCGGATCGACATCGCCGATTTCCTCGGGCTGACCATGGAAACCGTCAGCCGGCAATTGACCAAATTGCGCAAGGACGATGTGATCCGCATCGTCAACAACCGTCATGTCACGGTTCCCGACCTGACGCGGTTGTCCGAACGGGCAGGTTACTGAGCTTTCGGCCACAGGTCGAAGGGCTTTGCAAGCTTGCGTTTTTATCACCTGCGTCAATCCCTGTTTGAAACAGGCAGCTTCTGTTCTAGGCTCGTCTTCCGGACGGTCTTTGGGAGGAGGCTTGCATGGAATTCGACTATGTCATTGTCGGCGGTGGATCCGCCGGCTCGGTGCTTGCTGCCCGACTGAGCGAGGATCCCAGGCTCAAGGTCTGCCTGCTGGAGGCGGGCGGCGACGGCAAGGGCGTTCTGGTGCGGGCGCCGCTCGGCATTATCGCCATGCTGCCCGGACGGCCCAGGATCAACAACTGGGCCTATGAGACGGTGCCGCAGCCGGGGCTTGGCGGTCGTCGCGGCTACCAGCCCCGTGGCCGCGCGCTGGGTGGCTCCAGCGCCATCAACGCCATGCTCTACACCCGCGGCCATCCCGGCGATTATGATGACTGGGCCAAGGCCGGGTGTGACGGCTGGGGCTGGTCGGACGTCCTGCCGCTGTTCCGGCGCTCCGAGCGCAATGCCCGTGGTGCTGACGATTTGCATGGTGATTCCGGGCCTCTGGAAGTGGCGGACCAGCACTATGCCCGCCCGATCACCCGCGCCTTTGTCGATGCCGCCGCCGAGGTGCAGATCCGCCGCAATGATGATTTCAACGGCCCCGACCAGGAAGGGGCGGGGCTCTACCAGGCAACGCAGTTCTTTGAGGGGCGCAAGAAGGGCGAGCGGTGTTCCGCCGCCGCAGCCTACCTCCACCCGGTGATGAACCGCCCCAACCTGGAGGTGATCACCAATGCCCATGTCACCCGGGTGATGATGGACGGTCTGCGCGCCACCGGCGTTGCCTATCGCAAGGGCAAGGCCGAGCACCAGGTCAGGGCCCGTGCCGAGGTAATCCTCTGCGGCGGTGCCTTCAATTCACCGCAACTGCTCATGCTTTCGGGCGTCGGTCCGGGAGAGCATCTGCGGTCGCGCGGCATCGAGGTTCTCAAGGATCTTCCCGGTGTTGGCCAGAACCTGCAGGATCATCTCGATTTCATCTACACAGCCAAGACCCGCGATACCGATGTTCTGGGGCTGGGTGCGGTCGGTGCCTACAAGCTGCTGCGGGGAATGCTGAGGTGGCGGCGGGACGGAACCGGGATTGTTTCCCAGCCCGGAGCCGAAGGCGGGGCGTTTCTCAAATCCGATCCGGGACTCGAGCGTCCCGATCTGCAATTGCATTTCGTTGCCGCACTTGTCGATGACCATTCCCGCAAACTGCATATGGGCTATGGCTATTCCTGCCATGTCTGCGTGCTCAGGCCTCACTCCCGCGGCGAAGTCGGGCTGGATAGCCCCGACCCGACGCGCCCGCCGAGGATTGACCCGAAATACCTGTCCGATGAGCGCGATGCGGCGCTGTTGCTCAAAGGTGCGAAAATGACCCGGGAAATCATGGATGCGCCGTCAATGCGCAGATACCGGCTGAAGGAAGTCTACACCCGCGAAGGCATGGATGATGCCGAATTGTTGCAGCATATTCGCGCCCGAGCCGACACCATCTATCACCCGGTCGGCACCTGCCGCATGGGCCGCGACGGCATGGCAGTCACCGACCCGCAACTGCGGGTCCACGGGGTCGAGGGCTTGCGCGTGGTCGACGCCTCGGTGATGCCGACACTGATTGGCGGCAACACCAATGCGCCGGCCATCATGATTGCCGAGAAGGCGGCCGATATGATCCGGGCCGGGCTTCATCAGTAAACGAAACCCGGCCTCGGGGTTTAGAACTCCGCCCAGTTCTCGACTGCCTGCGCTGCAGACGAGCCACCAAGGCGGGCGCTGAGCCGGGCTGTTAGCGCATGTTGCAGTGAGGCGGGTTGTCTTTCCCCATCTGCCGGCTGGCGGCGGCTGGGCGCCTGTTCCCGGGGCTGCGGTTGCCGCTGCTCCGGCTCGGTTCCGAGCTGAAAGCGGCGCAACAGGTCAAACAGCCCATCCGCTTCCCCCGCCAGGCTGTGGCTCGAGGCAGTGGTTTGTTCGACCATCGCCGCGTTCTGCTGGGTGCCCTGATCGATCATGGTCACCGCGTCGTTGATTTCCTTGAGGCCGACGGCCTGTTCCTTTGCCCCCTTGGCGATGGCCTGGATATTGGCATCGATGTTCTGGACCTGGGCGACGATCTCCTCCAGCGACTTGCCGGTCTTGTCGACCAGAGATACGCCGAGCGAGACCTGCTGCCCGGAGGCGGTGATCAGGCTCTTGATTTCCTTGGCCGCGGTGGCGGATCGTTGCGCCAGTTCGCGGACCTCCTGCGCAACAACGGCAAAGCCTCTGCCCGCGTCCCCGGCACGCGCAGCTTCGACACCGGCATTCAGCGCCAGCAGATTGGTCTGGAAGGCGATGTCGTCGATCACCCCGATGATATTGGTGATTTCCCTGGAGGATTCCTCGATCCGGCTCATCGCCGTCACCGCCTCGCTGACGATTTCGCCGGATTTTTCGGCATTCTGCCGTGTCTGCGAAACCATCTCCGCGGATTCCGTGGCGCGCAGATTGGCGTCGGACACCGTGGTGGTAATTTGCTCAAGCGCTGCAGCGGTCTCCTCGACCGAGGCGGCCTGCTTTTCGGTGCGGCCGGCCAGCTCGTCGGCCGCCGAACGGATCTCGTTGGAGCCTGAAGCAATGCCCCTGGCGTTGATTTCGATCGTCTGCATCGTCGAACGCAACTCGGCCAGTACTTCGTTGAAGTCCTTGCGAACCTGCTCCATGGTCGGCACGAACGGCGTGTCCAGCGAGCGGGTCAGATCGCCGTCCGCAAGTGCGCGAAGCGACACTGCGAGCTGCGAAATGGCCGTCATTCGTGCGGTCACATCGGTTGCGAACTTCACCACCTTGACGATGCGGCCGGTGTCATCGGCGATCGGGTTGTAGGCGGCCTGGATCCAGACTTCGCGGCCGTCCTTGCTTAGCCGCATGAATTCGTTGGCCGAGAACTGACCAGCAGCGAGGCTGTCCCAGAATTCTCCGTACTCCGCAGTTTTCGTGTAGGCGGGGTCGCAAAAGATCCGGTGATGTTTGCCGACAATTTCATCCAGTTCATAGCCCAGTGTTGTGCAGAAATTCTCGTTCGCCGTCAGGATCTTTCCAGTCGGCTCGAACTCGATGACGGCTTGCGACTGCGAAATCGCGGCAAGCTTCGCGGCATCTTCGATCGCCTTGAGTTTGGTTTCGGTGATGTCGGTGGCCAGCTTGATGACCTTGAAAGGCTTGTCGCCTTTGAATACCGGATTGTAGGACGCCTCGATCCAGACAGCGCGTCCGCCCTTGGCAAAGCGCTTGTACTGTTTCCGGTCAAATTTTCCGGAACCCAGATTGGCCCAGAACGCCTTGTATTCAGGGCTCTTCGCCTCATCGGGATCGACAAACAAGCTGTGATGTTTGCCGATGATCTCCGTAAGCTCGTACCCAAGGGCGTTGCAGAAATTGTCGTTTGCGGTCAGCACCCGACCTGTCAGGTCGAATTCGATTATCGCCTGTGAGCGTGAAAGCGAGTCGAGGATAGCCTTGCTGCCGGAGGTCTGGCGAAACGGAAGTCGCATTTGTATTCCAATCATTTTGGAGCCGCTGTTGCGAAACGAATTGGTGAAATGAATCAACGCGGGAGCGGGTGGGGAGGGGCTCAAAAAACACATGGCGTGGTACGCCCGGTGGCTCATACGCTTGATGCTCGGAGAACCGTAAGCCACCGTTTTCTCACGGCGAATAAATCAGTCAAAAATTAAGGGTGGGATACTTAAGAGTATTAGATTTAGAATGTAGAAATTGTACAAAAGAAGATTTTGAATAAAATATTAGCAAATATATACCGCGATAAAGCTGATATAAATCTTACATATTTTTCCTGGTTGCGGTTTTGGTACGGTTGGTGATTGTTGTAGGCACCCGCCAATTGAATCACCCGATTCCGCTCAAGGAGCCATTCATGACCGTCCGTATCGCCGTTCTCACCGTGTCAGACCGTGCCAGCCGCGGTGAGTATGAGGATCTTGGCGGCCCGGCTGTCAAAGCCTGGCTCGAGCGGGTAATCTCGAGCCCGGCGGAAACCGTGGTTCATGTCATCCCTGACGGGCTTGAAAGCGTGCGTGATACGCTGATCCGTCTTTGTGACGAAGACGGTGTCGACATGGTGCTGACCACCGGCGGCACGGGCCCGTCGCCACGCGACCTGACACCCGAGGCGATGAAGGTTGTGATGGAAAAGGAGCTGCCGGGCTTTGGCGAACTGATGCGCAAGGTCAGCCTGGAATTCGTGCCGACCGCTATCCTGTCGCGCCAGACAGCCGGTACCCGCGGCAAGACCCTGATTGTCAATCTGCCGGGCAAGCCGGGCTCGATCGACACCTGTTTGACTGCGGTGTTTCCGGCGATACCGTTCTGCCTCGACCTCATCGGCGCCGGCCGGATCGAGACCCGTGACGAGGTCCTGAAAGCATTCCGCCCGTCAAAGTGACGGGCGGAACAGGTTCGGCTTTAAAGGGAGGCGGTCCGGATCAGGTCCGCAACACCCGGTAGATTGCCGGGATCACCAGCACGGTCAGCGCCGTAGACGAGGCGAGCCCGAACAGCAGCGAGATCGCCAGTCCCTGGAAGATCGGATCGGTCAGGATCACCGCAGCACCGATCATCGCCGCCAGCGCCGTCAGGATGATCGGCTTGAAGCGGATCGCGCCGGCCTCGATCAGCACCGGCGTCAGCGGTGTGCCCGGCACATGCGCATGGCGGATGAAGTCCACCAGCAGGATCGAGTTGCGCACGATGATGCCCGCAAGCGCAATGAAGCCGATCATCGAGGTGGCCGAGAACGGCGCGCCGAACAGCCAGTGGCCGATCAGGATGCCGATGAAGGTCAGCGGCACCGGGGTGAGGATGACCAGCGGCGCCTTGAACGAACCGAACTGGGCTACCACCAGGATGTAGATGCCGAGCAGGGCGACGCCGAAAGCGGCTCCCATGTCCCGGAAAGTCACCCATGTGACTTCCCATTCACCATCCCACAGCAAGGTCGATGCCTGTTCGTCCGCCGGTTGGCCGTGCAGCGCGATCACCGGCTTTTCCAGCCCGGTCCAGTCCATCGCGTCAAGCGCGTCCTGAACGGCGAGCATGCCGTAGAGCGGGGCTTCATAGTCGCCGGCCAGTTCGGCCATCACCATTTCAGCAGCGCGGCCATTGTGGCGGAACACCGGATATGACGAGGTTTCCTCAGACACCTTCACCACATCGCCCAGCTCGACGATGCTGCGGTCACCCGGCAACACATTGGCCGGGATCGGCGTGGTCAGGAAGCTCTCGTCGACCAGCCGCTCCGAGCGCGGACGCTCGAGGCGGATGGCGATCGGTGTACGGCCGCCGCCACGGTGGGAATAGCCCACTGTCTGGCCGGTGTTGAGGATGGCGATGGTGTCAAACACGTCGCGTTCCTCGACCCGGAAGAATTCGAGCTCGTCGCTCGAAATCTTCACCCGCACCCGATCGGTCGGCTGGCCCCAGGAATTGTCGATGTCGACAATGAAGTTGGCCGAGCGGAATGCCTCTTCCACCCGTTGTGCCACAGCGCGGCGGGTTTCGGCATCCGGTCCGTAGATTTCGGCCAGAAGCGTTGCCATCACCGGAGGGCCCGGCGGCGGTTCCACCACTTTCAGGCTGGCGCCTTGCGGCAACGGAATGGAGGCGATACGGGCGCGCAGGTCCAGTGCGATGTCGTGACTGGAGCGTTCCCGTTCCGTCTTAGCAGTGAGATTGAGCGCGACATCGCCCATCTGGCTTTCCGTCCTCAGGATGGAATGCCGCACCAGGCCGTTGAAGTTGAACGGCGCGGCAGTTCCGGCGTGGGTCTGCGTCGACTTGACCTCCTCAAGCTGCAGCGCCTCGCGGGCCACCGCCTGGGCGACGGCATCGGTGGCTTCCACCGATGTACCTTCCGGCATGTCGATCACCACCGAGAGCTCCGACTTGTTGTCGAACGGCAGCAGCTTGACCGTCACGTGCTTTGTATAGAACAGCGACAGCGAGCCGAGTGTCATCACGCCGACGACCAGCAGGAAGATCCAGGAGCTGGCCTTGCTGGCAAGCACCGGACGTGCCACCGCGCGATAGATCTTGCCCAGCGCGCCACCGGCTTCCGCGCCTTCGCTGTGGCCGTGGTGCATCGGCGCGCGGCCGGCGATCTTGAGCATCAGCCAAGGTGTGACCATGACGGCGACGAAGAAGGAAAACACCATCGCCGCCGAGGCGTTGGACGGAATAGGGCTCATATAGGGGCCCATCATGCCGGACACGAACAGCATCGGCAGCAGCGCCGCAACCACGGTGAGCGTGGCGACAATGGTCGGATTGCCGACTTCCGCCACCGCTTCAATGGCTGCCTGCTTGCGGTCGCGCCCGTCGCCCATGCCCCAGTGCCGGGCAATGTTCTCGATCACCACGATGGCGTCGTCGACCAGGATGCCGATCGAGAAGATCAGTGCGAAAAGCGAGACGCGGTTGAGCGTGTAGCCCATCACCCGGGAGGCAAACAGCGTCAGCAGGATCGTCACCGGAATGACGATTGCCACCACCAGCGCTTCGCGCCAGCCGATCGCCAGCCAGACAAGCACGATGATCGACACCGTCGCCAGCCCCAAATGGTAGAGCAGCTCATTTGCCTTCTCGTTGGCGGTTTCGCCATAGTCGCGGGTCACTTCCACCGACATCGAATGCGGGATCAGCGAACCTTCCAGATGCTCGGTACGCTCGAGAATCTGCTCGGCAACCAGCACCGCGTTGGCGCCGGCGCGCTTGGCGATCGCCAGGGTCACTGCAGGCTTGCGCTCGATGCCGGTTTCCGTGCGCGTCACCGTCGCAACGATCCGGGCGGTGCTGTCGGTGGCAAACGTGATGTCTGCCAGGTCGCGCACATAGACCGGCCGCCCGTCGCGGGTGGTGATCAGCAGGTTGCCGATCTCGGCGGGAGCATAAAGCGTTTCGCCAACCATCAGTTCGGCGGCTTTGCCGTCAACTGTCACCTGGCCGGCGGGGAAGGCGCGGTTGGCACCGCTGACCTTGCCTGCGAGTTGTTGCAGCGTCACGCCGTTGAGCGCCAGCCGCTTTGGATCAGGCGAAATCCGGATGATTTCCTCGGTGTCGCCAACCAGGTAGGTCAGACCGACATCATCGATCTTGGAGAGTTCGGTCCTGAGCTCGCGGGCGACGCGGGTCAGATCGTTGGATGAAACCGTGTCCGCGCCTTCTTCCGACGGCGTCAGGGTCAGCGAAACGATGGCGACATCATCGATGCCGCGCCCTACGATCATCGGCTCGGGGATCCCCACCGGGATCCGGTCGAGATTGGCGCGAACCTTGTCGTGCACCCGCAGGATGGCCGAATCCGTCTCCGTGCCGACGACGAAGCGCGCGGTGACCATCACCCGGTTGTCCGATGTCTGCGAATAGACATGCTCGACGTCGGCGATGCTCTTGACGATGGTCTCGAGCGGCTCGGTGACCAGCTTGACGGCGTCATCGGCCTTCAGCCCGGGGGCGTTGAGCATGATGTCGACCATCGGCACCGAGATTTGCGGTTCTTCCTCGCGCGGCAGCGTCATCAGCGCCACCACGCCGAAAGCGAAGGCCGCCAGCAGGAACAACGGGGTGAGGGGGGAGACGATGAAGCCGCGGGTCAGCTGGCCCGCGATCCCCAGTGCGGAATCTGTGGTTTTCATGGCAGCATCACCTTGTCGCCGGCGGAAGCCCCGCTGATCACTTCAACAAGTCCTTCATGCTCGCCGCTCTGGTCCGTGCCCAGAATGACCGCGCGCTCCACCATGTTGCCCTGGTGGTCTTCAACGGAAATGAAATCGATACCGTGACGGTTGCTGACAGCCGCAAGCGGCGCCAGCAGCGCTTCGCGGGTGCCAATGGGCACCTCGACCAGGATGCGGGCATTGACGAACGCGGTGTCGAGCTTGTCGACCTCCACATCAGCAATCACCCGGCCATTGTCGATCTGCGGGTAGATCTTGGCCAGCCGTCCGGCAGCTTCCCCGCTCGCCGTGGAAATGCGGATTTCGGCGCCAGCCTCCAGGTCGCCGGCAAACCGCTCCGGCACTGCAAGCCTGAGAAAGAAACCGCCCGATCCAATGGTTGCCACCGGTTCGCCGGGCATGATCACCGAGCCGCGGGTGGCGGGCACGGTCAGCACGCGTCCATCGGCGGGGGCGACAACCGCACCTTCGCTTTCCTGTTGGGTCAGCACCGCACGGCTCGCCTGTGTCGCAGCGATCTGGTTGCGGGTGACTTCCACATCGGTTGCCAGCTGGGCCAGCCGCTGGCGGGTGACGACACCCTGGTTGACCAGCGTTTCGGCGCGCTTGTACTCGGCTTCCGCAGTCTCGAGCTGTGCGGCAAAGGCTGCGAGCTGTGCATCGAGCGCTGCGATCTGGAAGGCGATCTTGTCATCCTTGACGAGGCCAAGTTGCTGCCCGGCGGTTACCAGGTCGCCCTCGCTGATCGTCAGTTCCTCGATGACGCCGCCAATACGGGCACGCGCCGGCACGATGTCGCGTGATTCGACACGCGCCTGCACGGCTTTCCATTCGGTGATTTCCGTTGGCGAAAGCGTCACTGTCTCGGCCTGCGCTACGCTGGCGAAGACAAGGGCGACTAGGGCAAAGCTAAAAATTCTCATGGGTTGCCTCGTTGCAAGGGTCTGAGTGGAACCAAACCAACCTTGGGCATGATAGTATGGACTGTCATTGCGCAAGATCAAATCGGCCGGTTTCCGGTTGCCGTGTATATAGGCGCTTATATATAAGATCGCAAATATAAAATTTATCGAGGAATTTGCCAATCTTGCGCGAGCCGGTTTCGCCGTGAAAACGCGGCGTGCCGGGTTATGCAGCGGGTATTTGCCCGGTTCAAACCCGTCACATCGCTAACGAAACCTGCGTTATGCGCAACGCTAAACCGAGCTGGCCGGGCAGTTTCGGGGGTCCATTCAACCGCTGCAGCGGGATTAAAAAGCCTTGCCGCGCGCTGAAACCGGCCAGAGGCATTCCACCTTGCCGCCGCGCATTCCGACATACCAGTCGTGAAGGTTGCAGGTTGGATCGCAATGCCCCGGGACCAGCTTGAGCCTGTCATTGATGCTCAGCACGCCAGCCGGATCGGCGATCTCGCCATGCTCGTCGGAGCACTGGACGTAGGTGATGTCGTTTCGTCCGAACACCACCGGCAGGCCGCTGTCCATCGACATGACTTTCAGTCCCGCATCGCACACCGCCTTGTCTGCCTTGGCGTGGCTCATCACCGAGGTGAGAACGAACAACGCGTTTTCGAACTCGCTCGCGTCGAGGCGGTTGCCATCCCGGTTTAGGATGCGTCCGTAATCGGCGTCCATGAACGCGTAGGACCCGCATTGCAACTCGGTGTAGACACCCGAGCGGCCTTCGAAAGGATAGCTGCCGGTGCCGGCCCCGGTGACGGTGCCGCATTCGATGCCGTCGGCTTTCAGCGCACCGGTCACCTGCTTGACCATCTCGATGGCGATGTCGGCCTTGGCCTTGCGCTCAGAGTAGTCGGGAAGGTGCTGCATCGCACCCTGATAGGCCTGGATGCCGGAAAATGTCAGACCCGGCGCGGCGATGATCGCCTTGGCCAGCGCCACCACCTCCGGCGCCGTGCTGACCCCGCAGCGTCCCGCACCGCAATCGATCTCGACCAGGCACTGGATGTTCGTGCCATGCCGGGTGGCCGCCTCCGACAAATCCGCGATGTTTGCCAGGTCATCGACACAGCAGGCCGTGCGCGCGCCAAGTCTGGGCAATTGCGCTAGCCGGTCGATCTTGACCCTGTCGCGCACCTGGTTGGACACCAGCACATCCTTGATGCCGCCGCGCGCGAACGCCTCCGCCTCCGAGACCTTCTGGCAGCACACGCCGACGGATCCGCCGAGCCGTTGCTGCAGCCTGGCCACATCCACCGATTTGTGCATCTTTCCATGCGCCCTCAGCCGCACGCCCATCGCAGCGGCCAGCTCGCCCATCTTGATGATGTTCCGTTCCAGCGCGTCGAGATCGAGCACAAGGCAGGGGGTCTGGATATATGCCTCGCCCATGCCGGGCAGGGCAGGCACATCGTAGCCGACTTCAAGGCCTTCGAGATCGGGTGTCGCGTTCATGATGTCCTTCTCGGCCCGCTATCAGGGGCTGCTGACTTGGTTCGGTGTTGCTGGGGGCGATTATGACCCCGGTGGGGTGATCGCGAAAGAGCCTTGGAACGCAGGACGTCACTGCCGGCGCGACTGGAGAAACCGGTTTGGCGATAGCGGCGCACCGCGCTATAAGCACCGCAGTTTGCGGGAGATACCACGATGAGATTGGCCTTTTTCGATTTTGGCAATGCGTTTTATAGGCCGCTCGTCACGCGGATCGTCATCCTGGCCCTGGTCGTGATCTGGGCCGGGGTGGAGTTTTTCGCCGGGTCGACAGGCTGGGCGCTGATTTTCCTGGGGCTTTCCGCCTATGTCGGCTGGGGCTTCTTTCTGTCCGGGCAGGTTGGTGAGCCAAAGCCGGAGACAAATGGCAAGGGCGAGGGCAATCCGGCAGAGCCTGGCAAATAGCAACTTTCACCCGGGGACGGCGCCGGCTGGCGCGACGATGGCAAATTTCTCCGGTTTCTGACCGGATTTTGATTGGATGGGGGCTTGTGGCAGCGATGGTGCCGGTCTATAAGCCAGCCCGCTGGTCACGGAGTGTAGCGCAGCCTGGTAGCGCACGTCGTTCGGGACGACGGGGTCGGAGGTTCGAATCCTCTCACTCCGACCAGATTTTCCCGGAATTCAACAGACATCGATCCATCCTGTCCGCTTGCGGTGGCACCGTGAATCCGTGGGTAATCTCTACCGTGGCCGCCGCGCCGGCTCCGGTGCATATTCGAGCAGGAAGTCGATAAAGGCCCGTACCCGCGGCAGATGCTGACGGCCCGGCGGCATCAGCGCCGTGATCGGCACCGGTTCGGAAACATGGCTGTCGACCAGCAGCGGTTTGAGCCGCCCATCGGCAATGGCTTCCTCGATGACAAAACTTCCCAGCCGGACGATGCCCAGCCCTGCCAGCGCCATTTCGGCCAGGATATCGGCATTGTCGCAGGTCACCGCCGGCTTGACCGCGACCGGCGTCACCTTGCCGTCAACCATGAGCGGCCATTCCGATAGCCGGGCAAAGCCGGTGACCGCCAGACAGGCATGGTCGGCAAGATCGGCCGCTGTCTTCGGTTCGCCGTGCCGGGCGAGATAGTCGGGGCTCGCGGCAATCACCCGCGTCGCCAGCCCGATCTGCCGCGCAATCAGGCTTGAATCGGTCAGCGGCCCGGTGCGGACCGCCACATCGATCTGTTCGCCGATCACATCGACGCGGCGGTCGGCCACCGAGACATTGAGATCGATCTCGGGATACAGCGCACGGAATTGCGGCAGCACCGGCGCCAGCCGGTGTTTGGCGTAGGCAGTCCCCATGCTGATCCTGATCGAGCCCTTCGGCTTGCCGCGGGCGGCCATCACTTCGGCTTCCGTCGCTTCGATCGCGGCCAGGATATCGCGCCCGCGCACCAGCAGGGTTTCGCCTTCCGCCGTCATCATCAGCCGCCGGGTTGTCCGTTGCAGAAGCTTGACGCCTAGCCGGTCCTCAAGCCGGGTCACCGCCTTGGAGACGCCCGAGGGCGTCAATCCGGTTTCCTCGGCGGCGGCGGCGAACCCGCCACGCTCCACCACGCGCACGAAAATCGAGATCTCGTCGGAGGCTGCCGTTTTATTCATGACTGAAAGTCCGGAGTGTTGCTTCGTATTGGCTGATTATACATCCATTGGAATTGAATACACCTCCTTTCAGCGGGTCAACCAGTTTCAACAATCCCTGCTTGAAGGAGACAATCATGACACATCCGAACGCACACAACCGGTGGTCCACACCCTGCCCCCTGGATCAGGTCCCCGATTTCTCGCGGTTCCGCGAAGCCGCGCATCAGGAACGGACAAAGGCCATCAACGCAGCCTTTGCCGCCGTCTGGCGGCGGATCAGGTCCGCTGGTGCGATCAAGGATCGGGATGCCAGGTTTTGGCAGGCCTGAACCGCCTCGTGAAGGAGACAAGCCATGCCCCTCGTCACATTTCATGTTCCCCAATCCTTGCCGGACGATCGGATCACCGGATTGCGGGACGCTGTCCATGAGGCGTTGGTGGCGACAGCCAACGTCCCACGCGATGACCGGTTTCATGTGGTTCACCGCCACGATGCATCCAGCCTGCTGATCGATCCCGGTTTTCCCGGCGTGGACCGGGGCCCGGATGCGGCGATTGTCCAGATCATCTTCCGCATGGGCCGGACCGAGAGCCAGAAGCAGGCGCTTTACGCCGAGATCGCGCGGTTGGCGCAAGCAAAAGCCGGTTTCCGGCCGGATGACGTCATGGTCGTGCTGAGCGAAAACACCTCGCTCGACTGGAGCTTTGGCGGCGGTGTTGCGCATTATGCCGGGACGCCGGCTCCACTATAGGTCGCGGCAAGTCACCCGCGGCCGGCAGGCCTCACCGGTCTGCATCAAACGCCGCCAGAAGATCTGCCTCGCCCTGCGGAGTGAACTCCACCACCCGTGAGCCGGCGTCGCGCGCGGCCCATCCCAGTTCTTCAAAGCGTGCCAGCAGGCCCTGGCCGAGCGAACCGGCAAGATGCGTCCGCCGCGCGCTCCAGTCCAGGCACGAGCGGCACACCGGCCGCCGTTGGGCTTCAAGGGCCGCCATGTCGATGCCGAAAGCCGTCATCCGCTCCCGGCCGGCCGCGGTTACAAGAGGTTCGCCGTCCTGCTCGATCAGCAGGCCCGAGGCCAGCAGGCCGTCATACAGTTTTACGCCGAGGTCGCCGGCCAGATGATTGTAGCAGACCCGCGCCTTCCTCAGCGCCGGGTCTTTCGGCCCGGTCCGGGTGCGCGTCAGGCCGCGCCGGGCGGCAAGCCCCATCATGGTTTCGAGCAGCGCGCCGACATCATCGTCGGCCAGGGCAAAGTAGCGGTGCCTGCCTTGCTTGCGCTGGATCAGCAGGTCGGCGGATTCAAGTTTCTTGAGATGCGAACTGGCCGTCTGCACGGTCACGCCGGCTTCGGCCGCCAGTTCCGTGGCGGTCAGCGCGCCGCCGGCCATCAGCGCGGTCAGCATGTTGGCGCGCGCCGGATCGCCGATCAGCGCGCCCAAATGGGCAATGTCTGGACCTTCTTTCATACTTCGACGGTAATCGAAGCATAACTGTGCGTCAACGTGGCATAGCACCTTCATCGTCAAAGGAGGTTTCCATGATCACGTGTTTTATCCGCTACCACATCGATCCGGCCAAGAAGGAACAGTTCGAGCACTATGCCCGCAACTGGGGACAGGCGATTCCGCGCTGCGGCGCCAGCCTGACCGGATATTTCAGCCCCCATGAAGGCTCGTCGACCCTCGCCTACGGGGTCTATTCCATCGAAAGCCTTGCTGCCTATGAAGCCTACCGGCAGCGCTTGGCCGACGATCCCCTGGGCCGCGAGAATTACGAATTCGCCCAACGCGAGAAATTCCTGCTGCGCGAAGACCGCACCTTTCTCAAGCTCGCTTCCGGGCCGCATGCGCCCCTGGTGCAGCCATGATCGCGGTCATCTTCGAAGTCGAACCGGCCGATGGCCGCCGCCAGGACTATCTCGAAATTGCGGCCTCGATGCGCGCCATCCTCGAGGAGATCGACGGCTTCATTTCGGTCGAGCGTTTTGAGAGCCTGACCACGCCCGGCAAGCTGTTGTCGCTGTCGTTTTTCCGCGATGAGGACGCCGTGAAACAGTGGCGAACGCTGGCAGCGCACCGCAAGGCCCAGGCGCGGGGCAGGGGCGGGGTCTTTGCCGGGTATCGGCTTCGCGTGGCGCATGTGCTGCGCGATTACGGGCTGCACGACCGTGCCGAAGCGCCAACAGACAGCCAGAAGGCCCATCCCGCCGGGACGGAGGGACGCGAGTGACAATTGGTCTTGGCGCGGCCTGTCGGGATAGACTAAAGCTATGACAGCGACCTGGATACATTCCCGGTTGTGCTGTCATTGAACTTGTCTTGCTGAGGTCTGCTCGCGATGCTGAAGCCGGAATTCGCGGCGACCCGCTACTATGCCGTGGCGTTCTGGGCGCCGGCGGTCACCGTCACCTATCTGCCGATCTGGCTCAACGAGCGCGGCATCAGCGACGCCGGGATCGGGTTGATCAACACCGTGCCGATGGCCGGCATGCTGTTGTTCTCGGTTCTGGTCGGCCGGCTTGCCGACCGCGCTTCCGACTGGAAACAGGCGATCATGCTGGGAACCGGGCTGGCGGCGGCATGCTCGCTGTTGTTGGGCTTTGCCGAAGGGTTTTTGATGATCCTTCTGGTCTGGAGCATGGCCAACCTGCCTGCCGGGCTGGTCAGCCCAGTGGCCGATGCCGCCACCTTGCGGCTGTCGATGCGGAGCGGATTTTCCTTCGGCTCGACCCGCGCCTGGGGCACGGTCGGCTATCTCGCCATGTGTTTTGCCACCGGCTACATGATCCTGTGGCTGGGCGCCGGCTCCTTTGTCTGGCTGTTTGCTTTCGCCTGTGCCGCCCGGTTCTTCGCTGCCGTCGGGTTGCCGAGGTTGCGCGATGCGGATCAGCCGCGCACCAAACCCGAAGGCACCTTCTTGTCGCGCGAGGTCATCGCCGCCTTCCGGCCCTGGGTGTTGCTGCCCGTGATTGCCGGCGCCATCCTGTTTGCCAACCACATGGTCATGAACGCGTTTTCATCGCTGGTCTGGAAGCAGCAGGGCCTGTCCGAGCCGGTTATAGGGTCCCTGATCGCGCTCGGGGCCGCGGCGGAAGCAGCGACCATGTTTGCCTGGAAGCGCATCAATGTCCGCTTCCCGGCCCGTACCCTCATCCTGATCGCGGCCGCGGTCTCGGTGCTGCGCTGGGCGGGCATGACCCAGTCTCCGCCGCTGGCGGTGATCGTGCTGATGCAGCTCGGCCAGGCCGTGACCTTCACATTCTCCTATCTCGGCTGTCTCTATTTCATCGCCAAGCGGACAAGCGAGGATATCTCGGCCGAAGCGCAGAGCCTGTTCGGGGTGATGATGCAGGGCTTCTCCATCCTCATCGTCGCCGGATTCGGCGTCGCCTTCGGCCTGATTGGTGTAAATGCCTTCTGGATCTGCGTGGCGCTCTCGGGGCTTGCGCTGGTCATGGTTCAAATGTCGCTGAGAATGCGCGGACCCGACCCGAGCGACTGAAACTCGCCAGGACCGCTGCTCTAGAACGTCAGGTCGGGATGCCGTTCCGCATAGATCCGCAGCCACGGGGTGAATCGCTCCGGATGCTGGGCGATCTCCTCGTGCAGCTCGTCGCGCGTGATCCAGCGCGTGTCCTCGACCTCGTCCGGGTTCATGGCAATGCTCAGCGCCTTGCGGTCCGCCGTGCCGGTGTACATCGTCACCTTCTCATGCTCGTGCAGGCCGTTGCCGACATCGGCTGAATATTCCACCACGCTTTGGCGTGTGATCGGCACGGCAAAACCGAGCTCCTCCTGCAATCGCCGCTCCGCACAGCTGTCCATAGGTTCGTCCCAGTGCGGATGGGTGCAGCAGGTATTGGCCCACTGTCCGCCGCAATGGTATTTCGACGCCGCACGCTTCTGGATCAGCAGGTGGTCACCATCGAAGACGAAAACCGACACCGCCAGGTGAAACAGCCCATCTATATGCGCCTTGAGTTTTTCGACCGGATACAGCGAGCCGTCTTCGGCAATCGCCGGGATGATCGTCTGAGGCTCTTTCATGATCCTGTCCTGTCTTCCCCTGCCGCGAAGTGGTGTACGGCTTCGACCATGTCTGTGACGTCGTCAATGACGGGCGTTAAGCCGGTGCACATATCCTTTCTCGACTTCAAGGTCATCCCCTCGATTTGACCCATGAAGCCCAATTGCCGGCTGCAGCGGAAACAGCCTTTCGAAATTTCGAAATCTGTCTAAATGGTAAGGTGTATTCCGCACTCGGCGCGCTATGTTCAAGCATTGAAACAAGTCTTTTGGCGTTGAAGCGGCCGGCACGCCGGTCCGGATCGAAGTCGAGGTGCCGGGACACGCCGATCATTGTTTTCGCTACCTATTGCTGAGAGAGACGAATTTGAAACTCTGGAAACAAACACTGCTCTCGCTGGGTCTGCTCGCCGCGGCATTCGTCGCATGGTCCCTGTTTTATCCCGGTGCGCATGAGGTTCTTGTTCGAAACGGGCTAGAGCGAATTTCGTTGTCCGCGCCCGCAAGCGAGGAGGCGAAAGGCGGAACGCCCGGCGGGCAGGGCGCTGGAAGCCAACGCGGATCAAAGGGCGGGCGCGAGGCACTCGTCATCGTCGCCCCGGTCGGCGAAGGTCTGGTCAACGACAGGCTGACCGCCATCGGCACCGGACAGGCAGTGCGGTCGGTTACGGTCAGAACCCTGGTGTCAGGCCAGATCGCCGAAATTCCGGTGCGCCCGGGTGGCAAGGTCGAACGCGGCGACATTCTGATCCGGCTTGACGCCGCGCAGGAAGAACTTGCCGTCGAACGCGCCCGGCTGACGGTCAAGGACGCAACCGCGAAGGTCAGGCGGCTTGAAAGCCTGGTGGCGAGCAGCGCCGCCTCGAGCGTGGAAGCCGACCAGGCGCAGAACGCCCTTGATTCCGCCCAGGTCGCGCTCAGGGAAGCCGAACTGGATCTGTCGCGGCGCACGGTTACCGCGCCGATCAGCGGCTCGCTTGGAATCCTCGCCGTCAACGCCGGCGATTATGTCACCAGTCAGAGCGAGATCGCCAGCATCGATGACCGCAGCGAGATCCTGATCGAGTTTTTCGTACCCGAACGTTTCGCCTCGGGCATGGAGGTCGGCAAACAGGTCACGGCGATTGCCATTTCCCATCCCGGCGAAACATTTGAAGGTCAGATTTCCGCGGTCGACAACCGGGTCGATGAGGCCAGCCGCACCTTGCGGGTGCGTGCCCTGATTGCCAATTCCTCCGACCGCCTGCGCGCCGGCATGTCGTTCGAAGTCAGCATCGGATTTGCCGGGGACCGCTGGCCGGCGGTTGATCCGCTGGCGATCCAGTGGGATTCCACCGGTCCCTATGTCTGGCGGATTATGGAAGGCAAGGCCGGGCGCGTCGATGTCGCCATCATCCAGCGCAATGCCGAGACCGTTCTGGTCAGGGGCGAGCTGTCGGTCGGCGACGATGTGGTCACCGAAGGCGTTCAGAGCGTCAGACCGGGATCGGCCGTTCGCGTGCTTGGCGACGCCGGGGAAACCGCAAAGACCGACGGCGGCAACGGCGCATGACGGATCATAACCAACAGCCCGTGGATCAGACAAACGGTCCGATGGACTCCGGTGGCGGCACCGCGCTGATGGTTCGCCGGCCGGTGCTGGCGATGGTCATCAGCCTGCTCATCGTGGTGGCGGGCCTTGCCGGGCTCTACGGCGCCGAAATCCGCGAACTGCCGGATGTCGACCGGCCGGTGATCACCGTGACCACCAGCTTCTCCGGCGCTGCGCCGGAAACCGTCGACCGGGAACTGACGGCCATCGTCGAAGGCGCTGTGGCGCGGGTTGCCGGCGTCGCCTCGATGTCGTCGACCTCGACGCTCGGTCGCAGCCGGGTCACCGTCGAGTTCAATGAAAGCACCGATCTCAATGTCGCAGCCTCTGATGTGCGCGATGCGTTGGGCCGGGTGACCAACAACATGCCCGACGGCGCCGACGATCCGCGCATCGTCAAGGCCGACGCCAATTCCGACCCGGTCATGCGGCTTGCGGTGACCTCCGACCGCTACAATGTCCAGGACATGACCATCCTGGTCGAGGATCTGGTGGTCGACCGGCTGGCCGCGGTACCGGGCGTCGCCGATGTCAACGTCTATGGCGACCGCGAGAAGGTCTTCCGGGTCGATGTCGACCAGTCCCGCCTGGCCGCCTTCGGCCTGACGCTGGCGGATCTGCGCAGCGCGCTGAGCAATGTTGCGCTCGATGTGCCGGCCGGATCGCTGACGGCAAGGTCATCCGACATCGTGGTGCGCGCCACCGCCGATGTGACCACGCCCGAGGGATTTGAAGATCTCTACATCACCGACCGGGTGAAGTTCCGGGATGTCGCCACCGTCACGCTCGGCGCCAATCCCGGCGAGACCTCGCTGCGCGCCAATGGCCGTACCGGCATCGGCATCGGCATTATCCGCCAGGCTGCATCGAACACGCTGGAAATCTCGCAAGGCGTGCGCGCGGCGACCGGGGCAATCCAGGCAATCCTGCCCGAGGGTGTCGACATCAGGGTGACCAGCGATGACGCCACCTTCATCAGCGGCGCCATCGAGGAAGTCCGCTCGACGCTTGTGCTGGCGGTCATCATCGTCATCGCCATCATCTTCCTGTTCCTGCGCGACTGGCGGGCAACCATCATCCCGGCGGTCACCCTGCCGGTGTCGCTGATCGGCGCCTTCGCCGCGATCTGGCTGGCCGGGTTCTCGGTCAATATCCTGACGCTGCTGGCGCTGGTGCTGGCCACCGGCATGGTCGTTGACGACGCCATCGTCGTGCTCGAAAACATCGTCCGCAAGCGCAACGAGGGCATGGGCGTCCGCGCCGCAGCCGTGCTCGGCACCCGCGAGGTTTTCTTCGCCGTCATCACCACCACGGCGACGCTGGCTGCCGTCTTCATCCCGATCTCGTTCCTGCCCGGCCAGGCCGGCGGGCTGTTCACCGAGTTCGGCTTCGTGCTGGCGTTCACCGTGATGATTTCCAGCGTCGTCGCCCTGACCCTGTGCCCGATGCTGGCGTCGCGGCTGATCAGGCGGCGGGCGATGAGCGGCGACACCGGCAAGCAGAGCGCCTTCGTCGCCTTCGGCAATTACCTGTCGAGGGGCTACGCTTCGCTGTTGCGCCGCGCGCTGGATGCGCCGTTGGTTGTCATCATCATCGCTTTGCTCACCGCCGGTGCGGCCCTGGCGCTGGCGGGCTCGATCCCGCAGGAACTCACGCCGCCCGAAGACCGGGCCTTGGCCCTGATCCGGGTATCCGCGCCACAGGGCGTCAGCCTCGATTACACCCGGTCGCGGATGACCGAGATCGAGCGCCTGGTGGCGCCAATGCGCGACAGCGGCGAAGTTAGAAACATCTTCGCCATTGCCGGCACCGGCGGTTCCTCCAACAGCGGTTTCATGGTGCTGACGCTGGCGCCCTGGGGCGAGCGGGCGCGGGCGCAGGCCGATATCGTCGCCGACCTCAACCGCGCCGTTTCCACGGTTCCGGGCCTGCGCGCCTTTGCCATCCAGCCCAACAGCCTGGGCATTCGCGGCGCCGGCAACGGCCTGCAGTTCGCCTTCGTCGGCAACAGTTATGATGAACTGGCCGAGGTCGCCCGGCAGATGGTCGACCAGCTCGAGCAGGATGAGCGCTTCAGCCAGATCCGTCTCTCTTATGAAACCACCCAACCGCAGATTTCGGTGCAGATCGACCGCGCCCGCGCCTCCGATCTCGGGGTCAATATCGACGGCCTGGCCGAGGCCCTGCAGGCGCTGCTCGACGGCCGCGAAGTCGCGCAGGTGTTCATCGAAGACCGGTCGTTCCCGGTCAAGCTGATGTCGACCACCAACCCGATCAACGATCCCACCGATCTCGAATCGATCTACCTCAAGGCCCGTGACGGCCGTGTCGTGCCGATGTCGACCATCGCCACCCTGACCGAGAAGGCTGTCGCTCCGGATCTCAGGCGCGAAAGCCAGATGCGCTCGGTTTCGATCACCGCCGGCCTGGCGCCAGATTTCGCCCTTGGCGAGGCCTGGTCGGCCGCGGGCGAGCTTGCGGAGCCGCTGATGCCGGCCGGCGTGCGGATCATCCCGCTCGCCGAAGCCGCGACGCTGGATCAGTCTTCGCACGACATGGCAGTGACGTTCGGCATTGCCATCATCGTCGTGCTGCTGGTGCTGGCGGCCCAGTTTGAAAGCTTCGTCAGCGCCTTCATCATCATCTCGACCGTGCCGCTGGGTCTCGCCTGCGCCATCTTCGCCATGGCGATGACCGGCGGATCGCTCAATGTCTACAGCCAGATCGGTCTTGTGCTGCTGGTCGGCGTGATGGCCAAGAATGGCATCCTGATCGTCGAGTTCGCCAACCAGTTGCGCAACCGCGGCATGGATATCAGAACGGCGATCGAGCAGGCCTCCAACATCCGGCTGAGGCCGGTGATGATGACGATGATTTCCACCGTGCTCGGATCGGTGCCGCTGCTGCTGGCGTTCGGCGCCGGAGCCGAAGCGCGCATCGCGCTTGGCTGGGTGATCGTCGGAGGGCTGGGGCTGGCAATGATCGCCACCTTGTTCCTGACCCCGGTCGCCTACCTGCTGCTGGCGCGGTTCGCCACGCCGTCAGCCGAGGAAGAGGCCCGGCTCGACACCGAGTTGCGCGAGGCAAATGACATCGGAACTGCCAGGGGCACGCAGCCGGAACTGTCGCCCGGCGAATGAACCTGGTTCAAGGCTAGGAACTACGGGGGTGCCGCCGGGATCAGCGTTGCGGCATCAACGGTTTGGCTGCCAACATGAGGGCCAGCAACACCAGCCCGACGCCGAGGCCGAAGATGCCGTACAGCGTGGCTTCGGTGGCCCAGCCCAGGAAGCCGGGCAGAACCGGCACGGCGTCGCGGACAATGTGCGCCATCTCCACCACGAAATGGCCGATGGCGGAGAAATCGAATTTTTCTAGACCGTGAACGATGATCGAGCCGCCAACCCAGAGCATGGCGGCGGTGCCGATGCTGGCGATGGTTTCCATGAAGGCGGGCATGCCGCGGACAATGGCGCGGCCGAGACTGCGGGTGGCCTCGAAATAGCCGCCCTGCGCCATTTTCAGCCCGATATCGTCGGCTTTGACCAGGACTGCCACGCTGCCATAGACAAGCACGGTGATGCCGACCGCCACCAGCGCCAGAACCAAACCCTCCATCCACAGGCTGTCGGAATGAATAGATGAGAGTGCAATGGTCATGATTTCCGCCGACAGGATGAAGTCGGTCTTGATCGCGCCGCTGACCCGTTGCTGCTCGAGATGCGCATGATCGATCGGGTTGTCGTCATCGACCGGCAACGGTTCGGGATGAAACAGATGCCAGATCTTTTCCGCCCCTTCGAAACACAGATAGCCGCCGCCGATCATCAACAGCGGCGTCAGCATCCATGGGGCAAACAGGTTGAGCAGCATCGCGATCGGCAGCAGGATGACCAGCTTGTTGAACAGCGATCCGCGCGCGATCTTCCAGACGATCGGCAGTTCGCGGGCTGCCGGCAGGCCGTGCACATATTTCGGTGTCACCGCGGTGTCGTCGATCAGCACGCCGGCTGTCTTGACCCCGACCTTGGTCGCCTGGGCTGTAATGTCGTCAAGTTGTGCGGCCGCCAGTTTGGTTAGCGCGGCAACATCGTCCAGTAGGGCAAGCAATCCGCTCATGTTGTCGTCTTCCAATCCAGGCTTGCCCGATCAAGGGCCACTGATAAATACCGGCGAGGTCTGTTCCGGCCAATACCTAGTCAAAGCAACGTGTGAAATCCACAGCGGTTCCGCAAGTTCTTGCCGTGTCCCGATGTAAACCGGAGCAGATGCCCCGGCTTTTCGCATGGTTATCGTCAAGGTTGGCGCCGGATCAGTGCGCCTCGAGGCAATCGCGCATCGAGGTGGCAAGGTTGCGGATCAGCTCGAAATAGAGCTCCGGGCCGTCGTCGAGCGTTGCTCCCAGCGGATCGAGTGCCGCTGCCCTGGCATCGGTCCCCTCGATGACAACGTCAATCAGCTGACTGTCGAATTGCGGTTCCGAAAACGCACAGACGGCCTGGAGGTCGCGCACCTTGTCGCGGATCGCGGCAACCCGCTCGGCGCTCGGGTGCACCTCCGGATTGACGGTGACCGATCCGGCGGCCTCGATCCCGAAGCGTTTTTCGAAATACTGGTAGGCATCGTGAAAGACGATGAATTGCTTGCCGCGCACCGGGGCGAGGGTGGTGTCGACCTCATCGATCAGTGCGTCGAGCCTTTGGTTTGTGCTGTCGACATTTGCCGCGTAGGTGGCCGCATTGGCCGGATCGCTCTCCGACAGTGCCTTGCCGATCGCGGCGACGAACGCCTTGGCATTGAGCGGATCAAGCCAGAGATGCGCATCGAAGCCTTCTTTGCCATGGTCGTGCCCGTCTTCGGCTGTCTCGGCATGATCTTCATCGGCATGGCCGGCGTCATGATCAGCTTCGCCCTCGTCATGATCGTCATGCCCGTGCGCCTCGAACGGGCCGGCTTCACGGAACGGCAGCTTGACGAGACCTTCGGCATCGATCAACTCGACCGCGCGGGCACCGGAGCCGATGGTCTCGATCGGTTTTTCCAGAAAGCTCTCCAGCTCGTGCCCGACCCAGAAGATCAGGTCGGCCTGTTCCAGCGCCTGGGCCTGGCTCGGTTTGAGCGCATAGGCATGCGGCGAGGCGGCTCCGCCGACGATCAGCTCCGGCGTTGCCACGCCCTCCATCACCGCGGCAACCAGCGCATGAACCGGCTTGATCGACGCCACGACGCGCGGCTCGGCGAAGCCTTGCGCGGGAAAGATTGGCGCGAGCGCAAGACAAAGTGCGGCGCTGGCCGCAAGGGAGCGAAGCGGGGACATGGTAACTCCTGGGAATGTTATACAGTTACATTGTTGTGTAACGGTATAACGTGTGCCATATCCTCGGGCAAGATCGGAATGCCGATTTTCTGAGGAATCGCAATGCAGCATCCAGAACCACCCCTGATTTCACTGGAGCGCGCCGGGGCCGAACGCGGCGGGCGCTGGCTGGTGCGCGGTGTCGATCTGACCATCCGCAAGGGCGAGATCGTCACGCTGATAGGTCCCAATGGCTCGGGCAAGTCGACCACCGCCAAGATTGCGCTCGGGGTGATCAGGCCCGATGAGGGATCTGCGCACCGCAAGCCCGGCTTGCGCGTCGGCTACGTGCCGCAGAAACTTTCGGTGGACTGGACGCTGCCGCTGACGGTGGCGCGCTTCATGCACCTGACCGGCGGTGTCTCGGCCGCAGCCTCCGAGCAGGCGCTGAGCGCCACCGGCATTTCGCATCTGGCCTCGTCCGAGGTGCGCAATCTCTCCGGTGGCGAATTCCAGCGCGCCATGCTGGCACGCGCCATTGCCCGCAAGCCCGATCTGCTGGTGCTCGACGAGCCGGTGCAGGGTGTCGACTACTCGGGCGAAATCGCGCTCTACAATCTGATCAAGACGATCCGCGATGACATCGGCTGCGGGGTTCTGCTGATCTCGCATGATCTGCATGTGGTGATGGCCGCCACCGACCGGGTGATCTGCCTCAACGGTCATGTCTGCTGCCAGGGATCGCCGACAGCCGTAGCGTCCAGCGACGAGTATCGCCGGATGTTCGGCGACCGGGTGGATGCAGCGCTCGCGGTCTATGAACACAATCACGACCACACCCATCTGCCCGACGGCACGGTGCGCCACGCCGACGGATCGATCACGGTCAACTGCCATCCCGACGATGGCCACCATGAATCCCATCCCGACGATGGTCATCATCATGACCACGGGCACCATCATCCGCCAGGCACTACGCCTAGGCAGGGGGAAGGCAATCGCGATGCTGGATGATTTCTTCACCCGCGCCATCCTCGCAGGGCTTGGCGTGGCGCTTGTCGCCGGCCCGCTCGGCTGTTTCATCGTCTGGCGCAGGCTCGCCTATTTTGGCGATACGTTGTCGCATGCCGCACTTCTGGGCGTGGCGCTGGCCTTCCTGTTCGAGGTCAATGTCACGCTGGCGGTGTTTGCGGTCTCGGTGCTGATCTCGCTGGCGCTCCTGGTGCTGCAGAAGCGCGCCACGCTGTCGTCCGACGCTCTGCTCGGCCTGCTGTCGCACTCGGCGCTGGCGCTTGGTCTGGTGGCGCTGGCCTTCATGAGCTGGGTTCGGATGGATCTGATGGGACTTCTGTTCGGCGATATTCTCGCCGTCTCAAAGACCGATATTGCCGTCATCTGGGCCGGCGGCATCACGGTTCTGGTGGTGCTGGCGCTGATCTGGCGGCCGCTGTTTGCCGCCACTGTCAGCGCCGAACTGGCAGAAGCCGAAGACATGCACCCCGATCGCGCCAATCTGGTGTTCATGATCCTGATGGCGACCGTGATTGCCATGTCGATCAAGATCGTCGGCGTGCTGCTGATCACCGCCATGCTGATCATCCCCGCAGCCACCGCCCGCCGTTTTGCCTCGGGGCCCGAGCAGATGGCGGTCTTTGCGGCCCTTGCCGGCATGGCGGCCGTCGTTCTGGGGCTCGAGGGCTCTCTGACCTGGGACACCCCGTCGGGTCCGACAATCGTTGTCGCAGCGCTTGCGCTGTTCCTGGCAGCCATGTCGCCCATCGGCGGGCTGATCGCACGGCGCGCCAGCAGCCGTACCCAACCAGCCAAACGAAGCGGGACATCATCATGAGCGACAATGTTCACACCCATGACCATGCCCATGAGCGACCGGATCTGACCAGGAACCAGTCGCTGGTCTTTGGCGCGCTGTCCCGCGCCGAAGGCCCGCTGTCGGCCTACACCATCCTCGACCAGCTCCGCGATGACGGCTTCCGCGCGCCGCTGCAGGTCTACCGGGCGCTCGACAAGCTGGTCGAGACCGGCATGGTCCACCGCCTTGAAAGCCTCAACGCCTTTGTCGCCTGTTCGCACCCCGGCTGCGACAGCCACGAAACCATCGCCTTTGCCATTTGCGAAACCTGCGGCAAGGTCGCCGAGATCTCCGACGAGGCGCTGGAAAGCCGGCTGCGTGATCTGGCCGGCGAAACCGGGTTCAGCGTCACCAAGGCAGTGGTCGAACTGCGTGGCCTGTGCGCCAATTGCCGCTAGGCTGTATTATGTTCAGTGCGCGGGTCGTGGTCTGCAATGGATATCGTGCGCAACGCATGTGACGCTGCAACCAGGGCTTCGAGATCGGACGTGCGTAGGCATGCCTTTCTATGGCATCCCCCGGCGCGATTGACAGACGTCAATGCAGTGCTTCGGTCGGCTTTTGATAATAAAAACACAAACGCCAAAGCTTAGATGCTGGTGTTGAAGTGCACATTGTCCGAAGCCGGGAGTGTCGTCCTTGAGGTTTGCTCGCATTCGAAACCTGCTGTTCGCGGTGGTCTGCCTTGCTGGAAGCTTTGGCTCCACCGCGTCAAGGCTAGAAGCCGCAGACCTTCAGTCCATCAACGGGCTTGTCTACCTCATCAACACCCATGCGGACGCCGAGATCGATGGTCTCCTGCACTGGGAGGTCGAACTGCGCAAGCGCGGGCTGACAGCGCTGATCAAGGCGTCCAATCCGGTGCTCGAAGCCTATCCGGAAGTGTTCCGTCGGCTGGCGGCTGAAGGCCACGAGATCATCGGCGGCTATTCCGGCATCTGTTGGGACAAGCCCTACGAGGAGCAACTCACCGCGATCCGGGAGGTCAAGAGCTACATGGAGGGGCTGACCGGAAAGCCGATGCGGGTCTTTGCCTGCTCCTATTCCTCCTATGACGAAAACACCATGCGCGCCGCCGAGGCGCTGGGCGTGCCTTACGTGCTGGCGCGCGGCACCGAGGACGTGCGGGCGCTGATTTACCGGCCTGAGGAATACAGTGTCGGGCTGATCGAGGTGTCTAACGTCGAGTTCGGCGAACTGGGCCGCGGCTCCCTGTGCGACATCAGCCTCTATTCACGTGGCGCGACGGATACGGACTTCGCCGCAGTGGTGACCGAAAGCCTGGCGAGGCAGCCCGACAGCATGATCCTGGTCTCCCATCCCCATATCGGCGGGACCAAGAGCGGCTACTGGAGCATCTATGATGACACGCTGGCCAGCCCGGCGGTTACCTGGCGGACTTTCGATGACTGGCTGGCCGAGGTGACTGTGCTCGAACGCCCCTATGCCGAGATCCCGGAAAACCGCGAGCTGCAATATCTCGAGCCGCAGCCGGCCGTGGCGCTCGAGGACCTCGCCGACCTTCCCGGATCCGGCGACAAGCTGGTGATGTTCCACAATGGCCAGGGACCGATGTGCCGGGACGCCAGGACCTTCATCGCCGGTCTCGATTACCCGGTGGAAGAACACCTCGTCGGCGAGCGGGATTTTATCACCCTGCTCGAGCGCTACCGCGCGCCCTTTGCCAGCAGCGAAGGCGTTTCCATCGCTTTCGAGTTTTTCCCGCTGATCTTCATCGAGGGCCGCGCCTTTTCCGGCTTCGATCCCCATGTCCGCGCTGGGATCGAAAAGGAAATCCGGGACTGAAGTCAGGCCTCATTGCCCTTTCGCCACCTCGCCTCCGGTGCTGGACTAACCCGCACGCTAACCATATGTTGAAGACATGGAGGCGCCGCTCTGGCTGCTCAGCGAAGCAATCGGACGCGGCACAGATGCGAGGAAGCCATGATACCGACAACGATAGCGGGAAGTCTGCCGAAGCCGAGCTGGCTGGCCGAGCCGGAGAAGCTCTGGGCCGGTTGGCGCCTGGAAGGGGAGCAGCTGATCGAGGGGCAGCAGGATGCCGCCCTGTGCTGGCTCAAGATCCAGGACGAGGCCGGCATAGACATCCAGTGCGATGGCGAGCAGTTCCGCAAGCACTTTGTTCATGGGTTTCTGGAGGACATCGAAGGCATCGACTGGGGCCTGATGACCACCATGGGTATTCGCAACAACCGTTATGATGCCTCGGTCCCGACGGTCACCGCCGCGGTCAAGCGCAAGAAGTCCGTGCATGGAGACAGCGTGAAGTTCCTGCGTCAGCATGCGAAGAAACAGCTGAAATTCACCCTGCCGGGGCCGATGACGATTTGTGACACGATTGCCGACAAGCATTACGGCGAACGGGCCAAGATGGCGATGGCGTTTGCCGAACTGCTCAATCAGGAAGCGCTGGAGCTCGAGGCGCTGGGTGTCGATGTCATCCAGTTCGACGAGCCTGCCTTCAACGCCTTCATGCATCTGGTGCCCGAATGGGGCGTTGACTGCCTGCACCGGGCGATCGAAGGCCTGAAGTGCAAGACCGCTGTCCATATCTGTTATGGCTACGGCATCAAGCAGAACACGGACTGGAAGGAGACGCTTGGCAGCGAATGGCGGCAGTACGAAGAGTTCTTCCCGGCATTGAATGCCAGCAGGATCGACCAGGTCTCGCTGGAATGCGCCGATTCCCACGTTCCCTTGTCCGTCATGTCCGCGCTCAAGGACAAGGAGGTTCTGGTCGGGGCGATCAACGTCGCCAGCAACGTGGTCGAGACACCTGAAAAGGTGGCATCAACCCTGCGCGCCGCGCTGGAATTCGTCGATCCCGAACGACTGATCGCCTGCACCAATTGCGGCATGGCCCCCTTGTCCCGAAAGGTGGCCGAAGGAAAGCTGCACGCGCTTGGCGCCGGCGCCGAGATCATCCGCAAGGAGTTGACCGGGCGGTAGGGCAGGGCGCAACGAACCTTCAGGCAGGTGTCGAATTGTGTGCGTTTTCGGAAATCGGGTATCCGGCTGCCGTAAACGGCTCACTGTCCAACGAAATGTATGATTTCGCGCATCACCTCGTCTTCATGTCCAAGCCAGAGGTGGCCGCCTGTCGGGAATATCCGGAGTTCCGACAGTGGGATTCTTTCGGAAATGAGACGCGCGGTTTGTGCCGTCCCGAACCGGTCATCCTCTGCGGAAATGACCAGTGTCGGTGTCTTGATCTGCGAGAAATCGATGTCGGTTGGGCTCCCCGCCATCCTGCCGTCATTGGCGATCCCTTGGGCGCGTCGAGCGATCGGCAACAATTCGTCGAGCACCAGATAGGCTCTTTCGCGCTCTGAAGCCGACACGGAGGCGAGAAGGGCAGGATCTGTTGCCAGCAGCGTTCCTATCAACTGGTTCGGCGCAAATGTCTGGGCAGCCCAGAACCAGCGGTCCGACGACAGCAACCTGCCGACCAGGAACTGCTGGAACCGGGTGAATTCGACAGGGTCCCGGTTGCTGAGATTCATGGCGGGAACCAAAAGGATCAGATGCGAGCAACGGTCCGGATGGCGCAAGGCAAAGTGGGCGGCGGGCAGAGCGCCGGCAGACCCGCCGGCAACCGGGAGCCGATCAATCCCCAGCTCGTCCAGCACCTCGGCAAAGGCATCCGCCTGTTTTTCTGGCGAGGGATCGGCCGGGAAGCTGCTGCGGAGATAGCCGAAGCGTGACGGTGCAATCACCTCGAATCCACTGGAAACCAGACCTCCGGCAAAACGCAGGCCCTGGTCAAAGCCGCCTCCGGTTCCATGGACCATCATCAATGGTTGTCCGCGACCTTCGACGGCATATTCAACATCCCCGAAGCGGGTTCTCAACAGTCTGCTTTTAGCGGCGATCCGCGCGTTTGCAGCAGTTTGAGCTTCCTTATAGGCACTTGCCACGTACCCACCGCCAGCCAACGCGGCACCGCAGGTGACGGCAGATCCCACAATAAAGCTGCGGCGAGTAATTGGCATAGCAACGGAATCACATCAGGCGCCCAACGATTAGCGCAGGCTAACCGGCATCAATTCCGTGTCCTTGATGCCGGTCAATCTACACAAGCTGGATATTAAGGTGCCCGCAAGGCAGCCTTACTCCCCGTCGGCCTCCTCGGGTGCCGACACCCTTATCTCGCCGGCATGCGAGCGGGCGAATTCGGTCTTCAGGAACGCCTCGAGCAGCCGCGCCGGCAGCGTGACGGTGGCGCGATCGGCATCGGGCAGCGCGTCGAAGCGGCCGGATTTCGAGCGCTTGCCGTCGATCATGCCGCCGGCAACGGTGTTGAGCGTGTCCGGATCGATCAGGATGAAGGCGCCGGTCTCGCGGTTGGTCTCGTAAGGATCGAAGATCGCCGCGTCCTCGAAATCGAGTTCGACCACGCCGATGCTGTTGAGCGCCAGGATGTGGGCGTCGTCCCAGTTGCCGGTGGACAGATCCAGCACCGAGGTCGGCCGCACCATCACCCGCTGGCGCCGCGCGCCGGCTTTCAGCCAGTAGCGCTTGCCCGGCACGATGCCGTCCTGGGAAAGCGCCACCAGCCGGGCGTTGAACGCGCGGCCGGTCTGCGGCCGCTGGTCGATCGCCGCGATCATGTCGCCGCGCGCCACGTCTACCGGGCGGTCGAGCACCAGCGTGATGGCGTCGCCATTCACCGCCGCGTTGCGCACCAGGTCGTAGGTGACGATGGCCTTGACATTGGCCTCGACGCCCGACGGCAGCACGACGACGCTGTCGCCCGGCTTGATCGAGCCGCCGGCCACCGTGCCCTGGTAACCGCGAAAGCCTTCGCCGGGCCGCGACACCCGCTGCACCGGCAGCCGGAACCCGGTGGTCTGGCCGGTGCGCTGGGTGGCTTTCTCAAGTGCTTCCACCAGCGTCGGGCCGTCATACCAGGGCATCACCTCGTCGCCGCGCAGCACAATGTTCTCGCCTTTCAGCGCCGACACCGGAATGGCGGTGATCTGGCGCACGCCGAGCGACAGCGCGATTTCCTTGAACTCGCGCGAAATGGCCCGGAACCCGGCTTCGTCGTAATTGCTCAGGTCGATCTTGTTGACCGCCAGCACGAATTGCCGGATGCCCATCAGCGCCGCAATCGTCGCATGCCGCCGTGTTTGCTCGAGAATGCCAGCGCGGGCATCGACCAGCAGCACCGCCAGATCGGCGGTGGAGGCGCCGGTCGCCATGTTGCGGGTGTACTGCACATGGCCGGGCGTGTCGGCGACGATGAACGAGCGCCGGTCGGTGGCAAAATAGCGGTAGGCGACATCGATGGTGATGCCCTGTTCGCGCTCGGCCTGCAACCCATCTAGCAGCAGCGCGAAATCGGGCAGGCCGAGCTCGTTCTGCTTGCCGGTGGAATCACGCCTCAGCGTCGCCGCCTGGTCTTCCTTGACTGCCTTGGTGTCCCACAGCAGCCGGCCGATCAGCGTCGACTTGCCGTCATCGACCGAGCCGCAGGTGATGAACCGCAAGGGCCGCGCCTGCCGCGCCACCGTCTCGGGATGGACGAGGGTGTCGGTCGCCTCGTCGCCCGATTCAATTTGTCCGGCGGTCCGCGAAAGTGATTGAGAACTCATCAGAAATACCCTTCGCGTTTTTTCTTTTCCATCGATCCGGACTGGTCGCGGTCGATCGCCCGGCCCTGTCGTTCCGACACCGTGGCGATTTCAAGTTCGGCAATGACTTCATCGAGCGTTGTCGCCTCTGAGCGCACCGCGCCGGTGAGCGGGAAGCAGCCCAACGTGCGGAAACGCACCAGCTCCTCGCGCACCTGTTCGTCGGGCAACAGTTCGAGCCGCTTGTCCTCGGCCAGGATCAGCATGTCGTCGCGCTCGACCACCTTGCGGCGTTCGGCGAAATAGAGCGGCACCAGGTCGATCTTCTCGGCCTGGATGTAGCGCCAGATGTCGACCTCGGTCCAGTTCGACAGCGGGAAGGCACGGACGCTTTCGCCCGGATTGATCATGCCGTTGTAGATCGACCAGAGCTCGGGGCGTTGGTTACGCGGATCCCAGGCGTGGTCGGGCGTGCGGAACGAGTAGATCCGCTCCTTGGCGCGGGATGCTTCCTCGTCGCGCCGCGCGCCGCCGAAGGCTGCATCGTAACGGCCCATGTCGAGCGCCTGTTTCAGCGCCTGCGTCTTCATGATGTCGGTGTAGCGTGCCGAGCCATGGCTGAACGGGGTGACCTGGTCGCGCAACCCATCGGGATTGGTGTGAGAGATCAGCTCAAGCCCGTGCCTGGCGACAACCTCGTCGCGGAAGGCGATCATTTCGGGAAACTTCCAGCCGGTGTCGATATGCACCAGCGGGAATGGCAGCTTGCCGGGATGGAATGCCTTCAGCGCCAGGTGCAACAGCACCGAGGAATCCTTGCCGATCGAATAGAGCATCACCGGGCGCTCGAATTCGGCAGCCACCTCACGGAAGATGTGGATGGCCTCGTTTTCCAGCGCTTTGAGATGCGGGTCGAGCGGCGGCTTGCCGCGCCCATTTTCAATCACGTTCATGAGGTGGTCCTTCAGAATATTTACGAGGCCGAGGCCGAAGTTGTGACTTTGGGCTGGCCCTGGGCGCGTGAGCCCGAAACCGAGGCCGACAGGTGCAGCCCGCATTCGCGGCGTTCGTCCTGCTCCCACCACCAGCGTCCGGCGCGCTCCGGCTCACCGGGCTTGATGGCGCGGGTGCAGGGTTCGCAGCCGATCGACGGGAAGCCCCGGGCGTGCAGCGGATTGAGAGGCACATCGTCGGCCAGGGCCCGGGCCTTGAGCGCGTCGAGCGACTGATCGGCCAGCGGGTTGATCTTGAGCAGGCTGCGGTCAACGTCCCATTCGGCCAGCGGCGAATTGGCCCGGTTGCCCGATTGGCCGCGGCGCAAGCCGGTGACCCAGATGTCGGCATCCTCCAGCGCCCGTCCCAGCGGCTGCAGCTTGCGGGCATGGCAGCAGGCATGCCGCGCCTCGACACTGTTGTAAAATCCGTTCATCCCGTAGAGCGCCACGAAGCCATCGACCTCGTCTTTCCACGGCCGGTAGATCTCGATCGACAGATCATAGAAAGCTTCGGTCTCGCCGATCAGCGTTTCGGTCTCGGCAAACAGCCGCCCGGTATCGAGCGTGACGATCCTGAGCTCCGCCTTGGTTGCGGCGATGATCGAGGTCAGCACCTGGTCTTCCAGTCCCAGCGACGTGGTAAACACCGCCCGGCCAAGCGATGCGATGCGCAGGATCCGGCCCGGCAGCGGCATGGCGGCGAGCTCGGCGTTGAGTTGGGCCGCGAACTCGGGTCCGAATTCCTGGCGCGACGCGGTGGCGGGTGATGATGTGGGCAGGGGCATGGCGGCGACTCCGATTGAAGTCTCAATTTTTGCTCCAAGCGCCGGTGAAAACGAGGCATCAACGTCTTTTTGTGAGAGCTGTTCGGGTCGCTTGTTCCGCTTAAACGGCACCTTGCCGCAAAATCTGCCCAATTCGCGGTGATGATCCGGCTAACAGTGCATTGACCAGATCGGCCAAACATGGCACGCCAGCAATGTACGAGTAACACGGAATCCGGAGGCCGCTGATGAGCGCGCCTGATTTAGCTGATCGAGATCATCAACCGCTGCCGGATCTGATCGATACTTTCGAGCGTGCGGCCATTGCTGCGGGCAAGGAAATCCTCGCCGTCCGCGCCATCGGTGCACAAGTCTCCATCAAGTCCGATTCAACCCCCGTGACCCAGGCCGACCGGGTCGCCGAAGCGATAATTCTCGCAAGCCTGTCCCGGCAGTTTCCGGAGGTTCCGGTGGTCGCCGAGGAAATGGCCGAGGACGGCAAATGTCCGAGCTGCACCCAGGCATCCTACTTTCTGGTGGACGCGCTTGACGGCACCGGCGAATTCATCGCCGGGCGTGACGAATTCACCGTCAACATCGCGCTGATCCGCAATTTGAAGCCGGTGGCCGGTGTGGTTTACGCGCCGGCGCTGAGGCGCATATGGAGTGGCGCCGGTCTGAAGGCCTATCGCGGCGAAGTCACGGCCGAGGGCGAAATTTACGATCGGCGGGAAATCCGCACCCGCGCCCTTCCAAAAACCCCGGTCGCCCTGGTCAGTCTCAGCCATCGCGAACCCGAGACGCAGGCCTGGCTCGACAAATTGCCGGCACACGAGACCGCAAATATCGGGTCATCGTTGAAGTTCTGCCTCGTCGCCGAAGGCAAGGCCGATGTCTATCCGCGGCTGGTGTGCCTGCATCAATGGGACATCGCCGCCGGAGATGCCGTCCTGCGCGCCGCCGGCGGAGTGACCCTCGGCCTCGACGGCAAGCCGCTCGAATATGGCGTCGAGAATTCCGATTTCGATTGCGGCCGGTTCATCTGCTGGGGCCGGCACCCGGACGCGGCAGCTGCCAACTGACCGGGCCTCACCGCGCCTCCACCTGTTCCATGCTCTGATCTTGGGTGACCGTTTGAAACGCGGTTAGCTGCTTTTCAAACGGTCGGTCTCGCGCCAGTCCGGATTGGTCCAGGGCTCCAGATTGCTCGGTGCCAGCGGGGTGCGTCCGAGAATGTGATCGGCGGCCTTCTCGCCGGTCATGATCGACGGGCCGTTGAGATTGCCGTTGGTCACCCGCGGGAAGATCGATGAGTCGGCGACACGCAGCCCCTCGACACCAATGACGCGGGTTTCCGGATCGACCACCGCGGTCGGATCGTCCGCGCGGCCCATCCGGCAGGTGCCGCACGGATGGTAGGCGCTTTCGGCGTGCTCGCGGATGAAGCCGTCGATCTCGTCGTCGGTCTGCAGTTCGGCGCCGGGCTGGATCTCCTTGCCGCGGAACGGGTCGAACGCCTTCTGGCCGAAGATCTCGCGGGTGATCCGCACCGCGCGGCGGAAATCGCGCCAGTCTTCCTCGTGGCTCATGTAGTTGAAGCGGATCACCGGCGCGTCCTTGGCATCGCTTGAGCGTAACGTCACCGCCCCGCGCGAGGGCGACCGCATCGGCCCGACATGGGCCTGGAAGCCGTGCATCGGCGCGGCAGCCTTGCCGTCATAGCGGATGGCGCCGGGCAGGAAATGGAACTGGATGTCGGGGTAGGGCACGCCCGCCGCCGAGCGCACGAAGCCGGCAGCTTCGAACTGGTTCGAGGTGCCGAGCCCGCGCCTGAGGAACAACCACTGCGCGCCGATCACCGCCTTGGAGAACAGGTTGAGCTTGGAGTAAAGCGTGATCGGCTGGATGCATTCCTGCTGGATGTAGACCTCAAGGTGATCCTGCAGATTGGCGCCGACGCCGGGCCGGTCGGCGATCACTTCGATGCCATGCTCATTGAGGTGCGCAGCCGGTCCGATGCCCGACAGCATCAGCAGCTTCGGCGAGTTGAACGACGATGCCGCAATCACAACCTCACGTCGTGCTTTAACAACTTGAATCGATCCGTGAACTTCGATTTCGACGCCGGTTGCACGGTGATTCTCGATGACAACGCGGTGGGCCAGGCCCCTGACGAGACTCACGTTTTTGCGTTTCAGCGCCGGCTTGAGATAGGCTTCCGCCGTCGACCAGCGCTTGCCCTTGTGAATGGTCTGCTCCATCAGGCCGAAGCCTTCCTGGCGCGATCCGTTGTAGTCGTCGGTCACCCCGTAACCGGCCTGCCGGCCAGCTTCGATGAAGGCGTTGAACAGCGGGTTGACCGCCGGGCCGCGCTGCACGTGCAAGGGGCCGTCGGTGCCGCGCCAGCCTTCCTCGCCGCCGATCCCGCCGTTCTGGTGCGAGGTTTCCATCCGTTTGAAATAGGGCAGCACATCGGCAAACGACCAGCCTGCGGCCCCCTGTTCGGCCCAGTGGTTGAAGTCGCCGGCGTGGCCGCGCACGAACACCATGCCGTTGATCGAGGACGAGCCGCCGATCACCTTGCCGCGCGGTGCGGCCAGCCGCCGGTTGCCCAGGTTCGGTTCCGGTTCGGTGGTGTAGCCCCAGTCGTAGATCCCCATGTTCATCGGGTAGGACAGCGCCGCCGGCATCTGGATGAACGGACCGAAATCCGAACCGCCGTGCTCGATGACGATCACCGAATGCTTGCCGTCCTCGCTCAGCCGCGCGGCCATGGCGGAGCCGGCCGAGCCGGCGCCGATGATGACAAAATCTGCTTGCATGATGCTTGTCCTTCAGACGCGATCAGTAGGGGCTGTCGACCGGCCCGGTGGCCACGTAGACGCTTTTGATGTGGGTGTAGTGCTCGATCGCGGCGCGCGAGTTCTCGCGCCCGATACCCGACTGCTTGACGCCGCCAAAGGGTGCTTCGACCGGGGTCAGATTGTAGGTGTTGATCCAGGTGGTGCCGGCCTCCAGGCTCGCGACGACGCGGTGGGCGCGGGTCAGATCGGCGGTGAACACACCTGCCGCCAGACCGAATTCGGTCGAGTTGGCGCGGCGGACAGCCTCGTGTTCGTCGTCAAAGACCAGCACGCTCATCACCGGTCCGAAAATCTCCTCGCGCGCGATTGTCATGTCATCGGTGACGTCGGCAAAGACTGTCGGCTGGATATAGGCGCCGTTCTCGAAACCCTGCAGCACCGGCACGCCACCGCCGGTGACCAGTCGCGCGCCTTCCTTCTTGCCAGCCTCGATATAGCCCAGCACCTTGTCGCGCTGCGCCACCGTCACCATCGGGCCCAGATGGGTGTCAGGATCGAGCGGATCGCCGAGCCGGATTGCCTCGGTGCGGGCCTTGAGCCGCTCGAGAAAGCGGTCATAGACGCTGCGCTGGACGAACACCCGGGTTCCGTTGGAGCAGATCTGTCCGGTCGAGTAGAAATTACCCAGCATCGCACCGCCGATGGCGCTTTCGAGATCCGCGTCGTCAAACACCAGGATCGGCGACTTGCCGCCCAGTTCCATGGTCACCGCCTTGATGGTGGAGGCAGCCGCTGCCAGCACCTTGGCGCCGGTCGGCACCGAGCCGGTCAGCGACACCTTGGCGATATCGGGATGGGTGGCGAGCGCGGCGCCGACATCACCGTACCCCTGGACGACGTTGAAGATCCCGGCTGGCAGGCCCGCATCCTTGAACGCCTCGGCCAGCAGCAATGCTGTCAGCGGCGTCTGTTCGGACGGCTTGAAGATGAAGGCGTTGCCGCAGGCAAGCGCCGGAGCCGCCTTCCAGGCTGCGATCTGGATCGGGTAATTCCACGCGCCAATGCCGGCGCAAACGCCCAGTGGTTCGCGGCGCGTGTAGACGAAGTCTCCACCCAGATCGACATGTTCGCCGGTGATCGCGCCGGCGAGGCCGCCGAAATATTCGAGCGCATCGGCAGCCGATGCGGCATCGGCAACCAGCGTTTCCTGGATCGCCTTGCCGGTGTCGAGCGTCTCGATCCGCGACAGTTCCTCGTTGCGTTCACGCAGGAGCTGCGCGGTGCGCAAAAGGATGCGCCCGCGTTCGACGCCCTTCAGTGCCGCCCAGGCCGGCTGTGCCGCCTTGGCCGCATAGACGGCCCGCTCGATGACAGCCGGCGTGGCGGAATGCAGCTTGGCGTTCACTTCCCCGGTGGCTGGGTAAATGCTCTCGATCACGGCGCCTGCAGTGTCTTCAATATAGGCGCCGGCAATGTGGTGGGATGCTATGGGTTGTGCGGTCATGTCATTGCTCCATTTGTGTCGGCACCGGGCTCATTCGCCGCGCGGAAACCGTTGCGATTCTTCCAGGATGTTGAGGTCCATGTGGTTGCGCATGTAGCGCTCCGAGGCCTTCTGCAGCGGCTGGAAATCCCAGGGGTAGTAGTTGCCGTTCCTCAGCGCCTCGTAGACGACCCAGCGCCGCGCCTGGCTTTCGCGCACCTCGGCGTCGTAGCGCGCCATGTCCCATCGGGCCCGGACCTGTGCCATGTAGGTTGCGACCCGATCGGCATGGGCGGGATCATTGGCAAGGTTGACGAGTTCATCCGGATCGGCGTCGAGATCGAACAGTTGCGGGGCATCGAGTTCGCAGTGGATGAACTTGTACTTTCCGTCGCGGATCGCCACCAATGGTGCTTCCGAGCCCTCGGCCGCATACTCCATCAGCACCGGCGCGGTGCGCGTCGCTCCACCCATAACGGCTGCCAGGCTTTCGCCGTCGGTCCATGGCGCTATCTCGTCAAGCGACACGCCTGCAAGCTCGGCGAGTGTCGGGGTGATGTCGAGATTGGAGGTCGGGTTTAGCACCTGACGGCCCTCGGCGCCCGGCACCGCGATCATCAGCGGCACCCGCGCCGAGCCGTCAAAGAAGTTCATCTTGAACCACATGCCGCGTTCGCCCAGCATGTCGCCATGGTCGGAGCAGAACACCACGATGGTGTTGTCCGCCATGCGGGTGGCTTCCAGCGTCGCCAGGATGCCGCCGATCTTGTCGTCGAGATAGGAGATGTTGGCGAAATAGGCCTGCCGCGACCGGCGGACATTGTCGTGGGTGATGTCGAAACGCTCGGAATCATTGGCCTTGTAAAGCCGCTGCGAGTGCTGATCCATCTCCTCATAGGGGATTGGCGCCACGCGTGGGTTCAGTTCGGCGCAATCCTCGTAAAGATCCCAATACTGCTTGCGGGCAACGTAGGGGTCATGCGGATGGGTGAACGACACCGTCAGCGCCCAGGGCCGCGACGAGGGATCGTCGCTCAGGCGTGACAGCTGGTGCAGCTTCTGGGTGGCGAAGAAGGCCACCTCGTCATCATATTCCATCTGGTTCGAGGTTTCCGCCACTCCGGCGCCGGTGACCGAGCCGAGATTGTGGTACCACCAGTCGATCCGCTCGCCGGGCTTGCGGTAGTCCGGGGTCCAGCCGAAATCGGCCGGGTAGATGTCGGTGGTCAGCCGTTCCTCGAAGCCGTGCATCTGGTCGGGTCCGACAAAATGCATCTTGCCAGACAGGCAGGTGTAATAGCCCGCGCGCCGGAGATGATGCGCATAGGTCGGAATGTCGGAGGCAAATTCCGCGGCATTGTCGTAAACCCGTGTCCTGCGCGGCAATTGCCCCGACATGAACGAGGCGCGTCCAGGCGCGCACAGCGGCGAGGCGGTGTAGTTCTTTGAGAACCGCACCGAGCGTTCGGCCAGTTTCTTCAGGTTCGGTGCATGCAGGAAATCCGCCGGCCCGTCGGGAAACAGCGTGCCGTTGAGCTGGTCGACCATCAAGATCAGAATGTTGGGCCGTTTCGCCCCGGCGTGATCGTCCGTCATAGTGTCCTCCCGCGAATTTCCAGCAATTGTGTTTCAATATGGTCTTCGACCAGCGCCACCGCGTCATGGCGGGCTGGGCCGGTGCCGAGCGCCTTGCGGATGTAAAGCCCGTCAATCATCGCCGCCGCCCCTTCGGCGATACGTTCGGCATCGTAAGCACCGGCAAGCGGGGTCAACCCGCTCATCAGGTTGGCGTGCAGCCGCCGGGCATAGACCGACAGCAACCGCCGGATTTCCGGCGCGCGCTGGGCATCGACGTAAAACGCCAGCCAGGCGGCTACCACGTCGTCGGAAAACTGCTTGTCGGAAAAGCTCACCGCGATGATCGCCGAAATCCGTGCGCGGCTGGAGCGGGCTGTCTTTAAGGCGGTGACGGTATCGACACGCAGGTCGCTCAGGAGCGCCCTGACCGAAGCGGTGATCAGGCTTTCCTTGGAGCCGAAATAATGATGCGCCAGGGCAGGCGACACGCCGGCGCGCCCGGCGATGTCCGACATCGTCACATCCATCGAACCGCGAGCGCCGATGGCTTCGATCGCGGCATCTGTCAGGGCTTTGCGGCGAATGGGTTCCATGCCGATCTTGGGCATCGGGAAATCTCCGGAGCTTGATGAGGCGGGCCCGGTGAGGGGCAGCACGGATACATTCTAGTTTTGATTGACTGATCAATCAATGAAAAACCATGGTGCGATGAAGCGGGTGTGCCACAAATGCCGACCGGCCAGGTCACGGGGTTGATCTGGTCGGCCGTTCAGAGAATGCGCAAAGCCGCAGCATCCGGCGTGAGTTCTGACGCGGACCGAATGCAAGGCGGTTGGCACGCAACGTGAACCAGTCGGGTACGAAAGGTTGACGTTCCGCCGGGAAGATCTTCAGTCAGAAGACGGGATCAGGGACCTCAAACGGCCAGCTTGTCTTGGCCAGGGGAGAGAATGTCAGCCCGTTCCACCCGGTTGCGGCCAAGCCGCTTGGCGGCGTAGAGCGCCGTATCGGCGCGCGCCAGTGCCTGTTCGGGGGTCTCGGCGTGGTCGAGTTCAGCCACCCCCATGCTGGCAGTGAAATGCAGCAATGCACCATCCGGCGTGGTGATGGGAGTCTTCTCCACCGTGCTTCTCACACGTTCGGCGATATCTGCCGCGCGGGACAGATCCGTGCTCGGCAGCACAAGGCAGAATTCCTCGCCGCCGATACGGCCCGAAACATCATAGGTGCGGACGCTCGCCTCGATGATCCGCGCAGTCTGACAAAGAACCCGGTCTCCTATCGCATGACCATGGGTGTCGTTGATGCGCTTGAAACAATCCAGGTCGATCATGACGAGTGAAAGGGGCTTTTGATGACGCTTTGCCTCGTCGTAATTCTTGTGCAGCTGTTCGATCAGATATCGACGGTTGTGAAGTTCGGTCAGGAAATCGATGAGCGCCATTTTTTCGAGCTTCTCAATGGCATCCTTGAGATCCTGCTCCATGCGCTTTTGGCGAATGATCAGAGAAAATATGTCAGCCACCGCAGTCAGGAACTGGGTTTCGCGCTGCTTCGCCGGATGCCCATGCGGCAAATACAGAACCATCACCCCGACCACCTTGCCGGCATCCATGATAGGGACATTGTAGTGCCCGTGCGGCTCCATACCCTCGAAGCTTATGTCGTGGCGCACGTCGACGCAGTCCGTGTGAATCAGTTGCCGCCCGGCCGCCGCCCGCCCGCACAGGCATTTGCCGAACGGGACACGTGCGCATTGCGTCAACAATTCGTCGGAAAGCCCGCGTTGCGCGACAAGCTGCAAAACCGCCGCCTCATCCTGGACAAGGAATACCCCGGCCTTCGGCAACAGCGAAAGCCAACTCACCGACAGCAGGATGTCCAGACATTCGATCAGGATCTCATCGAGCGGCGCATCGTTGGTTACGGTTCGCAACAAGGTATTTAGCGCGCGTTCGTTCTCAAGCATGTGCGACCAGTCTTCCGGCGCGTCAGAAGCTGGATCATGGTCCGCCAGGTGCGGCTGATGAATGTTTTCGGCGTTGCACATGCTCCCGATTCTAGGTTGCGGGTATGAAAAAACCTCTAAAATCTTATGGTCGGTTCATCCGGTTGGATACCACATGATTTCGGTCAAGGGCGAGGAGCGCGGCACGGAGCTGCGGCGCAGGGCGCCGTCTGCATCCGGAAACACCGGTTCGGGCGAGGAGAAGAAATACAGGATCGCGTCATCGTCGCTCTGGCACATGATCACCGCTGCGTCCTGCTCTTCCTGAATAGTGCAGGCACGTTCGACGCGGCCTTTGAAATCCATGAATTTCGAGTGTCCGATCTCCATGCCGCGCTCATCGGCAATGCCGTCCCCGGAAAGCCGGATGGCTGAAACTCTGCCGTCCATGCCTTCGATCCGCATGACGTCGCGGCCGTCCTTGCGGACGATGAAATACATTTCGCTCACCCCCTCGGCGCTGATCCGCTTGATCTCGAGATCATAGCCGGGAAGCGCCTGCCGAAGGGCATCGGCGTCATAGGGCGTCTGGCTGGTGATGCCACCGACACCCGAATGGGTGACAATCAGACCGGCATTTGCTGCGACCGAAACCGGCGTGGCCCGGCCTGCGTCGGCATAGGCCGCCAGGGCCGAACGGGTTCCCGGACCGGTGACACCATCGATCGTTGATGTGTAATAGCCCTCGTCTGCCAACCGCTGTTGAAGCGCGGCCAGCGTTGCCTGCATCACGTTCTCAAGCACCGATACGGCCTTGTCTGCATCAACGCGCGAGAGCGCAAGGATCAGCTCCGCTGCCCGTGAAGGTTCTTTGCCGGTCATCAGGTAGATACCGGCAACATATCCCTCGAGATCCCCTAGCTTGCCGGCCGCCTGGTAGTGCTCGAGCGCCTTCTCGCTGTCCTTGGCGACGCCATCGCCCATCTCGTAGAGATACCCCAGATGCATATGGGCGTCGCGCGACCCGGCCTCCGCAGCCTGAGCGTAGAGCTCCGCCGCAGCCCGATAGTCGCCACCCGATTGGGCCGTCACGGCCTGCTCCAGCAGAGCTTTCATCTGCGCGAGTGTCATGGCCGGCACTGCGGCGGGAGCCGTTGCGGCGGACGTGGCCGGAGCGGTGGCGCTGTCTTGTGCGGCCGGAGCTCCCGTCAACTCGGCAATCCGCTGCCGGGCTTCCTCGGCGTGCTCGCCCTCGGGAAACCGCTTGAGATAGTTCTCGAACGAATGCGCGTCCTGTTTCGTGCTGATCATGCTCCAGTAGGTCTGCTCGAGCTGATCGGCCCGCGCGGGTGCCGGAGCGATGACCGCAAGCAGGGTCATGCCCGCAGCGGCAATAACCGGGATCGCGCGGTGGGGTGTCTTTGTGGGTTGCTGACGGCTCATTGCGATGCACTCCATTCTCCGGTGTCCTGAAAAAAGTCGCTGCCGCCGTGCCAGACCCCGTCAAAGCGGTTTTCGCCAAGCGTACCCGTCAGCGTTCCCGCCAGCGGTTCGCTGACCGGCGATCGTTTCTCGTCGTGATAAACCCCGTTGGCAGCCCCGTTCCAGTTGGCGCTGAGCGTACCGGTCTTCGGGTCGTAAGCACCACTGACCGCGCAGGAGATCGTCACGGTCTGGTCAGCGTCGGAATAGCCGCCGGTCAGGCTGCCGGTGACCGAGCGGCCCCGGACAACCAGGTGGATCTCGCCGGAATTGCCGGCCCCGGCATAGGTTCCGGTGTAGCTTCCATCGGCATTGATGCCGGTCTCGTGCACGCAGGCGCCGGTGATGGTCTCGGCAGGCCCGGTGGCTGACAGGACGCTCAGGCCAACCGCTTTGACATCACCGCTGGCAATGGCTTCGAAGACGACGGATTGTCCGGGCGCGAGGCTGCGGCGGCTGGCCCCGGTGATGACGCCGCCATCCTCATAAGGTCCGATGGGTGCGGCGCTGATCCCGACGCCGTCGATTGCCTGGCTGCCGGTATTGGTCACGGTCAGCCAGAAGGTGGTCTGATTGTCGCCGCCCGAACTTGCCAGCGCCCAGCTCAGCGGCCCCGCCATGCCGGCGGTCGGGCTGTCGATCACCGCAATATCAGCCTGGTCATCCGCCGGGGCGGCGTCCTGCGTGCCGGACGTGTCTGCCGGCTGATCGTCATCCTTGCTGTCGGCAATTGCCGGGGCTGGCCGTTCGCCGCACAATTCCGCCACCACGTCGTCATCCGGGCGCGGCAGGTGATGATCCGGATCAAATGCGATCTTGCCGAGCCAGGCGGCGCAGGTCTCGGCATTGCGGGCTTGCTCATCGGCCTTTTTCTTCGCCTGCCATTCCTGGTCCTTGCGCCAGGCCTCTTTCAGCCGCACCTTCTCGGCAGCGACCCGGTCAGCCTCGATCATTTGCGCCACCTGGGCGGTCAACTCCAGTTTCTGCTGATAGCGCTGGGCAACGTTTTCATAGCTGCGTTCAGCGCCGGTCAGGCCGAACTCGTCGCACAGCGCTTCGAACCGGTGCTTGGCCTGCAGCATCGACCAGAACATCTTGCGCAGGTCTTCGTGCGAGTGGCCGCCGCCGGTCTGCTTGTCGATGAAGGTCAGCACATTGGCGTTCTCAACAATGACGATTTCGGCGTCGAGATTGCCGTCGCCATAGGTGCGGTTCCAGTCGTCTTCGGAGAAATGACTGCTCACCGACCGGTAAGCGCTGTCAAACCGGTCCGAGCCGAAATGGTCGATCGCCCAGTTGCCAAGCTCGCTTCCCGCCTGTCCCAACGCATACCATTGCCCGATCACCGGAATGCTGCCGATCGCCTTGTCGCCGGCCATCGCAAGCGTCTTCCTGCTGGCTTCGGCGAAATTGCCGGTGCTGACCGAAACGCCGATGTCTGCGAGCGAACGGGCATCGAGATAGCGGCCGAGCGTGTCCGGCGACCAGCCGGTGACGCCGCTGAGGAAATTGTCGGCCAGCCCCGCATAGTCCGGCGCGACCTCGAAAGCGGGAGGTGGCGGCAAGGCGGTCGATGATGATTGGGTCTGCGCAAGCAGGTCCGTCACTGAAAACAGCGACGCCACGACCACCAGGACCGCGGCCAAACCCGCGACCGGCCGCAACCTCTTGCCAAAGCGCAATTCTCCGTCTTGTCCTGGCCTGTCTGCGCTCATGCTGAAACGTCCTCATGTGTGGTGTGCCAAAACCTATGGCCGGTTTTGAATATGGACATTGATCGGCATCAACCCCGTTCACGATCCAACTCAAACTTATCTCCCTCTTTACAAAGCGGCCCGCGCGCTCAAAATGCGCGCCAGCATTTCTAGATTCCCGGAGAGTTTCATCATGACTGCCTGTATCATCGGTTGGGCCCACACACCCTTTGGCAAACATTCCGAGGAGACCGTCGAAAGCCTGGTCACCAGGGTGGCGCGCGAGGCGATCGAGCATGCCGGGCTGGAAGCCGGCGACATCGACGAGATCTATCTGGGGCATTTCAACGCCGGTTTCTCGGCCCAGGATTTCACCGCAAGCCTGGTGCTGCAGGCCGATGACGGCTTCCGCTTCAAGCCCGCGACCCGCGTCGAAAACGCCTGCGCCACCGGTTCGGCGGCTGTTCACCAGGGCATCAAGGCCATCCGCGCCGGTGCTGCGCGCCGGGTGCTGGTGGTCGGTGTCGAGCAGATGACCACGACGCCGGGCCCGCAGATCGGCGCCAACCTGCTCAAGGCCTCCTATCTGCCCGAGGACGGCGATACGCCGGCCGGTTTTGCCGGCGTCTTCGGCAAGATCGCCGACGGCTATTTCCAGAAATATGGCGACCAGTCCGACGGGCTTGCAGCGATTGCCGCCAAGAACCACCAGAACGGCGTCGACAATCCCTGGGCGCAGATGCGCAAGGATCTGGGTTTCGATTTCTGCCGTGCCGAGAGTGAGAAAAACCCGTATGTCGCCGGTCCGCTCAAGCGCACCGATTGCTCGCTGGTTTCCGATGGTGCGGCTGCCGTGGTGCTCGCTGACGTGACCACCGCCATGCAGGCCCCGCGCGCGGTGCTGTTCCGCGCCGCCGAACACGTGCAGGATTTCCTGCCGATGTCCAAGCGCGACATTCTGAGCTTCGAGGGTTGCGCCGAGGGCTGGAAGCGGGCTTTCGCCAATTCGAAGACCTCGCTCGACGATCTCTCCTTTGTCGAGACCCATGACTGCTTCACCATCGCCGAGCTGATCGAGTACGAAGCCATGGGGCTGGCCAAGCCGGGGCAGGGCGGCGCCTTTGCCATGAGTGGTGAAACCCAGAAAGACGGCCGCCTGCCGGTCAATCCTTCCGGCGGCCTGAAGGCCAAGGGTCACCCGATCGGCGCCACCGGCGTCTCCATGCATGCGTTGTCGGCCATGCAGCTGACCGGCGAGGCCGGCGGCATCCAGGTCAAGAATGCCACGCTTGGCGGCATCTTCAACATGGGCGGCGCCGCGGTCGCCAATTACGTCTCCATCCTCGAGCGTATCCGCTGATGTCCGCCGCCGCCGGTCACGTTGTCGTCACCGGCGGCGCATCGGGCATTGGTGAAGTAACGGTGCTGGCGCTGATCGATGACGGCGCCACCGTTACCATTCTCGACGCCAGCGCCGAAGCGGTCGCCCGCACGGAAGAACGCCTGTCGGGCGAGGACGTGCTGGCGCTTTGCTGCGATGTCACCGACGAGGACGAGGTGGCCGAGTGCCTGGCCCAGGCCGTCGATGCCTTCGGCCCGGTCACCGGTCTGGTCAATTGCGCCGGCATCGCCCGCGACATTCCGGCCGAAAACACCAGCGCCGAGATGTTCCGCCAGATCCTCGACGTCAACCTGACCGGCAGTTTCATTCTTTGCCGCGCGGCGCTTGACCAGATGGGCGACACGCTGGCGATCGTCAATCTTGCCTCGGTCTCCGGCATCAGGGCCAATGCCGGCCGCGTTGCCTACGGCGCGTCCAAGGCCGGCGTCATCCTGATGAGCCAGGTGCTCGCCAATGAATGGGGCGCCAGCGGCGTGCGCGTCAATGTCGTTGCGCCCGGACCGGTCGACACGCCATTGATTTCCAAATTGCACACGGTCGAGGACCGCAAGCGCTGGACCTCGCAGATCCCGCTGCGCCGCTATGGCCGCTCCACGGAAATCGCCGACGCCATCCTGTTCCTGCTGTCGCCCCAGGCCAGCTACATCAACGGCCAGGTGCTCACCGTCGACGGCGGCTTCGCCGCTTCGGGCATCGTCGCCGGCCGCTGAGGGGCGGCGGTCTGGCGGTGGGGCAGGGCGGACGCCGTCGGCCACAAAAGGCTTGAAAACCCGGCTCCAATCCCCGTACCCTTGACCCAGAGGTAGGCCAATCGGGCATTGCCGGACAACGGGCTGGGAACAATGCTGCCGCCTCCCTGGATCAATTTCATCGTTGCTCTCGCCATCGGCCTGATGATCGGCGTCGAACGCGAGCGCACCAAGGGCAAGGGCCCGTTGCGGCGGCCCGCCGGCATCCGCACCTTCGCGCTGGCCTCCCTGCTGGGTGCCGTTGCCATCCATGTCGGCGGCGTCACCCTGCTGGCGCTGGTCTTTTCCGGCGCGGCGGTGCTGGCAGCACTTTCCTATTTCAAGGCCAGCAAGGAAGACCCGGGGCTGACCACGGAGATCGGGTTGGTGCTGACCCCGCTGCTGGGCGCGCTTGCCATGTCCGGCACGCTGATCGCCGCAGCCCTTGCTGCCTGCGTTGCAGTGTTGCTGGCGGCCAAGGCGCCGATCCACCGTTTCGTCAAAGGCGTCCTGACCGATGACGAGGTCGGCGACGGATTGATCTTTGCCATTGTCACGCTGGTGATCTGGCCATTGCTGCCGGACCGGTTTCTCGGTCCGATGCAGGCCATCAACCCGCACAAGGTCTGGCTGCTGGTCGTGCTGATCCTTGCCATCGGTGCATGCGGTCATGTCGCCATGCGAATGTTCGGCGTGCGTTTCGGCCTGCCGGTCGCCGGATTTGCATCGGGATTTGTCTCCAGCCTGGCAACCATCGGCGCCATGGCAAGCCGGTCGAAAAAGCATCCGTCGGTCCTCGACGCAGCCGTGTCCGGTGCCGCCTTGTCCACGGTGGCGACATTCCTGCAGCTTGCCTTCCTGCTTTTCGTGGTCAGTCCGGCGACGTTCTGGCTGCTCAAATGGCCGCTTGTCGCGGGCGGCACGGTGGCTGCCATCTACGGCCTGGCATTCACCCTGCGGGCTTTCCGTGCAAGGGCCCCTGAAGCATCCGAGCCGGGACGGGCCTTCAGCGCGAAGACCGCACTGGTGCTCGCAGGATCGATGACGGTCATGCTTGTTGCGGTCGCCGCACTGAAAGACTGGTTTGGCGAACTGGGCGTCATCGCCGGTATGGCGATTGCCGGGATCGTCGATGCGCATTCGGCCTCGGTGTCGGCTGCTTCGCTGGTGGTGTCCGGACAATTGCTGCCGCAGCAGGCGGTGTTTCCGATCCTTGCCGCCTTGAGCACCAATGCAACGGCCAAGACCATCATGGCCATCAGCGCCGGCTCGCCCACCTTTGTGCTGCGCATCGTTCCCGGTGTCATCCTGTCATTGGCTGCGGCGTGGGCTGTCGCATTCGGCTTGAGCGGTCTGCCGTTGGGAATTCCTTCCCTCTGAGGCCAGCGCCGGCCGTCGATTGCAGCCGTTTGCCCAGGCGTCAGCAGCTTCCCGTCCTTTCCTGCCCGGACGTCAATATGCCTGCGGCAAGGACCGGATGCGTTCGGAACGCAAGCGGTGTCCGGTTCGAGCGCCAATGATGACCCATGTATAAAAGAAAACTAAAATTGAATATATTAACGTTAAAATTCCTATAATGGGTCAATTTACTTGGAGGTATTGACCAGGAATGATTGTCTAATTTAGATAAAGTTGAATTCCAGCGTAATTCGAGGATATATAATGCCCTCAAATATGAATATAGCTGAACCAATTCACGGATTCGAGACCTCGTCTCCAGAAAGTATAGCCATTGTTTCTGGATCTGAACGGGTAAATTATTCTCGGTTGGCCACCGCCGCGCGGCATGTTGCTATCCATCTGATACCGAAACTGACACACGGACGCTGCGGTATACTGGGCTCGCGGAGCCTGGAGGCCTGCGTGGCAATCATCGGCACTGCATGGGCCGGCGGCACCTATGTTCCGATCAGCCTGAAATACCCGGAGCAGCGGCTCATCGAACTGCTCGACATGCTCGATCTCGATGCCCTGATCGTCGACCGGGCGGGATTGAAACTGCTGTCCGAAAAGGTCCGCAATCACTGCCCGGATCTGCTGCTCATCCCGGCTGGCGCCCCGGGTGAATTTGCAAACGAGGCCGGGGACGCCCCGCAAGTGGACGCCGAGCTTGAACGCCCTGCATACGTTGGGCCGGATCATCTCGCCTATATCGAGTTCACCTCGGGCACCACCGGCAAACCGAAAGGCGTGATGGTAACGACCGGGGCGGTTGCCAGCTACATCGAGGCGATGCGCAGCTGGTATGATTTCGGCCCGGATGATCGTGCGGCCGAGACCTGCGACATCACCTTCGATCTCTCGGTCCACAACATGCTGATGACCTGGCAGGCAGGCGCCTGTCTTTACATCATGCGGCCGCTCGATCTCGTTGCCCCGGCGCGGTTCATCAACACCCATGGGATCACCACCTGGCTCTCGGTGCCGTCGCTGGTGGCGATCATGAAGCAGACCCGCAAACTCGCGCCCGGCGCCTTGCCGTCGCTGCGGATCTCGCTGTTTTGCGGTGAACCGCTTCCGGTGTCGGTGGCAGACGAGTGGGCGGCAGCCGCTCCGAATTCGCTTGTCGACAACATCTACGGTCCCACCGAGGCCACCATCGCCTGCCTGCGCCAGCCATGGGCGGATGCCGAGCCCCGGCCGGGCGAAGAGGGCGCCGGCCAGGCCAGGGTCATCGTCACCCGGTCGCGCGGCATCGTGGCCATTGGCGATCCCTATCCGGGCATGAAGACCATGATCGTCGACCGGCACAACAATCCGCTGCCCGACGAGGTGCCGGGCGAGATCGCGCTCAGCGGCAATCAGCTTGCCGAAGGCTACTTCGCTCAGGACGCCCTGACCGCCGAGCGCTTCCCGGTCATCGACGGCGAACGCTGGTACCTGACCGGCGACCGCGGTTACCGCGATGCCGATGGTGTGTTTCATCATCTCGGCCGGCTCGACAACCAGGTCAAGGTCAGTGGCCACCGGGTGGAGCTCGAGGAAATCGACATGCAGATCCGCAGGGCCGCGGGCACCGACATGGCCTGTGCGGTGGCCTGGCCAGTGTCCCATGGCAGTGCCGAGGGCATTGTCGGGTTCTGTGCCGGCGCCAGGGCAAGCGGTGACAACGTCCGCGCTGCGCTGCGCGACAGCCTTCCGCCGCACATGGTCCCGACCCGGGTTCATGTCCTCGACACGTTGCCCCTGAACGGCAATGGCAAGGTCGACCGCAAGGCGCTGCTTGCCATGCTCGATGACACTCGATCCCGTCCGGAGTTGGCATCATGACCGCACTTGATCTGGAACTCCGGCCTGACCGGTCCACTCCCTGGTTCAATCCGTTTGAGCTCAGGCGGCTCTGGCTGGGCATGGACAGGAACGAGCGTGTCGTCGCCTGGGCGCAATCGAAACTGGGTGTCGCGGTCATCCACGGGGCGTTCCTGCTCGCCATGGCAGCGCTTCCCGTGGTGCGCACCAAGCATCTGGTGCTGATTGCAATTGCCCTTGTGCTGTCCGCCCTGGTGCCGGGCCGCAGGGGGCTGGTTCTGGCCGGTATGGGCATGCTCTATTTCCTGCTGCGCCCCTTCAAGAGTGACGGCCACTACCATCACTTCGGCGAGATCTGGCGCGATCTCGGTCTGGTCACGGCCAATGCCCAGGCCGGCATGATCGCCTGCGGCATCGGCTTTATCGGCCTGATAATGCTGCTGATCGAAAACCAGCGGCGGAAATCCGTCCCCGTTCTGGCCGAACGGCCGGTGTTGTCGCTTATTGCTGCATGGGCCGGTTTGACCGCCGTTACACTGTTGGTGCCCCGGGACCATGCGCTGTTCGCCCCGGTCTGGATTCTGGGAGCCTACGTGTCGGCCACGTTCTTTTTCGTCGGTTACATCCTGATAGGCGTGCGGCAGAAACCGGCTTTGTCGAACACGACCCTGCTGGGTTATATCCGGCCGGTCTGGGCCTATAGCGTCGTGCCGATCAAGGGGCCGGGGTACCTTGCGAAATTCGAGGCGCAGGACGCCGAGGCGATGGCGGTGACCAGGCTCAAGGGGTTGAAGCTCGTGGTCTGGGCGGTGGTGCTGTTCTGGACCGGCGAGGTCATCTTTGCCCAGCTGGTTCATGCTCGCCTGGGACTGCCCGGATTCGAGGCGCATATCATCGCCGTCGCCGCGGGCGAAAGCCAGTCAATGCTGGTCAATTGGATCCTCGTATCGGTGCATTTTCTCGAACGGGTCCTGGTTGTCGGGGCAAGGATCCATGCTTTCGTGGCCGTCATCCGCATGGCCGGATTCTGCATCCCGCGCGGCATGGTCAGGCCGCTCGGCTCCCGCACGATTGCCGAATACTGGGGGAAGTACCTGTTCTATTTCAAGGAACTGCTGTCCGAGTTCTTCTTCTTCCCGACCTTCCAGCGCTGCTTCAAGACGCACCCGCGCCTGCGCATCGCCTTCGCCACCTTCATAGCGGCCTTTGTCGGCAACGTTCTGTTCGACGTGATCAGCGAAGGATCGCAGTTCGGCACGGAGGGTTTCGCCGCCACGATCGACAATTTCTATTCCTACACCGTCTATGCCGCCGGGCTGACGCTGGGGATCATCTGGTCCCAGCTCTACCAGGCCAAGCCCAGGGCAGAGGACGGGGTCTTCCGCTACCAGGTGCTGCCGCGCGTCATAGTCCTCGGATTTTTCGGGCTGTTGCAGATCTTCGATGACTCGTCGGGCATCATCCCGCTCGGCGACCGTTTCACCTTTTTTGCCAGCCTGTTTGGAGTAGCCTGATGTCCCATGAGAACGTCCGGATCGTGCGCGAAGCCATCACGGAAATCCTCGTCGATCGCGGCCAGTCCCCCGATTTCGGCGAGACCGAATCGCTGTTTGACAGCGGCAAGCTGGATTCGCTCGCGGCGGTGAAACTGCTGATGCTGCTGGAATCGAGGTTCGACATCGACCTCAGCGATCCCGATTTCGAGATCGACCGGATTGATACGCTTGCTGCCATCCTCGATCTGCTCGGCGAATCCGAACCGGCCTGAGCCTGGCTCAACCCTGTCGCTTGATCGACACGCCGACCGCCGTGGCACCGATCACCAGCGCCATGCCTGCCCATTGCATCGGGTTGAACCATTCGCCCAGCGCCACCGCGCCGATCGCGGTTGCCACCACCGGGCTCGCCAGCGCCAGGTAGACGGCGCTCGGACCCAGCCTGCCGATGCCGCGGGTCCAGACGAAATAGGCAAACGCGGTGCCGAGCAGCATCAGCCAGCTGTAGCCGAACAATTCCGTGACCCCCGGTGCGGGCGGAAGGCCTTCGACGTATAGCGCCACCGGCAGCAGCATCGCGCCGCCGAAAATCAGCTGCCAGGTGGTGGTCTCGAGCGGCGATCCCATCCGCCCCCAGCGGTCGATCAGCACCGTGCCCATCGCCATCGACAGGGCTCCGCCGATCGCCGCCGCCACGCCGACCGGATCTGGATGCGCGTCCGGCGACAACACAAGCAGCCCGACCCCGAGGACACCGGCGATGCCGGCCAGGATCTGAACCGGATGTGGCGTCCGCGCCGCCAGCCAGGCCGAGATCAGGATCACCGCCAGCGGCTGGACCGCGCCCAGCGTCGCAGCCAACCCGCCCGGCATCCGTGCCGCGGCAATGAACAGCAGCGCGAAAAACAATCCGATATTGGAGAACCCGATCACCGCATGGCGCTTGAGCGCGGCAGGCGGCGGAATGCGCGGATTGAGCACAAGCAGGATCAACCCCGCAGGCAGGGCTCTGAGCGCACCGGTCAGGAGCGGATGGCTGACCGGCAGGGTCTCGGTGAACACCGCATAGGTGCTGCCCCAGAGCATCGGCCCCAAAAGGGTAATCAGGATAGTGCGCAGCATGGAGAAAGAGGCGGCTCCGGTGGATTATTGACGAGCATAGCGATTGAACGGTCCGCCGCAATCCTGCTCGCAGTGGTCCGGGCAGGTCAGTTCGCGCCCGGCAAAGCCGGTGCCGCTTTAGTGCTCGCCTCTTGCCCGATGCGCCGGCTTCTGCGATCACTCCCCCAACACGCCGGCCACCGGGCCGCTCACCGACAAACACCACTGCCAGGAACCCTGCCATGTCCAATCCCGTCCTCGTTGAAGTTACCCGTGGCCAGATGGTCGAAAGCCGGCACCGCGGCATGGTTTCGGTTGTCGATGGCGACGGCAAGGTGGTGATGAGCCTCGGCGATGTCGAAACCCCGGTGTTTCCGCGCTCGGCGGTCAAGTCGATGCAGGCGCTGCCGTTGGTCGAATCGGGTGCCGCCGACCGCTATGGTTTCGGCGACAAGGAACTGGCGCTTGCCTGTTCGTCGCATTCCGGCGAGCCCGAGCACATGCGGCTGGCCGGCGACATGGTCGCCCGCGCCGGATTGGGCGAGGCGGATTTCGAGTGCGGCTGCCACTGGAGCTTCGAACCCAAGGTGATGATCGACCAGGTCCGCGCCGGCGACAAGCCCAACCAGCTCGGCAACAATTGCTCCGGCAAGCATGCTGGCTTCCTCTGCCTGGCCTGCCATTCGGGCGTCGATCACCATGGCTATGTGAACTACGACCACTTCGTGCAGAAATCCATTCGCGACGTGATGTCGGACCTTACCGGCGCTCCCCTCGGTCATGACAATTGCGGCGTCGATGGCTGCTCGATCCCGACCTATGCCGCGCCGCTCGACAAGATCGCCCACGGTTTTGCCCGCATGGCCTCGGGCACCGGCATCAGTTCCGAACGGGCCAAGGCGGCCAAGCGGTTGATGTCGGCCTGCATGGCCGAGCCGTTCTATGTCGCGGGCACCGGCCGCGCCTGCACCGCGCTGATGCAGATCGCGCCGGGGCGGATTTTTGCCAAGACCGGCGCCGAAGGCGTGTTCTGCGCCACCATCCCCGAAAAGGGCTACGGCATCGCGCTCAAATGCGAGGACGGGGCCACCCGTGGCGCCGAGGCGATGATCGGCGCGGTGCTCGCCAAGCTGTTCAGTGATGACGAGGAACTCTCCGCCAAGCTTGGCGACTGGTCGAAAAAGACGCTGAAGAACTGGAACGGCATCGAGGTCGGCCGCATCCGCCCGGCCGGCGAGCTGGTCTGAGCCTTACTCGGCCGCCTGCGGGGGCGTGTAGATCGGTCGCGGCTGGCCGCCCGCACCGCGGCGGATGCTGCCCGGCGGCTGCCCGAAAACCCGTTTGAAGGCCCGGCAGAACGCCGCTTCCGACTGGTATCCGAGATCCATCGAGATTGCCGCCAGCGCATCATTGCTGTCGATCAGCCGGCTGCGCGCCATCCGCATGCGCCATTCGGTCAGATAGCGCAACGGCGTTTGCCCCACCAGTTCGGCAAACCGTGCCGCGAACGCCGACCGCGACATGCCGACCTGGCCCGCAAGCGTATCGACGCTCCAGTCCTCTCCGGGCCTGCGGTGCATCACCGCCAGCGCCTTGCCGATCTGCGGATCGCGCAGTGCCGCAAGCCAGCCGGTGTCGGCTGTGGGCGACGTGTCGAGCCACGAGCGGATCGCCTGGATCACCACCACGTCCGACAGCCGGGTGATCACGGTTTCGCCGCCGGGTTTGAGCGAGGCGGCTTCATTGGCGATGAAGCGAAGCGTGCTCTGCAGCCAGCCGCCGGTCTGGTCATCCCATGAATCGATGAAGATCATCTCGGGCAACAGGCCGAGCAGATGTTCGGCGGCCACATCGTCAAACCGCACCACGCCATACATGGTGCGGGTCAGTTCGCCGCCGCCGCCATGGCGCATGATCTCATAACGCTCGCTGACCTTTTCGACAGGCAGATCAAACAGCGGGTCGCCCTCAAGGCCCGGCGCGCTGGACAGCAGATGCGGCGTGCCGTGCGGGATCAGCGCGAGGCTGCCCGGCTGCAGCAGACGCGGCTCCAGGCCTTCGAGTTGCAGCCAGCACGCCCCCGATGTCACCACCAGAAAGGTCATCACGCCTTCGAGCCTGGGGATGGCGACCGCCCACGGCGCGGTCAACATGCCACGGCAATAAAGCGAGCCGGTCAGCTTGAGCATGTGCAGCGTCTCGGCCAGCGGATCGGAAGTCTCGGGAATGGCGGGATCGGGTTTTGACATGGTGCGATCCTATTGGCCGTTTTGCCTGTTGTCCATCATCTTGGACGATCTGCATATCAATGCGGACGTGTAATCATTGTTCGTCCAGATCGATGGGTTTAGGTCTTTGCCATCATCAAACAACAGCAAGGATCACAGCAATGAGCAACGCACCCATTCTCGTCATCGGATCGACCGGCAAGACCGGCGGCCGCATCGTCAAGTCGCTGACCGCGAAGGGCTTTCCGGTTCGTCCCGGTTCGCGCAACTCGGCCATCCCGTTTGATTGGGACCAGCCTGAAACCTGGGCGTTCGCGCTTGAGGGCGTCAAGGTTGCTTACGTCTCCTACTTCCCCGATCTGGCTTTCCCCGGCGCTGCGGAAAAGATCGAGGCGCTGACCGAGGCCGCCAAGGTCAGCGGCGTGCGCAAGCTGGTGCTGCTGTCGGGCAGGGGAGAAGCCCACGCCCGCCACTGCGAGGACATCGTGCGCAATTGCGGCCTCGACTTCACCCTGGTCCGCGCCGCCTGGTTCGCCCAGAACTTTTCCGAAGGCTACCTGCAGGCGCCGGTTCTCGATGGCATGGTGGCGCTGCCTGCCGGTGACGTGAAGGAGCCGATCGCCGATGTCGATGACATCGCTGATGTCGCCGTCGCCGCCTTGACCGATGACCGCCACAATGGCGAACTCTATGAAATCACCGGCCCCCGGCTGTTGAGCTTCGCCGAGGCCGCCGCCGAGATCTCCACCGCCGCCGGTTTCCCGGTTCGCTACCAGCCGATCACGCTGGAGCAGTTCCACGCCGCCATGCTCGGCATCGGTGGGCAGGTTGTCGCCGACGTCTTCACCGAGATCTGCCGCGAAACGCTCGACGGACACAACGCCTACCTGGCCGATGGGGTCGAGCGGGCGCTTGGCCGCAAGCCGCGCGATTTCAAAGATTTCTGCCGCAACGCGGCCGCCAGCGGCGTCTGGAAAAAGGCCGCCTGATCCAACCCCCTCACTCCCAAAGGAGAACTGTCATGATGTCTACGATCCTTCACAAGGCCGTGCTGCTCGTTGCCGGCGCAACCGCCCTCTTTATCGGCGGTTCCATCCTCATCTCGCCGGACGCCTTCTATTCGGCCTACGGCATTTCGCTCCCCGGCGATGTCAGCCTGACGAATGAATTGCGCGCCACCGGCGGCAGCGTGGTGATGCTCGGTCTGCTTACCCTGGCGGGGCTGGTGGTCACCCGGTTTGCCCTGGCGTCCACCCTGCTTGCGGCGGCCATGTATCTCGCCTTTGGCGCGACACGGCTCGCAAGCCTCGGCCTGGACGGTCAGCCCGACGCCGGTCTGGTCACCGCGATGACCGCCGAACTGGTGATCGGCGCCGCGGCCCTGGCTGCGCTGGTTGCCGCGCGCAGGACCGCCTGATCCTCATTCCCACGGCCGGCTGCTCGAGGCCGGTCGCCTCTCACCTGTCCGAAACCATGGCGCGCAGCGCCCGCAAGACTGAAGGTGCCAATCATGTCTCTCTGGTTCACGCTGCTGTGTGCAGCATCCGTTCTCGCCTATGCCGCCATCGGTGGCATCTTCGTGGCTTTCTCCGATTTCATCATGCGCTCGTTCAACCTGGTCAGGGGCGCGGGCGGCATCGAATCCATGCAGATCCTCAATGTCGAGATCATGCGCTCGATATTCATGGTCATGTTCATCGGGCTTGTGCCCATCTCGCTTGTCATCGCGGTCTATGCCGGCGTCTCGGCCGAGGGCACCGCGGCGCGGCTGCTGATGCTGGCCGGTGGTCTTTATCTGGTCGGCGTGTTCCTGCTCACCGGACTTGGAAATGTGCCGCTCAACAACCGGTTGGCCGTGATGGACCCGGCCGCAGCCCAGACGCTGGCCTTCTGGAAGGAGACCTACATGACCAGATGGGTCAACCTGAACAGCGTCCGGGCCGCGGTCTGCATGGTCTCCTCCGGACTGACGCTGGCTGCCCTCGTTGTGCGGTAAGCGTTCTTGGTGACGGGCGGTTTTCGCACCACCTCACTTGATCGGTCAGGGCGCGGGCTCTATGTCGGGATATCGGTTCTTTCCAAACCGCTTTCTTCCCGATGATGGAGCTCTCCTTGTCCGCATTCCAAAATCTGCCCGCTGCCCCGGTTGCTGAAAAACGCCCGGTCACTGACACCCGCCACGGCGTCACCCGCAGCGATGATTACGCCTGGATGCGCGATGACAACTGGCAGGCGATGTTCAAGGACCCGTCCATCCTCGATCCGGCGATCCGCACCCATCTGGAGGCTGAGAACGCCTATCAGCAGGCCGCCATGGCCGACACCAAAGAGCTGCAGAAGACACTGTTTGCGGAGATGCGCGGACGCATCAAGGAAGATGACAGCTCGGTGCCGGCGCCCGATGGCCCCTGGCTTTACGGCGTGCGCTATGTCACCGGCGGCGAGCAGCCGAAATATTTCCGCATCCCGCGTAATGGCGGTGACGAGCAGATGATGCTCGACGGCGATCTCGAGGCCGAAGGCAAGGATTACTTCCGGCTGGCAGGCGCCGGGAGTTCTCCCGACCACGCCTCGATGGTCTGGGGTTATGATGACAAGGGCTCGGAATTCTTCACCCTCAAGGTCCGCGATCTGGCAACCGGCAAGGACAGCATGGATCTGATTGAGAACACCGGCGGCGGTGCAGCCTGGTCAGCCGATTGCACCGGTTTCTTCTACACCGCCGTTGACGACAACCATCGCCCCAACCGGATTTTCTACCATCGCCTCGGCACCGCGCAGGCCGATGATGTTCTGATCCGCGAGGAGACCGATTCTGGTTTCTTCATGGGCGTGTCCGGCACCCGTCTGAATGATTTCATCATGATCGGGATCAACGATCACGAGACGTCGGAATGCTGGGTCATGCCGGCCAACGATCCTCAGGCAAAACCCCGGCTGGTGGCGCCGCGCAAGACCGGTGTCGAGTATTCGCTCAGCGAAGGCGGCGATGTGTTTTACATCCTGACCAATGCCGGCGGCGCCAAGGACTTCAAGATCATGCAGGCCCCGGTCGACAGGCCGGAACCTGAAAACTGGAGCGAAGTCGTGGCCCACAAGCCGGGCCGGCTTTTGCTGTCGGTCAGCGCCTATCGCAATCATCTGGTCTGGATGGAACGCGAAAACGGCCTGCCGCGCATTGTCATCCTGGATCGCTCAAGCGGCGAACAGCACGCCATCGCCTTTGACGAGGAAGCATACGCACTCGGCTTCCACGGCTCGATGGAGTACGACACCGACATCGTCCGGTTCAGCTATTCCTCGATGACGACGCCGTCCGAGCTCTACGACTACAACATGACCACCCGCGAGCGCGCGTTGCTCAAGCGCGACGAGGTACCGTCGGGCCATGAGCCGGGTGACTATGTCACCCGCCGCGTCATGGCGCCCTCGCTGGACGGCGAACAGGTTCCGGTGACGCTGCTGTATCGGCGCGACACTCCACTGGATGGATCAGCACCGTGCCTGCTATACGGCTACGGATCCTACGGCATAGCCATTCCCGCCGGTTTCAACACCAGTTGCCTGTCGCTGGTCGATCGCGGCTTTGTCTATGCCATCGCCCATATCCGCGGCGGCAAGGAAAAGGGCTTTGCCTGGTACGAGGGAGGCAAGCGCGGAAAGAAGACCAACACCTTCAACGATTTCATCGCCGCTGCCCGGCACCTCGACAGCGAGGGCTTCACCTCGCATGACCGCATCGTAGCCCAGGGCGGCTCGGCCGGCGGCATGCTGATGGGTGCGGTCGCAAACATGGCGCCCGACGCCTTCGGCGCCATCATTGCCGCGGTCCCCTTTGTCGATGTGCTCAACACCATGCTCGATGACACGTTGCCGCTGACGCCGCCGGAATGGCCGGAATGGGGCAACCCGATCGTCTCGCATGAGGATTACCACACGATCGCCGGCTATTCGCCCTATGACAATGTCACCGCGCAGGCCTATCCGCCGATCCTGGCGGTGGCCGGCCTGACCGACCCTCGCGTGACCTACTGGGAGCCGGCCAAATGGGTCGCGCGCTTGCGGGATGTTTCGACAAGCGGCGCGCCGGTGCTGTTCAAGATCAACATGGCCGCCGGCCATGCCGGCGCGTCCGGCCGGTTTCAACGGCTCGAAGAGGTCGCCTATGAATATGCGTTTGCGCTCAAGGTTGTCGGAAAGACTTGATTGCCGAATTTCAGCGATTTTTTGCAAAAAAAAGGCAGAATAAAATGCTTTTCGCGCTTTCGATGTCAAGCAAACAAGATGAGTAATCATTTATTTTATTTGTTATAATTTTACCATTCTGCTTAAGCTGATCCTCAGGTCCCGCCTGTAGATATGGTCACATCGTATTCCAATTTTGTGGAGTCCGCGAATGACCAATTCTCCGATTATGAAGATCGCGAATTTGTTGCGCAACACTGATGGTAACTTCTCCATGATGGCCGGCATCATGGTGCCGGTCGTTTTTGTCGCCGGAAGCCTCGCCATTGACACCACCAATGCGCTGTCGATGAAAACCCATCTCCAGAATGCTGCCGACAGCGCGGCGCTGGCCACCACGAGCCAGCTCGCAGAGGGCACTATCGCCGAAAGCGAGGCCATCGCCTACGCGACGAGTTTTTTCAACGGCCAGGCATCGGAGGACGCCAACGCGTTTTTCGGTTTTTCCGCCACGCCGACCGTCACGATGAGCAAATCGGGAACCGGGGCGAAGACGGTTTGGAAGGTTGAGGTCGCCGCCGTCGGGTCGCAGGAAGCGTCCGGGCTGGCAAGGTTCATGGACCGGGATACGATCGATGTTGCAGTCAGCGGCACATCTGAATCCGCCCGGGATGGCTCCAACCCGCTTTCGATGATGCTTGTGCTCGACCGGTCGGGATCGATGGGGTGGGCTTCGGGCAGGACAACGACCGAGACTGTTCCCCAATATTGCTCCGACTGGGAATACGACTGGAAGAAACACAAGTACACCAAGGTAACCTACCAATGCGGCACGAAGACGGTAGAGGTCGACATCCCCAAGATCGATGTTCTCAAAGAAGCCGTTGGCACTCTGGCGGCACATATCCAGGAATCCGACCCGACCAACGAATATGCCCGCATGGGTGCGGTCGCCTACAATTCGGAAACCAGGGATAGCGATAAGCGGACCATTAGCTGGGCCAAGTCGGACACCACGGATTTTGCCGACCGGCTCAACGCCGACGGCCGTACCAATTCGGAAGACGCCATGAAGTGGGGCTATGAACAGGTTACCAGCACCACCGAAATCAATGAACATACGTCAAGGAATGGATCGAAAGTCCCCTCCAAGTTCATTGTTTTCATGACCGATGGTGAAAACTCGACGGGCTCGGATTACTGGGACGATTATGCTGACAAGCAGACATTGTATTATTGCACCAAGGCAAAGGAGAAGGGTGTCACGATCTTCTCTGTCGCCTTCCAGGCACCGCAGCGCGGCAAGAACCTGCTCAATGCATGCGCCTCGGGCGGCAACTATTACTATGATGCGGAAAGCGCTGACGAGTTGACGAAAGCCTTCAACGACATCGGTGAAGAAGCGGTCAAGCTCGTCACGCGACTGACCGACTAGCACGGAAAACCTTCAGGTCGAAGAAGTCTGGCGGACGGAGCCTTGATGACGAGGATCCGTCCGCAGGCGTTTCTGCTTGCGGGTGAGCGAGGCGGTGAGGCGAGCGGCAATCGGATGCCGCAGGCCCTGTACCGCCTGGATGGTGGCCGCCAGCGCGTTGATCGTGACTGTGCCGCAGCGGCTGGGTTATTTCGGTACACTTGCATGGAATAGCAAGCAGAATCTGGCCGAAACTCCCGCTAATTTGCGTGTTGTTTAAAAATTTACCGAGTGCGTTAGAGCAATACTCACGAGCGCTGTTGTATGTGTGCGGTGTACGAATTCAACACATGTGAGGTCGGGCCATGACCAAGTCACCGATGATGAAGAAAATTTTCGAACTGATCCGCAACAAAGACGGAAACTTCGCCATGTTGGCGGGCATCCTGGTGCCGGTTGCTTTGATAGCGGGAAGTTTTGCGGTTGATACCACCAATGTGCTGTCGATGAAGACACGCCTGCAGAACGCTGTCGACAGTGCCGCATTGGCTACCGCGACACGGCTCTACCAGGAAGAAGGCCTCAGTGCTGCCGATGCAAAGGCCTTCGCCGCCAGCTTCCTGAAGGGGCAGGTCGAAGAAGATGCTTCGGCTTATGGCGATTTTTCGATTTCCCCGACGATCACCGTTACACCGGTCATCGACAATGGCCGCACCATCTGGCGCGTGGCAGTCGCCGTGACCGGAACGCAGGCCTCAACTCCCATGGCGAGACTGATGGGCCGGGACACGTTGAGCGTCAATGTGATCGGCAAGTCCCAGAGCGGGCAGGAATCCTCGCAGGGGTCGATCTCCATGGCGCTGGTGCTTGACCAGTCGGGATCGATGGACTGGCAGCTTGACGGGCAGAAGAAGATCAAGGTCCTCAAGACCGCCGTCTTCGGGCTGATCGACCAGTTCAAGATTGTCGATCCGAAGGGCGACTATATCCGTCTCGGCGCAGTCAGCTACAGCTCCCAGGTGCAGGGCAAGAAGCGGATGACCTGGAACATCAACAGGGTGCACAGCTTTGTCGGTGGGCTCAATGCTGATGGCGGCACCGATTCAACCGACGCCTTCAAATGGGGCTTCCAGAAGGTGACGTCTGAAACGGAATCCACCGAGCACAAGGCTAAGACCGGCCAGGAACCGGAACGCGTCATGGTCTTCATGACCGATGGCGACAACAACTACACCTCGGCCGACACCTCGACGAAGATCCTGTGCGACCAGGCAAAGAAGGACGGCGTGACGGTCTACACCATTGCCTTCGCCGCACCGACGCGCGGCCAGCAATTGCTGTCCTACTGCGCGAGCCAGCCGGAGAATTACTTCGACGCCAAGAACAGCCAGGACCTGATCGACGCGTTCAAGAACATCGGCGAAAAGACCTCCAAGGTGGTATCGCGCCTCACCGAGTAGGGCCGGGGCCCGGGGCCGAGGGCATCACTGCCAGCCATCGGCCCGTTCGGGCAGCGCTTTGAGATAAGCGGCGATCGCATCCCGGTCGCCGCTTTTCAATTGTGCCATGTTCTTCTGAACATCGACCATGGATCCGCCGACGCTGTCGAAATCCGGGGTGAAGCCGCTTTCCAGGTAATAGGCGATGTCAGCCGCGCTCCAGCCACTGATCGGTTTGCCGCCCGGCGTCAGGTTGGGGATCACCCCTTCGCCTTCGGGATTATGCGCACCCGAAAGCCAGGCGTCCGCCACGAAACCACCGATCAGGTTGCGCGGTGTGTGGCATTCGCCGCAATGCCCCGGGCCTTCCACCAGATATTGCCCGCGAACCAGCTGCGGATCGTCTCCCGCAAGCGCAATTCGCGGCTGATCGGTGAAGAACAGCAGTTTCCAGCCGCCCAGCAGCCGCCTGATATTGAACGGAAAACCGACCTCGTGCGGCAGCGAGGCGACTTCGCTGGCCGGCAGCGTCTTCAAGAACGCAAACAGGTCGGCGACGTCGCCATTGCTCATCCGCACGTAGGAGCCGTAGGGGAACGCCGGATAGTAATGGCTGTTGTCCGGCGACACCCCGGCCAGCATCGCGGTGGCGAAATCGGTCAGCGACCAGTTTCCGATTCCGGCCTTGGGATCGGGCGAAATGTTGGGGGCAATGAAGGTGCCGAAATCGCTTTTCAGCCGGACCCCGCCCGACAGCACCAGCCGGGCCTCTCCCTCGGCACCGGGCGCGGCATGGCACGAGGCGCAGCCGCTTGCCCAGAACACCGTCTCGCCGGCAGCCGCATCGGCCTCATGGCTTGCGATGGCGTTCAGCCGTTGGGCCGGAACCAGTCCGGGGGCAGTCAGCCAGACTGCAAGCAACGCACCTGCGACCGCGGCAATGACAAGGCCGAGCGCCAGCCGTTTCATGGCCGGCGCCCGTCAATGGCGCAATGACAGGCAGGCTGCATCAGCTTTTCTTTATGCGATAGGTCTCGTGGCATGAGCCGCAGTTCTTGGTCAGTGGACCGAACACGGCCTTCAGGCCGTCAAGATCGGCGGGCGCTGCGGCCACGCCGGCATCCGCATCAGCCTTGAACGCGGCCAGCTTGGCCTTGAAGCCGTCCATGTCCAACCAGATCTCTGGCGCGGCTTCGGTCTCGAACCCGGTATCCGACCCTTCCGGGAAATGATCGGCAAACGTTGCAGCGACTTCGCTCATGGTGGTCAGCGCCGCCAGCACCGCTGCGGCGTCGAAATCGGCTTCGCCCTTGACCATCTTGGCCATGGCGCCGGTCGCGCCACCGACCTTCTTCATCATTTCCTGGCGCACCACCTGCGGCTCGTCGGCGGCGATCGCGGGTGCAAATCCGGCAGCACCGATGATGGCTGCGGCAATCAAGGTCCGAAATTTCATAAGGTCTCTCCCTGCAGGTGGTTGATCGAAGGAATTTCCGCCCGTGCCGCATGATTGCATTCTGTGGGCGCAGGGAAAGTCAAAAGTTAGTGAACACTGCGTAACCAATTGGAGGTCTGACCGGACAATAAAAAACCGGCGCTTGCGACGCCGGTTTTCCTTGTTCCGTCAGCCGGTTGCCTGGCTGAAATCAGATGGCCGCCTCGTACATCTCGGCGACATGATCCCAGTTGATCAGGTTGTCGACAAAGGCTTCGAGGTATTTCGGACGCGCGTTGCGGTAGTCGATGTAGTAGCTGTGCTCCCACACGTCGCAGCCCAGAACCGGTGCCGCGCCGTGCATCAGCGGGTTTTCGCCGTTCGGCGTCTTCATGATTTCGAGCTTGCCGTTCTTGACGGCGAGCCAAGCCCAGCCGGAGCCGAACTGGCCGACGCCGGCCGCGACGAAATCGGCCTTGAACTTGTCGAAGCCGCCGAGATCCGAATTGATCGCCTTTTCCAGCGAGCCCGGCATCTTCGAGCCGCCGCCGCCCTTCTTCATCCACTGCCAGAAATGCAGGTGGTTGTAGTGCTGGCCGACATTGTTGATCAGGCCGGCATTCTTCTCGGTGAAGGCTGCCTTGCAGATATCTTCGAGCGACTTGCCCTCATGGCCGCTGCCGGCAAGCAGTTCGTTGCCTTTGGTGACATAGGCCTGGTGGTGCTTGTCGTGGTGAAATTCCAGCGTCTCGCGCGACATGTAGGGGGCAAGCGCGTCGTAGTCGTAGGGCAGGGCTGGCAGTTCGAGGGCCATGTGTCTCTCCTCATGTATGATTGAGTGCGGGGGTTTGCTCCCCGTCATGCAACGCAACATAGGCTTGCGTTCCCATGCAGGCAACGGGGCAGAACCAAAAAGGTTCCGGCAACGGCGGAAAATCCCTTACCCCGAGCGCCGGCCTAGCGCTCCGCCAGCGCCAGCCGCAAGCCCATCAGCCCGAAGGCCGCGGCAAAGGAGCGTTTGACCTGCCCCATCACCCGTGGCCGCGAGATCACGTGGTCGCGGGCCTGGGCTGCCAGCAGTCCGTAAAGGACGAAAATGACGAAGGTGACCGCCATGAAGACCAGCGCCAGCCCGAGCATGTTCAGCGTGGCGTTGGCGGCCCCGACATCGACGAATTGCGGCATGAAGGCAAGGAAGAACAGCGTCAGTTTCGGATTGAGCAGATTGACCAGCACGCCGGCGCCGATGATCCGCAACGGCCTGAAGCCGGGGAGGCGTCCGGGATCGGACGGGTCGATCGCCAGGGATCCGCTGTCGCGCCACATCTGCCATGCCATGTAGAAAAGGTAGAGCACGCCGAGATATTTCAGCGTCTGGAACGCCAGCGCGCTGGCATGCAGCAGCGCGGCGAGCCCCGCCACAGACGCCAGCACATGCGGCACGATCCCAAGCGTGCAGCCGAATGCCGCCAGCACCGAGGCCCGTGCACCGTGGGTCAGTCCGGCAGCCAGCGTGTAGATCACCCCTGATCCCGGCAGCAGCACCACGATCAGCGTGGTGATCAGAAACTCGGCCGTCATGGTAGGACTCCCCGCAAACCCGCACGCCCATCAACAGCTGCAGCCGTCACGGCAAACACTCCGTGCATCGGTGCAGAATGACCGGCGGTAACGGGCGGTGTCAATGACATGCCCGCCATGGGCCTTCGGGGGAAGGCGCGGTCCTAGCGGGTGCGCTGGCCGAAACCGGCGCGCCGGGCTGCCGAATTGCGGGGCAGGGCGGATGTTTCCGGTTCGCGGGGCCGTGCGGTCCCGATTGAACCGGTTTCTTCGCTGCCGTCGGACTGCCGCAGGATGCTTTGCTGCCGCGGTGCCCCGGTCCTGATCTTCTCGCTGGTGAAGCGAACGCCGCATTCGCTGCCGCGGTGCCAGACCCGTTCGCACTCCGCCTTGTAGCCATCGACCTTGACATGCAGGGTAAACCGGTCGGGGACGAACCAGCCGCCCTCGAACTGAACCTTCGCACCGGTCTCGGAAATGTTCCTGATGGTGCAGGGAATGGCGCTGAATTCCTCGTTGAAGGCGGCAAGAGCACCTTTGAGGACGCGCTTTCTGGGAGCTCGTTCAGACATAGTGGACGGGTTGGCGGCAAGCACTGCCGGATTTGGTGCAACATACATGAGCGTTCATCGCTTGCGTAAGACCCATTCATTGGGCCGGATTGAGATCGGTGCATATTAGCGGGAGGTGATTTTACGAAGGTAAACAAATTCCTTAAAATGCCAGTGATTATATTGATTTGGCAGGCATGGGCGGCTGGCGCCGGTATGCGGAGGCGGGGTGGATGGACAAGCTTTCGGTGATGAATGCCTATTGCCGGATCGTCGAGCGCGGCAGCTTTGCCCGTGCCGCCGATGATCTCGGCGTTTCGCCGGCGCTTCTGAGCCGCGAGCTCAAGCTGCTAGAGCAAAGCCTTGGCTGTGCCCTGCTGACCCGCACCACGCGTTCGATGTCGCTGACCGATGCCGGGCGTCTCTACTACGAGGAAGCGCAACGCATTCTCGACGCCGTCAGCCGCTCCGAGGACCGCATCCGCGATGGGGTGGGGGCCGTGCGCGGCCATCTCAAGGTCAATGCCTCGAGCTCCTTCGGACAGATGGTAATTGCACCGTTCCTGCCGGAATTCCTGGAGAAATACCCGGACCTGAAGCTGACGTTGTCGCTTGATGACCGGGTCGTCGACATGGTCGAAGGCGGCTTTGATGTCTCCATCCGCATCCGTGCGGCGATGCCGGATTCGGCCCTCGTCGCACGTCGGATCGGAACGGCGCGGCAGCGGATCTTCGCGTCGCCGTCCTATCTGCAGCACGCCGGAACACCGGTCGAACCGGACGACATCAAGCGCCACAAGGTCATAGGTTTCCTGCTCGCCGACCATTTGACTGCCTGGCGCCTTGCCGGCCCCGGCGGGGAGCAGGAGATCCATCTCGATCCTGCGGTCAAGGTCGGCAACAGCCTGGTGCTCCGCGATCTGCTGGTTGCCGGGCAGGGGATCGGCACCTTGCCGGATTTCGTCTCCAACGCTGCCGAAGCCCGCGGCGAACTGGTTCGGGTGCTGCCGGACTACGAACTGCCGGCGCCGGAAATCTTTGCCGTGACGGCATCGCGTCTGGGCATGGATGCACGGGTGACGGCCTTCCTCGAGCACCTTCGTTCAGCACTCCAACCTGGCATTGCTAACCCTGGGTAAACAATGATTTGACAGCGGACCGGTTAATCCGGACCGCAACATCACCGATCCTCGCGGGCAACGAAACCCGACACCCGAGAGGATCCCATGACCCGCATTCTTGTTGTTTACTATTCCAGCTACGGCCATGTCCGCGAATTGGCCGAGGCCGAGGCCGAAGGGGCACTGAGCGTCCCCCGCACCACGGTCGACATTCGCCGTGTCCCGGAGACCGTGCCGGAGGCGGTTCGCCAGGCATCCGGCTATGTCGACGATCCGACACCGGTTGCGGCTCCCGCCGATCTTGCCGCCTATGACGCCATCATTTTCGGCACGCCGACGCGGTTCGGGATGATGGCAGGGCAGATGAAGCAGTTTCTCGACCAGGCAGGTGGCCTGTGGGCACGGAACGCGCTTGTCGGCAAGGTCGCGGCGGTATTCGCCTCGACCGGATCGCAGCATGGCGGCCACGAGGCGACGATGCTGTCGACCCACATTCCGCTGATGCATTTCGGCATGCTGATCGCCGGGCTGCCCTACACGTTTGCGGGCCAGACCACCGGAGACGGCATTGTTGGCGGCGCGCCTTACGGCGCCGGCACCATCGCCGGTGCGGACGGTGCGCTTCAACCCACCGAAACCGATCTCGCCGGTGCCCGCTTCCAGGGCAGGCATGTCGCTGAACTCGCCGCCCGCCTTGCGGCCCATGAACCGGCGCAGCAGGTGGCGTGATGGCTCGTCGTCTGACCATCGATTTCTTTCACGACGTCGTCTGCTGCTGGTGTTTCAACATCTCTTCGCGGATGCGCGCGGCTGCCAGGGAACTCGACCTTGATATCCGCCACCGGACCTTCGTGCTGCAGGCCAGCCGCCAGGAAATGGCTGAGCGCTGGGGCACGCCGCAACAGGCCCGCGAGACCATTCTCGGCCACTGGACCCATTGCCGACAGGTCAGCGACCGGCCCGACCTGATCGACGTCGAGGCGATGCGCGAAGCCCAATTCGACTATCCGCACGGGCACACCGCAGCGCTTGCCTGCAAGGCCGCCGAAAGCCTCGGCGGGCAGGCGGCCCATTGGGACATGTTCGACCGGATCCAGCTGGCGCACCTTGCCGAGGCCCGCAACATCGCCGATCCGGCCGTATTGGCCGGCGCCGCGCGCGAGGTGGGACTGGGTGGACCGGGATTCGCCCGCGCCATGGCCGATCCGGCGATCTCCCGCGCGGTCGAGGCCGACCGGCAATTTGCCCGCCTGCTGCAGGTCCATAGCATTCCCGCCCTCATCGTGCGTGAAACCGGCGCCCGTCTTGTCAACGGACCGCTCGAGGATTTGCGGGCCCAGCTCGGCGCCGCAGCGCGTCTGGCCGCCCGGACCTGACGGCAACGCCATGCATCACGGTCTCCCTCCCGTCCCTCAAGCTGGAACCCTGCCATGAAGCCTTTATCCGATATCGCACTTACCGCACTCGCCCCCGCGATCTGGGGCAGCACCTATCTGGTCACCACCGAGGCGATGCCTGCCGGCTACCCGGTCACGCTTGCGGCCTTGCGGGCCTTGCCGGCGGGGTTGGTGCTGCTCGCCGTCAGCCGCTGTCTACCGCCAAGGCACTGGCTGGGCCGGGTCTTCGTGCTTGGCGGGCTGAACTTCGCCGTCTTCTGGACGCTGCTGTTCGTCTCGGCCTACCGGCTGCCGGGCGGCGTTGCTGCCACGCTCGGCAGTCTGCAAACCTTGATGGTGATCATGCTGGCGCGCGGATGGCTCGGAACTCCGGTCCGCTCGGGCGCGGTCGCCGCGGCCGTTGCCGGCATCCTCGGCGTCGCCCTGCTTCTCATCGGACCCGATGCTGCGCTCGATCCCGTCGGCATTGCCGCAGGCCTTTGCGCGGCGGCATCGATGGCCGCCGGCACGGTGCTCAGCCGCAAGTGGCAGCCACCGGTTTCCGCGCTCAGTTTCACCGCCTGGCAACTCACCGCCGGTGGCCTGCTGCTGGTGCCGATGGCGCTGCTTTTCGAACCGTCCCTGCCGGCGCTGACGCCCGTCAATCTCGCGGGCCTTGCCTGGCTCGGCCTGATCGGGGCGGCCGTTACCTACTGGCTGTGGTTTCGCGGCATTTCCCGGCTCGAGCCCGGTGCGGTCTCTATGCTCGCCATGATGAGCCCGGTCTCCGCCGTAGCACTCGGATGGTTCTGGCTGCACCAGGCCCTGACCCCGGTCCAGATCATTGGTGCAGCCATCGTGCTCGGCTCGGTCTGGATTGGTCAGGTGGCGAACCGGCCACGGCCTGCCTCGATCAAGCTGTTCCCCGGGCGGTCAAGCTGAGGCGCTGCGGCCGGCTGATTGCGACAGCCCGGGAAAACGCGCGGCTGAGCGGAAGCAGGCAATGCTTCACCGGCCATAACCGTGTGTCCAGGCTGGGATTCCGGATCTCACGCTTCGGCCGGATGCTGGTTGGGTTCGTCAGCCGCTGCCGCGCCATCCTGTGGCCCGGCCTCGTCCTTTCTCTCAGGCGCATCGCAATAATATTGAGGAGTACAGTATGTTGTTTGAATGAGCGCATGGGAAAGCGTAAATTTTATATATTTTCATGAATATTCATGTTTAGTTCAGTAATTTTGAAATGATTCGACGCAAATAAAATTAACAACTATCTTATGAATGGTGAAGCTATGCAGTTTGAGAATTATTTATATCAATTTCCATGAAATCTCCATGGAAAAATACCGTGTAAATTCGTGCAAAAAAATCAAAACAATAAATGGGGAGGAAGTTATGGGCAGGAAAATACTTACAGCGGATCAGGCTTTCCATCTTGATCCATCAAGGTCGGCTGGAGGAGATGGGCTTGCGGCTGAAACTGCTTTCAGCTCGCTGCCAGAGGCCTACGCCTATGTTCAGGATCACCTCGATCTTCAGGGGCGGACAGTGACGTTTCTTCTTGCCGACGGCGTTTATGCCGAGGGGCTTTCCGTGTCGGGCGGTTTGGTCGGTGGCGGCGAGATCCATGTTCAAGGCAAAAGCGAAGATGGTGCCAGAATCGAAGTCGCTGACGGGGGCGGTGTCTCCAACAGCAATCCCCTCACTCCGGTCTATGTCAGCAATGTTTGGCTGCCCAGTTGCAGCGCCCTATTCGGCGCTCGGATCTATGTCCAGCAGGGGGTCTCTTTTATGGCGACAGGTGGCGATCACATGTCGGCGACTTACCTGGGGATGATATTCGTGGTGGCTCCTTACGCCATAAGAGGACAGTGTTCGACCCACATTCACGCCTATACGGGTGGGATAATCACCATCAATGACAACACTCAAGTATGGCCGGTCGGCACCTTGAATCTGGTACGTTTCATAGGTGTGGCCGACGCGTCGGTCGTTGCACGAAATCTCTCTGTCATGGGGGCCATCAGTTGCGAGACCTATCTCGTCCACAAGAACGGTTTCGCGGACCTTGAAAACGCGCAACTGCCCGGGTCGGGGAGAATTGTTCGGACCGGAGGCGTCGTCACCTGAAAAACGCGCAGCTGGATGAGGGGGTGGTGCAATCCCTCCTCTACCCATACGCGGCATCTCTACGGCATGAACTCGGATCTCGGTCTCAACCCACCGAATTTGCTTGCAGCGTCAGGTGCGTGAAGCGGCCTGCGCCGGTCTTGGCGAGATCTTCGGTGACCACCTCGTTCCAGCGGCAGCCGATGATGGCGCCGCCGGGCGTGTCGTCGAACATGTTGCCCGTAATCAGCGCCTGGCCCGCACCTTCGACCACCGAGACGGCGACGCCGGCGCCTGAGCGGCGGATGGTGTTGCCGGTGAAACTGACCGCCCGGAGATACGGCCCCCAGCCCATCAGCACGCCCCATTTCGGCGCGCCCTCGATGACGTTGCCGCTGACCGCCGCGTCGGCCTCAATCGCGATGCCGATGCCGAAACCGGCATATTCGGCCGGGTAGGGGCCAGTCGTGCTGAGGTTGCGGATGATGTTGCCTTGAACCGTGGCGAGCCTTCCGCCCTCGTTGAAATTGGCGACCGAGACGCCCACCGTGCCGCCATCGATCAGGTTCGACGCGATCACCGCGCCCTCGAAGGTGAACTCGGCATAGATCGCGGTCTCGCCGGAGCGGATCGCCTGGTTCGAGATGATCTGGATGTTGCTGGCCGAATTGGCGCGGATCGCCGAAAACGCGCAATCGGACACATGGTTGTTGGTCACCATCACGTTTCCGGCGCGAAAGATGTTGATGCCGTTGCCGTTCTGCCCGGTGCCGCCGGCGCGCGCGGCAATCCGCATCACCCGGTTGCCGTCGATCAGCGTCGCGTCCTCGCCGATCGACCAGCGGTGCACCAGGATGCCGCCATTGGCGCAATCGCGCACCACATTGCGGGTGATCGCCAGCCCACGGCTTTCAATGGCATAGATGCCCGCCAGCCGTGCGCCCGATATCTCCGAGTGGTGAACCCGCCCTCCGCAGGCCTCCAGCGTCACGCCATGGCCGTCGGCACCGGCGATGGTGACGTCCTCGATGACGGCTTCGGCAACCCCGCGCAGGTGCAGAAGGCCGGAAACATGGTCTCCCAGCCGCTGGTTGGCGCCGTCCAGAATAAGTCCCGAAATCTGGATCCGCCGTGCACCTTCGGCCAGCATGGCGTGGCCGCGGCCGCCATAGATCAGCCGGGTTGCTCCCGGGACGCCCTCGATCCGCGCGCCGTCGGGCAGGTCGATATTGGAGATGACGAAGGTGCCCGGCGGCAGCCGCAGAACACGGCCGCCTGCGGCTGCGTCATCGATGGCGCGCTGGAACCTGCGGCTCTGGTCGTCCACCACATCGGGCAGCAGGCCGGCAAGGTCGGCATCGTGCCCGCCGCGCAGATCGATCCGCGTGAACAGATCGCTGGCCATTGCCCCTGAAACCGAATGAGGGGTGAGAAGACTGGCAGCACCCGCACCTGCAAGGCTGGTGAGAAGCGCGCGGCGGTTCAAAACGTGACGGTTCGTGCTCATGCGATAGGTTTTGCACAAACCGTGCCAGTTTCTCCTGTGCCGTTATGGCACAGGATGAATGGAGGCAGTCAGGCGGGATGAATCAGCATTTTGATTGAGCCAGATCAAAATCAGCCTTGCCTGTCCGGTCTAGAAAATGACCCAGGGGATGCCGGGCCACCTTGGCCACGGGCCGATTTGACAGGAGGCAATCATGTTCAAGCTTGCAGCAACGGTTTACATCATGGTCGGCAGCATGCTGGCGGGCAGTTTTGTCGTGGCCGCGCTGACGATGGGCAGAATGGATGCAACCTCGATCTCGCTGGCCGCGGCCGCAGGCGCAGTTGTGGCCCTGCCGGTGGCTTGGGTGATCGCCTCGAAACTGAACAAGGCCATCCGTCCGACCTGACGCGGCCTTTCCTCACTTCCGGCGCGGGTCCGCCGGCCGGCAGTGTTTGGGAGAAAGGTGCCTGTGCAGGGTCGTGGATGGGGAGGAGCGCGGGGCTGGTTCGGGAGTGGGCCGCCCCGCCGCTTTTCATCGGTGCAAACCTGTTTCCACCGGCACGGAGTGGCTGCGCCGCCGGGCAAGCATTGCCAGGGCCGCGAACAGTGCGATGAGCCCGATCGACAGCCATCCCAACCAGTCTCCGAAGCGGGCATAGATCGTCCGCACGCCCTGTGTCGGAACATCCGCATACATGATCCCGGCTTCGCCCACGCCCCGGTCCATCTGCGCCAGCACGTGGCCGTAGGGATCCATGGCATAGGTGATGCCGTCATAGGTCGGCCGGATATGGGTGAACCCGTTCTCGATCGCCCGGTGGGGGTCGTTGACCGTCAGTCCCTTCGGGAACTCGTGTGAACCGGTGAACATCAGATCGGCCCCGGCGCGGCCTGCCTGGCGGGCGAAATCGGGAAAGCTCATGTCGCGGCAGATGGAAAGGGCAATCCGGCCGTAGGGGCTGTCGGCGGTCTGGATGATCTCGACGCCTTTCTCGAACACCGCGTTTTCGCCGAAATCGCCGAACCCGAGCAGGAAGCGTTTCTGGTAGTCGGCAACGACCGCGCCACTGGCATCGATCAACAAGTGCCGGTTTGCCCCCTTGCCGGTCTCCGGCACCCAGCCGTAGGGCAGCGCCAGCCAGACGCCGTTGTCGGAGGCGATTTTCGAAAATTCCGCACGGGCGTGCTCGTGTTCGGTCTCATTGACAACGATGGCAAATTCGTTGAAGGCGACGATCTTCGCGTCATTGGCCGCCGCCTCCTCGGTCATCGAGCGGATATCGGCCATCGTTGCCTCGTAGGGTGAGGTCATCCGCTTCTCGAAGACCTCGACCATTGCCTCCGGCCCGCCTTCCTCGGCCGGCATCACCACCGCTGCGATCTTCACCGTCGGCACCTCCGGCGCCATCAGGATGCGCAGGCCGCCCCAGCCGGCAAGCCCGCCGGCTGCGATGACGAAGACCAGCCCCGCCGCAATCGCCTGCCTGCTGCGAAAGCCGTTTTCCCAAGCGTGATTGATGCAAGCGGCCAGCCAGGACCACAGGAAGACAAAGCTCCACAGGCCGGCCAGTGCATAGATCTGCAACAGCGGCAGCGGCGCGGTGGCAAAGACATTCTTGGCAGCTGTGCCGTCGATCGGCGGCGGTATCGAGGACAGGAACATCGATGCCGTCATCGCGGCGGGAAAGACGAGTGTGGCGTAAAGCCGTTTGCCAAGCCGCGGCGTGATCAGCCGGTCGATCACGAAAGGAAGCGCGTAATAGAGCGCGATGATCGTCGAGCGCACCACATTGAACACCAGGCTCAGTGTCGCGTCACCCATGTCGAAGATGCCCCAGAGCGATATGTTGAAGGCGAGAACGAAGCCGATGATCGTCAGCAGGATGGAGCGTCCCGGCGGTAACGAGCGGCTGAAACGCAGGATGAAGATCGGCGCTATGATGATCATCTGCGGGATCATCGGCAGGAAATCGCTGCGGCGGCAGAACATGAACAGGCCGAAGCCCAGCACGAACAAAACCGCAGCCTCGGCAAGACCTGCCCTGTGACCGATTTGGGTTGAACCTGACATGTCGCTCTCTCCCCGGTGCTCGATAAAAATGGCGCAGCCCGGCGATAACGCTCGCCTTGCGCGCAACGTGGCTCAAGGTTAGCTGGGTAAAGCCTTGGATCATTGACCGGCGTCAATGCCGATTGCCGCAGTCCGGACCGGCGGTGGTCGGACAAGCGGGCTGTCAGCCGGCAACGATCACCTCGCTGACCGGCCTTCTGAGCGAGCGCGGCATGGCGTCTCCGTATCCGAAGCGAACCAGCAGATCCGGCCGCCGTGCGCCGATCCCGAGCAGTGCGGCAAGCTCAGGGCGGTATGGGGCCACTTCCACCGGCTGGTTCAAGAATGCATGCCGCAGCCCGAGCGCTGTCGATGCCAGCGCAAAGCGCTGGTAGCTGCGGCCCGCCTGCACCCAATGGGCCTTGTCGTTGCTGTCTGAGACAAACACCGCAAACCCTGCCGAGGATCGCACCTGCTTTGCGCATTTGGCGTTTTCGCTTTTGGCGGTAAAGGCCAGCCCGAACACCATGTCGGCGATCCAGCCGGGCATGGTCGGATTGCCCGAACAGGCCGAATACAGGCCGTCGCGGTGAGAGATGGCGTCAGCCGCGTTGAAGCGCAGCCAGTGCTTGAGTTCGGCAACAAACGCCGGATCTCCGATCTGCGCGGCATTGGCGGTCAGGATCAGCTCGAGAATCTGTTCCATCCGGGATTTCTCGGTCACCAACATCAGCGAACACCCGGCCACGCGGGCAGCGGCTTCCAGCGTCTTGAGGTCTTCAGGCGGAACGGCGCGGCCGTCATAGGTCGAGCGGGTGCATTGCCGCTCATGGATCGCATCGAACAATCCGTCCCGAACAGTGGTGCCATCGCCGAGACTGATCCGCACCTCGTCTTCGTCCGCCAGCACGTCGATGGTGCTCGAGCGACCGGATGCCGATGCCGCAAGGCTGAGATTTTCGGCAGCACATCCAAGACTTGCAAACAGATGATGATTGTCCGGATCGACCACCGGGGTGGCGCGGCCAGGGTCCGGGCGGATCGAGACGTGATCCGTGCCTCCGGAGAAAAGCCAGGGCTGGGTGTTGTGGCTGTTGGCCGCCAGCGTCGCGTGATGCACCAGATATTCCAGCTCGCCGAGCTGCACGGGCGTCCGTGCAGCCCAGACCGCTTCAGCCTCCGCCTCATAGGACGGTCCGCGTGTCGCTGCATAAGCACCAAGTCCAGCGATCGCGACCGCACCACCGCCAAGCAGAAGATGTCTCCGGTTCATGGTGTCAGGCCCTGTTCATCGGATCAGCCAGTCCGGACAAAAGACCGCGAAAACGGAAAGCCCGCCTTGATATGCGTCAAGGTCGCGGGCTCATGGCCGGATCAATGAGACTCGCCGCCTCCTTCGCCCCCTTCGCCTCCCAGGCGCTCGGCTCGATCTATGAGGTACTGGCTGGTCTCTTGGTCGCGGATGGCTTTTTTTCTAAGCCGCTCGTCCTCCTTGTCGGTATCCAGGATTTGGCCTCCCTTGACGGTTACACACCCGCCAGACGCGCCTGCTGCAGCGAGCGCGCCCAACAATTTCAAGCGCGAACGATCCACATTTTTCTGTTCCTTTTTGTCCGACATTTTTTCCTCCTTGCTTATTCTGCATGGCCCACCATGCCTTGGTGGATGGGGACAGCCGGATTGCGTTGCGGCGACCTCGTCCTGCGCTTGAGGCAGGATCAGAAAACTACGCCATGAAATCGCAAGGCTGTCCTCGACTGCGGCTTGCACCACTCGCAGTCAGTGCCGGGGAAGGTGGCGCCTCGGGCCTCAACCCTTGCATCACCGGCTCAAACGATCGCCGCGCAGGTGCCAAGTCCGTCAGTAACAACCAGACTACCACCGCCGGAAGATGCCCCGGTCCACGATGCCAGATCCCGTTTGTCGGATCGGCCAGTAAAATCACGATACCCCGAGAGCCGGGACCTCGCCTTGATATCCATCAAGTTCGCGGGCTTGGGTGCGCCGTCCACCGAGAGGATTGCGCACGAAAAATCCGGCGATTTGCATCGCCGGATTGAACAACCAGGTTCCTGATCGGCTGCGCGGCAGCGCCGCGTCGAAAGACTTAGACGAACTGAGACAGCCCGGGGATCGCGGCGACGATTTCGTCGATCGCATCACCTGCGCCGTTTTCACGGGCAAAGCCCATGGTTTCCTTGGCGACGCCGGAAATCTCGCCCATGCCGAGACCCATGCCCATCAGCTTCTGGCCCAGGCCCATGACGCCGCCCATCGACAGCATGCCGCCGCTTGGCGCCTTGGCGATCAGGTCTTCGGCGCCGGGCACGGACGCCAGCATCTGCTTGACCTTGTCGGCCGGACCTTCCGACTGAAGGAAGGCGAGAATGGCGCCGACAGCCTTTTCCGCAGTGTCGGAATCAATGCCGACATTTTCGGCGATGCGAGTGATGAGTGCGTTCACGGGGAATCCTCCGGGTGTGTGACGTTAACGTAAGCGTAAACGGCGGATTTCGCCTTTGCAAGCGGCACAAAACCAATTTCCGCAGGTTCCGGCGCCGCTTGTCCGACATGCCCCGCTAAGGGCGCAAGAATGCTTTGAAAAACGCCAACTCCGCTACCGCCCAATTCCACCGGTTTGCGCGCGGCACGCATTACTCATCGGCCATTGCACCGGCGGCCAAGCGGGAAAATGGACGTAACACCAATGGTGCGGATTAAAACATCGTGCCCCTGAGGAACGCCTGTGTGCGCTCCCACGCCAGATCAGCCGCTGCCTTGTTGTAGCGTGCCGCCGAGGTGTCGTTGTTGAAGGCGTGGTTGACGCGCGGATAGACGTGGATCGCAAAGACCTTGTCATTGGCCAGCAGCGCCGCGCGATAGTCCTTGATGCCGGCGTTGATCCGCTCATCAAGACCGGCGTAATGCAAAAGCATCGCGGCCTTGATCGACGGAACATCCTTGGTCTCGGGCTGGCGCCCGTAATAGACAATGCCGGCGCGAAGGTCCGGATCTTCCACCGCCAGCTGGTTGACCAGCCCGCCGCCCCAGCAGAAACCGATCGCACCGACCCTGTCGGTAACCTTGGGGTGCCCGGCAAGCCAGGCCCGTGCCGCCGAAGCATTGGCAGTGGTTTCGGAAGCGGGCAGCTCGCTGATCATTTCGCGCGCTGTGTCTTCGTCGCTCGGTGTGCCGCCAAGCGGCGAGAGGAAATCGACCGCCAATGACGCATATCCTTCCAGCGCCATCCGCCGCGTTACATCGCGGATATGGTCGTTAAGGCCGCGGTTTTCATGAACGATCAGCATCCCGGGCACAGGTTCCGATGTCAGGACGGGCATCGCCAGATAGCCCTGCATGATGCTGGTGGCGCCTCTGAACCTCACTTCATAGGTTTGTATCCGTTTGTCATCGGCAGCCACGATCGCGGCCTGGGCACTGTTGGCAGCCAGCAGCGGAGCGATTGCGGCCGCCGCAGCGCCGGAGCCTGCAAGCTTGGTCAGCCGGTCCATGAACGCGCGCCGGTCCAGCGTCAGGTGGGTGTAGTCATCATAAGCCTGGATCATGGCCTGAGTAACGGTCGGTTTGTCTGCCATGGCGTTCTCCTGGAAATGAATCACGAGATTATAGGGGGTATTTAAAAATTAGCATGTGTGAAAGGCTGAAAAATGGCGATTGACACGTCGATTCCCGCCATGACTGCAAAAGTTGTGGCATCCGTCGATCCGCGGCATCGTTGAAAGTAGCGCTTGCAGCGGAGGTTTGGGATACTTTTCCTTTTCAGGGTGAACGGTATGATACCACGATGTTGCACAGTCTGCGGCTGCCTGTACGTCGTGAAAGCCAGTTGAGGTCGAAGCGAATCTGGCTTTGACTTGTGCGCAATGTGGGGCATTCTGGCGCAACGTTGCTGGTAAAAGGTTGTTTCAATGAGTTTTATTGATTCCCTTTTCTTTCGAACCCTGTCTTGGCGCAGTGCTGTTGCTGCCCCGCTGGTTGTCGCCACTGGCGGGCTGCGAGACGGTTTCCGCCCCTCGAGGTCCCAGCTATCTCGACAGTTACCAGCTCGGAGATGTTTCCGTCAGGTTTGTGGAATCGAATGAGCCGCTGCTGGTGGCTGAGCTGGACGGGGAAATCAGCAAGTCCCTGGCCGGATCGTCCACCTTGGGGACGCTCGGAACGCGGTTCGGGGTTGTCAACCGGCAGGCGAAGCAGCTCGCCTTGCAGGAGGCAATCAGCGCCAATATCAAGCCCCATGTCCGGGATGCGCTGACGCCGCTGTTCAAGGGCTCCCGGCCCGCGCACGCCGAAGTCGTCGTAAGGTCGGTGTTCATCAGGAGCCGCTTTGGTCTTCAGCAACTCACCGGCACGCATTTCATCGTCAATGGAGAAAAACGTCCCGACTATCCGCAGCTGGTTGCCGGGCTGCAGCTTTATGACCAGCAGACCGGAATGCCGCTTCAGGAAGTCCGCCCCATTACCCGCATTGATGACGGCTCGATCACCATCATGGGCGGTGGTCCGAAGGCGCCCAAATATGGCCCGTCGGTGCGGCTCAACAGGCTCGCCTTCGATTTTGCGCGGGCTGCGGCGAATGCGCTGCAGAGAAACGCAGCCGGCGGGAATTACCAGATCCCTGCCGTTGAGGGTGACAGGACCACCATATGGTCCAGCCAGACGTCCAATTGATTTCTGTGCCCGGTTGTGGGCAGCTTGGCAAACCGGAGCAATCATGCTCCCTGTCTGAGACTGAACCTGGAGATCATGACGTGACCACCCACCAGCCTGGCCCCGATCTTGAAGCCGACGCCCGCGTCAAGGCGGTGTTCGATGATATCCGTCTGACCCGCAAGACCGATTTCATCAACAACATGTGGCGTTGGCTGTCCTTCGATCCGGCACTGCTCGAGCGGACCTGGACAGAGGTCAAGGAGGTGGTCGGAAAGCCTTCCTCGATCGACCCGCTGACCAAGGAGATGATCTACATCGCCGTCTCGGTCGCCAACAATTGCACCTATTGCGTCCATTCCCACACCGCCGCTGCCCGCGCCAAGGGCATGAGCGAGGAGCAGTATGGCGAACTGCTGGCGATCATCGGGCTGGCCGGCAAGACCAACCAGCTCGCCACCGCTTTGCAGATCCCGGTCGATGCGGCCTTCGACGCCAGCCAGCAGCAAGGCCAACAGGGCAAATCGACGCGATGATCCGGCTTTATGACAATCAGGGAACACTTCTGGAGGCTCCTGCATCCACCAAGGCGGGATTGCCGCAAGCCGCCTGCTGGATCGACCTGATCCATCCCAGCCTTGAGGAAGAGGCGCAGGTCGAGAACCTGATTGGCGTCGGAGTTCCGAGCCGCGACGAACTGCGCGACATCGAGCCGTCGAGCCGGCTCTACCTCGAAAAGGGCGCGGCCTATCTCACCGCCAGCCTGGTGTGGAAATCCGATACCGATTTTGCCGAGATCGCCGATATCGGCCTTGTTCTGGCCGGTGAACGGCTGATCACCATCCGCTATGCCGAGCCGAAGGCCTTCGCCATTTTTGCCGCCAACGCGGCACGCGAATTTGTGGGCCTTGATGGCCGCGATGTGCTGACCAGGCTGGTCGAGGCGATGATCGACCGCAGCGCCGAGGTGCTGGAGCACCGCTCGCGCCGCATCGATGCCCTGTCGAGCCAGGTGTTTTCGCGCGGCTCCGTCAGCAATCCCGAAGCCGTCACCCGCGATCTTGAAGCCACCCTGGGTGTCATCGCCAGCCACCAGCGCACCATCGCCAAGGTGCGTGAAAGCCTGATGTCATTGTCGCGTGTCGCGGGCTTTCTCCAGGCTTTGCCGCGGATCGCCGAGGACAAGCTGCTCAGGCAGCGCTGCCGCTCGGTGGCGCGCGATATCCAGTCGCTGTCCGAACATGCCGATTTCATCTCGGAAAACATCACTTTCCTGCTCGATGCCTCGCTCGGCCTGATTTCGGTGCAGCAGAACCAGGTGATGAAGGTGATGTCGGTCGCAGCCATCGTGTTCCTGCCGCCAACCTTCATCGGCACCGTCTACGGGATGAATTTTCAGGACATGCCTGAACTCAACCAGCCCTGGGCCTACCCGGTGGCGCTCGCCGCAATGGCCGCCTCGGCGCTGGGCCCGTATTTCTGGTTCAAGCGCAAGGGCTGGTTCTGAGCGGTATTCCGGTCACCGGCATCCGGTGCGGTCATTGCCACCGTGTGCCTGCACTTGGGCGAGTGTTTGGGGAGTATATCCTAAAAGTAGAAAATACGTATAAATAACAGATTCTTAACGGTTGCCTGCAAGAATTCGGGTGTCTTGCTGAGTGCCATGAACTGGATCCTTTTTCGTCCGGTTCCCCATTTTTTGATCGCAGGTATTGAAATGATTGCGCCTATTTCGACAGCGCCCCGCCAGTCCTCGGAACAGGAGGCTGAATTCGGAATCGACGAGCTGTTCTTCTCCCGCACCGACAGTCGCGGAAAGATCAAATCCGGCAACACCGTCTTCCAGCGGGTCAGCCAGTTCGAATGGAGCGAGCTGTTCGACAAACCGCACAACATCATTCGCCACCAGGATATGCCCAGGGGCGTGTTCTGGCTGCTTTGGGACCAGATCCGCAAGGGCCATCCGATTGGCGCCTATGTCAAGAACAGGTCAAAGCAGGGGCGTTACTACTGGGTCTTCGCCATCGTCACGCCGTTTGAGGACGGCTATCTTTCGGTGCGCCTCAAGCCCAGCAGCGCGCTGTTTGCCGCGGTTCAGAAGGAATACCGGACTCTGCTTCAGGCCGAGGCCGATCAGGAGCTGAGTCCGGAGAAAAGCGCGCAAGTTTTGCTCGCGCGCCTCAAGGAACTCGGCTTCCGCAATTATCAGTCCTTCATGACCCAGACACTCATTTCCGAGATGACCGCACGCGACAAGGCGCTGAAAACCAGCACCATGCCCGCAGTCAAATTCTTCCAGGAGCTTCTGGCCGAGTCCGAGAAGCTGCTGCAGACCGCCACCCGTGTCGCCGACACCTATCACGGGTTCCGCTTCGTGCCCTTGAACCTGATCATCCAGGCCGGGCAGCTTGGCAGCCAGGGCGCCGCGATTGGCACCATATCGAACAATTACAGCCTGCTCGCCGAGGAAATCAGGTCTGGTCTTGCAGGTTTCCACGAGGCTGCAAACAAGGTTGCCGATACGATCGGCGAGGGCGGGTTTCTGCTTGCGACATCGATCATGCAGTCGGAGATCGCCGGAGCTTTTGCCGCGGAGGCCAAGACCAGCGAGATTGACCATGCCGCCGAGACATCGCATCTCGACGGCCAGCGCGCGCTCTACTCTGCCAAGGCGCTTAACAACCTGGTCGACATTCAGCGCGAGCTCGAGGTGTTTGCCAAGGGAACGGCCGAGATCAAGCGCCTGACGACCGGTCTCGCGGCCATTCGCATCATGGGCAAGGTCGAGGCCGGGCGGCTGTCGAGCAGTGTTCTCAATGACCTGATCACCGATCTCGATTCCTTCCAGCAAACGCTGAGCGAAGGGCTGACCGAGATTCTGAGGCTCAACGTTGCCTTGTCGCAGCACGCCGACCAGCTTGCCAGCGCCTGCGGCAGAGAGACAAAAACGGCCGCAGCCTGACCCGGTCCGGCCGCTTGCCTGCCGGGCGTTGATCTGGCTTGATGGTGGCATTCCGTTGTCTCAGGGAGCACACCATGATCGATCAGGCCACACTCGTCACCTATGTCGCCATCGTGCTTGGCTTTGTCTTCATTCCCGGCCCGGCGACCATACTCACCGTCGCACGGGCAACAACCTCGGGCGCGAAAGTCGGGATCGCCACCGGCGCCGGCATCACCGCCGGCGACATCATTCACACCTTTCTCGCCGTTGTCGGCATTTCCGCGGTGATCGCCACCTCGGCGGTGCTGTTCAGCCTGATCAAGTATCTTGGCGCTGCCTATCTGGTCTATCTCGGTCTCAAGGCCATCCTCGACAAAACCCCGGCGTTGCCCGGAAAAGGCCAGACCCCGATCACCGCCGCGCGAGCCTTCCGGCAGGCCGTTTTGGCCGAAGTGCTCAATCCCAAGACCGCGCTGTTCTTCCTGGCCTTCCTGCCGCAATTCGTCCGGCCGGAAAACGGTGCCGTCATGCTGCAGCTTAGCATTCTCGGCGTGCTGTTCGCGCTGATCGGCTTCTTGAGCACCCTGGTCTTCGCGCTCACCGCCGGCGGTCTCGGTAATTTCTTAAGGCGCAACCCCGCGGTCGTCAGGTGGCAAGGCAAGATCGTCGGCGGCATCTACTGCGCCCTGGGCGTCCGGCTGGCATTACAGGAAAGGTGATTGGGCAGGAAAGGTGACTGCGGGCTCGTGGGGTAGCTGATGCCCGATCCCGGACGGCTCCATTGGTGCTGGACCGTGTGGTGTCCTTGTCCATCGGCTTCGCTCCAGAATTGCAGGGCGCGGCGGCGTCAACTCTCAGTTAACCATGATCAGCGATAGTTTGGCCATGTCAGTGTTATGAGTTGGGTGTGCCATGGTTTCGCGTCTTGCCGTTGTTTGTGTCCTGTCATGCCTTGCCATTGCCGGCTGTGCCTCGAAGCCTCCTTCCAATCTGGATGCCGCGAAAACGGCCTATGCGCCGATGGCCGACAAGCAATCGCTGCTGGGCCGAAACCGGGGCGAAGAGCCCGGCAAATCTCCATTTTCCGGATTCGAAAAGGCGCCCGGCGGCAGGAGCTTCGGGCCTCTGGCAGGGCGCAGCCTCAGGGTGTCATCGGTGTCCGAGATCAGGCTGCGCGAAAAGGAGGTCATCCTGACCTTTGACGACGGCCCGATCCCCGGAAAGACCGACCAGGTGCTGGCAACGCTCAGGCAATTCGGCGTCAAGGCGACGTTCCTGATGGTCGGCCAGATGGCGGCCAACTATCCGGCCATCGCCAGGCGCGTGGTCGGCCAGGGCCATTCGATCGGCGGGCACACCTTCAACCATGCCAACCTGGCAAGCGCCGGCACCTCCCGCGCGCTCAACGACATCGACAACGGCAATGCAGCGGTGGGCCGCGTGACCGGCACCGAGGTCGGCTTCTTCCGTTTCCCCTACCTCGCCGATACCGGCGGCTTGCGGAATGCGGTCGCCAGTCGCGGCATGGTTATTCTCGATGTCGATATCGACTCCAAGGACTATTTCTCCTCGGATCCGGCGACCATCGCGTCGCGAACCATGGCGCAGGTCCGCGCCAGGCGCAAAGGCATCATCCTGATGCATGATATCCACGGGCGGACCGCGGCGATGCTGCCCATGCTGCTGTCGCAGCTGAAAGCCGGCGGTTACAAGGTCGTGGCTCTTCAGTACAAGCGCTCGCGGAGGCCGGAAGCCCTGGTCACCGCCGATGCCGGCAAGGCCGGCACGACACAGATGTAGGCCGTGCAAGCCGGCCGGAAAGCAGACACCCTGATGTCCCAATGCCCCTGCGGCTCAGGCCGTGTTCTTGCCGCCTGCTGCGGCCGCTACCATGCGGGCGAACCGGCGCCGACGGCCGAAGCGCTGATGCGTTCGCGCTATGCGGCCTATGCGCTGGGCCGGCTCGACTACATCGCCGCCACCTGCGCCGGCCCCGCCGCACTCGCCTTCGACCTGAAGGAAGCGGAATCTTCGCAGCTCGGGACTGAGTGGCGGGGCCTCGAGATCACCGGGACCAGCAAGGGCGGGGCAGGGGACAGCGAGGGCACGGTAAGCTTCATCGCCCGCTACCGCCACAAGGGCGCCGAGGACCGGTTGGTCGAGACCTCGCAGTTCAGGCGCATCGACGGACGCTGGGTCTATTGGGACCGGGTGCCCGAGGCCAAAGTAGCGTTCGCCGCCCGGGTCGGCCGCAATGACCCGTGCCCCTGCGGTTCGGGCAAAAAATACAAGAAGTGCTGCGGCGCGGTGTAAGCCGCCCTTTGAGCAAGGGGGCAGCCTGCCGGCCCAGTGTCAGCGGCCCGGTCGGCAAGCCTTTTTCGTGTCAGGTGCCCGGTGTCAGGAGGCGCCGTCCTCTTTCCGCTCGATGAAGCGAAGCTTGTTGCCGAACGGATCGATCACCTGGACCTCCTGCCCCCAGTCCTGTTTCTCCAGGCCCGGCCGGTTGTAGCGGTAGTTCCTGGCGATCAGCTCGCCATGCAGCTTCTCGACATTCTTGGCGAACACCACCGCGTTGGCGCCGGGCGTCGCATCGCCGGAATGCTCGCTCAGGTGCAGCACCAGCGCGCCGCGGCTGACCTGCATGTAAAGCGGCATGTTCGGTCCGAAACGGTGTTCCCAGTCGACGCGGCAGCCGAGAAAATCGAGATAGAATTCGCGGGCGCGCGCTTCGTCGAAAATCCGGATGATCGGCGCTGCAGGCTCGAGCCCGATGCCTCCGTCATCCTTGATGGGCTTCTGTGCGGTAATTTTCGCCGAAAGAATGTTCCAGCTGTCGAAGCCGAATTGCCGCGCCACGATTTCCAGCGCCCGGGCGTGAGTGATGGTGACGCCGGTAGAAGCCAGCTGTTCGCGCATGGCGGATGCCATGGGTTTTGCGTCGAGATAGGTTCGCATGATCCAGTCCTGTTTACGGCGAAATGTCGATCAGTGTCCGCATTGCTGACTTTTTCGCCGATCAGGTGAACCGGAAAAAATCAAAGGCGCTTTCGCCATACCCCGATGGGGCGCGGACTGCCGGCAGCGCTGGCCGTGCGCCGATCATCGCCCAAATAGGTGGCCGGATCAATCGCCAATCCGGGCGCGGTGCGGTGAATAGCTGTTGATGCCGTCCGCCGAGGGCCGGAATAAAGCGCGAACGCTGGTCTTTCGCCCCCGAATCACTACATTCACGGGTATGAACTCACCAGACGATGACATTCCGTTTTTCGGCGACGAAGATCCGGCGCCCAGGCCTCCTGCTGGTGGCGCCTCCGGTGGCTCCATTGCGGCGCGTGCCATGGCCGCGCGCAATGCCGCACGCCCCACACCGAACTATCTCTCCGGCCTCAATCCCGAGCAGGCCGATGCGGTCGAGAGCATCGAGGGCCCGGTGCTGGTGCTGGCCGGCGCAGGCACCGGCAAGACAAGGGTTCTGACCACCCGCATCGCCCATATCCTCAACCTGGGCCTTGCCTATCCATCGCAGATCCTCTCGGTGACCTTTACCAACAAGGCGGCGCGCGAGATGAAGGAGCGCATCGGCGTCCTCGTCGGCGGCGCGGTCGAGGGCATGCCCTGGCTCGGCACCTTTCACTCGATCGGCGTCAAGCTGCTGCGCCGCCATGCGGAACTCGCCAATCTCCGTTCCGATTTCACCATTTTGGACACCGATGACGTGATCCGGCTGTGCAAGCAGTTGATCCAGGCCGAGGGCATCGATGACAAGCGCTGGCCGGCGCGGCAGTTCGCCAACCTGATCGATGGCTGGAAGAACAAGGGCTACGGCCCCGCCGACATCCCCGAGGGCGACAGCCGCGCCTTTGCCAATGGCAAGGGCAGGGCGCTCTACACCGCCTACCAGGAGCGGCTCGAAACGCTGAACGCGGTCGATTTCGGCGATCTTCTCTGCCTGCCGATCCGCATGTTCCGTTCCCACCCCGATGTGCTGAAAGAGTACCAGCAGAAATTCCGCTTCATCCTGGTCGACGAGTACCAGGACACCAACACCGCCCAATACATGTGGCTGCGACTGCTGGCCCAGCGGCCGGCGCCCGAGCGCCCCAACATCTGCTGTGTCGGCGATGACGACCAGTCGATCTATGGCTGGCGCGGCGCCGAAGTCGAAAACATCCTGCGGTTTGAAAAGGATTTCCCCGGCGCGAAAGTCATCCGGCTCGAGCGCAATTACCGCTCGACCGAACATATCCTCGGTGCTGCCGGTCACCTGATTTCCCACAATGAAGGCCGGCTCGGCAAGACGCTGTTCACCGAGCAGTCAGACCCCGATCATGAGCGCGTGCATGTCCATGCCGCCTGGGATTCGGAGGAAGAGGCCCGCGCCGTCGGCGAGGAGATCGAGCAGGCGCAGCGCAAGGGCCGCGCGCTGAACGACATGGCCATCCTGGTCCGCGCCTCGTTCCAGATGCGCGAGTTCGAGGAACGCTTCGTCACACTGGGGCTGAACTACCGCGTCATCGGTGGCCCGCGCTTCTACGAGCGCCAGGAAATCCGCGACGCCATGGCATTTTTCCGCGTTGTCAGCCAGCCCGCCGACGATCTCGCCTTCGAGCGCATCGTCAATGTCCCCAAGCGCGGCCTGGGCGAGGCGGCGATACGCCAGATCCACGACGCCGCGCGTGCCCGCGGCGTGCCGATGCTGGCCGCTGCCCGCGATCTGATCCTCACCGACGAGCTCAAGCCAAGGCCGCGCAAGTCGCTCACCGACGTGGTCGAGATGTTCACCCGCTGGCAGGGCATGCTTGAAACCGCGCCCGGCCACGAGCTGGCCGAAACCATCCTCGAGGAATCCGGCTACACCGAGATGTGGCAGAACGACCGCTCGGCCGATGCCCCGACCCGGCTGGAAAACCTGAAAGAACTGGTCGAGACCATTTCCGGGTTTGAGTCCATGCGCGCCTTTCTCGAGCACGTGGCGCTGGTGATGGACACCGAGAACAACCCCGATCTCGATGCTGTCTCGATCATGACGCTGCACTCGGCCAAGGGGCTGGAATTCGAGACCGTGTTCCTGCCCGGCTGGGAGGAGGGGTTGTTCCCGCACCAGCGCGCGCTTGACGAGGGCGGTCGCTCAGGCCTGGAGGAAGAGCGCCGGCTTGCTTATGTCGGGCTGACCCGCGCCAAGCTGTTCTGCCACATCTGGTTCGTCTCCAACCGCCGCATTCACGGGCTTTGGCAATCAACACTGCCCTCGCGCTTCCTCGATGAATTGCCCGAGGCCCATGTCGAGGTGGCCGAGATGGACACCGGTTACGGCGGCTATGGCCGCTCCGGCGGCCATTCAGGCGGCCCCTACGGCGCCTCGCGCTTCGACCGCGCCGAACCTTTTGCCGGCAATTACAACACGCCGGGCTGGAAACGGGCGCAAGCCAACAAGACCGACGCCGCCCGCGACAACTGGGGCACCCGCTCTGGCCACGCCGTCGAGCGCATTGCCTACGGCGAAAGCGGCCCGCGCGGCTCCACCATCGAGGGCGAACTGGTGGCCAAATCCACCGGCACGAGTTCCGCCTATTCGGTCGGCGACCGCGTCTTCCACCTCAAGTTCGGCAACGGCAATATTGCGTCGATCGACGGCAACAAGCTGACCATCGATTTCGACAAGGCGGGACAGAAGCGGGTGTTGGACGGGTTTGTGGAGCGGGTGGGGTAGGGCTCACGGCGACAGCTGGCGCGATTCCGCAATGAGTGTATTTCTCGGTTTTGCAAGGGAGCAGAACATGCGCGGCAGCTTTGGTCCTGGAAGTCCTGTCCGGCGTAGGAGTTGAGGGATTGTGTAAACTGTCACCGTAATTTCGATTTGCGCTAGGTGTTGAATGCAAGGACCTTCCAGCCCCGCAGCAGCGCGGAAGTCGCGCAAGCGTGACAGGCCGACCCCGGTGAGGCTGTCTATGCCGGCGCCGGGTTCCATTCGGATGCCGAGGGTTTCGAGCTTGGCGGGAATATGCGCCGCGGCCCGGATACTGGCGCAGCGACAGGTTTCACTCAGTGCCGCCCAAGGCACCGCCACCGGGCATGTCGCGCCTGACGTCGCCACATATTCCTAGTGCAAGAGCCGTGCGACGCCATGCTGCTATTAAGGATCTTTTACAGCCGTCAGCAGGTGCTCGATCGGAAGACGCAAGGGCTTGCAGCAACGGGCGTCGATCCATGTTGAATTGGCAAAAACAATACCCGGGCGCAGGGTCCTTTTTGCAGCCGGCTTGCGACCGAGTGTTCACTTGTTCACCTTTTCGCGCAACGCCTTGGCGCGTTCTACGGCGTCGGCGTACCCCTGCTTAGTCGCCTTGTCATACCAGGCCAGCGCTTCCTCATCGCAAGCCTCACCTGCACAGCCCAGCGGATCATCTGCCTCGCGATTCAGGACGCCACGCTTGTGTTCGTACATCGAGCCGAGATTATACAGCGCGTACACGTCCCCCTGCTCAGCAGCCCTAAAATACCAATCCACTGCCTTGTTGTTGCAATCATCGTCATCCTTGCAACCAAGCGGATCATTGGTTGGGCGCTTCGAAACCCCACGCTTGTTTAGGTACATCCAGCCGAGCTTATTTTGCGAGAAGGCGTCCCCCTGCTCAGCAGCCCTAAAATACCAATCCACTGCCTTGTTGTTGCAATCATCATCATCCTTGCAACCGAGCTGATCATTGGTCGGGCGCTTCAAGACTCCACGCTTGTTTCTGTACATCCAGCCCAGATTGCCTTGCGCGAAGGCGTCTTCCTGATCCGCCGCCTTCGCGTACCAGTCCACGGCCTTGAGGTCGCAATCACCGTCATCCTTGCAACCAAGCGGATCATTGGCCTTGCGATCCAGAACGCCGCGCTTGTTGCCGTACATCCAACCGAGGTTGTATTGCGCCATGGCGCAATCCTGATCAGCCGCTTTAAAGTACCAATCCACTGCTTCAATATCCCGCTCTGCTCTCTGCAGTAGCCGACCAAGTTGAACCATCTGGGTTGAGTCATCCGGGTCGAGTTCCACAGAACGTTCACAGATTGCGATACCGGCAGGATCAAGCTTATCGAACGCCACACCGGGATCGTCTGTTCCGGCGCGTGGGTCACTCGGGGCCATGGCCACCTGGTCGCACTTCGCCTTGGCAGCAGCGATTACACTCGCTCTGGCTTTCTCCCTTGCACGCAACCTGGTCTCGGCAGCGGTCAGTTTCGCTTCTGTTTGCTTGAGTTTTTCGGCCATTGTGTCGATCTCTGCAAGGGCCAGATCTAGTTGCCGCTTTGCCGAAGCCCGGTCCGTTTCCGCTCTTGTCTTGGCCACCGCCAGCTCTGTTTCAACCACCTCAACCCTGCTGCGGGCTTTGTCCCGATCGGTACGGGCTTCGCGTATGGTGTCGAATGCCGTATCTTGCGCTAGCTTGGCATTCTTCCGCTCAACCGCGATTTCGCTTTCAAGGCTCGCGACTTGTTTCTCAAGGTCCTCCATTTTGCTCACCAACTCGTCGGGCCCAGGCTGGAGTCCAAAATGCGTACCCCAACCCGCTGCGAATGCAAGCGTTGCCAATACCAGCATAAGTACCGCTACATACGGCCTCAGTACTCGCCGCCAGAACGATAATGGAGGACTAGCCAACCCTTGATTTTGCAGCAATTGCTGAAGGCTTTCAGCACGTCGTTGTGCCGATGCAGCAACTCGTTTCAACTTCTCGCGCTGCGCTGTTTCTTCAATCCGCTCTTGTGCGGCAGCTGCCTGTAAGAGTGCATCGATTTTTGGAAACAGCATCTCGACGTCGCGGTCATGATGATCCGGAGTGATGCGAAACGCGTTTGGCGCGTGGAGCCCGGCAAGTGTTGAAGGGAGATCACGCTCGCGCGGCATCTCGGCATTCCCGTGCAGAAGCGGCAGAATGATGCTTTTGGCCCCGAGCGCCGCCTCGATTTCGTGCCGAACCGGATCATTCTCGTCGTCGATCCGTCGAACGCCTGCATTGTCGCTGCATGTCAGCCAGTTCGGACCAATGATCAGCACAAACACATCGGCCTGAGCCGCGAATTCGCGGGAACGGTTCTTCCAGTTTTCTGCGGTCTGTATCGAGTGCCGGTCATAAAACACATCGGCATCCCCATATTTTTCCTTGCAGCGCCGCGCTATCCCACGAGCAAAGTCGTCAGATACCTCGCGCCGATAACAAATGAAGATTTTGACGGACAACAATTCATCTCACAACAGCAACGGGTAAAGCCTACCTGATGTAGTGCGCAGAGGCGAGTAATTACTTCGCCACAATTTGCGGGTGTCAATCAGGGATTCGCCTGCGCAGTTACCCATAAAATTAAAATGGACAGAAATCTATTCGTGATATTGTGCTGGAAAGGCGCCTCTCACATCCGATCCTGAGAACCACGACGGCATTTAACGATACCAGCTGAGAAGGGCGCAATAAACCAGTTGTCTCCCTTTGTACGAATTCCCACCCTTATCAATGTGTGCTAGCGCCATGTCAAATGAAGGCTAAATCCAACTACCGCTCCGATATTAGTATCTTAAGAGCTTCCTCAAGAAACTCAATTCTTTCTGCCAGTTTAGTTTGGCCATATAACGTGCCGTTCTCTGTTTCCACCCTGGTTTCGCCCGTATCTATATTGACACACACTTCTCGGCCGGGGGAATATATGAAATCGAGTCCAAATGCATCGCAAACCCGAGCATATTCGACAGGCGCTGGTTCAGCGGCTTCTTGGGCAGACGTTGGAAGGACAGCCGTGATAAAGCCACATAGCCAACTCGCCCTCAAAAAATTGCGTTTCATTAGCGCCCCCACTGTATCTTACCAAGAAGTAATGCACCGTATTCCAAAGTGAAGCAGACGTCTAATAAGATTGGAGCTGTGAGTGCCAACGGACCGGCTGGCAGATCGAAGGGACCAACTTAAAATGTTCTCCATTTGTGCCCATGTGACTATGCGGTGTGGGCCTGGTAGATAATTGCGGGAACCCTTTACGGTCAGGTCCGTCCATTTGGTGTATTCTTCCTGATTGCTGATCCGGAACTGCGGTGACAATTCACACAATCCCTTGACTCGCGCCGCCCCTGAGGGACTTTCGAGCCGGATTTGCCGCACATGATCCGTTTCCCGGTCGCCTCTTGCAGTGGCTTGAGCCAGTCTTCGCCACCAAGCAGGCGACCGGTGGTCTCGGCTCACCGAAATGCCGCGAAGGCATGGAATTACGGTGACAGTAACCGTAATTCGTCTCCGTCATGCCGGGCTTGACCCGGTATCCAGTAGACCCGGCTTCTGCCGGGTCATGAGACTCAGCCAGCTCAAGGACTTGAGCTGGCTGGATGCCGCATCAAGTGCGGCATGACGGTGGTGAGAGGTGACTGCCAAAATCTGCAGGCGGCATTTGCGTCGTGCTTGGATGCCCGAGCGCAATCCGAGCTACCCCCGCCGCTTCCCCAGTTCACCCACCAGAAAATCCGCAAATATCCCCACATGCGGCGCGCAGGCCGCCTTGTTGTAGTGCACGCTCATGGCGATTTCGGGCAGCGGCGGGAAGCCGGGCTGGCCGTCGAGGATGCGTAAGGTGTCGGGAATGATCGAGGCTTCCATCACCGAGACGCCTGCGCCGTTGAGCACGGTCTGCTCGAGCAGGTTGACGCTCCTGGACGAGCAGACGATGCGCCAGGGCCGCTCGATCTGTTGAAGGGCCTGCAGCCCGGCATGGCGCACCGCGCAGCCATTCGGAAACAACGCCAGCGCCAACCCCTGTTCCGGATCATCGACATAATCCGGTCCTGCCACCCAGTGCAGCGATTCATAGCGGGCAATGCGGCCCATGACCTGGTCTGACTGGTGGGTGCCGACCAGGATGTCGATCTCGCCGTGCTCGAGCATCGGCAGCAGGTCGATCGAGCTCTCGCAGGTGATCTCGAACTGCACCAGCGGATACTCAGTGGCAAATGCCGCCAGGATCGGTGCCAGCAGGTAGGTGGCGTAATCGTCAGGTGCGCCGAAGCGGATCAGGCCTTCGGCTTCGGGCCGCCTGATATGCGACAGCGCCGCCTCGTTGGCCGCGAGAATCCGGTTGGCATGCACCAGCAGCGCTTCTCCGGTGGGGGTGATCTCGACGGAGTTGCGGCTGCGCTCGAACAGCCGCTCGGCGACAATCTCTTCCAGCCGCTTGAGCTGCAGGCTGACCGCCGATTGGGTGCGGCCGATGGCCTGCGCCGCCTTGGTGAAGTTGCGGTGCGCGGCAATCGCCACGAAGGAGCGCAGAAGGTCGATTTCAAGATCACGTTGCATCGCCCTTATTACAATATCTCATCAATGTGAGCAATTTAATTCGTTTTGGTCATTTTGAAGGCCGGGTTAGGGTTTCCGTACACAAGGAGACCAGGCCATGTTCAACGTGATTGCCAATGCCATGTTTGAAGCCACCCGGACCGCACCGCAGTCCCGCGAGCCCATCCGCAGACGATGGGACGGGCAGGCCGCAGGCCTTGTCCCGCGCTGGAGCCGCACCCGGGCCGGCAAGACCGATGCCGCGGGCGGCAGCTAAGCTGCTGCCCCCGGTCGTCATCCGCGCTGCCCGGCCCGCGTGCACCCGTCTATAGTGTTCTGCAACGACGCGATATCAACCTGTACTGCCTCGTTAGTGGGCGTCCTGCGTTGCCTGATGTCATCAATATAAGTAAAAAATAGTATATCTGGATATGAAGGCTGTTTAGATTGCAGGATTCCTTTGTTTTTCTGCTTTCAAAGCGGAGCTGCTCATCTGCGGCAAGAAAAAAATGCAAAAATCATACATTATTGCTGCCTAAAATCGAGTGCTGCCCGACCCTTTTCTGTAGAGGGAAATCATTTACCAAGCTCGTGAACGGTTCTGAAAGACAACTCGTGCAACCTTGCCGTGTCTGATCAATGATAGATCGGGACCGACCCATGAGAGGTCGGAAAAAGTGCAAGATGTTTTGAAAGGGACCTCCATGATGAAGGTACTCTGCACACGCGCCGTCAATTGCGATTCCGGTGCGACATCCATTGAATACGGCTTGGCCGCAGCGCTTGTTTCCGTGGCGTTGTTCACCGGTGCCGGCTCCCTGGGCGACACGCTCAGCACCCAATTCCAGACCCTGTCGAAAACCGTGGGCACCGCCGCCGAGCAGAAGCGGTCGGGGCGCGGCACAATGCTGATTTCCATGCAGGGCCCCACATCCGAAGAAGTCTTCGTAGCCGGCAGTCTCACCGTGTCGCCGCCGTGATCGCGTCCCGGTCCGTCTTGCCGGCACGGGATGATGGCAAACGGCTTGTTCCATCCACAGCCCGGTCAAAACGCCGCAGCCCGGCTGGGATTTCCAGGTTTGTGTAAGACCCGGAATTCTGTAGTGATTTCGGCATGATGGGGAGATTTCGAGAGCTGGATGTGAAACGACTGGTCGTTGCGGCCCTGATCGTTCCATTGCTGCTGTTCTCGTTTTTCTCGCTCCACACGATGCCCCGGTTTTCGCAAGCGGGCATGGAAATCGTCATCTGTACCGGAACCGGTGTCGAGACGCTCGCCGTCAATGATGACGAAGGCCCGGCTGACCGGCCGGCGCATTCGCCCTGTGACTGGTCGATGCAGATCCATGTTGCAACGCTGCCCGCAGCCGGCCTGACTGTTGATCCGGTGCCGCTCAGCCGCTCGCAGGCGGTTGCGTTCGAAAACACCATCCTCCACTCCGGCAAGGTCAATTCCGGCAGGCATGCCCGCGCGCCACCTCTCTTTCTCTGATCTCAAAATTTCCCGAATTCAATTTTGTCAGAGGAGAGACTGATGGTCTCGATCGATTCCAATGGTGTGTCGGAGCAGGGCACTGCGCCCGTCCGCACCAACAAACTCTATCTCGCGGCGTGGCGCTGGCATTTTTATGCCGGTCTCTACGTCATTCCCTTCTTCATGGTGCTTGCCGTCACCGGCATGGCCATGGCCTGGATCGCCTATATTGACGGGCGCGACGGCGAACGCATCGCCGTGGTGCCGCAGGAAGTTGCGCAGTCCGTTTCGGTGCAGGCCGATGCGGCGCTGGCGGCAATCCCCGGCGGCACGCTCAAGCAATATGTCGCCCCCCGCGCCGATGATCTGGCCGCCATTTTCCGCGTTGACCTTGATGGCAAGGCGACGATGATCGCGGTGGATCCCTATTCGGCAACGGTGCTGGCTGAATTTCCGCGCCGCAGCGGCTGGTATGATTTTTTCGACAATGTTCACAGCGACCTGCTGCTCGGCGTCACCGGCGACCGGATGCTTGAAATCGCCGCCTCGCTCGGCATGGTGCTGATTGCCACCGGGCTTTACATGTGGTGGCCGCGCGAGGCCGGATGGCGGACGGTTCTGGTTCCGTCCCTGGCGCGCGGCGGACGGGCCATGTGGAGATCCCTGCATGGCGTTCTCGGTTTCTGGCTTTCGCTGTTCCTGGTGTTCTTCCTGGTGTCGGGTCTCGCCTGGGCCGGGATCTGGGGCGGAAAGTTCGTCCAGGCCTGGAGCCAGTTCCCGGCGGAAAAATGGGACAATGTTCCCCTGTCCGACGAAACCCATGCCAGCATGAACCACGGCCCGAAGGAGGTGCCCTGGGCGCTTGAGCAGACGCCGATGCCCGCATCCGGCAGTCAGGCCGGACAAGCGGTGATGCCCGCGGGCGTTGCGATCACCATCGACACCATGGACCGGCTGGCCCGCGAGATCGGCTTTGACGGCCGCTACCAGATGAACGTTCCGGCAAGTCAAACCGGCGTCTACACCTTCAGCCGGGATTCGATGAGCACCGACTCGACCGATCCGATGTCGGACCGGACGGTTCATGTCGACCGTTACACCGGCAACATTCTCGCCGATGTGCGCTACCAGGATTACTCCTTGGCCGGCAAGGCCATGGCTGTCGGCATTGCCCTGCATATGGGGACGATGGGGCTGTGGAGCGTGCTCGCCAACACGCTGGTCTGCCTGTCCGTGCTGTTCCTGTGTGCAAGCAGTGTCGTGATGTGGTGGAAGCGCCGCGCCGGCGGTCTGCGGCTCTCCGCACCGCCGTTGCCGCGCGACATGCCGCTCTGGCAGGGCGCATCCCTGGTGGCGCTTGCGGTCTCGCTGGCGTTTCCAATGGCCGGACTGACCCTGGTGACGGTGATGGCGATCGATCAGCTCATCCTGTCCCGCATTCCGGTTCTCAAACGCGCGCTCTCCTGAGCGTCCGGACACCGAAAAAAAGGCCGCGCTTGTAGCAGCGCGGCCTGAAACCTGCGCCACACAAATGCCGCTTGACCGTGGTCCTTGGCGGTGGTCTCATCCGACCGAGCCGGAGGTATTCTCATGCGTGACGTTTCCAGATCCGTTCGTTTGACACGGTTGTCCAGCATTGTGGCCGTGGCAGCATTGAGCGTTACTGCCGTGTTGCTGAGCGGCTGTGAAGTCACCGAAAGCTCGGAAACCTATCGCTCCGGCCCGATGTGCCCGCAGATCTACGATCCGGTCTGTGCCGAGCGCCGCGGAGACGAGCGGACCTTCCCCAATGCCTGCGAGGCCCGCGTCGCCGGCTGGCGCATCGTCGCCGACGGCCAGTGCCGCAGCGATTATTACAGGGACTACCGCAACGACCGCTATGACCGGGACCGTTATGACCGTGACCGGGATTACAGGGATCGCGACTATCGCGACCGCCGGGTTGCGCCTCCGCCACCGCCGTCGCCGCAACGGCCGAAGCCGCCAGCGCCGCCGCCGCCAAGCCCGCCCGTGGTTCCGCCACCACCGCCACCACCGCCGCCGCCGCAAGGCGGTGCCTGCCCGCAGGTCATCGACCGGGTGTGCGGCCAGCTGGGCAACACCACCAGCCTGTACATGAACCGCTGCGAAATGCTGCGCGCCGGCGCAATCGAAGTGTCGGCCGGCCTGTGCATGGGCGGTGACCGGTAGGCAAGCTCTGGCGGGCAGCGGAGTACATCATGCTATCGGCGCGCGCGCTGGCACCGTGAGGACCTCCGCCAGACCGGGATCATCCCGCTTGCAGCAATGGTGAACTCATGATGCGGATCAACCCGTCGCGATCATCGAATTGACCTGCATCCATGTTCTCGAGCCTGTCCAAAACCTGCTCGGCGGCTGTTGTTCAAACAACTATGAGAATTTCCCTGGCTGTTCTCCCCGCAAAGCTTGCTCCATTGTTCTGGGACACGGGCCGGATCTGATGTCGCAATCTCAGAGGGTTGGTGGCAGGTGCAAATAACCCCCTAAAATTTGCTGGTTTTTGAAGATGGGCGTACAATTCCCATGTGGCGGGATCAACGGTGGGGACCTTCAACACGAGATGGAGGAGAACATGACAAACGTGATTTCAGTATTCCGGACTTACTTCGACAATAGGATCGGCCGATGCGCGCGCTGCATGCGCCAGGCTTTGACATTCTCACTTGCAGTATGGGCGGTTTTCGGTGCGGGTGTTTTGATGCTTCCCGGTTCGCCGCTGGTTCCTGTGGCCGGGCTCGCGGGCTTGATATTGACCGCGCTATGGTTGTTGCATGTTGCCGCTCACGCCGGACGGGTGGCCGTGAAGGTTGGGTACGCGCCAGTTTTGGGAGCTGTGGATCCTGTTGCCCGCCGACAGGTGGTCGGCACATTCCTGCGGGCTGCCGGAATCGGATTGCTGGCATCAGTTCCGGTTGTCAGCTGGTCGACGGCCGCTTTGGCCTATTGTGGCCAATGCACAAAGAACGATGATTGCGGCGTCGGCTGGTCGTGCAAGAACACGGCAGCAGTCAACGACGACGTGTGCAACGAGTGCGTGGAAGATTGAAAGCCTTCGACCGACCGGGCAATGCTCGAACAGGCATGAAGCCTGCCTAGGAAATTTGGCCTGCTTCCAGGTTCCGTCTGAGGCAGGCCGTTTTTTAGGCGTGTTGCGCTTGCCTTACCCCGCCATCGTCCAAAGCCCGTGACCGACAAGCCCTGCCAGCAGCACCACTTGCGCCAGGAACGACAGCGCGAAGCCGCCGCCGCGTTGCCAGCCCGGCGCGTCTTCCTGGATGAAGTGCCAGCCATGCAACGCCCGTCCGATGGTGAAGACTAGACCAAGCCCGTGCGCTGCCAGCGCCGGCATGCCTAGAAACACGGCGACGATCAGCATGACGAAGAACATCGGCATGTTTTCGATCGCATTGGCGTGGCCGCGGAGAATGCGGATCAGGTGCTTGATGCCGCCATCGCCGATCCAGACCTTGTGTTGCTTGCGCACCCGGGCGGTTTCCACCGAGATCCAGATCAGCACCGCCATGTTGAGGGCTGCATAAAGGCCTACGGCCGAAAGCGCTGGTGTCAGGTCTTGCATGTGTGTCTCCATGAATGGGGGCGTAGAGGATCGGGGTCGCCGCTAGCGCAGATGTTTGGTCGGTTGTTCCAGCGCGAACACGTCGTCGGACAACCCGTCCATCCGCTTATGGATCAAGGCCTGTGCGTCGTACAGTCCGCGATTGTAGAAATAGGCTCCGATGTTTTCGGCAAAGAACCGCATCAGCATTTCCGCCGGGATCGATCCGATTTCCTGGTCCATCTCCTCGCGGAAGTAGTCCTGGATTTCGGCCACCAGGGCCTTGGTTTCTTCACGGCTGAACGTGATCGGCTTCATGGCACTCCCTGCGGCATCAACGATGCTCTTCCTCGCTGGCGGCGATCAGGCGCCGGTTGAAATGAGCCAGCGCCTTGATCTGCTCGGCCCAGCCGACGATCCGTTTGCCGTCGCTTTCGGCGACCACCGGCAAGCGTGTGTGTCCGCCCTTGTCGAACACCCTGAGCGCGGTTTCCAACGTGTCGTTGAGCTTGAGCGACGGTACGCCGCGTTCGGGATCGTAATATTCCGTCTCGGCGTCTTCCTCGGGCAAGGTCATGAAGTCCATCACCCGGGCATTGCGCAACTCGGTCCGGTGCGGGCCGTCCTGGACGAACAGGCCGCGCATTTCCAGCTGCCACTGGAAGTAGGAATGCCCGTGCAGCGCCAGATTGACCCCGTGGGCAATGGCGACGGTCAACAGCAGCGCGATCGACAGCGCATAGCCGCCGGTCAGTTCGAACACGATCACCGTGGTCGAAATCGGCGCGCCCAGCACCGCGCCCGCCACCGCGCCCATGCCGAGGATCGAGTACAGCGCCTGGCTGGAAGCGAGCTCCGGAAACGCCGACGCCGCGATGATGCCGAAGGCGCCACCGGTCATGGCACCGAGATAGAGCGAGGGCGAAAACACCCCGCCGCCAAATCTTGCTGCCAGCGTGATCGCCGTGGCTAGCGTCTTCATCACGATCAGGGTGAGCATCAGCGTCAGCGGCAATTGCCCCCACAGAGCAAGATCGGTGGTCTCGTAGCCGACGCCCAGAACATGCGGAAACGCGACCGCCATCAGCCCGACAATCAGGCCGCCGCAGATCGGCAGCGCCCAGATCGGGATCGGCGAGCGCCGCGCCAGGTAGTCGGCGGAAAACAGCGCGAACTGGAACGCCACCGCCACCATCGCGCAAACCACGCCGAGCAGCGCGAAAGCCGGGAATTCCCAGTAGGAGGTGATCTGGTAGGACGGCACGATGAAGGCCGCCGCATCGCCGAACCAGACCCGCGACACGATCGCGCCGACAGCTGACGAGATCACCACCGGCACGAACGACCGCGAGGCGTAATGTCCCAGGATCACCTCGTGGGCAAACAGCACGCCGGCGATCGGTGCGTTGAAGCTCGCTGATATCGCCGAGGCGACACCGGCTGCCATCAGTGTTCGGCGGGCATAATCGGGCAGATGCAGCCGCTCGCCCACGGCGTTGGCCAGCGTGGCGCCGAGATGGATCACCGGCCCCTCACGGCCGGCGCTGGCGCCCGCACCCAGCGAGAACGCCGTTGTCAGCGCGCTCATGATTCCCTCGCGCAGGCTCAGTCGGCGACCGGTCAGTGCCCGGGCCTCGATCACGTCGGCCACGCCGCTGGTCCGGCGCGACGGAATGAAGCGGCTGACGAGAATGCCGACCACGATACCGCCGAGCGTCGGGCCCGCGACGATCATGTACCACGGGGTGTGCTTGGCGACCGTCAGCACCTGTTCGGCGGTGTCGCCCAGCCAGTAGAGCTGGACCAGCCCGATCAGCTGGCGGAACGCGATCGCCGCCATGGCCACGGAAAGGCCGATCAGCAGCGCCAGCAGCCAGATCACCGGTTGTCGGTGTTCGATAAACGCCCTGATATTGGGAATCACCCACTGCCGAATGCGTCCGGGCGTCGCGCGAAGGATTTCGAAGAACATGGGTCAGGCCGTCCCGTGGGCTGGCTTGCGCGCAATCCCGATGGATCGCCCGGCGCGTTCGGGGCGGGGCAGGTCCTGGTGCGCCCTGGCCATGCCGGAAACCCTGGCCAGAACGTCGTCAGGCATTGCCGTCACCTGTGGTCCGGCCATGTCGACATGCAGGAGCAGCGCCTCGCAGGTGGCCGACAGCCAGCCGTCGGCATGCCTGAGTTCCTGGAACAGGTGAATGCGCTTGGCATCGAAATCCATGATCCAGGCGCTGGCTTGGACGATCGCGTCGGGCTTGAGCTCCCTGAGGTAGCAGACATGCGTCTCGGCGGTGAAGAAGCTCATGTGCCGCGCCGACAGATAGCCCGGCCCGCAGCCGATCGCCACGAACACGTGATCGACCGCCTTGTCGAACAGCACATTGTAGTAAGCCATGTTCAGATGACCGTTGTAGTCGAGCCAGGCCGGATCCAGTCCGCGCGCGGGCGCGATCACCGGAGCATCAAACAACATGGCTTCTCCCTCACTAAAATCCATCCGCGGCCACTAATGTTTGCCTGCGGCGTTGCCCACACTGGACAAGAGCGCTTCAGTTTGCACATTACCTCATCACGCCGAGGCAGCAACCATCTGGCGTCGTTAGTGTAAACAGGTTTGCCGGGAGAAAATCACATGGGTCTGAGCGACGTCGAGCCCGGTCTTCGCAATGACGAGGGAATTGCAGCGGCGATTGGCGTGCTGCGCCAGCGCCTTGGCGACCGGCTGCAGACCGGTGAGGCCCTGCGCGCCCAGCACGCCCACACCACCACCTATATTCCCGGCCAGCTGCCCGACGCGGTGGTGTTCCCCGAAACCGCCGACGAGGTCAAGATGATCGTCCGCGCCTGCGCCGATCACCGCGTTCCGGTGATCCCGTTCGGCACCGGCACCTCGCTCGAAGGCCAGGTCAATGCGCCGTTCGGTGGCATCTCGATGGACCTGATGAAGATGAACAGGATCCTCGAAATCAATGCCGAGGATCTCGATTGCACCGTTCAGCCCGGCGTCACCCGCGAACAGCTCAACACGGATCTGCGCGACACCGGCCTGTTTTTCCCGATCGACCCGGGCGCCAATGCCTCGCTCGGTGGCATGGCCTCGACCCGCGCGTCAGGCACCAACGCGGTGCGCTACGGCACCATGCGCGACAATGTCATTGCAGTGACCGCGGTGACGGCATCCGGCGAAGAGATCCGTACCTCCCACCGCGCCCGCAAATCCTCCGCCGGCTATGATCTGACACGGCTGTTCGTCGGATCGGAAGGCACCCTTGGTGTTCTGACTTCGGTGACGCTGCGCCTGCAGGGCATTCCGCAGGCGATTTCCGGCGGCGTGTGCCCGTTTCCAAGCGTCGAGGCCGCCTGCAACGCGGTGATCATGACCATCCAGATGGGCATTCCGGTGGCCCGCATCGAGCTTCTCGATGCGCTGCAGATGAAGGCCTGCAACGCCTATTCGAAGCTCGACAATCCCGAAAGCCCGTCGCTGTTCCTCGAGTTTCACGGAACCGATGCCGGCGTTGCCGAACAGGCCGCATTGTTCGGCGAGATCGCCGCCGAGTGCGGTGGCGGCGAGTTCCTGTGGACCACCAATCCCGAGCGCCGCACCGAACTTTGGAAGGCCCGCCACAACGCTTACTGGGCGGCCTTGCAGCTCAGGCCCGGCGCCAAGGGCATTTCCACCGATGTCTGCGTACCGATTTCGCGCCTGGCCGAATGTGTCGCCGAAACGCAAGCCGACATCGCCTCGTCCGGGCTGATCGCGCCGATCGTCGGGCATGCAGGTGACGGCAATTTTCATGTGCTGGTGCTGCTCGACACCGAGATCCCGGCGGAGATCGAGGCTGCGGAAGCCTTTGTCGGCCGGCTCAACGCCCGCGCCCTGGCGATGGATGGGACCTGCACCGGCGAACATGGGATCGGCCAGGGCAAGCAGCCTTATCTTCCGCTTGAAATGGGGGAAGGCGTAGCGGTGATGCGGCAGATCAAGCAGGCGCTCGATCCGATGAACATCATGAATCCGGGCAAGATTTTTTCGTTCGAAAGCTGAGACCAACCAACAGAAGCGGCTATGCTGGCCGCAAGGGAGGACTGAAAGCTGATTCGGGTCTTTGTTGCCATTGGCGGTTTGTTGGTGCTGGCGCTGTTTGCGGCGCTGATCGCTCCCTATTTCATCGACTGGAGCACCTACCGTACCGCTTTCGAAGCCGAAGCAGGCCGCATCATCGGCCAGCCGGTCAAGGTGCGTGGCGACGCCGATGCGCGCCTGTTGCCGTTTCCCTCCGTGACCTTCTCCGATGTCGTCGTTGGCGAGGAGGCGCAACCGGCCATGACCATCAGCCGGTTTTCCATGGACGCCGAGCTGGCGCCCTTCCTCAGTGGTGAAGTCCTGATCTTCGATATGCGCGTCGAGGCGCCGAAAGCTGTGGTGCGAATCCTCGAGGACGGGACGCTGGACTGGGCGCTCAAGCGTAAGCCGACACCGCCCGGTGATCTTGTGGTGCTTGAACGCGTCACCATCAAGAACGCCGACATTACCCTGGTCGATGACCAGAACGGCCGCACCCATCATCTCGGTGATATCGACGCGCTGGTCTCGGCCAAATCATTGTCCGGGCCGTGGCTGATCGAAGCCGACGGAGAGATCGAGGGCCATCGCGGCGGGGTGTCGATTTCCACCGGCATCGCCCAGGACGATGGCTCGATCCGCATGCGTGTGCGCGCAGCACCGGATTCGTGGCCGGTCTTGCTGGAAACGGAAGGCACGGCGCGGATCGACAACAACAAGCCGCACTACGACGGGCTGTTCACCTTCACCGGGCTGTCCGATCCCGGGGCAGGGGGCGTCGTCTCGGAGAAGCCGCTGGTTGTTGCCAAGGGCGATTTCGCCGCGACCAACGAGAGCCTGTCGATCAAGGAATGGCGTGCGGAAATCGGGTTCTCCGCCGATCCCTATATCGTCACCGGCGAGGCCACCATCGACACCGGTCCAAATCCCAATTTCCTTCTGCTTGCCGATGGTCAGCAGATCGACATGGACAGACTTTCGGGCGAGGAGCAAGCCGCCGACGAAACCGCCGCACCGGTGCCGCTGGGTGAGCGGCTCGCCGTCGTCAACAAGCTGATTGACCGCCTGCCGCCGCCACCGCTGCCCGGCCGTGTCTCGCTCAACCTGCCGGCGGTCGTCGCCGGTGGCACCACGTTGCGGGAAATCACCCTTGAAGCCCGTCCCGATGGCGATGCCTGGCTGGTGGACAAATTCTCCGCCAATCTGCCGGGACGGACGACGGTCGAGGCCCAGGGGCGCCTGGTATCGGGCCTCCATGCCGGTTTCGACGGCACCCTGACGGTTGCCTCGACCCAGCCCTCGGGCCTTGCCAACTGGCTTGTCGGCGACGTCGATCCGGTCATCCGCAGGCTTGGCGCAGCGGGTTTTTCAGCCAATGTCAGCCTGTCATCGGTGCTGCAGCGCTTCGAGGCGCTCGAGGTCGCGGTCGGTCCGGCAATCCTCAAGGGCAGGCTGGAGCGCCAGACGCCGGAGCAAGGCGCGCCATCGCTGTCGGTGGAGTTGACGGGCGACACTTTCGATGTCGATGCAGTATGGGCGCTGACGCTGCTGGCAGGCGCCGAAAGCAACGCCATCCGTCCGCTGGAAGACTACAATCTCGCTGCCCGCATCACCGCAGATACCTTTACCGTCGGCGACTACCGCCTCGAAGGTTTCGAGACATCGCTGTTGTGGCGGGATGGCCTGCTCAGCGTCGAGCGCATGAAGTTTGCCAACTTTGGCGGCGCATCGGGAACCTTCCAGGGCAGTCTTGCCGGACCGGTCGCCGCGCCGCGCGGCAACGTCACCGGCCAGGTCAGCGCGGCAACCGCGGCCGGACTGTTCGCGCTTGCCGAGCAGGTCAGCGGCGGTCATCAGCTGATCCGCCGGCTTGCCGAAAACAGCCAGGCCTTTGATGATCTGTCGGGCGAGATCACGCTCGAGCTTGATCCCGATTCCGGTCCTCACCTGGAGGCCACGGCAACGGCGGGCGGCAGCAGTTTCAAGGTCGTGGCGACGGGAACCGGCCTCACCCCCGGAGGCGATGGCCCGCGCACCATTGCCATCAAGGCGGACAATGCCGAGCCCTACCGCATTCTCGAGCAATTGGGATTTGCGGTGCTTCCGCTGGAAGGCGCGGGTCCGGCGACGCTCGACCTGAACGCCTCGGGAGGAGCGGACGACGGGGATCTCGCCATCGATGCACGGTTCACCGCGGCAGGAGCTGAAATCTCACTCAACGGCAATGGCCGGGTTCCCGCCGCAGAACCGGCGTCCGGCCTGGTCAATTTCGTTGTCGAAGCTGCCGACATCGAGCCGTTTGCCATCATGTTCGGTCACGCTTTGCCACAGGCAGGCACCGGATTGCCGTTCTCGATGACGACAAGTCTTGCCCTGAACGACCGCAAGCTGTTGCTGTCGGAAATCAACGGGCGAGCGGACGGCAATGCCTTTTCCGGCCGTCTGAAATTCGACAATTCGGGCTCCGAACTTTCAGGTGAGGGCGATCTGCGGATCGACCATGCCGATCTCGGCTGGCTCGCAGAACTCGCGCTCGGTCCGCAACTCTTTGGCGCAGACGGTGCGACCTGGAGTGATCAGCCGTTCCTGCCGCCGGCACCGGGGCAGGCAGCGATGGAGATCGCGCTGGAAGCGGACCGGATCGATCTGGGCCGCGCCGGTGTGGCGCAGGCCTTCAAGGCCGATCTGTCGACCGGTACCGGGGTGGTGGCTTTGGAAAATGCCGAGGCCGACTGGTTCGGCGGCCGCCTGGGTGGCCGGCTCTCGCTGAGCAATGCCGATGGCTCGGTGTTCCTGTCGGGCCGGATATCCGCGTCCGATGCGAACCTTGCGGCGCTTGACCGGGCTGTTCGCGGCACGTCCAGCCTGGCCGGTGCGGCAGGCGCGAGCGTCAGTCTTGAAGGAACCGGCAAATCCATGCGCGCGCTTGTTGCCTCGCTGGCCGGCGGCGGAGAACTCACAGCTGCGGATCTGGTGGTTTCCGGGCTCGATGCGAGCGCCTTCGACCGCATTCTCGGCGCTGCTGACCGGGAGGGATTCAAGATCGAGACCGGTGCCGTGGCCGGCATGGTCGATGGCCTTATGGCCGGTGGCGAAATGAGCGCGGGCGCGTTGCAGTTGCCGTTCACCTTGACCGGCGGTGTCATGCGGTTTTCCAATGCCGAGATTGACGACGTGACCGCAAACCTGTCCGGCGATGCCCGTGTCGATCTGGTCGGCTTGCGTTTGCAGGCGGACTGGCGGCTGGCCTTTGAGCCCGGTGTCGAGGCTGTTGCGGGCGGCGATCCTTCGGTGGTCTTCGGTCTTGGCGGTCTTCTGGTCGATCCGGCGGTGACGATCGATGCCAGCCAGCTGACCAATTACCTGTCGATGCGCGCCTTCGAGCGGGAACGCCGCAAGGTCGAACTGCTGCAGGCCAGCGTCGTCGAAAAACAACGCCTGCGCCGCGAGGTTGCGCTTTTGAAGGAACGCGCCGAACAGCGTGAGGCCGAAGCCCGCGCCCGTGCCGAGGCCGAGCGTCTGGCTGCCGAGGAAGCCGCGCGCCTGGCCGCCGAGGAAGAGGTCCGCCGGGCTGCGGAGGAAGCTGCCCGCCTTGCCGCCGAAGAAGAAGCCCGGTTGGCAGCAGAAGAGGCCGCGCGGCTGGCTGCCGATCAGGAAGCTGCCCGCAAGGCCGCCGACGATGCTGCGAAAAAGGCTGCGGCAGAGGAAGCTGCGCGTTTGGCAGCGGAGGAGGACGCCCGGCTCAAGGCTGAAGAGGCCGCACGGCTGGCTGCCGAGCAGGAAGCTGCCCGCAAGGCCGCCGACGATGCTGCGAAAAAGGCTGTGGCAGAGGAAGCAGCGCGTTTGGCAGCGGAGGAGGACGCCCGGCTCAAGGCTGAAGAGGCCGCACGGCTGGCTGCCGAGCAGGAATCTGCCCGCAAGGCTGCCGACGATGCTGCGAAAAAGGCTGTGGCAGAGGAAGCAGCGCGTTTGGCAGCGGAAGAAGAAGCCCGGCTCAAGGCCGAAGAGGCTGCGCGCCTGGCCGCTGATGTGGAAGCGCATCTGGCCGCACAGAAAGCCGCTCGGCTGGCCGCAGAGGATGCCGCCCGGCTCAAGGCCGAGGAAGCGGCACGGCTTGCTGCGGAGGAAGAGGCGGCAAGGCTCAGAGCGCTTGAGGCACCCAATTCCGTCGAGCGCCGTCCACTGCCCGATCCCTTGCAAAACCCACCGTCGGCCATCGCCGATGATCCGGCAGGGCAGGAATTGCCCAGATTGCGGTTTGATGAACTCCCCACGGTCGATGACCAGATCCGCAGCCTGATCGCTCCGGACGGGTAGGGCTAGGTCTGCAAATCGGCGTGAACCAAAGCAATAATTCGCGGGGCCCTATTCAGCCGGTTGGCAGTCGCTGTTTCTGCATCAAGACGGGAACGTGGCCATGGCTAAGTGTTGAAGGAGCGCCGCGGAGCGGTGGTTTTCGCTAGACAACCTTTCCGTGATTTGCGTAAATCAAACAAACTATGGGGGCGTGGTTTGAAAAAATTTATTAATTCAGTTGTTCATAATATTCGTTTCGTTCTTCGGGATTGGCGCGGAAAGCTCGTTATATATTCTGTTGCGACAGTGTGTGTTGTAACAGTGTTTTTGCCCTTTTTCTTCACGTCATTTACGTCTATCAATTCCTTTCAAGGGGCTGTTTTTGCCTCGTGGGTTGCGGGATTAATTCTTTTCATCTTAACAGGCTTGATTGTGGTCATAGTCACTCTTGCTAGGCCCGAAAATGACATCATCGATTCCCGGGTACATAATCTCCTTCAGCGGCAACAGGGGCCCCATATCGACTACATAGCTAAGAAGATCGTAAGGCTATTTGAACCGTACATGTCTAGTGTAGAGCGCACCTTGCACATTGTAAAATATGATGATGAATCAGAAATGTTCTTGGTCAACCAAGATACGGTACTTGTGTACAAATCTTTCTTAACCGACGTTGCCCTTGAGTACGAATCACGAGTCGGTTACCAAAATGCACCCGCTCCACCGAAGAACGAAGAGCCTTGTTGCCTTGTATACCTGCGGGCTGGTGAAAAAGATATTGGTGGAGCAGAAACTTTCAATGGTGAGATTGCTAGACCGTTTTCGCTCAAAATTGATGCTTTTTCTGAGTGCAGAGTGGAACATCGAATGGTTTACTGGGTTAAGCGTGACGAACCTAACCGTCAACTTGCGATACGTTTCACTCGAAAAATGGTTGTCGAAGTTCAAAATCAACTTGGAACAAAAGCGATTTCCGTAATGCACCCGGCAGCCCCGTCTCGGAATACAACGATAGCCGCAGGGAAATCTGCCACCGTCGTTAACCTTTCAGACATCCAACCGGGGGAAAATGAAAACGACTACGCATTCGATTTTCGGCTGGAGATCATTGCGGACTAAGGCAGGACGCAATATATAGCAGGCAAAGGAGAAAGACATGAAACTAGGTGACGACATCGGAGCGTGAAGCCAATTTGGTTTCCAAGGTTGTTGAAACGATCTGACGTAATTTACGTAGCCTGTAGAAATCAGATCGCATTCGGCAAAAACAAAAAGACAAATCCCGCTCTCTGTAGCGGGATTTGTCTTTTTGGCGTTGTTCTAAAAAATTCATTAGAATTTAGAATATTGTGTTGCGGCATTGGGCTCGGATCAGTCCGGTTTGTCCCGATTCGCAATGTTACCCTTGAGCGCCCAGTCAAGCACCGCCAGGCGGATGGCCGAGGACAGGTTGACCGGTGTCGAATGGCTGCTGTCGATTTCGGCGATCAGGGCTGCGACCGCCATGCCGCGCTCATCGGCCATCTGCCGGAGCGCATCCATGAAGGCGTCTTCAAGGGTTATGCTGGTGCGGTGCCCGCGAATGCTGACCGAGTGTTTGCGGATGTGTCCGCCGGTCATGGCTCAGGATTTTCCTTCATCGGTCTCGCGACGCGACGCATCGTGCTCGCGCGTCGCCTTGTCATTGCGGGCGCGGGCCAGATCGCGTTCGGCTTTCGAGCGTCCGTGCTCGAACCGGTTGCGTTCGGCATCGGCCTCCTTGGCGGCGCGGTCACGGCGTTTGCGGGCCATCCGCAGATTGACGACGTCACCGCTCATCTGTCCGCCCGTCAGCTTTTCTTGCGGAAGGAATCGAGCGAGACGACATCCGCACCGGATTTTTTCGCGGCATCCGCATCTTCGTCCACATCACCATCTGTGGCTTCAGCCGCGTCGGCTTTCTCGTCCTTGGCCGCCGGCTCGACAAGCCGTTCGATCGTGCCGGCCAGTTCGCCGCGGCCGTCCTCTTCGCCGTCGCCTTCGTCGTTGGCGGCGGTGTCGAGCACCGTGTCGAACTCCAGTTCGAAATTGACTGACGGATCGTAAAAACCGCGGATGGCGGCGAAGGGCACCACCAGCTTTTCGGGCTTGTCGGAGAACGACAGGCCGATTTCAAACAGCGATTCCGTTACCTTCAGGTCCCAGAACTGGTGCTGCACGACGATGGTCATCTGCTCCGGATAACGCTCCTTGAGCGCCGTGGAAATGCGCACGCCGGGTGCTTCGGTCAGGAAGGTGATGAAGAAATGATGGTCGCCCGGCAGGTATCCGGTCACCGCAACCTCGGACAGCACCTTGCGAATCACGCCGCGCAGCGCGTCCTGGGCAAGAATGTCGTATCGGATATGGTCTTGCGGCATCAGCGCGATCTTTCCTGTCTGGGCCCGCTGTTGGGGGCCAAATCTCATATGCATAAGCGGTCATGTGCCGCCGATTCATCCCGCTTTATAACCGGAAAGCCCATACGCTTGAAAGCTGTGTTGCGGGATTTAGCGACAATGCATTCATAATCGTACATTTTAGGGCATTCTGAAGGCGTCCATTCTTCTCACCCCCGCTCGAAAGCGCAATTTCCCGGTCAAATCGGCCTGTCCCGTCATCGGGGCAACCGGGCATTCGGGCAAGCGGGGTGTTGGAAGGTGGAGGTTTCTGTTGCCAGGTACCTCCGAACCCCGCCTAGAAGTGCGACCCTCTAGGACTTGATTTGAAGTGTCACACCGCAATTAAGCAGCGAGACGAGCTTCCGCATAGTTGTCGTTTGCAACTACAAGTTTAGCCCGATAACGGTGGTACAATACCGAACAAAAAGTCGCTCTTTACACCCTCGTCGATCCTGTTTCGCCCCCATCATCATCCGGCCGTTTTCGCCGGTTTCGGCTTGTCGCCGGATCATGGTGGAGGCGCCGGGTACCGCCCCCGGGTCCGAATGGTTTATTGCAACGCTCGTTTATTGTCATAGCTGCTTGCGCAGCACACCCAATATAGGGTGGGTCTCCGGCAATGAAAAGGGGTAAACCCCTGACTTTCTATTGACAGTCTCATCCTGAATGCCAAACAATGCATGTATTGAATTGCCAACGGAATATGGCTCCTGCTGAGCCGGTTTCCAGTTAAAGGGGAATATCCATGACCGACTACGCAGCCGATGTGAAGAAATATGATGCCGGTGCATCCGATGAAACCATCGGCAAGATTGTCAAGCACTTGGGCATTGCGCTCAGGAGCCGCGACTCTTCAATGGTTGCCTGCTCGGATCCGTCGGAACTCGCACGGGTTTCTGAAAAATGGTGCGGCAAGAAACTTGGTGTGACCGGATCGGCCGCCGACGATGCCGTCGCCGCCGTCTGCGAGATGATGAAGGCCGACAACTCCAAGGCGCGCGTCACCTTCTACTATCTGGTTGCCAAGAAGCTCGGCAAGCTCGGCGAGCTCTAAGCCCGTCCCATCTGGCCCATTGGGGTCTGCAAATTGCCGTCACCGTCTGGTGGCGGCACTTCTTTGTCATCTGATGCTGGACCCGCCTGCCGGACAGCCGCCCAACGAATTGTGATCTTATGAAATTTACCTCCGGATATCTCGCACTCGGCCTCGCTGCCATGGTTTCCATTTCGACCGCCCGCGCGGAAACGATTGACTTTGCCCGCTTTCTGGCAAGCCCGGCAGGGGCGGCAGGTGTAGCTGCGGCTGTCGCCGGCCTTGGCCAGTGCGACACGCCGCTGAGTTGGAGCCCGGGATTCAATCCGTCCAATGGTGACCCCGATCTCGATTCATTCATGGTTGCCTGCCAGTATCAGGACATGGATGACGAGGAATTCTACGACAAGAGCGTCGTTGCCCGCTTCCAGTTCTGGGACGGCAAGCCGGTGCTGCAGGAACTGACCTATCTCCCGTAAGCGCCTTCAGCTCTGAGCCGGCCTGACTTCCGCGCGCTCCGGTCCGGTAAGGTCGCTGCATGGGACAATACCCGTCTGGCGTTTCGATCTGGGCTGAATGGGCCGACGAGATTGGCGATCTCTGAACCAGTTTCCGACTGCCAGGCCTCGTCTTGCCGCAGGCTGCGGGCTGTAGACTGCATCGGCGGGGCCTTTTGTTGTCTGGAACCGGGCAGGGGGCATCCGGTCTCCCGAAGCCGGTCTCACCGTGCCGGGATCTATGCATCGATCGGTGCCGGTGATAGTCTGCGGCCGGGCTGTCGGAGCGCGCATATCATGACTTCTGGGGACATCACTATTCTGGTCGGCACCACCAAGGGAGCGTTTCTGCTTTCCGGCGATGGTGACCGTGACACTTGGCAGGTCAGGGGACCTTTCTGCGATGGATGGCCGATCAATCACATGGTGGGCGACCCGGAAACCGGCACGCTGTGGGCCGGCGGCGGCGGTGACTGGCACGGCGCCGGCGTCTGGCGCTCCGGCGATGGCGGTGAGAGCTGGGAAGTGACCAAACTCACCAGCGGCGCCATGCACGACTGGGCCGCCAACGATCCCGATTTCGCCGCGATGATCGGCTGGACAAACGAGGAGCTGCCGTTCGGCAAGGAGTTCTCGCAAGTGTGGTCGCTGGGCTACGCCCACGGCACGCTCTATGCCGGCACCAAGCCGGCGAACCTGCTGGCCAGCAAGGACGGCGGCAAGAGCTGGGAGAAGGTCGAAAGCCTGACCAATCACCCGTCGGCGGAAAGCTGGAACCCGGGCGCCGCCGGGCTGGTGCTGCACACCATCGTGTCCGATCCCGCTGACGCGAAGAAGCTCTGGATCGGCATATCTGCGGCCGGCGTCTTTGCCACCGAGGACGGCGGGCGAAGCTGGGAGCGGCGCAACCGTCTCTCCAATATTGGCGGCTGCGCCCATCACGATCACCCGGCAGGCCCGCGGGACGGCGAGATCGGCCATTGCGTTCACAACATGATGCGTGCATCGGGTTCGAGCGATCTGCTCTATCAGCAGAACCATCACGGCGTCTGGCGCTCGGTCGATGGCGGCCGCAACTGGGACGATATCACCGAGGGGCTTCCCTCGACCTTCGGCTTCCCGATCCGCGTTCATCCGCGTGACCCCGATACGATCTGGACGCTGCCGCTCAACGGCGACAGCCAGGGCCGCTATCCACCCGATGCCGCCGCCGCGGTCTGGCGCTCCCGCGATGGCGGCAAGAGCTGGCAGGACATGCGGCAGGGATTGCCGCAGCAAAGCTGCTATTTCACCGTGCTGCGCCAGGCCATGGCCGGCGACAGCCGCGATCCGGCGGGCATCTATTTCGGCACCAACAGCGGATCGGTGTTCGCCAGCCGCGACGAGGGCGACGGCTGGGACGAGATCGCCCGGCACCTGCCGACAATTCTCGCGGTCGAGGTGCTCGATCGTGCTTAGCCGTGGCACCCGGATGCGATTTTAGCAGGCGTTAATCTGGACGCGAAATCAGAACATTGAGCCAGGCAGCGGATTCAATCTGGCAATAGTTTGGAGTCCGGCAGTGGGAATAACCAGCCTGCAGCGTTTAAGCGAACGCTCGACTCGGCTAGGGTTGCCGTTCCTCGAATCACCACGCGGCCACCATGCAGCAGTATCACGACCTTTTACGCCTGGTTCTCGACCAGGGCTCCGAGCGCGACGACCGCACCGGCACCGGCACGCGGAGCCTGTTCGGCCACCAGATGCGCTTTGACCTCTCGGCAGGGTTCCCGGCGCTGACCACCAAGAAGCTGCATCTGCGCTCGATCATTCACGAACTGCTGTGGTTCCTCAAGGGCGACACCAACATCGCTTACCTCAAGGCCAACGGCGTCTCGATCTGGGACGAATGGGCCGACGAGAACGGCGATCTCGGCCCGGTCTATGGCGCGCAGTGGCGTTCCTGGCCGGCGCCCGACGGCACCGCCATCGACCAGATTGCAAATGTCGTCCGCCAGATCGAGACCAACCCGTCGTCGCGCCGCCATATCGTCTCGGCCTGGAACCCGGCGGAAGTCGACAACATGGCGCTGCCGCCGTGTCATTGCCTGTTCCAGTTCTATGTCGCCGACGGCAAGCTCTCCTGCCAGCTCTACCAGCGCTCCGCCGACATCTTCTTAGGCGTTCCGTTCAACATCGCCTCCTATGCGTTGCTGACCATGATGGTGGCCCAGGTCACCGGCCTGAAACCCGGAGATTTCGTCCACACGCTGGGCGACGCGCATATCTACAAGAACCATTTCGACCAGGCCAATTTGCAGCTCTCGCGCGAGCCGCGCGCGCTGCCGGTGATGAAGATCAACCCGGAGGTCACAGACCTGTTTGCCTTCACCTACGAGGATTTCAAGCTCGAGGGCTACGACCCGCATCCGGCGATTTCCGCCCCGATCGCGGTTTGACCATGGAGTTGCGCCGGATCCAGCAAAAGGTCGAAGCCGTTTCTCAGATCTATGCGCGCAATTGCAACATTCGCCGCGATGATGACTGGTACTTCCTCAAGATGCAGGAAGAGACGGGTGAACTGCTGCAGGCATGGCTCCGATTGACCGGCCGCGGACGCCAAAAGGGCGAGAGCGAGGCCGAGATCCGCTCACAGCTCGAAGATGAACTCGCCGACTGCCTGGCCCAGGTCTTGCTGATCGCCGAACGTTTCGGCGTCGATGTCGAAAAGGCCACGCAGCGAAAATGGTTCAAATACCTGCCCGAAAATCCTGATGCCGGAAATGCCGATGACTGATCCGAAAATCGTTCTGGTCGCAGCCCATGCCCGCAATCGCGTGATCGGCCGCGACGGCGACATGCCCTGGCGGCTGCCCTCCGATCTCAAGCACTTCAAGGCGGTCACGCTGGGCACGCCGGTGATCATGGGCCGCAAGACCTATCTTTCCATTGGCAGACCACTGCCCGGCCGCGCCAACATCGTCATTTCGCGGTCGGGGTTTTCCGCCGAGGGCGTCGAGACGGTGGACAGTCTGGATGCGGCTCTCGACCTGGCGCGGAACCATGCGCGGGCTACCGGCGCCACTCAGATCTCGGTGATCGGCGGCGGTCAGATCTATGCGCTGGCCATTGATCTGGCCGATGAACTCCTGCTCACCGAGGTCGAGGCCGATATTGAGGGTGACACGGTCTTTCCGGAGATCGATTCGACCCAATGGCAAAGGGTCAGCCTGTCTGACCCGGTAAGCACCGAAAAAGACAGCCATTCCGTCCGTTTCGCCGTCTGGTCCCGCCAGGATCGATAATTCGACCGGAATTACCCCCAATTGATGCCCGAACACACATTGCCGCGTTGAAAGCGAGGGACACGATACCTATAACGTGATCAACGTGCGCGCTCCGGACACATGGCCGGTGTGCGCCATAACACGGTTTGGAAAGAGGTCTTGATGCCCTGGAGCAATCAAAACGGAGGCGGCGGCGGCCCATGGGGCGGCGGTGGCAATGGAGGTGGAAACAATCAGGGACCGTGGGGCAAGGGCCCCCAGCCGCCACGCGGCGGCGGCAATCCGCCAGACCTTGAGGAACTGATCCGCCGCGGCCAGGACAAGCTGCGCCAGGCGCTTCCGGGCGGCGGCGGTGCCGGCTCGGGCGGCTCCAAGCTGATGGTTGCTCTGGTCGCTCTCGGCCTGATCGGCCTGTGGCTGATGCAGTCGGTCTACACCGTCCAGCCGGACGAACGCGGCGTCGAACTGCGCTTCGGCAAGCCCAAGGACGAGATTTCCCAGCCGGGCCTGCACATGATCTTCTGGCCTTTCGAAACCGTCGAGCTGGCCACCATCGTCGAGCGCGAAATGAGCACCGGCGGCTCGTCGCGCACCGGATCAAGCGACGGCCTGATGCTGTCGGGCGACCAGAACATCGTCGATGTCGAGTTCAAACTGCTTTACGCGGTCTCCGACCCGCAAGCCTTCCTGTTCAATCTTGCCCGTCCCGAAGACACGCTTCGCCAGGTCGCCGAAAGCGCCATGCGTGAAGTGGTTGGCCGCAGGCCGGCCCAGGACATTTTCCGCGACAATCGTGAAGTGATCGCCTCGGAAGTCCAGACCATCATCCAGACGGTGATGGACGGCTTCCCGTCGGGCATCATCGTCAATCAGGTTTCGATCGAGGACGCGGCGCCGCCGCGCGAAGTGGCCGACGCCTTTGACGAGGTGCAGCGCGCCGAGCAGGACGAAGACCGTTTCGTTGAAGAGGCCAACCAGTACGCCAACCAGAAACTTGGTCAGGCACGTGGTGAAGGCGCCCAGCTTCGCGAAGAGGCCTCCGCTTACAAGGACCGCGTCGTCAACGAGGCGACCGGTGAAGCAGGCCGCTTCCTGTCGGTCTACGAGGAATATGCCAAGGCGCCGGAAGTCACGCGCTCGCGTCTCTACCTCGAAACTCTCGAAAAGGTCCTCGGCGGATCTGACAAGGTCATCATCGGCCAGGATGGAGGCGGCTCCGGCGTTGTGCCCTACCTGCCTCTGCCCGAAGTCCGCAAGAATGCCGGAGGCAACAACTAATGGCTAACCGTCTTCCCCTTATCGGCGGTCTTCTGGCCGTCATCGCCTTCGTCGTCTGGTCGTCGCTGTTTGTCGTCAACGAGCGCCAGCAGGCCATCGTTGTCCGCTTCGGTGAAATCCAGGACGTCAAGACCGAACCCGGTCTTTACTTCAAGCTACCGTTTGCCTTCATCGATGCCGATACGGTGCAATATATCGAGGATCGGGCCCTGCGCTTCGATCTCGAAAACATCCGTGTCCAGGTCTCGGGCGGCAAGTTCTACGAAGTCGATGCATTTGTGCTCTACAAGATCACCAATGCGCGGGTCTTCCGTCAGACGGTGTCGGGCGATCTGGTCTCGGCCGAATCCCGTCTCCGCACCCGTTTGAACTCCGCCTTGCGTACCGTTTACGGTCTGCGCGGGTTTGAAGCCGCGCTGTCGGAAGAGCGGACCTCGATGATGCGTGAAGTCCGTGATCAGCTTCGTCCCGAAGCAGAATCGCTCGGACTGCGCATTGACGATGTGCGTATCCGCCGGACCGATCTCACCCAGGAAGTCTCGCAGCAGACATTCGAGCGGATGAAGGCCGAGCGCCTTGCCGAAGCCGAATTGATCCGCGCCCGAGGCAACGAGGCGGCACAGCGCATTCGCGCCATCGCCGACCGTCAGGTTGTCGAGATCGTCTCCGAAGCCGCGCGTGATTCCGAAATCATCCGAGGCGAGGGCGACGGTGAGCGCAACCGGATCTTCGCCGAGGCGTTCTCGAAAGATTCGGAGTTCTTCGAATTCTACCGCTCGATGAACGCCTACAGCGATGCGCTGTCGGATTCCGGTACCACCATGGTGCTGTCGCCGACTTCCGAGTTCTTCCGTTACTTCAACAGTGCGGCGGGCTCGAAGGCAGCTGCACCGGCCGCTCCGGCCAATTGATTGAAGGGTGATCGCCAGTGAGCACGTTGTTTCTGGCGATTGGACTTGTGCTTGTTGTGGAGGGGCTGGCCTATGCGCTGGCCCCTTCCTTTATCCGCCGCATGGCGGAGGAATTGCCCAAGCTCGGTGACGAGCAATTGCGGATGTTCGGTGTTGTCGCGCTGGCGATCGGGGTCGGCCTGGTCTATCTGGCGAGACACCTTTGATCTGACAATACTTGCCGTGGTTCGGATAATCGGGAGCAAGTGACTGGACGAGCCGGACTGGTGCCGTATCTAATCGTGCAGTGCGTCGCAAGCATGCCGCTCAAGGAGACCGTCTCGATGAAACCTGTTCGTTTTCGCTCTGTCCGGATGGCATTGGCCGCGGCCATGCTGCTGGCCTCGCCTATGGTGATACCGGCCTATTCGCAGTCCAATAACGGACCGGACTCGGTGGCCGATCTGGCCGAGGGGCTGCTCGATGCGGTGGTCAATATCTCGACCTCGCAAAATGTCGGCAGCGACCGGACACAGCCGCGGATGCAGGCGCCGGACGGCTCGCCGTTCCAGGATTTTTTCGACGAGTTCTTCAGGGACCGTGACGGTGGGGGACCGCGCAACCGCAAGGTTTCGTCGCTGGGCTCGGGTTTCGTCATCGATGCCGGAGAAGGCATCATCGTCACCAACAACCATGTCATCGAGGGCGCCGACGACATCGAAATCAATTTCGCCGACGGCTCCAAGCTCAAGGCCGAGCTGGTTGGCGCCGATTCCAAGACCGATCTGGCGGTGCTCAAGGTCGTGCCGGAAGAGCCGTTGACCGAGGTTCCCTTCGGCAAGTCCGAACAGATGCGGATCGGCGACTGGGTGATGGCGATCGGCAATCCGTTCGGGCTTGGCGGCACCGTTACCGTCGGCATCATCTCGGCGCGCGGCCGCGACATCAATTCCGGTCCCTATGACAATTTCATCCAGACCGACGCCGCCATCAACCGCGGCAATTCGGGCGGTCCGCTGTTCAACATGAACGGCGAGGTCATCGGCATCAACACGGCGATCATCTCGCCGTCGGGCGGCTCCATCGGCATCGGCTTTGCCGTACCCACCGAGCTGGCCGTCAATGTCATCGAGCAGCTTCGCGAATTCGGTGAAACCCGCCGCGGCTGGCTCGGCGTGCGGATCCAGCCGGTGACCGACGAGATCGCCGAAAGCCTCGGCATGGATGAAGCCAAGGGCGCCCTGGTCGCCGGTGTCATCAGCGGTGGTCCCGTTGATGACGGGTCGATCGAGCCGGGCGACGTGATCGTCAGGTTTGACGGCAAGGAGGTCGAGGCCATGCGCGATCTGCCGCGCGTGGTCGCCGAAAGCCCGGTCGGCAAGGCGGTCGACGTGATCGTCATCCGCAAGGGCGAGGAGCAGACTGTCAAGGTCACGCTTGGGCGGCTCGAGGACGGCGAGCAGCAAGCCGCCAGCGACGAGAGCGGCGACGACGGCAACGGCGTGCCCGATGAGGTCTCGACCCTCGAGGTGCTCGGCATGACGCTGGCGGAACTGACCGACGAGGGTCGCCAGGAATTCGGCATCGCCGAAGATGTCGAAGGCGTGGTGATCACCAATGTCGCTCAGGATTCCGCGGCTGCCGAAAAGCGCATCGAGCCCGGCGATGTCATCGTCGAAATCGCCCAGGAAACAGTGATGACACCGCAGGAGGTCGAAGAGCGGATTGCCGCGCTCAGGCAGGACGGGCGCCGCAACGCGCTGCTGATGCTGGCCGGCCGCACCGGCGAATTGCGCTTCGTCACGGTCCGCATGGACTGACCCACTCGCAGGGTGTGATAATCAAAGGCGGCTCCCGGGCCGCCTTTTTTGTTCGCGGATCCTTGAGAGGGGTGCCATGTCCAGGTGACCAACGTGGCCCGTGGTCCTGTTTCGTGTTATTCTAATTCTCTTTTTGAAAGCACCGCTGGAGCGAAAGCTGTGTCATGACCGAATTGCGCAGCACTGAGGGCAGACGGTTTCAACTGGTTCTCATCAAGCCATCGCATTACGACGACGACGGTTATGTCATTCGCTGGTGGCGGTCGATGATACCGTCGAACTCGCTGGCCGCACTCTATGGCATCGCCGCCGATTGCGCCGAACGTGAAGTTCTTGGCCCCGGCGTCGGCATCGACATCGTGGCGATTGATGAAACAAACACGCGCATCGACATTGCCGGGCTGCTGCGGCGGTTCGAACGCAACGGCAATTTTGGCCTCGTTGCCCTTGTCGGCGTTCAGTCGAACCAGTATCCGCGCGCCCTTGATATCGCCCGGCCGTTTCGCAAGGCCGGACTGCCTGTGGCAATGGGCGGGTTCCACATCTCGGGGTGTCTCTCCATGCTGGACGGCAAGGCGGTGGGTTTGGACCAGTGCCGGGAACTGGGAATTTCGATGTTCGCCGGCGAGGCCGAAGGCCGCCTCGACAGGGTGCTGCGCGATGCGGCGGCAGGAACACTCGAGCCGGTCTACGATTTCTTGAACGACCTGCCCGGTATCGGCGGCACGCCGGTGCCGTTCCTGCCGAAACAATATGTCGAGCATACGCTGGGATTGAGCACCAGCTTCGACGCCGGGCGAGGCTGTCCCTACCAGTGCTCCTTCTGCACCATCATCAACGTTCAGGGACGCAAGTCACGCTTCCGCTCGGCCGATGACGTGGAAAAGCTGGTGCGGATGAACTGGGCGCAAGGCATCCACAAATTCTTCATCACCGATGACAATTTCGCCCGCAACCGGGATTGGGAGGCCATTTTCGACCGCCTCATCGAGTTGCGGGAAAACGAAGGCATCCCGCTCGGCCTGATGATCCAGGTCGACACGCTTTGCCACAAGATCGAGAACTTCATCGACAAAGCAAAGCGCGCCGGCGTGACGCGTGTCTTCATCGGGCTCGAGAACGTCAATCCGGACAATCTTGCAGGCGCCAAGAAACGCCAGAACAAGATCACCGAGTACCGCAGCATGCTGCTTGCCTGGAAGGCGCAAGGCATCATCACCATTGCAGGCTACATCCTTGGGTTTCCCGCAGATACCCCGCAGACCATCCGGCGCGACATTGCCATCATCCAGAACGAGCTGCCGCTCGACATCGTGGAGTTCTTCTGCCTGACGCCGTTGCCCGGATCAGAGGATCATCAGGTGCTCTGGAAGGCGGGCGGCGAGATGGATCCCGACCTCAACATCTATGATGTCGAACATATCTGCATGGCGCACCCGAACATGAGCAAGAAGCAGTGGCAGGATATCTACCGCGAGGCGTGGTCGCTGTACTACACGCCGGCGCATATGCGCACACTGCTGCGCCGGGCGGTTGCGACCGGCGTTCCGATGCACTCGCTGGTGAAGATGCTGGTGACATTTGCAACTGCGGTAGCGCTGGAAAACGTCCATCCGCTGCAAACCGGAATCTTGCGGCTGAGCCGGCCGTCCGAACGTCGTCCCGGGCTGCCGCGCGAAAGTCCCGTGGTGTTCTGGCCCCGTTTGCTGTGGCAGTCTCTGCGCAAGAACATCTTGTTTGTCTCCAAGATTGTCCAGCTTACGATCGTGGCAACCAGGATCTCGCGCGAAGCCGGAGCGATGCACTACATGGACCAGGCTTTGACCCCTGTCGATGACGATGGTGACGGCTCGCTCGATCTCCTCACCAAGACTACCGGCGGAACCACCGCCGTGGCGCATTTGCAGAAAGTGGCCCGGCTTACCACGGCATCCAAGGCCGTCTGAGACAGGCAAGCGTAATCCGCGTCGCGCGAATTGCTGACTTCATCGGGTTGAGTTCGTCAGCCGCGCGGATCGTGCGCAAACATCTCGTAAAAGGCATGGCGCTTCAGCTTCGGAGCGTCATCGGGAATGGACGGATGGTCGAAATCGAGGTCCGGACGCGCGGTCATGCCGATGCGCTGCATGACCTTGATCGAGGCTGTGTTGTGCGTGACCGCAAAGGCGACGATGCGGTCGAGGTTTATCTCGTCAAATCCATGCACGAGAAGTGCCCGGGCGGCTTCGCTGGCCAGCCCCTTGCCCCAGGCTTCCGGCACATAGCGCCAGCCGATTTCGACGCCCTTGCAGATGACATCCTCGTCGCGGATCTTGGCCAGGCCGGTAAACCCCAGCGGCGTACCGGTCGACCGGTCTTCCGCCAGCGCCCAGCCTAGACCGTTGGCGATGCTGCGTTCGCGCATCAGGTCGAATTTTTCGTCCGCCTCCGCGCGGCTCCATCGCCACGGAAAGTATTTCAGCATCCCGTCGTCCGAATTGACCCGGTGAAAGAACGCCCGGTCGGCCTCGGTGTCGGCCCAGGTTCGGATCCGCAGGCGGTCTGTCAGCAGGATGCTGTCGGTTTTCATGACGCCACGAAGTCGGTCCGCCGGTAGCCCTGCAGATAAAGCAGCGCGGTCAGATCGCCGTGGTCGATGCGGATGTCGGCCTGGGCTGCCACCGACGGCTTGGCATGCAGCGCGACACCTGCGCCGGCGCGGCCAAGCATGCCGAGATCGTTGGCCCCGTCACCAACCGCGATGGCGTCGCTCGGATCCAGCCCGAGCCGTTGTGAAATCTCCTCAAGCGCGTCGACCTTGGCCTGCTTGCCCAGGATCGGTTCGCGCACGGTGCCGCTCAGCACACCGTTTTCGCTTTCAAGAATATTGGCGCGGTTTTCGTCGAACCCGATCATCGAAGCGACCACCGAGGTGAACGAGGTGAAGCCGCCCGACACCAGCGCGGCGTAGTGACCGTTGGCGCGCATGGTGGCCACCAGTTCGCGGCCCCCCGGCGTCAGCGTGATGCGGCTGTCGATCACCTGTTGAATGACGTCGACAGGCAGGCCCTTGAGCAATTCGACCCGTTCGCGCAGCGCCGGCTCGAATTCGATCTCGCCGTTCATGGCGCGCGCGGTAATGCCTGCAACCTTGTCCTTGAGACCGACTTCAGCGGCGAGTTCATCGATGCATTCCTGCCCGATCATGGTCGAATCCATGTCCGCGATGAGGATTTTCTTGCGCCGTGTCTCGGCAACCTGAACGGCCGCGTCGATGGGTTGCTCGCCAATCACCGCTCGGATCGCGCTCAGCGCCGCGGCCTTGTCGGTTCCGTCCTTGAGCGCGATATCGCAGGCCACGCCGTCGGCAAGCCAGTAGAGCCCGGCGCCGTCAACGGCGGAAAAAGCCGCTTCACCAAGTGCGGGCGTAAGAACAGGGTTTGACGGATTGGCGACAAGCGTGGCAACGAGGGCCATGGAACAAAAACTCCGGCGACAAGATATCTCGGCGCTTCTGATAGCCGGGCCGACCGCCAGCGGCAAGTCCGCGCTGGCGCTGGATATGGCGCGCGAGCTTGGCGGCGAGATCGTCAATGCCGATTCAATGCAGGTCTATGGCGTGCTCGACCGGCTGACCGCACGCCCGGATGCCGAGGATCTGGCGGAAGTCCCGCACCATCTTTACGGCCATGTTTCTCCCGATACCGCCTATTCGACCGGCATCTGGGTCGATCAGGCTACTGAAGTGATCGCCGATATCCGCGCCCGTGGTGTGCTGCCGGTGGTCGTCGGCGGTACCGGGCTGTATTTCCGCGCGCTCACCGGCGGCCTGTCCGACATGCCGGCGATCCCCGATCCGATCCGCACCGAGTTGCGGGCCCGGCTGGAAACGGAAGGTGTCGAGGCGCTGCATGCCGAACTGGCCCGGCTCGATCCGGCCATGGCTGAACGGCTGCGCCCGGCGGACCGCCAGCGCATCCTGCGCGCGCTCGAGGTGGTTCGCGCCACCGGCCGGTCGATCGCCGAGTTCCAGGGACGTGGCGGCGCCAGGATCATCGATCCGCAAACCGCGCACTGCATGGTCCTGGAGCCGGAACGACCGCTGTTGCACGCACGGATCAATGAGCGCTTCGGCAGGATGGTCGAGGAGGGGGCCCTGGAGGAGGTCGAGCGCCTGATTGCACTCGACATCCCGCCGCAACATCCGGCGATGAAGGCCATTGGCGTCAGCCAGATCGCGGGTTATCTCGCCGGTCAGCAATCGCTCGAACAGGCCATTGAGCTGGCCAGTACCGCCACCCGCCAATATGCCAAGCGGCAGATGACATGGTTTCGCAACCAGCTGGGCGAGGACTGGCACAGATTGCACCATTAAGGCGAAAAATTAGTCCATACCAGTGAGTATTGATTGTCGCGTTAAACCAAACATAAAGAGTTGGTTGTAGTCTCGGAAAACATATTCGTGAGCTTCAGTTGGGACTATGCGCTTTCACAAGGCTGAATTGTTCTTTTTTCTGCTGATCGCACTTGTGATGATCGGCGGATTTTTTTCGTGGGCGGCATTTTCTGCCGCGGCTGACGGCGTGGTGGTCGGCGGCGTGCAGGCGGCTGCGAATTTTGCGTTCATGAGTGCGGTGCTGATCGCCCTGTCGGTGGTCTGCGGTTGCCTGCTGGTCTACCCGATCATGTCACGCGGTCTGCGCGAACGCGGCAAGCTCCAGAGAATGACGGAATCGCTTTCGGTCCGGTCGCTGTCGCTCGAACATGCAGCCGTGACCGACGGCCTCACCGGGATGTACAATCGCCGTTACTTCGACGATGCCCTGAGCGAATATCTTGAGGCCTTTGGACAGATCGACAAGCCGATCGGCATGGTCATTCTCGATCTTGATCACTTCAAGAAGGTCAACGACACCCATGGCCACGATGTCGGCGACGCAGTCCTGCGTCAGGTTGCCGAGTGCCTGCAGATTTTCACGCGCTACCATGATGTCCTTGCCCGTCTTGGCGGCGAGGAATTCGCGATCCTGTCGCCCAACATCACCGAACGGCAGCTCTTCAACCTGTCCGACCGCATTCGCCAAGCTGTCTCCGAGCTCAATATCAGCAACGGCAATGTCACGTTGAAGGTCACCGTCAGCGCCGGTTTGGCCATCTGGGATGGTGTGGAAAGCGGCGAAGAGCTCTATCGCCGCGCGGACAAGCAGCTTTACGAAGCCAAGCGCCAGGGCCGCAACCGCGTCTGCGCCGCCTGACCAGGGATCCAGCCACAGACTGGATTTCCAAATCCGACCCGCCCGGAGCCATGCAGCCTCTCCCGTCAGGGCAGATCGAGCGGACGCAAGCGCTCCCGCATCAGCCATAGACAAGCGGTGAGGCGGTCTGGCTCAGTCCTTGCGCAATGATGACAGCGGCTTTTTCAGCAGGCTTGAACGGATCGAACTGAACTCCTGCTGGCGCGATGTCGGCTGCGGGGCAGGGGTTGGCTCGGTTCCGTGTTCCGCAGGATGGCCGAAACCCTGGTCCTGCGTTGGCTTGTGCGCGAGGCTGTCGGACGCACGTCGCCGGGCAAGCGGCGAGCCGGCTTCTTCGGTCAGGCGGCGGTGTGCTGCTGCCACATCGAACTCGTCCGACGGATCGATCGACGGCGGCTGCGGCGTGATCGACGGCTGTTGCGGGGTTATCGATGGCTGCTGCGGTTTGATCGGTGGCGCCAACGACGGGTCGGCGGCCTCCGCTGCCGGCGCCGAGGCTTTTGGCGCTTCGTCGATATGCCGCATCCGCATGACGATCTTGCGCACGTCGACATTGCTCGGGTCGCCGCGATGAACCGGCTGCAGGCCAGAATTGGCCCGCGGCAGAACGGCTTCGGAAACCCGTTCGAACACCATCCGCATCGGCACCGCGACCGCTTCACCGAAGGCGATGGCCTCGCCGTTGCCGATGGAGGACAAGAAGCTCATGGTCGAGGCGGAGGAGTCCGGGATGGCCGAGCGGATAATGTCCTGGTCATGGTCATTCGACAGCCGCATGGCAAACACCGTCGAGCACTGCGACAGGATCGTCGGATCAAGTTCGCCGGGCCGCTGGGTGATCACCCCGAGGCTGACGCCGTATTTCCGGCCTTCCTTGGCGATCCGCGAGATTGCCTGGCGCGTCGGGAAGAAGCCGAGCTTCGGATCGGCGGGAACGTAACGGTGGGCTTCCTCGCAGACCACCAGGATGCGCACGCCTCCCGCACTCCACAGCGCGATTTCAAAGGCCATGCGGCACAGGATCGAGGCGACCGAGTTGACCACCTCGGACGGAATCCCGGACAACTGGAATGTCGTCACCGGCTTCCCGTCGCCGGGTATGCGGAAGATATGGCTGATCGTGGTCAGGATCGTGTCATGGATCGTGTTTGACGAGAACATGAACTCATAGCGCGGGTCATTGACCGCTGCCTGTATCCGGACCTTGAGCGAGCGCAGGTGCGGCTTTTCGGAGCGGCCCTCCAGCTTGCCGATGCGTTCGTCGATCAGCGCCATCAGGTCGGCGACCCGGTAGGGCACCGGGGTGTCGGCTGTCAGCGAGGACTTTTCCGGCCCGCGGCGGATCAGCGCCGTATCGGTTGTCCCCTTGAACATCCGCTTGGCTTCGGGGATCAGGTCACGCAACACGTCGATCTCTTCCGCAACGGCCGGCCGGCCTCGGAACAGGACCTCGGTGAATTCCTCGAGCTTGAACAGCCAGAACGGCAGATCCAGCGTATCGGTATCGATGACCACCGATTCACTCGGGAAAGCCGCGGCGAACTCGTTGTGCGGATCGAGAATGAGCACCCGCAACGACGGATCGGCTTTCAGCGCCTTGTGCAGGAGCAGCGTTACCGCTGTGGTCTTGCCCACGCCGGTTGTGCCGACCACTGCGAAATGCCGCGACAGCAGCGAGGGAACATGAATGAGGGCGCCCAGTGATGTATCCTGGGTCAGCTTGCCGATGACGGCGGTGTCGGAAACGCCCGGGTCATAGATGATTGCAAGATCGGAAGAACGCATGCGGTGCACGACGGCGCCGAGATAGGGATACTGTGTGATGCCTGCGCTGAATTCTACCTTGCCGCTTACGCCGGTGCGGATCTCTCCGACCAGCTCGACTTCGATATGCATGACATTGTCGTCGGTTTCCGACCATGTCGAAGCTGCGGTTTCCATCGAGCAGACCAGCGCCACCACGCGGTTTTCGCCAACACTGATCGAGATCAGCCGTCCCACCGACCACAGTTCAGCCAGGCCGGCGCCATCTTTTCCGGCAAAAGCGCTGACGGTTGCCTTGGAGCCCGAGCAGCCGATGACACGCCCCATCAGCCGGTTGCCGGCCGGGTAGGTGCCGCGGCGCTCGCGCCCGTCCTGCTCGTCCGGATCCGGCAAGTTTGTTCCGCTGTCCATGATCTGCCCGTTTTCCATTTCCTGTAGCATCGCATTCCCAGGTTAATGGGCAGTTGAGGCTTTTGGCGATTCGTGGCCTCGGACGCGGTTAGCGAACAATTAATCCGTTGACGTGGGGTTTTTCAGACGGTACGACTTTCATCCATGAACAAGATCGCGAACATTCTCGTGGTAGGACCGCGCATGGGCAGGGTGGCGTAGCCACCCGGCGAAAGCTCCCATGCGCGACACAAGGCTCCGAAAGGAGCCTTTTTTTATGGCTGAAACCGGGCTATTGAGCCCGACAAACAGACTGAACAAGGGGTCAGGCGATATGGCCGGCAAGCAAATGGAAATGACAGGCGCGGAAATGGTTCTGCAGGCGCTGAAGGACAATGGCGTCGAGCACATCTTCGGATATCCCGGCGGCGCGGTTCTGCCGATCTATGACGAACTGCATCAGCAGGATGCGGTCGAGCATATTCTGGTGCGTCACGAACAGGGCGCGGGCCACATGGCCGAAGGCTATGCACGCTCCACCGGCAAGCCCGGCGTGGTTCTGGTCACCTCCGGACCCGGCGCCACCAACGTGGTCACCGCACTTCAGGACGCGTTGATGGATTCGATCCCGCTGGTTTGCCTCACCGGCCAGGTTCCAACCTCGCTGATCGGCTCCGACGCCTTCCAGGAATGCGATACAGTCGGCATCACCCGGCCTTGCACCAAGCACAACTGGCTGGTCAAGGACGTCAACCAGCTCTCCCGCGTCATCCATGAAGCGTTCCGCATCGCCACCACCGGCCGTCCCGGCCCGGTCGTGGTCGACATCCCCAAGGACGTCCAGTTCGCCACCGGCATCTACACGCCACCATCGCCGGTGATCGAGCAGAAGAGCTATCAGCCGAAACTGTCGGGCGATCTCGACAAGATCCGCGCCGCAATCGACCTGATGGCCGGCGCCAAGCGTCCGATCATCTATTCCGGCGGCGGGGTGGTCAATTCCGGCCGCGAGGCCTGCCAGTTGCTGCGCGAACTGGTCGAGCTGACCGGTTATCCGATCACCTCGACACTGATGGGCCTCGGCGCCTATCCGGCATCGGGCAAGAACTGGATGGGCATGCTCGGCATGCACGGCA
>Ga0189291_100062_pt1 | contig 166514 bp, 138 predicted proteins | sample UW1redminimetaG_FD_130331 | JGI IMG/M metagenome (GOLD analysis project Ga0189291, IMG submission 130331) | Marine microbial communities from the Costa Rica Dome - UW179B-red mini metaG | ecosystem: Environmental > Aquatic > Marine > Oceanic > Photic zone | place: Costa Rica: the Eastern...
CCACCGGTGCCCACGGTGTCAGGCAACAGCATGCGGTTCAGCCAGCTGTGGATGATGCCGTCGCCCGGACGCAGGGCGACGCCGCCACGGGTCTGGATAAAGTCGGGCAGCGTGTGCTGGGTGTCGATATCAACCGGCTTGGGGTAAGCCGCCGTGTGACAGAAGGACTGCATCACCAGGTCGGCAGAGAAGCCCAGACAGGCCAGGTCTTTCAGCTCGTCACGGGTCATCGGGCCAGTGGTATCCTGAGAGCCAACCGTGGTCATTTTCGGTTCGCAGTAGCTGCCCGGGCGCACGCCCTTGACGCCACAGGCCTTGCCCACCATCTTCTGTGCCAGCGTGAAACCCTTGTCGCTGTCAGCAACCTGGAAGGGAATACGGAACACGGTTGAGTGCGGCAGGCCCAGTGAGGCGCGGGCCTTGTCGGTCAGGCCACGGCCGATGATCAGTGGAATGCGGCCGCCGGCGCGCACTTCATCCAGCAGCACATCGGTTTTTAATTCAAAGTCACAGACCAGCTCGTCGCTGCCGTGTTTTATTACTTTGCCTTCATAGGGGAAAATGTCGATAACATCGCCGGTGTTCATGTTTTCCACATCACATTCGATGGGCAGGGCGCCGGCATCTTCCATGGTGTTGAAGAAGATCGGCGCAATCTTGCCACCGATACAGATACCACCGTCACGCTTGTTGGGAATATGCGGGATATCATCGCCGATGTTCCACAGCACCGAGTTGGTCGCTGATTTACGTGATGAGCCGGTACCCATGACATCGCCGACCAGGGCCACCGGGTGGCCTTTTTTCTTCAGCTCGGCAATCTGCTCGGCGGCATTGGTCACGCCTTCGCGGGGCATCTTGTACATGGCCAGCGCGTGCAGGGGAATATCCGGGCGCGACCAGGCGTCGGGCGCCGGGGACAGATCATCGGTGTTGGTCTCGCCTGGCACCTTGTAAACCGTGGCGGTCAGCTTTTTGGGCACTTCCGGCTTGTTCAGGAACCACTCGGCATCCGCCCAGGACTGCATCAATGCCTTGGCGTTGGCATTGCCAGCTTTGACTTTTTCTTCCACGTCATGGAAGGCGTCAAACATCAGCAGGGTGTGCTTGAGCTCTTCAGCAGCGGCTTCGCCCAGCTCCGCATCATCCAGCAGGTCCACCAGGGTGGTAATATTGTAACCACCGAGCATGGTGCCCAGCAGTTTGACGGCGTGTTTTTTGTCGATCAGCGGGGAGGTCACTTCACCTTTGGCCACTGCAGACAGAAAACCGGCCTTGACGTAGGCGGCTTCATCAACACCAGCCGGCACGCGGTTGGTGATCAGGTCCAGGATAAACTCTTCCTCGCCGGCCGGTGGGCTCTTGAGCAGTTCGACCAGCTCGGCAACCTGCGCTGCGTCCAATGGTTTGGGCACAATACCCATTTCAGCGCGTTCGGCCACGTGTTTGCGATATGCTTCTAACACAGTTATCCCCTCTGATACGGTAATGATGATAGATTCGGTAAGCGGTGAAAAATGGGTGCTGATTTTAGTGTAAAATGGCGAAAATTTCCAGTTGTACGTCGATGACGGACAACCAGACCGAGACAAGCTATGACACAAGCACCGGTGAAAACGCCGTGCATCGGCATTTGTTCGACCACCTCGGTGGGTGACCCCATCTGCCGCGGCTGCAAGCGCTTTGCATTTGAGGTGATCGACTGGAACGCCTACACCGAAGACGAAAAGCGGGCGGTACTGCTGCGCATCGAAGCGCTGGTGCGGCCCATTGTGGAAGATCGTTTCATTATTCGCTCGGCGCAGTCGCTTGCCGCCGGGCTCAAGCGTCAGGCTGTGCCCTGCAATCCGGATATGTCACCCGCCAGCTGGCTGCACAGCCTGCTGAAAAAACGCCATCGCCAGATTCAGGATCTGTCGGGATACGGCGTCGAAATACGGGATGAATGGCGTCATCTGTCGCTGCCCGAGCTGGCGGAGGACATGGACGTGCAGTTATTGCGGCTGTGTGAGGCGCACCAGATCCGCTATTTTCCCGAACTGTCGTCCTGAGCTTCTGGCTGGCTGTCAGGGCCGGTGCCCGGTCAGGCCTTGGCCATTTTTGCGGCGGGTGATGGTTGCGCGTGCGCCATGGGTCTGAGCTCGTAAGCATCAGGGTTCAGTTCCAGCACCCAGGCCTTCTGATCCCAGCTGCCCAACACGATACGGACGGCTTCATCACTGCCATTGATGGTTTCATGCAAGCGGATGGTGTGAATGCCGGGCCGGTGGGTATGGCCATGGATCAGCATATTGACCTGCAGGGCCTCCAACAGCTTGATGACTTCCTGGTGGGTAACGTCCATGATGTCTGAGGCTTTCTGGCTGTTGGCATCCTGGCTTTTCTGGCGTATCTGCTGCGCCACCATGTGCCGCTCCAGCAGGGGCCGGTCAAGAAACGCCTGCTGCCAGGCCGGGTCACGCATCTGCTTGCGGAAGGCCATGTAGGCGGTGTCGCGGGTACACAGGCTGTCACCATGGGCCAGTGCCACACGTCGGCCATAACACTCGATGACGGTCGGGTCCGGCAGCAGGGTGGCACCGCAGCGCGCGGCATAGTCATTGCCGAGCAGAAAGTCGCGATTGCCGTGCATCAGATAGACACTGGTGCCGGCCTGACTCAGTGACTTCAGGGCGGTGGCGACGGCATCGGCGATATCGCTCTGGTCGTCATCACCCACCCATGCTTCGAACAGATCTCCCAGGATGTACAGCGCATCGGCGCCTGCCGCCTGGTCATGCACAACCGAGAGCAGACTTTGCAGAATGTCCGGTGTGTCCGTGTCCAGGTGCAGATCGGAGATGAACAGCGTTTTTTTCCTAGTATCGCTCATACTCAGAGAGTGTCCGGGTAAGTCACTTCCGTTGATGTGATGACTACTTCATCCAATGGTACATCCTGATGGCCGCCGACATAACCGGTTTTGCACTGTTTTATGCGATTAACCACATCCATGCCGCCGGTCACCTTGCCAAACACAGCATAACCCCAGCCCTGCGAGGTTTTGTTCTTGTGGTTGAGAAAGCCGTTATCGCTGACATTGATGAAAAATTGCGAGGTGGCCGAATGTGGGTCCGAGGTGCGCGCCATGGCCAGGGTGCCGGTATCGTTGGTCAGGCCGTTGTCAGCCTCGTTCTGGATGGGCTCGCCGTTGTCTTTCTGTTCCATGCCGGAACTGAAGCCGCCGCCCTGCACCATGAAGTTGTCGATGACCCGGTGGAAAATGGTGCCGTCGTAGAAACCGCTGCGGGCGTAAGCGAGGAAATTGGCTGCAGACAGAGGGGCATTGTCGAAATCCAGTTCGATCTGGATGTCGCCGTAGTTGGTTTTAAAAACAATCATGATGCGCTGTACTCTTTATATTCGGATTGGTTGTGTTCGGGTTAGTTGTAGATGATAAAGGCCACTAAACGCTATAATAGTGACTTTACGCCTCCTGAGAAAGCAGAATTGCCACTATGACAGACGCCAGCAACAACGATCACGCTGCAACGCCCGCGAACGCTGACCGGATCGATCACAAGGGTCCCTCGCATTTTATCCGCCATATGGTCGATCAGGACTTGGCAGCGGGCAAGCACGGTGGTCGCGTACAGACCAGGTTCCCGCCCGAGCCCAATGGTTTTCTGCACATCGGTCACGCCAAGTCCATCTGTCTGAATTTTGGTCTGGCCCAGTCCTATCTGGATGCCGGCTACCAGAGTGCCTGCAACCTGCGCTTTGATGACACCAATCCGGAGAAGGAAAGCCAGGAATACATCGATGCGATTCGTGAAGACATCCGCTGGCTGGGGTTCAACTGGCAGGGCGAGGTGCGCTACACCTCGTCGTACTTCCAGTACCTGTGTGACTTTGCCGAAGAGTTGATTCGACTGGGCAAGGCCTATGTGTGCAGTCTGACACCTGAGCAGGCCCGTGAATATCGCGGTACACTAACCGAGCCTGGTCGTAACAGTCCATCGCGCGAGCGCAGTGTGGAAGAGAGTCTGGATCTGTTTACCCGCATGCGCGCGGGCGAGTTTGACGACGGCAGCTACAGCCTGCGCGCCAAAATCGACATGGCCTCGCCCAATATCAATATGCGCGACCCGGTCCTGTATCGCATCCGCCGGATCGACCATCATCAAACCGGTGAGGCCTGGAAAGTGTACCCGATGTATGACTACGCGCATTGCATTTCCGATGCGCTGGAACACGTCACCCATTCGCTGTGCACGCTGGAGTTTGAGGATCATCGGCCGCTCTATGACTGGATACTGCAGAACCTGCCAGCCGAGTCGCTGAATGCCGCCTGCCTGGCGCTGGGCAACAAGACGCCGGACACCGCCTATGTCCTGCCGCAGCAGACCGAGTTTGCGCGTCTGAACATCAACTATACGGTGATGAGCAAACGCAAGCTCAAGGAACTGGTAGAGCTGAAGCGGGTGACCGGATGGGATGATCCGCGCATGCCGACGCTGTCAGGCCTGCGGCGTCGCGGTTATACGCCACACAGTATTCGCAACTTCTGCGACATGATAGGCATGAGCCGCAGCGAAAGCATCGTCGATGTGGGCATGCTTGAGCACAGCATCCGCGAAGACCTGGACGCCAACGCGCCGCGGGCCATGTGTGTGCTGCGCCCGCTGAAAGTCACGCTGAGCAACTATCCGGCGGACAAACAGGAAATTCTGCAGCTGCCCAGACATCCAAAAAAGGATATCGGGCACCGTGAAATGCCGTTTGCCGCTGAGCTGTTTATTGACCGCAGCGATTTCGAAGAAGTGCCGCCGCCCGGTTTCAAGCGCCTGACCACCGGTTCTGAAGTGCGCCTGCGTGGAGCCTACGTGATTCGTTGTGATGAAGTCATCAAGGATGACGCCGGCGAGGTGATTGAGTTACGCTGCAGCTACGATGATCAGACGCTGGGCCAGAATCCGGTTGGCCGCAAAGTTAAAGGCGTGATTCACTGGGTGCCGGCTGCCGCCGCGGTGCCGGCAGAAGTGCGGATTTATGACAGACTGTTCCTGAATGCCAATCCGGATGACAAATCTCTGGGCGACTTCAAGAACAGCCTGAACCCGGATTCGCTGCAGGTACTCACCGGTTGCCTGGCCGAACCGTCGCTGGCAGCGGCGGCAGCGGAAGACAGTTTCCAGTTTGAACGGGAAGGTTATTTTTGTGTTGACCGTGTTGACAGTGCGCCAGGCCGACTGGTGGTCAACCGCACGGTCAGCCTGCGCGACTCATGGGCGAAGATATCAGGATGATTAGCAACGATTTACAGATCTACAACACGCTGACACGCAGGAAGGAGCGTTTCCAGCCCATGCAGCCGGGCAAGGTGAGCATGTACGTCTGTGGCCTGACCACCTATGACTACAGCCACATTGGTCATGCGCGCATGCTGGTCGCCTTTGATGTGGTGGTTCGGTATCTGCGTTATCTGGGTTATGACGTCAACTACGTGCGTAATATCACCGATATCGACGACAAGATTCTGCGTCGGGCCAAAGAAAATGGTGAATATTTTGCTGACCTGACCGAGCGATTTATCGCCGCCACCCGCGAGGATGAAGCCTCACTGTTTGTGCTTCAGCCTGACCATGAACCCCGGGCGACGGCGCATATTGCCGAGATCGTGGCGATGATCGAAAAACTGATTGCCAGTGACCATGCCTATCGCGCCAGTAATGGTGACGTGTATTACGCCGTGCGTCAGTTTCAGGGTTACGGCAAGCTGTCCAACAAGAATCCGGAAGAGCTGCTGGCTGGCGCCCGTATCGAAGTCGGTGAGCTCAAGCGTGATCCGCGCGACTTTGCACTGTGGAAAGCGGCCAAGGATGACGAAGTGGGCTGGGATTCACCCTGGGGTTACGGCCGGCCGGGCTGGCATATCGAATGCTCGGCGATGTCGACCTGCTGCCTGGGTGATTCGTTTGACATCCACGGCGGTGGCTCGGACCTGATGTTCCCGCATCATGAAAATGAAATTGCCCAGTCAGAAGCCGCTACCGGCAAACATTTTGCCAGGGTTTGGATGCACAATGGCTCGGTACGTGTCGACAATGAAAAGATGTCCAAATCGCTGGGCAACTTTTTCACCGTGCGTGACGTGCTGGCCAGATACCCGGCCGAGGTGGTGCGTTATCTGCTGGTTGCCAGTCAGTATCGCAGTCCGATCAATTATTCGGACCAGGGGCTGGAACAGGCCGCAGCGTCACTGGAACGATTGTACCTGGCTATCCGCGGTGCCGGCGCCGACCAGGCGCGTGACCTGACCAACAGCCATTATGAAAAAACCTTCCGTCAGGCCATGAATGATGACTTCAATACCGCCGAGGCGGTTGCTGTGCTGTTTGATCTGGCGCGTGACCTGAACAAGGCCCGGGACCAGGATCCTGCCCATGCGGCGGAACTGGCGCGGTTGATGATTAAACTCGGTGGTGTGCTGGGACTGTTGCAGGGCTCGGCGGAAGCGTTTCTGCGCAACAGCGCCGCCGACGTCGATGCCGATGCCATTGATGCGTTGATTGCGCAGCGTCGTCAGGCGCGAACGGACAAAAACTGGGCATTGGCGGATGAGATTCGCGACAAACTCAATGCCATGAAAGTGGTAGTGGAAGATGGTCCCGACGGCAGCCATTGGCGCATTGAAAGGGAGTAGAAATTCCAATCAATCGTTGACGGAGTTGTCCTCCATGAGTATTATGCCGTCCTCGCGATGACGATGGTATGTTTTCGGGGCGAGTTTCGGGGTATAGCGCAGTCTGGTAGCGCGCCTGCTTTGGGTGCAGGATGTCGGGAGTTCAAATCTCTCTACCCCGACCAATTTCGCAAACGTACTGGGTCAACAAGACCTTACCAACAAATAGTCAAAGCGATCGACAGTTGATTTATGGTGGTTGTAGCTCAGTTGGTAGAGCCCCGGACTGTGACTCCGGTTGTCGTGGGTTCGAGCCCCATCAGCCACCCCATATTCCCGGCGCATCCCGTGAAGGTCTGTGTTCCGCTCAGGACACAGGCCGGGTTGTCAGCAGCGGAGCAGAGCCTGCTTTGCGCCCGTAGCTCAATCGGATAGAGCACCGGCCTTCTAAGCCGGGGGTTGCAGGTTCGATTCCTGCCGGGCGCGCCAAACATAAAAGGTCACCTTAGGGTGGCCTTTTTTCGTTTGGCGCGCCCGGCAGCAGAATTGAACCTGCCGGTTCGACAAAACGGCAGGATAGCCGTTTTGGATGACCGCAGGTCACCCGCAGGGCAAGGGCCATGGATGGCCCGCGTCATTCCTGCCGGCTTCGTTCACCACCGGCCCGGCCAGCGGGTAGCAGATCCAGCCCGACCGCCTCCTTTCACGGATCACCCGGCGGGGCGGAACTCGACCTCGCGGCACTGCCGCTCGGGACTCAGACAGTCCTCCCGCTGATCGGGTGATCCGCAAAAGGAAAAGCGCGGCCTGATTGGGCTGAATGCTGCCACCCGCTACCCGGGCCTTGTGCCAGTCTGCAGCATCATTTCTCTGAGGTCTTGCACGAGGCTCGGGTGGTGGGTGCACGCGTCCTGCAGACTTGCACAAGGGACGGGGGTCGGAGGGACACTGGGAACCAATCAGGCCATGTTTTCTTCTTTGCCCCCGCACCCGATCAGCGGGAGGACTGTCTGAGTCCCGAGCCCGCGAAGCGCGCGAGGTCGCCCGTTGTTAAAACCAGAGGCGCCCCGCCGGGGGCGGGGACAAAGAAGATGGTCGGTTCACAGTGTCCCTCCGATTCCCGGCCCGCTTTCAATTACAATTGGTGAACTACCCGCTGGCCGGGACGGAGTACAAGAAGTACGTTCTCTGAGACCCTTACTGACCGACCCGGGGTATCGTCTGCCGGTACTCCAGCGGGCAGGCGATCAGGTCATCCTGGCCCTTGTCCAGTGGGCCTGCGTAGGGGATCAGATCGTAGGCGCCGCTGATTCTTGAGCGGCCGTCCTTGCGCCGGTTTTTGCTGCCGTCCGCCTTGCGCTTGTTGAACTGCAGCAGCACATAATTGTCCGGCAGGCACTGCATGATGTCATCACGGGTCTTGAATGACAGGGCATTGCCGTAGCTCAGTTCACAGATGATCAGCGGCCGGTAACGCTGCAGGGTCTGCTGCAGGCCCTGCAGGGCCGGTTTCTCAAAGCCTTCCACATCCATTTTGATCAGGTGCAGGTAATCGGGTGGATTCTCGGCAAAATAATCATCGCCGCGGATCACGTGCAGGTCACCCAGCAGGGTATTGCCTTTCTCCGTGGTGCTGGCATCAAAGGAGCCAATGCCGGCATTGTCGCCTGTGGGTGCGTAGAAGGCCTGATGGGCGGTCTCGTCGCTCAGGCCGACCGGTTCCACGGTAATGTTGCGAATGGCATTCAGGCGAATCTGGTGCGCCAGGCGTTCACGCACCGGAGCATAGGGTTCAAAAGCGATAACCCGGTGAGCACGCTGGGACATGAACAGCGCGTGTTGCCCGACATTGGCGCCAACGTCAACAAACACCCCCTCAACACCGGCAATGGCATGCAGGGCGTCGCGCATGAAAAACAGCAGAGGCTTTTCAAAGGCGCCATAAAAGTAGATGGCAAAATCGATGTTATTGCTCAGATTGCCATCGTACTCAAGACCAAAAAAATCGGTCGTGAAGTCATAGGCAGGTGCATAGCCGCGTTTGCGCATCTGCTTGTAAATGGCGCGGGAGACTGCATCTGGCAGGTGCTGCTGTTGATGCCAGAGCAGCTTGAGAAGTCGTTTCATCGGGTATTCCATGACCGATACGTCGAGGCCACCATTTTAGGAATAAGTTTGCGCATGCTGTCAACACCACGATCGGGTTTTCGTTGGTATACTGCCGCCTGACAGACAGGAGACAGACTATGTTAGCGTTTATTGGCGGCACCGGCCTGAACCAGTTGCCCGGATTTGATGTTGAACGCATCGCCGAGCTAAAGACCCCCTATCAGGACGCAGCAGTGCAGGTGGCCTGCGGTCATCTGCCCGGTGTTTCAGCCACGGTGTGCTTTCTGCCGCGCCATGGCCAGGGCCACACCGTGCCTCCACATCGTATCAATTATCGCGCCAATATGTTTGCCCTGCGCGAGCTGGGGGTGACGGCGGTGCTGGCGGTCAATGCCGTTGGCGGTATTGACCCGCAGATGGGACCGGGGGTGATCGCGGTACCGCTGCAGTTGATCGATTATACCCACGGTCGTGCTCACACCTATTTTGATGGTGATGAGATTGATATTGTGTCCGCCGATCGCTTCACGGCCAGTGTCACGCATATCGACTTTACCCACCCCTACACGCAGTCATTGCGCGACCTGCTGCTGGACAGCGCCAGGCAGTTGAATCTGCCGGTCTGGCCACAGGGTGTCTACGGCGCCACGCAGGGCCCGCGGCTGGAGAGCATTGCCGAGGTCAGGCGTCTGCAGCGGGACGGCTGCGACATGGTGGGGATGACCGGCATGCCGGAAGCAGCGCTGGCACGGGAACTGGATCTGGCCTACGCCAGTGTCTGTCTGTCAGTAAACTGGGCCGCGGGCCTGTCGGATGAGGTCATTACCATGGATGGCATCCGTACCGTGCTGGACCAGGGGATGGGCCAGATTCATCAGCTGCTGCTTACAGCGGCTGCGCGCTTCCGGTAAAGGCATTGGTCGGCGCCGGTGGTGGCTCGTAGGGAAAGACCTGCACCAGTACACCGATGGCAGGATGATCCAGATAATGGAATTCATTGCTGCGCATGGCGCGGCTGTCCTGCATCGGGAACACCTCCGTTACATAAAAACGGGTCTGTTCACGGTCATCCTCATCGGCATCGCTGACCCGCGCATCAGCACTCGGTGCGGTCGGCAGTTGCAGGGCCTGCGGTGACTCCCGCAGCGCATCTGCCTGCGGTGCCAGGGCACTGAAGCGTGCCAGCCAGAGATGGGTGTCCAGCAGCACGCGGTCGCGTGACTGATTAAAACGGATGGTCAGCGTGCCTTCCAGTTCATGGTGATCCCCGAATTGACGACCGCCGGTAATGGCAATGGGGGTCGCGTTGCCGGCACGCATCACCGGCTGACGCCAGGCCAGGTGCGTCAGCACCCGGTAGGCTGACGACTCGCTCAGGGCACGATTGGTTTGTGTGAAATCATGGGCTGTTGCGGGCAGGGCTACAAAGGCATCCCGTTCCACATCCGGCAGGCGGTAGTCGCTGCGTTGCAGGGCTTCGGGGCCGGCTGACAGCCCGACAGGCGCGGATTCGCCTGGCTCTCGCGGCTCTGTTGTCTCTCTTGCCTCTCGCGGCACTCCTGGCGCTCCCGGCACACCTGGCGCTCCCGGCACTCGTGACTCTGCAGCCACCGGTAATTGCCCGCGCGCGGGTTGCAAAACGCTCCAGTCATCCAGGGTCAGGTGCTTTAACAGGCTGTCCAGCTCCCGCGTGCCTGCTGGATAGCTCAGTGCCAGGTTGTCACCAACTGGCCAGCGTTCCTGCAGGGTATTGCCATTTTCGTGAGCAAACACGGTGACTTCAATCTGATACCAGCGATTGCCGTCCTGCGCGATTGCTGACGAACTTATGAACAGCAATGCCATCAGTATCAGGTTGCGGGCACTGTGGATTGGTAGTCGTTTGCCTGGGGAAATCTTCATTGGAGCCTTGCGCGCAGGTGAGCTACTATTCTTGCTCAGTGGCCCGGCATAGTCAATCCGGGCAAAAGCATGGCAGGATGCTCTCATGACCCGCGCACGACGTTACATTAGTTTGGTCAATTCGACCTTCGGTGAATTCTACCGTCTCTCCGCAGAACTGCAGATACTGGTGTGCATCGTATTATGGGCCTACCTTGCGATATTGATGCGACTGGCATTTCTGGACGGCGGATTGCCGTCTGATTTCAACAGTTGGATTGTGCTGGTGCTTTTGCTGGTGGGGCTGGCTGGTGGGCCCATCGTAGCGACCGTCACCGCATTGATCAGTGCCATGCTGATGAGCCCGGGAGGCGTGTTTGCCAGTGTCACTGAGGTTGATGTTGCGTTCTGGGTCAGAACCACAAGCCTGCTGGGCGCAGGTCTGCTCGGTGGCCTGCTGCAGCGCCTGATCAGATGGTTGCAGGCAGAGCTTTACGCAGCCCAGCATCAGGTAGTTGGCACGGATCTGCCCAATATCAAGGCAACCATTAAACACCTGGAAAAAGTGCTCAAGTCTGGCAATCTGACGGATAAGGATCTGGACGTACTTAATGTCAGGCTGAATAATCTGGATCATATTCGACTCAGTGCGGGTCAGGATACTGTCAATCAGCTAATCCGCACGCTTGCCGAACAATTACAGGCCAGGCTGGGCGAGGGCGCCTATGTCAGTCAGTTGTCGGGCAACGAGTTGTTGGGAATCCAGGCAGGGCAAGGCCGTGACATTTCGGACGTGCAGAAACTGGTCAGGGAGGTTCTGGCGACACCCATCAAACTCGATGGTGAGGAATACAGTCTGACGGCGGCCACCGGTCTGCACCGCAAGCGCGTGCAGGGGAAGGACGTTGAACCACAATCCCTGCTCGACAGTGCCGCCAATATGGCGATCGCAGCACAGAAAAATAATGAGGAATTCAAGGCCAGCCCGACTGTCGACGCAATTCATAATATGGGGGAGCGCTACACCAGCCTGCAGATTCAGGCGGCCATGGAGAACCATGAAATCACACTGCACTATGAACCACGTTTAAATACCCGAACAGGCTATTTCTCGGCGTTGCAAGGCCTCGTGCGCTGGAAGCACCCGAGACGTGGCGAGCTGCAGCTGGAGGATTTCAAAGCCATGCTGGAGGAAGTCTCCGCCATTCAGGGATTCTGTGCCTGGTTGCTGAAGCTGGCATTTGCCGATGCCGATGAATGGGCCAAAAAGGATCTCAAGTTCCGGGTCACCATCGATGTCACCATTAATGATGTGCTCAGCGCACCGGTGCTGGCGTATGCTCTGGCGGAGTTCATGAAGCGCCCATACAAACCGGGCTGGTTTGCCATTGAGGTCAGCGAAAAATCACTGCGCAATGCCGACCCAAAAACGCTGCAATACCTGCAACAATTTCAGAGTCGTCATGTGTCTGTGATTGTCTCCAACTTCGGTGATGGCGGTTCGACTGTGCAGGACATGTTCATGCTGCCGGTGGATGCCATCAAGTTTTCCGCGGCTCTCATTGATGCTGCGCTGGTGCACAGTGACCAGCGGCGTCAACTGGCATCCATGATCAAACTGATTCACTCGCGTGGGCTGGTGACGGTCGCTGATGGTGTGAAAAGCAGTAATGGATTGCGCATGCTGCGGACACTGGCCTGTGAGGAGCTGCAAGGTCCGCTGCTGAGCAAGGCGTTGCCCAAAGAATCCATTCCGTGGGCCCGTCTCCGCGTTTAGCGATTGCCCGCCGGCAGGAGGCAGTTAATGCAGCGATTCACAGTATTCCCGGCTCCACGCCAGCAGATTGTCTTCATTGACCGGTTTTGAGATCAGGAAACCCTGAAAAGCGTCGCAGCCCAGTTCCGTGAGGTATTGTCTGACCGACTGGCTTTCCACCCCTTCTGCTACCGATCTGATACCCAGACTTTTTGCTAAATCAATGATGCACTTGATCACTGAGCGGGCCTCTTTGGAGGCATCCGCGATGCCAACGAAATTTTTGTCGATTTTGATTTCGGTAAATGGCAGGCGCACCAGGTGGAGCATGGATGAATAACCGGTGCCAAAGTCATCAATGGACAACTGGAAGCGCCGGTCGCGGAATCGCATCAGTATCTCCAGCAGGCCGTCAGGGTCTTGCATGACGGTCGATTCACTGATTTCCAGGAAGATATTGGCCGGATCCACATCGAACTGATGACAGATCTCCGACAGTTTGTCAGGCATATCTGCATCTTCCACGCAGCGGCCACTGAGGTTGAGTGACAGCGTCAGTTTCTCCGATGCATATTCAGCTTGCAGGCTGCAATTGGACAGAGTCTTTGAGTTTTGCGTTTTGCTGAGCCAATACAGTCCGCGTTTGGCAATATTGCAGGTCAGCACGCTCATCAAGTGACTGCTTTCCGCCAGCGGCACAAAAACATCAGGTGTCACAATACCTTTGCCCGGCACCTCCCAGCGCGCCAATGCTTCAAATCCAATCAGGTTGCCGGTCCGGCAATCCAGTTTGGGCTGATAGTTCAGCGTGAGCAGATCTTTTTCGATAACCTCAATGAGGTCATCCTGAGTTGGCATCCACTTATTGCTGTCAAATTGTTGCTGCCAGTTGTCGGGCGCGATTGAGTTGCGCTGGTCGACGCTCAGGTACAATGTGAGAAATTGACGTATGCGTGCCAGTGGCAAGGGTTTCTGCAATATACCCAGAATTCTCAATCTTTGGTCGTTCGCGTGTTTTACGACCACTTTTAGTCCATCGTCGCTGAGCTCGCTGACAATTAACAGTTGTGCCTTGTCGTTGATGTCCGCCAGCTGTTCCATCAAAACCAGGCTATCCTGGCTTGAAGCGAGTGAATCGATAACGATGACACCGGGCTCGAATAATGCCAGTTGTGCAAAAAAGGACAGTTTGCTGTCAGTATTGATGACCTCAAAGCCAATGGATTCGGCCATGTCCGATAAGGTCTGGCTGACATCGGCGTCATCGGCAATGATCAATAGTCTGTTGTTTTTCATCGTTGGCCTGGTGTGCGTTGTGGGCTCGGCACAAGGGTGTGTGGCGTTTATATTCTTGCGCAGTGAAGGTTATGAGTCAATGTCGGGGTCCGGCTGTGATTTCTCAGTACGGGCAGACTCTGGTACTCTTCACGGACAAGTCAGATCGGCACTTACAGCCCGGTTGGCATGACAATAATATTTAACGTTGCAAAGGCGGACAGCTAATGGATTCGATAACACTGGGCCTGCAATCTCTGGCAGGTTTCCTGTGGGGTATGCCACTGATCATTCTGTTGGTGGGTGGCGGGGTCTATTTTGCGCTGATCAGTCGGTTTCAGCCATACCGGTATTTCCCGCATGCCATTGCCATTCTCTCCGGACGTTATGACAACAAGGACGACCCCGGTGACCTGAGCCATCTGCAGGCGCTGTCAGCCGCTCTGTCGGGCACCCTGGGCATGGGCAATATCGCCGGCGTGGCGCTGGCCATCGGCCTGGGTGGTCCCGGCGCCGTGTTCTGGATGTGGGTCACCGCCGTGGTTGGAGTAGCCACCAAGTTTTTTACCTGCACGCTGGCGGTTATGTATCGCGGCAAGGACAGCCGTGGTGATGTGCAGGGCGGTCCCATGTATATCATCCGTGAAGGGTTGGGCAAACGCTGGCACTGGCTGGCGGTCATGTTTGCCGCCGCCGCACTGGTCGGCACGCTGCCCATTGTGCAGATCAATCAGCTCACCCAGGTCATGCGTGAGGTGGTGTTTGTGCCGGCAGGGCTGGCCAGTCCGGAAGACCCTTTCCTGTTTAATCTGTTGTTCGGCTTGTTCGCCGCCGCGCTGGTCGCCTCAGTGATTTTTGGCGGGGTCAGACGGGTCGGGTATGTTGCCGTGCGACTGGTGCCCTCCATGGTGGGGCTGTACATGGCCATGACCCTGCTGGTGCTGGCGGCACATGTCACAGAATTGCCGGGTTATCTGTGGCTGATCGTGCGCGAGGCGTTCTCACCGCAGGCCGTGGGCGGCGGCCTGGTCGGTGTCATGACCATCGGGGTGATGCGTGGTGCGTTCTCCAACGAAGCCGGTATCGGTACTGAAGTCATGGCCCATGGCGCCGCCAAAACCGAGGAGCCGGTCCGCGAAGGCCTGGTGGCGATGATGGGCCCGGTGATCGATACGCTGATTGTCTGTACCTGTACGGCGCTGGTGATTCTGGTGACCGGCGTGTGGCAGGACGGTCTGGTTGACGGTGTCACCATGACTGCCATGGCATTCTCCGAGGTGCTGCCGGGCAATATCGGTGCCTACCTGATCGCCTTTGTGGTGTTGATATTTGCGTCCAGCACCATGTTTACCTTCTGGTACTATGGTGCCAAGTGTCTTGGGTTTTTGATCGGCGCCCACCGACAGGATGCCTACAAGTACTATTACACATTACTGGTGCTGGTGGGGGCGATCATTCCGCTGGAGGCGGTGTTTGCCATCATTGATTCGGGTTATGCCCTGATGGCCGTGCCGACCATGACGGTCACCTTTCTGCTGTCCGGCAAGGTGACCGCAGCGGCGCGGGATTATTTTGACCGGTTGCGCCGCGGGCCGGACAATACGGTCCCGGTCAATGCGGAGCCGGCTAACCGGCGGTAAGGCGAAACTGGTCCAGCGTTTTATTGATGAACTCGATGCGCGCCACCGCTTTTTCCTGGCCGTGCGTGAAGCCCAGTTGTGCGGGCCCGGTCAGTTTGTAAATACGCGAATGTTTCTGTACCAGTTGCACAAGCGACAACGGGTCTACCGGGGTGTGCTGGCGGAACACAATGCGCCCGGTCTGGGCACTGGCGTCAATCTTGCTGATACCCAAGGCTTCCGCGCGCAGCTTCAGCTCGGTGACCGAGAACAGAATGCGCGCCGAATCGGGCAGCAGGCCAAAGCGGTCGATCATTTCAATTTGCAGGTCACGCAATTCTTCATCGTCGCGGGCGCCGGCAATGCGTTTGTACATGATCAGCCGGGTATGGATGTCGGGCAGATAATCTTCCGGGATCAGTGCCGGCACGCGCAGGTTGATGTCACTGCCACTTTGCAGCACCAGGTCAATATTTGGCGTGCGACCCTCGCGGATTGCCTTCACCGCTTCTTCCAGCATCTCTGTGTACAGCGTGAAACCAATTTTCTGCATGTGCCCGGTCTGTTCTTCGCCCAGAATTTCACCGGCGCCGCGGATTTCCAGATCATGGCTGGCCAGGGTAAAGCCGGCACCCAGTGTGCTGGCGGCGGTGATGGCGTCCAGGCGTTTCAGGGCGTCGGCCGACATGGCCTTGTGCGGCGGCGTCAGCAGGTAGGCGTAGGCCTGGTGATGTGAGCGCCCGACCCGGCCGCGCAACTGGTGCAGCTGCGCCAGGCCCAGTTTGTCGGCCCGATCGATAATGATGGTGTTGGCGCTGGGTACGTCAATGCCAGTCTCGATGATGGTCGAGCACACCAGAATGTTGTAACGCTTGTGGTAGAAGTCCGCCATGATCGCTTCCAGCTCGCGCTCGGGCAACTGACCGTGGGCCACACACACGCGCGCTTCGGGCACCAGCTCGCGCAGGTGTTCGGCGGTACGCTCGATGGTCTTCACTTCGTTGTGCAGGTAGAAGAGCTGTCCGCCGCGCAGCAGCTCACGCAGAATGGCTTCCTTGATCAGGCTGTCCTGCTGTTCGCGGACAAAGGTTTTCACCGACAGGCGCTTGGCCGGGGGTGTAACAATCAGCGACAGGTCGCGCACCCCGGACATGGCCATATTGAGTGTGCGGGGTATTGGTGTGGCGGTCAATGTGAGGATATCCACTTCTGCGCGCAAGGCCTTGATGCGTTCCTTCTGCTGCACACCAAAACGATGTTCCTCATCGATGATCAGCAGCCCCAGATCCTTGTACTTGATCGAGTTCTGCAGCAGTTTGTGGGTGCCGATAATGATGTCGACCTTGCCGGTGCGTATCCTCTCCAGCGTGGCATCCTGCTCCTTGCCGGAACGAAAGCGCGAGATCAGGTCAATATTGACCGGCCAGTCAGCAAAGCGGTCGCGAAAGCTGTCGTGATGCTGCTGGGCGAGCAGGGTGGTGGGCACCAGCATCACCACCTGCTTGTGATTCTGCACGGCAATAAACGCGGCGCGCATGGCCACTTCGGTTTTGCCAAAACCGACATCACCACACACCAGCCGGTCCATGCTGCGCGCCGATTGCATGTCGGCGATGACACCGTTGATGGCATCCTGCTGGTCGGGGGTTTCCTCGAACGGAAAGCTGGCGGCAAATTTGTCGTAGTCGATATCGTCGCAGCGGAACGGGAAGCCGCCGCGCGATTCGCGTTTGGCATAAATATCCAGCAACTCCACCGCCGCGTCGCGGATTTTCTCGGCAGCCTTGCGCTTGTTCTTCTGCCACTGATCGCTGCCCAGGTTGTCCAGCGGCGCCAGTTCGGGATCTGCGCCGCCATAACGGCTGATCAGGTGCAGCGAGGCGACCGGCACATACAGTTTGGCCTGATTGGCATATTCCAGGGTCAGGAATTCGGCGGTTTCATCCTCAATGGTCAGCGTCTGCAGCCCGCAGTAACGGCCGACGCCATGGTCGATGTGCACAACCGCTGCACCCAGATGCAGTTCGGTGAGGCTCTTGATAATGAAGTCGGTGTTGTCCTGGGCGCGCCGTCGACGCCGGCGCTGGGCAATCTTGCGACCCAGCAGCTGCGTCTCGGTAATCATCATCAGCTTTTCTGAGGGCAGCAGCAGACCCTTGTCCAGCGAGGCAATGCAGATGGCCATGGGCTGCGCGCCGTCAACAAAGTCCCGCCAGCCAGCCACGGGCGCCGGGCTGAGTCCGGCGGTGCGCAGCAGCTCGGTCAGCACTTCGCGGCGGCCTGCGCTTTCGGCGCAGAACAGCACCCGGTAGCCGGGGTGTTCCAGCAACCAGGTGTGCAGCGCCTGCAAGGGCTCGCTGCGGGTGTTGTCGGCGCTCAGGTTGGGGAAATCACTGCTGCCGCCAGCAACCTCTGCGCTGTCCTGCAGGGTAATGCTGCTGAAGTTCCTGATGTGGCGGAACACATCCTCCGGTGACAGGAACAGGGAGGCGGGCGCCAGAATGGGGCGCTGGCGGTCGTAGCGGCGATCTTCATAGCGCGACTCAATGTCATGCCAGAAGCGCAGGGCCGGCGGTTCCATCTGACGGCTGCGCACGATCAGGGTGTCGGCCGGCAGATATTCAAACAGGTGGCTCAGATCATCAAAGAACAGCGGCAGGTAATATTCCACACCCGCACTCTGGATGCCTTCGCTGATGTCCTGGTACAGCGTGCAGTCGCGGGTGTCGACATCAAACAGCTCGCGGAAGCGCGCGCGGAAACCCCGGCGACCGCTGTCATCGAGCGGATATTCCTTGCCCGGTAACAGCCGGATATTGGGCACCTTTTCCAGGGATAGCTGGGTTTCCGGGTCAAAAATGCGCAACGATTCAATTTCGTCATCAAACAGGTCGATACGGTAGGGCAGTTTGCTGCCCATCGGGAAGATGTCCATGATGGCGCCGCGCACCGTGAATTCGCCATGCTCGTAAACCGAGTCGACATACTGATAGCCGGCATTGATCAGGCGCTGACGCAGAGTATCGGTATTGAGGGTTTCGCCGGTTGCCAGCTGCAGGCTGTTGCCCTGGACATAGGCGGGTGGTGGCAGGCGGTGCATGGCACTGTTGACCGGTACGATGAGAATGCCCCGGCGCATGTCGGGCAGGTGATACAGCGCATTGAGGCGCTCGGAAACAATGTCCTGGTGCGGCGAAAAGGTATCGTAGGGCAGGGTTTCCCAGTCCGGGAAGGTGTATACCGGCAGGGCTTTTTTATCGCCGCGGGCTCTCTCATCGCCGCGGGCGCTCTCATCGCCGCGGGCGCTCTCATCGCTGCGGGCGCTTTCATCGCCGTCGGCACTGAAGAATTGCAGCTCGCGGCGCAACTGCTCGGCTTCTTCGCTGCTGTTGGTGATGACCAGCACCGGCCCCGATGCCTGCCGGGCAGCCTGCACCAGGGCCAGGCTGAGCTGGCTGTCCGGCAGGGGCTGCCATTGCACGGTGTGTCTGGCAGCAGGCAGCGTGGGACGTAAACTGTTGAATGCGGGCATGATGTCGGGCTTGTTGATGGCAGTGGGCGCGTATTCTGGCACAAACACGGCGCAATCCCAACCAGCCCGTGTGTCATCGGGCCGGACCGGGCGTGGCACAGAGTGGTGCTGAAATCGACAGCAAATCGGCCGATAAAGTTGCACCGGCGCAGCAATAACAAGATAATATGCGCCGTCTTCAGGACGCGGCCTTTATCAGCCAGGCGTTCTTTAACCCACTCGACGAGCAGACAGGTACTTCACGTGACCCGACGACCCAGCCCGGACGACTATTTCAGTGATTGGAAACAACGAGAAGCCCTTGCCCAGGAGATGATTCCTGTGGTGGGTCGACTGTACAGTGAGCGCAATGTTGGTGTGTTCATCTACGGTCGTGCGCTGCACAACAAATCGGTGACCAGCATTATGAAGTCGCATCGTTTCGTGCGCCAGGTCGGCCGCAACGAAATGTCCGAGTTTGAAAGCCATCCGGTGTTGATGGCGCTGGCCAAGCTGGATCTGTGGCATTGCCAGATCGATCTTGGCAAGCTGACGGTCAAGTACATGGAGCTGCAGGAAACCGGCAAGGCGCCGGCTGTAGACGACTACGTCGCGGCTGAACTGTCCTCCCTGGTGGGTGTGAAAACCCCGCCCAGCGAAAAATCCCAGGATATCGTGCTCTACGGCTTTGGCCGTATCGGCCGACTGATCGCCCGCCTGCTGGTCGAGCGCACCAGTACCGGGGAGGTCATGCGACTGCGCGCGGTGGTAGTGCGGCCCGGCCAGGAAGGTGACCTGATCAAGCGTGCCAGCCTGTTTACCTCTGATTCGGTGCACGGAGCATTTCAGGGCACCGTGCGCATTGACGAAGAAAACAACTGCCTGATAGCCAATGGCAATGTCATTCATATCATTTATGCCAACGGTCCGGACGATATCGATTACACCCAGTATGGCATCCATGATGCACTGGTGATCGACAACACCGGCAAATGGCGCGACGAAGCTGGCCTGTCGCTGCACCTGAAGTCCAAAGGTGTTGCCAAGGTGATGCTGACCGCCCCAGGCAAAGGCAATCTGAAGAATATTGTCTACGGCATCAACCATGACCAGATCAGCCCGGACGACACCATCATCACCGCGGCGTCCTGCACCACCAATGCCATTGCCCCGGTACTGAAAGTCCTGAACGACAAGTTCGGGGTGGTCAGCGGTCACGTGGAAACGGTACACGCCTATACCAACGACCAGAACCTGATCGACAACTACCATACCGGCAATCGCCGTGGGCGCAGTGCCGCGCTGAACATGGTGCTGACCGAAACCGGTGCCGCCAAGGCGGTGGTGAAAGCGGTGCCCGAACTGGCTGGCAGGCTGACAGGCAACGCGGTACGGGTGCCCATTCCCAATGTGTCAATGGCGATCCTGATGCTGAACCTGGGCACCGAGACCACCAAGGTCGAAATCAATGAATTTTTGCGGGTGCTGGCACTGCATTCACCGTTGCAGGACCAGATCAGCTATACCCAGGATCCGGATGCGGTTTCCAGTGACTTTGTCGGTTCACGTGAAGCGGCCATTGTCGACTCCACAGCCACTATCGTTGACGGCAACCGCTGTGTGCTGTATCTGTGGTACGACAATGAATTCGGCTACTGCAACCAGGTCGTGCGCATGGTCTATAAAATGGCCGGCGTCAGCTACCGGGTTTACCCGCGCGAAGCCTGATACAGAGCGTCCGGCGCCCGGTCAAACGGGTGCCGGATTTCGCTTTTGACAATAAAAAAGCGCTGGTAAATCAGCGGGCTTCCTTCTATAATTGTGCGCGTTTTGACGGCACCTGCCGATACCTGTGCCGATTATTGGCGGCCATCGCCAATCTTTCTCTGTCGGTAGCGATTTCTCTCAAAAAAGCGGCGTGCAAACGCTGCGCTGTACAACCATGACAAACAACTGTTAATCCTGAAAATTATTACTAGGCCTGATGAATGATCAGAATTAAGCGCGGGTTGGACTTACCTATCAATGGCGCTCCGGAGCAGGCGATTCATGACGCCAGGCCGGTCCGCACGGTGGCAGTCCTGGGGCATGACTACGTAGGCATGAAGCCCACCATGGAAGTCAAGGAAGGCGACCAGGTCAAGCTGGGTCAAACTGTATTCACCGACAAAAAAACGCCGGGCGTGATTTATACCGCCCCGGGCAGCGGTGTGGTCAAATCGATCAACCGTGGAGAGCGCCGCGTGTTCCTGTCGCTGGTGATCGAACTGGACGATGCGAATACCGATGCGGTCAGCTTTGCCAGCTACCAGGACGCCGATATCGCCTCACTGGCGCGCGACAAGGTGGTGGAGAATCTGGTTCAGTCCGGCCTGTGGACGGCGCTGCGCACTCGCCCGTTCAGCAAGGTGCCGGATCCGGAGAGCAAACCCTCCTCAATCTTCATCAATCTGATGGACAGCAATCCGCTGGCGCTGGACCCGGAAGTGGTCGCCCGCGAATACTCCCAGGATTTTGTCCGGGGCGTGAATGTGCTGGCCCGACTGACGGAAGGCAAGGTTTATCTGTGTCGCCGCGATGGCGCCTTCGCCGGTCTGGAAAATGAAGCCTTTGCCGACAACGTTGTTATTGAGGCGTTCAGCGGTCCGCATCCTTCCGGCCTCAGTGGTACACACATCCACTTCCTGGATCCGGTCAGCCTCAATAAATGGGTATGGACCATCGGTTTCCAGGACGTGATTGCCACCGGCAAGCTGTTTGCCACCGGTCAGCTGTGGACCGAGCGCTTTGTCGCACTGGCCGGCCCGCAGGTCAGGCAGCCGCGTGTGCTGCGTACCCGGCTGGGTGCCAGCCTGAGTGAGCTGCTGGATGGCGAACTGAATGACGGTGAAAACCGGGTTGTCACCGGCTCCGTGCTCTCCGGCCGCAAGGCGGCTGCCCCGGAAGACTTTCTGGGACGTTACCATCAACAGGTGACGGTGCTGCGCGAAGGCCGTGAACGGCCGCTGTTTGGTTATCTGTCACCCGGTGCCAACCGCCATTCGAATCTGGGCATTTACCTCACCAGCCTGTTCAGAGGTAAAAAACTCGATATGACCACCACCACCAATGGCAGCGAGCGGGCCATGGTGCCAGTTGGCACGTATGAGACAGTGATGCCGCTTGATATCCTGCCCACCCAGTTGCTGCGCTCCCTGATTGTTGGCGATATCGAAACCGCCATGAGCCTGGGCGCCCTGGAATTGGATGAAGATGATCTGGGTCTGTGCACCTATGTGTGCCCGGGTAAATATGAATACGGTCCGATTTTGCGTGATAACCTCACCCGAATCGAAAAAGAGACTTAATGGAAATCTGACACATGGGTCTGCGTAAGATACTCGATGATTTAGCGCCGCAGTTCGAGAAAGGCGGCAAATACGAAAAGATGTACCCGCTTTACGAAGCGGTGGACACCATTTTCTACAGCCCGAGCAAGGTCACCGTGGCCGGCTCTCACGTGCGTGACGGTATCGACCTGAAACGTATCATGATCACGGTCTGGCTGTGTGCGTTCCCGGCCATGTTCTATGGCATGTACAACGTGGGTTACCAGGCCAATATGGCTATCGTCAACATGGGTCTGGAAGGGCTCGATGGCTGGCGTGGCGCCATTCTCGGTCTGCTGGCGGGCAACGATCCGGCCAGCATCTGGGACAATTTCTGGTACGGTGCGGTCCACTATATTCCCATTTATGCCACCGTGTTTATTGTCGGCGGCTTCTGGGAAGTCCTGTTTGCCGTCAAGCGTGGCCATGAAATCAACGAAGGTTTTTTTGTCACCTCCATCCTGTTTTCACTGATTGTACCGGCGTCACTGCCGTTGTGGCAGGCTGCGCTGGGCATCAGCTTTGGCATCATCGTGGGCAAGGAAGTGTTTGGCGGTACCGGCAAGAACTTCCTGAACCCGGCGCTGACCGGTCGGGCCTTCCTGTTCTTTGCCTATGCGCCACAGATCTCCGGTGACTCGGTGTGGACGGCGGTGGATGGTTTTTCCGGCGCCACTGCGCTCAGCCAGATTGCCACCGATGGCCTGCCGGCGATCATGATCGCGACCGGCGAGCAACTGACCTGGATGGATGCGTTTATCGGTCGCATGCAGGGGTCCATTGGTGAAGTATCAACACTGGCCATTCTGATCGGCGCGGCCGTGTTGCTGATTACCCGGATTGCATCCTGGCGCATCATGCTGGGAACCTTCCTGGGCATGGTGATCTTCTCGACCCTGCTGAACCTGATCGGCTCCGACACCAACCCGGCCTTTGCCACGCCCTGGTACTGGCACCTGGTACTCGGTGGTTTTGCCTTCGGTATGGTGTTCATGGCCACGGACCCGGTGTCTGCGTCGATGACCAATACCGGCAAGTGGGTGTTCGGCATCCTGATCGGGTTCATGGTGGTGATGATCCGTGTGCTCAATCCTGCGTACCCTGAAGGTATGATGCTTGCGATACTGTTCGCCAACCTGTCAGCTCCGCTGATCGACTATTTTGTCGTGAAAGCCAACATCAAACGGAGGATTGCCCGCAATGTCGTCTAATGTGAACTCCGTCAAGAACACCCTCAAGGTCGCGTTTGGCCTGTGTGCGGTCTGCTCCATTGTCATCTCCAGTGCGGCGGTGATTCTCAAGCCCATGCAGACGGCCAACGAGATTCTCGATCGCAACAAGAATATCCTGATCGCCGCCGGCCTGTTTGACCCCAATGTACATACCAACGCCGATGTGGCAGGTATGTTCAGCGAGTTTACGCCGCGCATGGTGGACCTGGACGAAGGTCGTTACCTGACCGATGAGGAAATGCAGACGCTGGGTCTGGATCCGCAGACCTATGATCAGCAGTCCGCCAAAAATGACCCGTCCATGTCCGAGGCGCTTACCGGTGGTGACGATGTTGCCTCCATTCGCCGCCGCGCCGACTACGCCACCGTGTATGTCATCCAGAACGACCAGGGCGAGTACCAGAGTGTGGTCATTCCGGTCAGTGGTTATGGGCTGTGGGGCATCATGTACGGATACCTGGCACTGGAAAGTGATGGCAATACCATTCGCGGTATCGGCTTTTACGATCACCAGGAAACCCCCGGACTGGGCGGCGAGATCAGCAACCCGCGCTGGCAGTCGCAGTGGCCGGACAAGCAGATTTATGACGAGAACAATGAAGTGGCCTTCCGTGTGGTCAAAGGCGGCGGTCAGGGTGACTACCAGGTAGACGCACTGTCGGGTGCGACGCTGACCAGCCGCGGTGTCGAAAACATGATCGAATTCTGGCTCGGGGAGCGTGGTTTCGCGTCTTTCCTGCGTAATGAAGTGCAGAGCTGAAAGGGGTTAAGCAATGTCGATGAATAAAACCATTCTGATCAAACCGATTTTCGCGGATAACCCGATCGCCTTGCAGATCCTGGGTGTGTGTTCGGCGCTGGCGGTCACCACCAGTCTGTCGGTGACGCTGGTGATGTGTGTCGCCCTGACCCTGGTCGTGGCGTTTTCCAACCTGTTCATTTCCATGATCCGCAATCACATGCCCAGCAGCATCCGGATCATCGTACAGATGACCATTATTGCCTCGCTGGTGATCATGGTAGACCAGTTCCTCAAGGCCTTTGCCTACGACATCAGCCGACAGCTCAGCGTGTTTGTCGGTCTGATTATCACCAACTGCATTGTCATGGGTCGGGCGGAAGCCTTCGCCATGAAAAACCCGCCGATTCCCAGCTTCATTGATGGTATCGGTAACGGGCTGGGTTACAGCGTGGTACTGATTGTGGTGGGTACGCTGCGTGAGCTGTTCGGTTCCGGCACCCTGCTGGGTTATACCATTCTGCCGACAGTCGCCAACGGCGGCTGGTATCAGCCCAATGGCCTGATGCTGCTGGCACCCAGTGCCTTCTTCATTATCGGTTTCTTTATCTGGATCCTGCGTAACAAGTATGAGGAGCAGGTAGAGAAAGACGAGTTTGCCATGGCACCCCACACGGCTGAGAAAGGAGCGCATTGATGGAACATTATCTGAGTCTGTTTGTCACTGCCGTGTTTGTGGAGAACATGGCGCTTATGCTGTTCCTGGGCATGTGTACCTTCCTGGCGGTGTCCAAGAAGGTTGAAACTGCCATTGGCCTGGGTGTTGCCGTGATCGTGGTGCAGACCATCACCGTGCCGGTCAACAACCTGATTTTCCACTATCTGCTCAAGGATGGCGCGCTGGCCTGGGCCGGTCTGCCGGACGTTGACCTGAGCTTCCTGGGCTTTCTGTGTTACATCGGCGTGATTGCGGCCATGGTACAGATTCTGGAGATGTTTCTGGACAAGTTTGTGCCGGCACTCTACAACGCGCTGGGTGTGTTCCTGCCGCTGATCACGGTGAACTGTGCCATCCTGGGTGCATCCCTGTTCATGGTCGAGCGTAGCTACACCTTCCCGGAGAGTGTGGTGTACGGCATCGGCGCCGGCTTCGGCTGGGCGCTGGCGATTGTGCTGCTGGCCGGTATACGCGAAAAAATGAAATATAGCGATGTGCCCGCAGGTCTTCGTGGTCTGGGCATCACGTTTGTGAGCACCGGGTTGATGTCGCTTGGCTTCATGTCATTCAGTGGACTGACGCTTTAAACAGTTTTGTAACCCACGTTGAAGTGAAAAGGTTTCAGAAATAATGGATATCACAACGATTGTAGCCGGCGCATTGATGTTTACCGTGGTGGTAATGCTGCTGGTGATGTTGATTCTTGCCGCACGAGCCAAGCTGGTCAGTTCCGGTGACGTAAAAATCGAGATTAACGGTGATCCCGACAAGTCCATCACCGTACCGGCGGGCGGCAAGCTGCTCAACACGCTGGCTGATGCCGGCATTTATCTGTCCTCTGCCTGTGGTGGCGGTGGTACCTGTGCGCAGTGCAAATGCCAGGTCATTGATGGCGGCGGCTCCATGCTGCCCACCGAAGCGGGTCATTTCACCATGGGTGAAGCCAAGGACAACTGGCGCCTGTCCTGCCAGGTCGCGGTCAAACAGGACATGAAGATTGAAGTGGACCCCGAGTTCTTTGGTGTCAAACAGTGGGAATGTGAAGTGATTTCCAATCACAACGTGGCCACCTTCATTAAAGAGCTGGTACTGAAGATTCCCGAAGGCGAGGTGGTGGATTTCCGTGCCGGTGGTTATGTGCAGCTGGAGATTCCGCCGCACGAAGTGCACTACAAGGATTTTGAAATTGAAGAGCGCTTCCGTGATGACTGGGAGAAGTTCGGCCTGTTCGATCTGAGCTCCAAGTGTGATGAAACCACTATCCGTGCTTATTCCATGGCCAATTACCCGGAAGAGTACGGCATCATCAAGTTCAACATCCGCGTGGCGACACCGCCACCGCGTACCAACTTCCCGCCAGGTATCATGTCATCCTATATCTTCAACATGAAGCCCGGTGACAAGATCAAGGTGTTTGGTCCCTATGGTGAATTCTTTGCCAAGGAAACCGACAACGAGATGGTGTTCATTGGTGGTGGTGCCGGTATGGCGCCCATGCGTTCCCATATCTTTGACCAGCTGTGCCGGCTTAACAGCAAGCGCAAAATCTCCTTCTGGTACGGCGCGCGCAGCAAAAAAGAAATGTTCTATGTCGAGGATTTTGACAAGCTTGCTGAAGAGCATGACAACTTTGTCTGGCATGTGGCGCTGTCGGAACCACAGCCGGAAGACAATTGGACCGGTTACACCGGGTTTATCCATAATGTCGTGCGCGACCATTATCTGAAAGACCATGACGCGCCGGAAGACTGTGAATACTACATGTGCGGGCCGCCCATCATGAATGCATCCTGTATCAAGATGCTGAAAGATCTGGGTGTTGAAGACGAAAATATCGCACTGGACGAATTCTCCTGATTCATTGCGTGTCTCAGAGATGTTAACTGGGGGAGCAGAGGTACTGTGTTGACAGTCCTGCTCCCCTGCTTGTTTCTGATTAATGGCTGTTGAGTGGAGAGCCTGGTTGAAATACCTGCGACGTTACAGTTTTACCCTGGCGTTTCTGGCGCTGTTTCTGGCCTGGATGTGGTTGCGACCGGATGCACCGGCGCAGGTGTATCAGCTCGACGGCGAGACCATGGGCACGCGTTATAGCGTTTTGGTCACCCGGTTCCCGGAAACAATATCCGACAACGAACTGGCCCAGGGTATTGAGCAGCGGTTGTACCGCATTGACCGTGAACTGATGTCCACCTATGCGCCGGACTCGGAGCTGTCGCGTTTCAATCGCGCTGCGGTGGGCACATGGATGGACATTTCGCCGGAACTGGCGGATGTCATGACCCAGGCGCAGGCCATCAGCGAGTTGACCGATGGCTTTTTTGATGTGACCGTGGGGCCATTGGTGGACCGCTGGGGATTTGGTCCGGTGCAGGACATGGCGGGGTCGCCGCGTATTCCCACTGATGCCGAGATCAGCCAGTTACAGGCGCGCACCGGTTATCGCTACCTGGAAGTGAGTCTGCAGCCACCGCGGCTGAAAAAACTGCACGATGTGCGGGTGGATCTCAGTGGCATCGCCAAAGGTTATGGTACCGATGTCATTGCCGACTACCTGGATTCGGTCGGGCTGGACAGCTATTTTATCGAGATCGGCGGCGAACTGCGCATTCGCGGCAGCAAGCCTGACGGCAGCAGCTGGGTGCCGGCCATCGAGCGACCCACAAGCGGCGCACCGGAAGTACACGATATTATTGCACTGGACGGGCAATCCATCGCTGTGGCCGGGTCTGGTGATTATCGCAATTATTTTGAGCAGGATGGTGTAAGATTCTCACATGAGATCGATCCATTCACGGGGCGGCCGATTACCCACGACCTGGCTGCCGTGTATGTGATTACCGATACCGCCACCACGGCAGATGCGCTGGCAACGGCCTTTATGGTGATGGGTGCCGATAAAGCCTATCAATTGTCGCTGCGCCTTGACCTGGCTGCTTACTTTATCAGCAAGCGCAGCGCCGGTGATGGTTTTGACAGCCGCTACACGCCTCGTTTCGCGGACTACCTGGAGGATTGAAGATGACAACGATAATCGCAAGTCTGGTGATCATGCTGATGGTCGTCGCGGGGATGGCCGTTGGTGTCATTTTTGGCCGTGAGCCGATCAAGGGCTCCTGCGGCGGTCTGAATAATGCCGGTGTTGATGGCAGCTGTGAGCTGTGTGGCGGTAATCCCGCCAAATGCGAGGAAACGTCGAAGTAGCATACAAGAAGTAGCTTGCAAGAAGTAGATTACCAGGAGCAGCACCAGGCATGGCAAAGAATTCCTACGATATTATAGTGGTCGGCAGTGGTCCGGCAGGCGAGTCGGCCGCCATTAACGCGGCCAAACATGGCAAGCGCGTTGCGCTGATCTCCGACCGGGACAAGGTAGGCGGCAACTGCACGCATCTGGGCACCATTCCGTCCAAGGCGCTACGCCACTACGTCAAACAGATCATGCAGTTTCGCACCAACCCGCTGCTGCGTGAATTTGCCACCCTGCACAAGCCCAGCTTCCAGGAAATCATGTGCCATGCCGACCGGGTGATTGATGAACAGGTCTATCTGCGCAGCAACTACTACGAAAAAAACGATGTTGAAGTGATTCAGGGCCAGGCGACCTTTCTGGATGCCAACACCATCAAACTGGGTACCAAAGGCCCTACGCTGAAAGCCGACTATTTTATTGTTGCCACCGGTTCCCGGCCCTATCGCCCGGAGAATGTCGACTTCACCCATCCAAGACTGTTCGACAGTGACAAGATCCTGACCCTGGATCACTCGCCGAAGAAAGTGACCGTCATTGGGGCCGGTGTCATTGGCTGCGAGTATGCGTCAATCTTTGGTGGCATGGGCTGCAAAGTGGAACTGATCAATCCGGCCGAGTCGCTGCTGTCCTTTCTTGACTGGGAAATTTCCGATGCGCTGAGTTATCACCTGCGCGACATCGGCGTGCGCAGCCGTCACAAGGAAGAGTATGCGTCCATCGAGTACAACGACAGGTACGTGGTGACGCACCTTGCCTCGGGCAAAAAGATCAAAAGCGATATCATCCTGTGGGCCAATGGCCGCACGGGCAACTCCGATGGTTTGGGGCTGGAGAAACTGGGTATCGAAGTTAATGCCCGTGGCCAGATCCATGTCAACAAGCGCTATCAGACGGCGCAGGAAAACATCTATGCCGCCGGCGATATCATTGGCTGGCCGTCACTGGCCAGTGCCGCCTATGACCAGGGGCGTGCAGCCTGCAACGCGATCGTTGACCCTGACGAGTTTGTTGCCATTGACCGGGTTGCCTCTGGCATCTACACCATTCCCGAGATCAGTACATTGGGCAAAACCGAGCAGGAACTGACGGCGGACCAGGTACCTTATGAAGTGGGCAAGGCATTTTTCCACAACACTGCCCGTGGTCAGATCACCGGCGAACAGGTGGGCATGCTCAAACTGATTTTCCACTTTGAGTCACTGGAGATTCTGGGCATTCACTGTTTCGGCGACCAGGCCTCGGAGATTGTGCACATTGGCCAGGCCATCATGGAACAGCAGGGTAAAGCCAACACCATGAAGTACTTCCTCAACACCACTTTCAACTACCCGACCATGGCCGAAGCCTACCGTATCGCAGCGCTGGACGGCCTGAACCGGGTATTCTGATCACAGCACCAACCTGCGGGAGAAAGGACATGCCCAAGCAAACCGTCAGTGTGCTGGGAGGCGGCAGTTTTGGCACGGTCATCGCCAATATTGTGGCTGGCAACGGTTACCGGGTGAATTTCTGGATGCGTAACGGCGACCTGGTCGATGAAGTCAATCGCACGCATGAGAATCCGCATTACCTGCCCGGCTACAAACTGGATGGCAATGTCCACGCCACGGCCGATATCGGGCAGGCGGTCAGTGGCAGTCGCCTGGTATTTGTGGCGGTGCCCAGTGCCTATTTCCGCACTGTTGTGAAAAAGATGCTGCCGGCACTGACCGCGGACACTATTCTGGTCAGTTGCACCAAAGGCATCGAGGCCGGCAGTTTTCTGCTGATGAGCCAGGTCATGCGTGAAGAGGCCCCGGATGCGCACATCGGCGTGCTCAGCGGGCCCAACCTGGCCGGCGAAATTGCCAAACGCAGTCTGGCCGGCACGGTCATCGCCAGCGCCGACGAACTGGTCCGCGATCGCGTACGTGACGTACTCAAGTCAGAGTATTTCCGGGTCTACACCAATGACGACATGTTTGGCGTGGAGCTGGGCGGCTCACTGAAGAACATCTATGCCATTATCGCCGGGCTTGCCGCGGCCATGGGCATGGGCCAGAACACCAATGGCATGCTGATTACCCGCAGCCTCACCGAAATGGCACGCTTTGGCCGGGCATTGGGTGCCGATCCGATGACCTTTCTGGGCCTGTCGGGGGTGGGAGATCTGATCGTGACCTGTTCATCTTCGCTGAGTCGCAATTTTCGTGTAGGCTTTGCCTTGGGGCAGGGCAAGTCACTGCAGGATGCAGTGGCCGAGATTGGCCAGGTCGCCGAAGGCGTCAATACCCTCAAGCAGGTCAAGGAAAAAGCCGACGAACTGGGCATCTACATGCCGCTGGCATCGGGCCTGTACCACATCGTTTATGAAGGAAAACCGGTAAGCCAGGTTATTGCCGCCCTGATGTTGGGCGAAGGCGCGCTGGATGTAGAGTACGAGGCACACCGAAGTAAAACGTTGACCTGACCACCAGCGCTATATTCCATGACTGACACCCATGATCTGGCGCCAGGTCGGTTCTGCGATAAAAATCACCACAGGAGCCTGGAACATGTCTGACGAATTTGTGGAAAACCTGAAGAAACCCTCTGCCTGGTTGCGAGTGCTGTTTATGGCCGGTTTTGTGCTGGCCCTCTACGTGGCCGGCGTTATCCTGCTGGTGCTGATGCTGGCACAGATTCTGTTCAGTCTGATTACCGGGGAGGACAATGCCAATCTGCGCCGTCTGGGCCACGGGCTGACCCTGTATGTGTCACAGATCCTCAGCTTTCTGACCTATAACAGCGAAGACAAGCCTTTCCCGTTTGCCCCCTTTCCGCTGGCAACAGATGATGAAGTCGATGAGGTGACCGCTGCCGATACTGCCAGCGCCAGCGCCGCAGCGGCCACGCCGACGGCTGCCACGGCGAAGTCCACCCGGTCTGCGGCGCCCGAAGCCGGGTCTGAAACGGCGGCAGAATCGGCCGCCAGGGTGATGGCTGAAGCGGCCGCCCGCCGTGCCACCAAAGCTACCAGCAAAACCCCGAAAGCAGGCGCTGGCACGGGCTCTGACACGGGCTTTGGCACAGATTCAGACAAAAGCCAGGCCAGTGACCCTGTGGCGGCGGTGAGCCCGCCCGCCAAGGCCACCGTCAAGAAGTCCACGGCAAAAAAGACCGCAGCCAAAACGGCAACAACCAAAACCGCGGCCGCCAAAAAGAAGACCGTCGCCAGACCCACGAAAAAGGCCGCCCCTGACACCGCCCCTGACATGGATGTGACCGATGTTGTTGACAGGCAGGCCAAAGATGTTTGATCGCTGCCTGCGGCTGCTGGCACTGACGCTGGTGCTGGCAACGGCGCCGATGCAGTTGCACGCGGATGTTGCCGGCTCCTCGGATTACGCCAGTTTCCAGCGCTTTCCGGGTGCCACTATCGTGGACTATCGGCAGGAGCCGTCAACGGTCTATAACCTGCCGCTGGGACGCATGCAGCGCGCTGCCGGCACGGTGGCGCCAAGCCGGGCCGAACGCTTTCAGGGGCATCTGAGGCGTATTACCTATGAAATCCCCGATGGTTTTCCCGCCACCGAAGTGTTTGGTTTTTATCGCGAGCAATTGCTGAGCGAAGGCCAGCAGGCCCTGTTCACCTGTCAGGGGCGGGGCTGTGGCAGCAGTAATTTCTGGGCCAATGATGTGTTCAACAACCGCATACTGTATGGTCCCGAAGCCAACCAGTACTATCTGGCGAGCACCTATCAGGGGGTCAGCGACGAGTCGCCGGTTGCCGGTTACGCGGCCCTGTACGTAGTGACACGCGCCAACCGACGCATGTATGCCCACATCGATTTTCTGGAGTTGCCGGCGCAACTGGCGGCCGAGCAGCGAGAAGGCCTCAATACCACCCCGCAGGCCCTTGAACAGCGGCTGATGCGCGAGCGTAACGTGGTCATTACCGGCCTGGGGTTTGACGACAATGACGCATTGGTCAATGAAGAAGGGATTGAGCTGATTGTGCAGGTGCTGCGCCGCAATGCGCTGCTCGAGGTATACGTGGTGGGGCATTTGCAGGGCAGTGGTTCACTGAGCGAGTTGCAGTCGCGCTCGGCACAGCGTGCCCGCACGGTCATCGATCGGGTCGTCGCCGGCGGTATTGATGCAGATCGCCTGCAGGCCGAAGGTCTGGGCCCTCTGGCGCCAACCTGTCGGCCGGGCCCCTGTGGTGAGCGCATCGAACTGGTTCTGCGCCCCTAGCGTCGGCTCAGCGCTGAATCAGCGACAGGAACTCGTTGCGGGTGTTCTGGCTGCTGCGGAAGGCGCCCAGCATGCACGAGGTGGTCATCACCGAGTTCTGTTTCTCCACACCGCGCATCATCATGCACATGTGTTGTGCTTCAATGATCACTGCAGCCCCTGCAGCGCCGGTCTTGTGGATGATCACCTCGGCAATCTCCTTGGTCAGGTTTTCCTGAATCTGCAGGCGACGGGCAAACACATCAACAATTCGGGCGATCTTGGACAGGCCGATCACCTTGCCCTTGGGCAGGTAGGCAACATGGCATTTGCCGATAAAAGGCAACATATGATGCTCGCACATGGAATATAATTCGATGTTTTTGACGATGACCATTTCTTCAGAGTCGGACGGGAACATGGCATTGTTGATCACGTCATCTATGTTCTGCTGATAACCGCGGGTCAGGAACTGGATGGCTTTGGCGGCACGCAGCGGAGTGTCACGCAAACCGGGACGCGAAAGGTCTTCACCAATGGCGCTGATGATTTCACTGTAGGCAGTTTCGATGGTCATGACAGTGGCGTGGTCCTGTGTGATGGGCAATGGGTCGTCAAAAAAGGAGACATACCCTACGATATCGCCGCCCGAGCGTAAAGTTATTTTTGGCATCGCCCGCTGATGGCGCGCGATGGAGCAGGAAACTGAACATGAATGTACAGGCATGTGTAGAGCACGGTTGCAGCCTTTTTGAAGAGGCGGAACTGTTTTATGGTCATGGCACCGACAATGCCTGGGACGAGGCCGTGTATCTGGTGTTTACCGTCCTCGGGCTACCCTTTGGTGATGATGACCACAGTCGCCAGGCCGTAGCGCAACGCCAGGTCACTGAGCAGGAGTGGCAGCGTATCGATGCACTGGCCCGACGTCGTTGCCATGAGCGTACGCCCATGGCCTATCTGCTGGGCGAAGCCTGGTTCGCGGGTCTGCCGTTTCATGTCGATGAGCGTGTGCTGGTGCCGCGTTCTCCCATTGCCGAACTGATACTGCAGCAGTATCAGCCGTTGCTCGCTGAACCCCCCGGACGGGTGCTGGACCTGTGTACGGGCAGTGGCTGTATCGGTATTGCCACCGCCATGGTGTTTCCGCAGGCGCAGGTTGATCTGGCGGATATATCCGTTGATGCCCTGGCAGTGGCGCAGCAGAATATCGTCCGTCATGGCTTGCAGGGTAGGGTCCACACGGTATGTGCGGACCTGTTTGCCGGTGTCGAAGGCCGTTATGATCTGATTGTTTCCAACCCGCCCTATGTCTCGGCCGAGGAGGTGGCGGCGCTGCCGCCCGAGTATCAGCGTGAGCCGGCGCTGGGGTTGCTGTCAGATGAAGACGGGCTGGCGATTCCGTTGCAGATACTGCGGCAGGCGGCTGAGCATCTGAACCCGGGCGGTGTGCTGGTGCTGGAATTGGGCTATACCTGGGCGCTGCTGGATCAACGTTATCCGCAATTGCCGGTCACCTGGCTGGACTTCGACAGCGGTGGTGAGGGCGTTCTGGCCATCACGCGTGATGCGCTGATTCGTGCCGATCGCTGAATTCGTGTATAATTTGCGCCTTTTCGACGCCCTGGAAGCCCCTGACCATGTCCGGTAATAGCATAGGTAAGTTGTTCACCGTCACCAGTTTTGGCGAAAGCCACGGGCTGGCGCTGGGCTGTATCGTCGACGGCTGTCCGCCCGGGCTGGCGTTGTCAGAGCAGGATCTGCAGCACGATCTGGATCGTCGCAAGCCAGGCCAGTCGCGCTTTACCACGCAGCGTAAAGAGGCCGATGCGGTGAAAATTCTGTCCGGCGTGTTCGAAGGCAAAACCACGGGCACACCGATTGGACTGATGATCGAGAATACCGATCAAAAATCAAAAGATTATAGTAATATCAAGGATATATTCAGGCCTGCTCATGCTGATTATACGTATCAGCAGAAGTATGGTCTGCGCGACTATCGTGGCGGTGGCCGGTCGTCGGCACGGGAAACGGCGATGCGGGTGGCCGCGGGCGCCATCGCCAAAAAGTACCTGGCACAGCACTTTGGTATGCAGGTGCGTGCCTATCTCAGTCAACTGGGGCCCATCAAGGCCGAACAGCTTGACTGGGATCAGGTCGAACAGAATGCGTTTTTCTGTCCCGATGCCGGCAAGGTGGCGGAGATGGAAAGCTACATGGCAGCGCTGAACAAGGAAGGCAATTCCATCGGTGCCAAAATTTCCGTGGTAGCCTCCGGTGTCCCGGTGGGGCTGGGTGAACCGGTGTTTGACCGGCTGGATGCCGATATCGCGCACGCGCTGATGAGCATCAATGCGGTCAAGGGTGTGGAAATCGGTGCCGGCTTCGACTCGGTCAGCCAGAAGGGCACCGAACATCGTGACGAACTGACACCACAGGGGTTTCTGTCCAACAATGCCGGTGGTGTGCTGGGCGGGATTTCCAGTGGACAGGATATTGTTGCCCATATCGCCCTGAAGCCCACCTCAAGCCTGCGGCTGCCAGGACGGTCGATTGATGTGGCCGGCAATCCGGTTGAGGTGGTGACCACCGGGCGCCATGATCCATGCGTCGGTATCCGTGCGGTACCGATTGCCGAAGCGATGCTGGCCATCGTGTTGATGGATCATTTGCTGCGGCACCGTGCGCAGAATTATGATGTGCAGTGTGCGACGCCAAAAATATAAAAATATCATTAAGATAGAATTTTAATTTAAGTTTGAACATTGATTTTTGACAGGTTAAATCGGGAATTATTCATGGCTGGAAAAACCTTGTACGACAAACTCTGGGATTCACACCTGGTCAAGCAGCGTGATGATGGCACGGCGTTGATTTACATCGACCGCCAGCTCATTCACGAAGTGACCTCACCCCAGGCCTTCGAGGGACTGCGTCTGACCGGGCGCAAGCCGTGGCGCGCTGATGCCAACCTGGCCACGCCGGATCACAATATTCCTACCACCAAAAGCGAACGCAGCCGTGGTCTGGAAGGTATCCTGGATCCGGTGTCACGCATCCAGGTACGCACGCTCGATGACAACTGCCGTGAATTTGGCATTCTCGAGCTGGACATGAACGATGAGCGTCAGGGCATCGTGCACGTGGTGGGTCCGGAGCAGGGCGCAACGCTGCCAGGCATGACCATTGTCTGTGGCGACTCGCACACCTCCACGCACGGCGCACTGGGTGCGCTGGCACACGGCATCGGCACCTCTGAGGTCGAGCACGTGATGGCTACGCAGTGTCTGATCCAGCGCAAGATGAAGAACATGCTGATTCGTGTTGACGGCCAGTTGAACCCCGGTGTCACCGCCAAGGACATCGTGCTCGCCATCATCGGTGAAATTGGCACCGCTGGCGGCACCGGCTATACCATCGAGTTTGGTGGTGAAGCCATTCGTTCGCTGAGCATGGAAGGCCGCATGACCATCTGCAACATGGCCATCGAGGCGGGCGCCCGCGCCGGCCTGATCGCCGTTGATCAGACCACCGTGGATTACATCCGCGGTCGTCCTTTTGCCCCCAAAGACGAGATGTTCGACCGGGCCGCTGAAGCCTGGTTGCAGCTGGTCAGCGATGATGATGCGCATTTTGATCGCGTGGTGGTGATGGATGCCGCCGACATCATTCCGCAGGTGACCTGGGGTACGTCGCCCGAGATGGTGGCGCCGGTGACCGGCAATGTGCCCGATCCGGACCTGGAACAGGACACGGGCCGGGCCGAGAATATTCGCCAGGCCCTCAAATACATGGGCCTGAAGCCCGGTACCGCCATCCGTGATATCAAACTGGATGTAGTGTTTATTGGTTCCTGCACCAACTCACGTATCGAGGATCTGCGTGCGGCAGCAGCAGTGGTCAAGGGCCGTAAGGTGGCCAGTACCATTGAACTGGCCCTGGTGGTGCCGGGTTCGGGACTGGTGAAGAAACAGGCTGAAGCCGAAGGTCTGCATCAGATCTTCATCGATGCTGGCCTGGAGTGGCGTGAACCGGGCTGCTCCATGTGTCTGGCGATGAATGCCGACCAGTTGCCGGCCGGCAAACACTGCGCGTCGACCTCCAACCGCAACTTTGAGGGACGTCAGGGGTTTGGTGGACGTACCCATCTGGTCAGCCCGGCAATGGCGGCAGCGGCAGCTATCCATGGCCATTTTGTGGATGTGCGCGATATCCTGCTGGACACCGAGCGCGCGCACTGAGCGCCGCCGGTCAGCAGCCGCGCAAGACAATTTGACACTCTGAAGTTGAGACCCTGAAGTTGAGACCAAAGCCATGAAAAAATTTAATGTACACACAGGCATCGCCCTGCCGCTGGACCGTGCCAATGTTGATACCGATTTCATCATTCCCAAGCAGTTCCTGAAATCCATCAAGCGCAGCGGGTTCGGTGTCAATCTGTTTGATGAGCATCGTTACCTGGACAAGGGCGAGCCGGATGCCGACAACAGCCAGCGGCCGGTGAATCCCGATTTTGTCCTCAATCAGCCACGTTACCAGGGTGCCAGTGTGTTGCTGGCACGTGAGAACTTTGGTTGTGGTTCCAGCCGTGAACATGCGCCCTGGGCGCTGGATGATTACGGTTTCCGGGTGCTGATAGCGCCCAGCTTTGCCGACATTTTCTTCAACAATTGTTTCAAGAACGGAATTCTTCCTATTGTTCTGGATAAGAAAATTGTCGATGAACTCTTTAATGAGGTACGTGCCGCTGACGGTTACACATTGACTGTGGACCTGCCAGCGCAATCCATCACCCGACCTGATGGCAGCACCATCAGCTTTGAGGTGGACGCGTTCCGCAAGCACTGCCTGCTGAACGGTCTGGATGATATCGGCCTGACCCTGGAAGACGCCGAGGCCATCAGTGGCTTCGAATCCGGGTGGCGGGAAAAATCACCGTGGTATTTCAACTCACCAGCCTGAACGCATCGGCTGACTTTGATTAACGCCATGGATTAATAAGGAGATTTGCATGAAAACTTTTAACGTAGCGGTTGTCGGTGCGACAGGCGCAGTAGGCGAGACTCTGATCAGTATTCTGGAAGAGCGCAATTTTCCGGTGGGCGAACTGTTTCCGCTGGCCAGTGAACGTTCCGCGGGCAGCACCATCATGTTCCGCGGCAAGCCGGTGACGGTGCAGAACCTGGCGGACTTTGATTTTTCACAGGCGCAGATCGGTCTGTTTTCTGCCGGTGGCAGCATTTCCGAAATGTATGCGGAGAAGGCCGGTAAGGCCGGTTGTATTGTCATCGACAACACTTCGCATTTCCGCCGCGAAGCGGATATCCCGCTGGTGGTGCCCGAGGTCAATCCGCAGGCAATTGGCCAGTACACCAATCGCAATATCATTGCCAATCCGAACTGCTCCACCATCCAGATGCTGGTGGCGCTGAAGCCGATTCATGACAAGGTGGGCATTACCCGCATCAATGTTTCGACTTACCAGGCGGTGTCGGGTACCGGTAAGGAAGCCATTGAAGAGCTGGCCGCGCAAACGGCCGCCCTGCTTAATGGCAAAGACGCCGAGTGCAGCGTTTACCCCAAACAGATCGCCTTCAACGCGCTGCCGCATATCGATGTGTTCCTCGATAACGGTTATACCAAGGAAGAGATGAAGATGTCCTGGGAGACCAAGAAAATCCTGGACGAGAGCATTGAAGTCAATGCCACCTGCGTGCGTGTACCGGTATTCTTCTCGCATTCCGAGGCCGTCCACCTGGAGACCCGGACGCCGATCAGCGCTGAGGACGTGCGGGCGCTGCTCAGCAACGCACCGGGTGTCAAACTGATGGATGAGCGCAAGGATGGCGGGTATCCCACGGCTGTGGGCGATTCCGCTGGTAAGGATGAGGTGCTGGTGGGTCGTATCCGCAAGGATATTTCCCATGCCAATGGCATCAACATGTGGATCGTGGGTGACAACGTGCGCAAGGGTGCGGCGCTGAATTCCATCCAGATAGCCGAGGTGTTGATAAAAGACTACTTATCATGAATACTTGCGAGGGCTGCGCTACTTTCGCGGCCCTCGCAATGACTGCCTCACAACCGGGTTCAGGAAAACCGCCCGGAGCTGCTTAAAGGAAAACTGCCCAGAGCTGCGTAAAGGAAAACTGCCCAGAGCCGCTTAAAGGAAAATAATATGGTTAAAAGGCTGTTGCCAATCATCGCTGCGTTGCTGCTGTCTGCAGTCACGCAGGTTCATGCGCTCAGCCTGGGTGATATCACCCTGGAGTCAGCCGCCGGCGAGCCCCTGCAGGCACGTATCCAGTTGCTGGACATGGACGGCGTGTCCGTGTCTGATATTTCCGCCATGATCGCCTCGGCCGCTGATTTTCAGCGCTTCGACGCAGAACGTATTGCCGCGCTGGACAGTTTCAACGTGACTGTTGAGTTTGTTGATGGCGTTCCCTTTCTGAGTATCAGTAGCCCGGTCAGCATTGATGAACCCTTTCTCAGCCTGGTGCTCGATACCCGCTGGCCAGCCGGTCGTCTGCTGACCGAATATACCCTGCGGCTGGAGTCTCCCGCCTTCAGTGCCCAGAGTAACCAGCAGGTCAGTGCCGCCCCGGTACAGTCAGAATTTGCACCGGCCGCTGCTGAACCCGACACCGATGAACAGCCCGAGGCGGCCGAACTGGCGCAAAGCGTCAGCGCCCCGGAAAGCGCCCCGGACACTGCCAGCACATCCGGCGGCGCTGCGGATCCGGCCCCCAGCCGGACAACCGGCGTTGCCCCGGCGACGGCGCAGGCCGCTGAACCGGCACAGCCCGCGCCGGTCGCCACAGCTGACGACCTGGCCAATGCCAGTACGCTGACGGTCAATGCCGGCGATACCTTGTGGGAGCTGGCCCTGCGGGCACGACCGGATAACTCAGTGAGCGTGCAACAGACCATGCTGGCTCTGCAGCGGCTGAACCCGGACGCGTTTCTGGGTGACAATATCAACCGGGTCAAGCGCGGTGAGGTACTGCGCGTACCGGAGCTGAGCCAGATCCGGCAACTGGCCGCTGCTGAGGCGATCGCGGAAGTGACGCGGCAAAATCTTGCGTTCCGGCAGGGCGGCAGCACGGTGGGCAATGAGCCGGTGACGGCCGGTCCGGGCACGGCTACAGCGGGCAGCGGGCAGGGACAGTTACGCGTTGTTACCGCGGATGACGAAACCGAAGATAGCGCTGACGCATCGGCCTCCGCGTCCAGCACCCAGTCTGCGGAGCAGGCAATAGCCCGCAATGATGAGCAGCTTGACGCGCTGGAAGACAGCATGGCGCAGCGCGAAGAAGAACTCGACCGTCTCGATCTGGAGAATGCCGAGCTCAATTCCCGGCTGGCCATGCTGCAACAGCAGATCACCTCGGCGCAGGAAATCATCCGCCTGCGTGACCTGGAACTGGCCCAGTTGCAGGCGCAGCTGGCTGAGTCCGGGGCTGATGCTGCGGCAGCGGGCAACGCCGGTGAAGAGCAGACCACCACGATTACCATGGCGCCCGATGCCGGACCGGTCGAGCGCTTCTTCAATTTTCTGGTCAGCAACACCTGGGCGTTGCTGGCGGCCGCTGCGGTGCTGGTTGTGCTGCTGGTACTGATGCTGATGCGTCGCAACCGCGCAGCGATGTCGGATGAGCAGCGTGCGCAGCGCGACAATGATGATATGCCACTGGGCGATGACAGCGACGATGAACTGCTGTTCTCTGGCGTTGCCGCAGCGGCGGCGGCAGCGGAGGAGGCCGACGAGACCCGCACCGCCGATGCTGACAACGAGGACGACCCGGATGACGAGGGTGTCACCTACACCCCCTCGGGCTCATTCGACAGCGATGAAGATGAAGAGCCTTCAGCCTATGAAGAGCCCTCAGCGGATGAAGAGCCCTCAGCCTATGGAGAGCCCTCAGCTGAAGACCCGGACAGCACCGACTTTGATGAAAGCACGGCCTTTGACGATGAGTTTGCCCTGGACGATACACTGGAAGTCGATCCCGATGCTGACGATCCGTTTGCCGACCCCCTGGGGCCATCTGATCGTCAAGACAGCAAATCTGCCGGCGCTGACGATGAGGCCGACGACGGCCCGGACTGGGGCGATACCGACCTGGATCTGGAAGACGATTTCGACGCTGATACCGACGCTGATTACGATATCTATGACGAAGCAGCGGACCTGACCGATGACCCGGAACCTGAACTGAGTACAGAACCCTCGCTTGCGCCCGAGAGTCAGCCCGAACCCGAGATTGAGCCGGAAGCGGAACCAGAACCCGAGCCAGAGCCTGAACCTGAGCCTGAGCCTGAGCCTGAGCCCGAACCAGAACCAGAACCTGAGCCCGAGATTGAGACGGAAACGGAACCAGAATCTGAGCCTGAACCTGAACCAAAACCTGATCCCGATGCAAAAGCGGATGATGATTTTGACGACCTGGCCTTCATCTCCAACGAAGACTCTTTTGATGACGACGAGGCAGATGACGACGAAGATTTTGCCTTCCTCTCCGACAGCGACGAAGCCGCCACCAAGCTCGATCTGGCGCGTGCCTATATCGACATGGGTGACAGTGACGGCGCCCGTGAAATCCTCGCCGAAGTTGTCAAGGAAGGTACCGAGGCTCAGCGCCGTGATGCCCAATCCCTGCTGGAAAGGCTCTGATATCCCGTCCCACAAACCATCATGACAGCAACCACGCGAATCGCTCTGGGCGTTGAATACAACGGTGCTGCTTTCCACGGCTGGCAGCGCCAGTCGGCGCCGGCCATCGCCACAGTGCAGGCGGCTCTGGAGCAGGCGCTGTCCCGCGTGGCCAACCAGACCATCACGGTCAGCTGCGCCGGCCGCACCGATGCTGGCGTGCATGGCACCGGACAGGTGGTGCATTTTGAATCCGCCATTGATCGTGGCGAGAAAGCCTGGGTGCGCGGCACCAATAGCCATCTGCCGGCACAGGTCAGGGTGCAGTGGGCGCGCGTGGTGCCCGACAACTTTCATGCCCGCCATTCTGCCCTCAGCCGCCGCTACCGCTACATCATTTACACCGGTGCCATCCGGCCCACCGCCCTGGTTCAGCAGCTCACCCACGTCAAGGACGAGCTTGATGTTGCGCGCATGCACGAGGCCGGACAGCACCTGCTGGGAGAAAACGATTTCAGTGCGTTTCGGGCGGCCGGCTGCCAGTCACGCACACCGATGCGCTGTATCAACGAACTCAGCGTCACCCGGCAGCGCCGGTTCATTGTGCTGGAGGTGGAGGCCAATGCCTTTTTGCTGCACATGGTCCGCAATATCGCCGGCGCCTTGCTGGAAGTAGGCGCCGGGCGTCAGTCCCCGGACTGGGTCAGGCAGGTGCTGGCCACCCGGGATCGCACGCAGAATGCGGTAACTGCCAGGCCCGATGGCCTGTATCTGGTCAATGTGGCCTATCCGCAACACTTCGCATTGCCGGTATTGCCTCTGGGGCCCTGTTTTTTATAGCCGACAACCTGGTTTAGGTGTGCTTTGGTTAAGCAGCAGGCGACGATCTCTGATAAAATTCTCCGCCTTGTGATGGCAGGCACGACAGTTGAGGAAGATCCGTTGCAAAGACGTACCCGTGTGAAAATCTGTGGTATCACCCGTCCCGAAGACGCCCGTCTGGCTTCCCAGCTCGGCGCAGATGCGTTGGGCCTGGTATTTTATGCCAACAGTCGTCGGGGCCTGGCGCTGCAACAGGCGCAGGAGATCCGGGCTGCCATACCGGCTTTTGTCAGTGTGGTCGGTCTGTTTGTCGATCCGGAGCGTAAACTGGTGGATGATGTGCTTGCCCACCTGCGCCTGGACTGTCTGCAATTCCACGGCGAAGAAACACCGGAGTTCTGCCAGTCCTTTGCCATGCCTTACATGAAGGCGGTGCGTGTGCGCTCCGGCACCGATCCGCTGCCGGCGATCAAGCGGCACAGGCAGGCGTCGGCGATACTGCTGGACTCCTACGACCCGCATCAGGCGGGAGGTACCGGCAAGCAGTTTGACTGGACAGTGGCCCGCCACTGTGTCGATCGCAGCCCGCTGCCCGTGGTACTGGCCGGCGGGCTGACCCAGCAAAACGCAGCGCGCGCCATCAAAGAAGTGCACCCCTGGGCGCTGGATCTAAGCAGTGGGGTGGAAAGTGAGCCGGGTATTAAAGACCCGCAACGTTTACAGGCATTTTTTAACGAGGTAAATCGTGTCCGAGTCTGAGACAGCAACAACACCCGAACAGGATCTGTTCAGCGGTCCCGATCTGGCTGGCCATTTTGGCCGCTATGGCGGGGTATTTGTCGGCGAAACCCTGATGGCTGCAGTAGAAGAGCTGGACCAGGTGTATCGCAAACTGTCACAGGATCCCAAGTTCTGGCAAGAGTACGACCGCGACATGAAACATTATGTCGGCCGGCCGTCGCCGCTGTACCTGGCTGAGCGTCTGACCGCGAAATACGGCGGCGCAAAAATCATTCTCAAGCGGGAAGACCTCAACCATACCGGTGCCCACAAGATCAACAACACCATTGGTCAGGCGCTGCTCGCCAAGTTTATGGGCAAACCCCGCATCATCGCCGAGACCGGTGCCGGCCAGCACGGTGTTGCCAGTGCCACGGTCGCTGCGCGGCTGGGGCTGGAGTGTCACGTCTACATGGGCGCCGAGGACGTCAAACGCCAGGCGGCCAACGTCTATCGCATGAAGCTGCTGGGCGCCAATGTGATTCCGGTCACGTCGGGCTCGCGCACGCTCAAGGATGCTCTTAACGAGGCGCTGCGCGACTGGGCCACCAACGTTGATTCCACCTATTACATCATTGGCACCGTGGCCGGTCCGCACCCGTATCCCATGCTGGTGCGTGATTTCCAGGCCATCATTGGCCGCGAGGCACGGGCGCAGTCGCTGGAAGAATACGGCAGGCTGCCCGATGCACTGGTGGCCTGTGTTGGCGGTGGCTCCAATGCCATTGGTCTGTTCCATCCCTTCCTGCGTGATGCCGATGTTGCCATGTATGGCGTCGAGGCTGGCGGTGATGGTGTCGAAACCGGACGCCACGCGGCGCCGCTGTCTGCCGGCAAACCGGGTGTGCTGCACGGCAACCGTACCTATGTGATGAGTGATGAGCGCGGCCAGATTGTGGAGACGCATTCGGTATCTGCCGGCCTGGACTATCCGGGCGTGGGGCCTGAGCACTCCTGGCTGAAGGACATCAAACGCGTTAATTATGTCTCGGTCACCGACACCGAAGCGCTGACTGCGTTCCGTGAACTGACGCGGCTGGAAGGTATTATCCCGGCACTGGAGTCGGCGCACGCCATCGCCTACGCCTGCAAACTGGCCGCCACCATGACACCGGAACAGACCATTGTGGTGAACCTGTCCGGACGCGGCGACAAAGACATTCATACCGTCGCCGATATCGACGGCATCACCATTTAAGGATAAGAGATGAGCCGGATAGATTCGTGTATAGCTGCGGCCCAAGCGGCGGGGCGCAAAGCCCTGATTCCCTATATCGTGGCGGGTGACCCGGACCACGATACCACGGTCAGCCTGATGCACCAGCTGGTGCAGGACGGCGCCGATATGATTGAGCTGGGCATGCCCTTCAGTGACCCGTCCTCTGACGGTGCCGTGATACAGCTGGGCGCCGAACGGGCCTTGCGTAACGGCGCGGGCCTGGACACCGTGTTTTCGGTGGTCAGCCAGTTTCGTAAGCAGGACTCGCAAACGCCGGTGGTACTGATGGGTTATCTCAATCCGGTGGAGATCATGGGCTATGAGACATTTGTCGGCAATGCCGCCGATGCCGGCGTTGACGGCCTGCTGCTGGTCGATCTGCCGGTCAGTGAAGCGGAAGGCCTGCTGGCGCTGACGCGGCCACGGGACATGGATGTGATATTCCTGGTAGCGCCGACCACAACTGACAGGCGCATCGCTGCCATTTGCGAGCACAGTTCCGGCTATCTCTATTATGTGTCGCTGAAAGGTGTGACTGGCGCCGCCATCAGCGATACCGGCGAAATTGCCCGACGTGTGGCGGGTTTGCGGGAGCAGACACAGCTGCCGATCATGGTGGGCTTTGGCATCAAGGACAATGCCTCGGCACTGGCCATGGCGGCCGTCAGCGATGGCGTCATCGTGGGCAGTGCGCTGGTGCAGAAAATCGGTGAATTGAGCGAAACCGACAGCCGGGAGGCCAGCCTGATTGCTGACAAGACCGCGCTGATCGCCTCCATTCGCCAGGCATTGGACAGCGAGTCGGCCTGAGCCGCAGCGCAGTATCGTTATCACGGGTAAAAACTCGCCGAAAATGTTATAGTTGGCGACAGGATTAAGCAGGACAGGACCAAATTATGAGCTGGATTAACAAGATCCTCCCATCGATTCGAAACAGCAGTACTGACACGGAAGGCAGTGGCAAGCAAAAGTCCAGCGTGCCGGAAGGCCTCTGGAAAAAATGCCCGCGTTGTGAGGCGGTCCTGTACCGGCCCGATCTGGAGCGCAATCAGGAGGTCTGCCCCAAGTGCGACCACCATATGCGTATCACGGCGCGCCGACGCCTGGAGCTGTTCCTGGACGCTGATGGCCAACAGGAACTGTTTACCGATATCGAACCCGTGGATATCCTTAAATTCCGGGACCTTAAAAAATACAAGGATCGTCTGTCTGCGGCGCAGAAAAGCACCGGTGAACGCGATGCGCTGATTGTCGTGCAGGGCAGGGTGATGTCCATCGAGATGATCGTGGCAGCCTTCGAATTTGGCTTTATCGGCGGCTCCATGGGGGCCGTGGTCGGTGAAAAATTTGTGCAGGCAGTCAACAGCTGCATCGCTCAGGGACTGCCGCTGGTCTGCTTCTCCACCAGCGGCGGGGCGCGCATGCAGGAAGCGCTGATCTCGCTGATGCAGATGGCCAAAACCTCGGCCGCGCTGGAGCGCCTGCGCGAAAACCGCCTGCCATTCATCTCCGTGCTGGTCGATCCCGTATACGGCGGCGTGTCCGCCAGTCTGGCCATGCTTGGCGATATCAATATTGCCGAGCCGCGGGCGCTGGTCGGGTTTACCGGCCCCGATGTGATCCGTCAGACGGTTCGGGTCAAACTGCCGGAAGGCTTCCAGCGTGCCGAATTTCTGCTCGAACATGGCGCCATTGACATGATCTGCCACCGCAAGGAGATGCGTGACACCATTGCCGGCCTGGTAGGCAAACTGTTGCAACTGCCGCCGGCAGCCTGACCATGACCACAGCCGCCGATCCGGGCCTTGATCTGAGCGGATGGCTGGCACGCATACAGCAGCTGCATCCCAATGAAATAGACATGGGGCTGGAGCGGCTGGGCATAGTCGCCCGGCGACTGGGCCTGGTGACCGCACCGGTCGACCATCGGCCACTGGTGATCACCGTGACCGGCACCAATGGCAAAGGCAGCCATGTTGCCGTCATAGATGCCGTGTTGCGTGCCGCCGGCCAACGGGTCGGCAGCTATACCTCTCCCCATCTTCTGCACTATCACGAACGCATCTGTATTCAGGGCTCCCCGGTAGCCGATGCCCGTATCGTGCAGGCCTTTGTGGCCATTGAACAGGCCCGTGGCGAGGTGTCATTGACCTATTTTGAATTTGGCACGCTGGCAGCCCTGCTGATTTTCCAGGAAGCCGATCTTGATGTGCTGGTCCTGGAAGTGGGCCTGGGTGGTCGGCTAGACGCGGTCAATATCATGGACGCTGATATCGCCGTGGTCACCAGTATCGGACTCGATCACCAGGAATGGCTGGGTGATACCCGCGAGGCCATCGCCGTGGAAAAAGCCGGCATTTTTCGCCAGCACAAACCAGTTGTATGTTCCGAGTCGGACCCGCCGGCAACCCTGCTGCAGGCGGCCGCGGCGCTGGGATGTCCGGTGTATCGCGCGGGCTGGGACTTTGTGGCCACGCCGTCACTGGTCGATGACAGCTGGCACTGGCGGGGACGCCAGCGCCCGGACCCGGAAACAGCAGGGCAGGTCCGTCATCTGGCCGTGGCCAACCTGCCGCTGGTGTCCCTGGCGCCGGGCAATGTCGCTGGCGCCCTGCAGGCCGTGGCCCTGACCGGCCTGCTTCCGTCAGAGCAGTGGTTACAGGCACAGTTGCCGCAGATTCTGTCTACACTGGTGCTGCCGGGTCGCCAGCAATGGTTCATGCCGCCGCGTTTCAAGGTGCCAGTGATGATGGATGTCGCCCACAATCCGCAAGCCGCCCAGGCGCTGGCGGCGACCATCCAGCGTCAACGTCAGCAGCAGTTGCTGGCCAGCGGGCGTATCGGTTCGGTGCGGGTGGTGGTCGCGATGATGGCTGATAAAGATCACGCCGGATTCTATCAGGCCTTAGAAAAGCAGGCGGACTTCTGGTATATTGCGCACTTCGATCTGCCCCGTTGCTTACCGGCAGGGTCGTTGGCGGAAAGGTTCCTCCAATTCGGCGCCAATGAGCGTACGATGGCAGCATTAACGCCTTTTTCGACAGTGGGCGAGGCACTTGCTGCAGCCTGCAGCGATGCCATTGACGGCGACATCATTGTGGTGACCGGATCGTTTATTACAGTGTCTGATGCGATGTCGAGCATATCGGGCTGAAAGACACTGAGAGGGGCAGACACGCTTTGAATCAGAACACCCGGCAAAGATTGACAGGCACACTGGTGCTGGCCCTGGCGGCATTGATTCTGCTGCCAGTGATTTTTGACGGAGAGGGTAGCTATCAACCGGTGCTGCAGACTGACATTCCCGATCGTCCCGCCCGTCCGGTACCTGCTCGAACCGACCCCCAGCGTCCGGTCATCACCGCAGACTCCGACGCCATCCTGATCAATGATGTGCCCGACACGGGCGCGCCGGCGGTCACTGATACCAACGCAGATTCCGACTCAGCTTCCAGCTCCGCGCCGGCCACGGCTGCGACGCCAACGCCGGTCGCTGACCGCCAGGACAGCCAGGTACCGCCTGAACCGGATGCTGAGCAGCCTCCGGTCAGCGCGCCGGTCGTGGCTGGCTCTGCCACAACTTCTGCCACAACTTCTGCCGCCACCGCTGCCAACTCATCGCCGACCCTGGACAATCAGGGCTTGCCCCAGGGCTTTAGTGTACGTTTGGGTTCCTTTGGCAATGCCAGTAATGCCAGCAATCTGGTGACCCGTTTGCAGGACGCCGGTCATCGTGCCTACACCCGTCGCATCGATTCCAGCCAGGGCGCGCTGACCGCGGTTTTTGTCGGGCCGGTAGTCGACCGGGCTGCCGCCAGTACCCTGCTGGAAGAACTGCGCGGTGCTTTTCAACTTAACGGCATGATCGTGCGTTACGAGATCGAGCAACTGTGAGTCCGGTAAGCTGCGTCCAGCCGGGCGCTGAGCAACGGGGGAGTGAGGCATGAACCTGCTGGATATAAGTATACTGCTGGTGGTTGTGCTATCGAGTATTTTTGGCCTGTGGCGAGGATTTGTCCGGGAAGTTCTGTCACTGCTGGCATGGATCGCCGCCATCGTCGTGGCACGTCTTTACAGTCCGCATCTGGCACCATTATTCAACAGCATTACTGACAATGAAACCGCGCGTTATGTGCTCGCGTTTGCGGTTTTGTGTTTTGTCACTTTGTTGCTCGGTGCGCTGATCAACCATTTCATGACCCGTCTGATCAGCCTGGCCGGATTACAGATGACCGACCGGTTACTGGGTGCACTGTTTGGTGTTGCCCGTGGGGTATTGATTGTGGCGGTAGCGGTGTATTTTGCTGCCGAGTTTTATTCCGATCGCATGTGGTGGATGGAGTCGCAGACCCTGCCCTATGTGCAGATCGTCATTGATTGGGGCAGTGGCTTTTTTGTTGAGCCTGCCACAGAAGTCTGATTTTTTGCGTTACTTTTTGTTAGCACGGTTTACGGAGTATTTTGCATGTGTGGTTTAGTCGGCGTTGTGGGTCAGTCTGACGTGGCAGTAAGTTTATACGATACCCTGACGGTGCTACAGCATCGTGGGCAGGACGCCGCAGGGATCGCAACGGACGACAACGGCATTCTGAATCTGCGCAAGGACAATGGTCTGGTCAAGGATGTGTTTCGCACCCGGCACATGCGCCGGCTGGCCGGCAACATGGGCATCGGCCATGTCCGTTATCCCACCGCGGGCAGTTCCAGTCCGGCGCTGGCGCAACCGTTTTATGTCAACTCACCCTACGGGCTGTGTCTGGCCCACAATGGCAATCTGACCAACTCGGCACAACTCAGTGAAGAGCTGTTCTCCGAGGACCTGCGTCATATCAATACCGATTCCGACTCTGAGGTCCTGCTTAACGTGTTCGCCCACGAGCTGCAGCAGGTAGGCAAAATGGCGCCTACCGCCGACGATGTGTTCGATGCAGTGGAAGGCGTGCATCGACGTTGCCGCGGCGGTTATGTGGCACTGGTGATGATCACCGGTTACGGCATTGTCGGGTTTCGTGACAAGAACGGTATCCGCCCGCTGGTATTTGGCAAGCGTGAAGTGCAGGGCCAGACCGAGTATATGCTGGCTTCGGAAAGCGTGGCACTGGACTCGCAGGGTTTTACCCTGGTGCGTGATGTGGCGCCCGGTGAAGCCGTCTACATCGATGTGCGCGGCAATCTGCATACGCGCCTGTGCGCCGAGCCGGCCCCGTATACGCCATGCATTTTTGAACACGTGTACTTTGCCCGCCCGGATTCACTGATGGACGGTATTTCGGTGTACAAGGCACGCCTGCGCATGGGCGAAAAACTGGCCGACAAACTGCTGCGGCTGCGTCCCGAGCATGACATTGATGTGGTCATTCCGATTCCCGATACCAGTCGCACCTCGGCGCTGGAACTGGCCAATCGACTGGGTGTGAAATATCGCGAAGGCTTCGTCAAGAACCGTTATATCGGCCGTACCTTCATCATGCCGGGGCAAAGTGAGCGGCGCAAATCGGTACGCCAGAAACTCAACGCCATCGAACTGGAATTCCGGGGCAAGAATGTCCTGCTGGTGGATGACTCCATTGTGCGTGGCACCACCTGTCGCCAGATTATTCAGATGGCCCGTGACGCCGGCGCCCGCAAAGTGTATTTCGCCTCGGCGGCGCCGCCGGTACGCTACCCCAATGTTTATGGGATCGACATGCCGGCAGCGACCGAGCTGATCGCCCATGACCGTACCGAGAAAGAAGTGGAAACGCTGATCGGTGCCGACTGGCTTATTTTCCAGGACCTGGATGACCTGATCTCGGCGTCACGCGAAGGCAACCCCAACATCAGCCAGTTTGACTGCGCGGTTTTTGATGGCAAGTACATTACCGGTGATGTTGATGCCGAGTACCTGCGGGTGCTGGAAGAGGCGCGCAATGACGTTGCCAAAAAGCGCACACGCAAAGTGCCGGAGCCGGCCGAAGAAGGTTAGCGCGCCGCTGTCCCGGCCAGCCTGGACTTAGCCGCCTGCGAGTTTGGCGGCAATACCCTTGCTGGCCAGAAATTCGATAATGACCGGGCGGTGATCGCCCTGAATCTCGATGGTGCCGTTTTTCACGGCACCACCGCTGCCACAGCGGGTTTTTAACTGCTTGGCCAACGCGTCCAGCCCGGCCGCGTTCAGCGCCAGCCCTTCAATGATACAGACGCCTTTGCCTTTACGGCCCTTGGTTTCCCGTCGGACTTTAACCTTGCCATCGCCTGCCGGTTGGGCGGCTGCCTGGGCTTTACAGGTACAGGCACTGACCGCATTGAGGCAGCTCGGGCACAGCCGGCCTTTGTCGGTGCTGTAGACGGGGCGGGAAGCACTCATTGCGGTCAGTTACTGCCGGTACAGCGGTGGCAGTTCAAAGTGCTGTGCCTGTTGCTGCCGCTGATCGTCTTTCAGATGGGCGTTGCGCTCGGCGCGCAACAGGCTGGCCAATTGCTCGCGCTCGGCGGTCGTGAACGTCTGTTCACGGTTGCTGCTGTACAGTGCAGCCTGCAGCGCCTGACACAACGCCGTCAGTTCGCTGCTGTCAAAACGGGCCGCCAGGTCATCCAGGTTGTGCAGACCGGCATCGCGGTGATACTGCCGTCCCCAGGCAATCAGGTGCTGACGTACCTGCAGGGGTTCGGCTGCGGCGAGGCTGGTTTCCAGTTGCCGGAAGGCGAGTTTTTCCTGGCCGTCTTCGATGTCCCGCTCGTACACAGGCGTGCGCACAAACGCGGGTTTGTCATCCGCTGCCGGTCGTCGTCGCTGCCACAGCCACCACATGGCGAGCAGTATCAGGCCCAGCACGGCGATCAGGCTGTAGAGTATCCACGCCGGCGTCTGGCGACCGGTGAGCAGTTCGTCGCTGATTTCCGGTTGCAGCAAAGTTCCGGGCGCACTGTCATCGGCCGGTTCGGCAGCGGGCTCACCAGCAGTGCCGCTGCCGGGCGTTTCCACCACAATAAAGGATGAGGGCACCACCGCCTGGCGTAAGGTGTCATTGTTAACATCCCACCAGGGCAGGTTGATCTCCGGAATCACCACCGAACCGTTTTCTGTTGCCACCAGCTCATAGGTTTCCGTGCGCGTGCCCACGACATTGCCATCAATGATGGTGCGTTCAATGACCGGGGTTTCCGGATACACATTCATGCGGTCAATTTCCGGCCGGCCCAGCGGTGGCAGCGCCGCGCCATCCAGGCCATTGGCGGTCACGGTCAGGGTACGGGTCACCGACTGACCCGGCTGCAGACGGGTGATATCGTCGCTCCAGCGTTCCTCGACGCGGATATTGCTGGCCGGCAGCCAGGTGTTGTCCGCCGGGAAGGCGGCCGGGCGTTCCTTGACATCAATATTGTAGCCCGCGGCAAAGGCGGTGACCGGACGCATGTTCGGATTGCGGAACACGAAGTTGCTGGAGCCATCGGTCAGTTCGCCGCGGAACACGATGTCGGGAATCTCCAGCTCACCACTGCGCTGCGGGAACAGCACATAATTCATTTCATACACCCCGTAGCGCTGGCCATCAATCAGCTGTTCATACTGATGCGGCTGGCCCAGCATCTGGACCACGGTATTTTCCGGTGCCACGTCAGTGAAGTTGGGATTGCGGATGCCGGCAATGGTGTAATACAGGCGAATGGTGAACAGCAACTGTTCCTGCACATACACCGAGTCTTTGCTGATGATGGTCTCCATATGCACATCCTGGCCACTGGCCAGGCCGGACACCGAAGGCTCGGTCACGGTAATGGTGTAAGGCTCGGTCAACTGGCCGGCGACACTGAGCGGCGGTATCTGCTGCTCACCCAGTTCGCGTGGAAACAGCACCAGCAGGTAATCGGTCCAGGATTCTATGCGATTGTTGACCGAGCGCAGGTGGCTGGCCGAGCGGGTGCTGACAATCTCAAACTGCTCGCGCAGCGGCTCCAGATCAATGGCCACACCACCTTGCTGACCGTAAACACGGACGCGCAGGGTGACAGTTTCGCCACGGGCAATTTCGGCGCGGTCCAGTTCGGTTTCCACGCGGGTCTGTTGCTGTGCCAGGGTCAGGCCCGGCAGGGTCAACAGGGCAAGCGTCAGCACCGCGAGCAACGCCAACCACCACGTCGATTCTGAATGTCTGATGTGCTGTCTCATAAGGTTCCGTTTATTGTGCGTTCTGGCCGCCGGTTCTGCGTTCTATCATACGCCGACGCGACTCAAACTGGAATTTTCGCTGTAGCAGCTCGCCCGGGTCGTCCTCGATGCGACGCAGGAACTGTTCCAGTGACTCCTGGTCCTCTTCCTGTTCGACTTCGGCATCACTGCGCTGCTGACCCTGATCAGCGTTTTCGGATTCGTTTTCGCTTTCCTGCTCTTGCTGTTGCTGATCCTGCGACTGTTCCTGCTGTTCCTGTTCTTCCTGTTCCTGCTGCTGATCCTGCTCGTTCTCGTCGCTTTCAGATTCGCTTTGTGACTCCTGCTGTTCCTGTTGTTCCTGCTCCTGCTGTTCCTGTTCCTGCTGCTGTTGTTGCTGCTCTTCCAGCAGGTCTTCGACGATCTGTTTGTTTCTCAGGGCATCGGCATGCTCGGGATCCTGTGCCAGTACCCGCTCATAGGCGGCAATGGCCTCTTCCAGGCGCTCGGCAAAGGCCAGTGCGTTGCCCAGATTGTAGATGGAATCAATATCGTCGCTCTGGCTGAAGGCGTTAATCGCGGCCTGGTAATCGCCTGCCCGGTAAGCTGCTGCGCCTTGCCACTCAGGTGTATCAAACAGGGTGGCAGCGGTGTAGGGGTCGCCTTCTTCCAGATAGCGTACGCCACGCTGGTCGCGGTTCAGCCACAGGCTGCGGATGTCAAAACCCTGCTGAGGCTCCGGTGTGGCCTGCGGCTGACCCTGGCCGATGGCCATTTCCTGCAGATCTTCCTCGCTGAGCAGGGTGGGGGCATTGGGCTGTGCCTGCAGTGGGTCCTGGCCGGTCGGCTGCTGGGCCTGCTCTTGTTGCTGGGTTTGCTCTTGTGGCTGTTCTTGTGCCTGGGCTTGCGCGGGCGGAGAAGGCAGCAGCGTCAGTGCCAGGCCGGCCCCCAGTGTCAGTTGCAGCACCCAGCCGCGACGGAAACACAGGGCACACAATGGCAGCAACAGCAGCAACAGCCAGGGTCCGGCGTCTTGCCACAATTCAACTTCTTCCTCTGACTCCAGGTAGCTGTCATCGTCGCCGCGCAGCAGGCTGTCGGACAGCACGGTTTCCAGGTCCGAGGCATTGATGCTGATATCGCTGTAACGGCCATTGAGGCTGCTGCTCAGCGCCTGCAGATTGCCCCGATCCATGGCACTGACCACCACCTGGCCGCTGTTGTCGCGCAACACTTCGCCGTTGCTCACCGGTATGGCCGCGCCCCGGGGCGTGCCCACACCAATAATGTGCAATGGATACCGGTTGTGGCTGAGAATGTCCTGAATATCGGCATTCTGATCGCGCGGCACATTGGCGGTGATCAGCAGGATGCGGCCGTTTACCGCGGCGGCGTCATCCATCAGGCTGTTGGCCATGGCAATGGCCTCGGCCGGATTGTTGCCAACGACGGGCATGATATTGGGACTCAGGGCCGGGATCATGGCGCGGATGGTTACCGAATCATCGGTCAGCGGCGTCACCATATGTGCCTCACCGGCATACACCACCAGCCCGGTCTGGCCTTCGCGTCGGGTATCGAGCAGGTCCATGATCTTGCGCCGGGCGACGGTGATGCGGTTTGGATCCTGGTCATTGGCAAACATGCCCAGGCTCAGGTCCAGCACAATCACCAGTGCCTCCTGGCGCTCCTGAACCGGTTGAGTCTGTTTGGACCAGGTCGGGCCGGCCAGGGCCAGCACCGAGATCACCCAGGCGGCGATCAACAGGATCAGCGGCAGTCGTTGTGAGGTGCTCTTGCTGGCACTGAGCAGGTAGGGCAGCAGGCTCTGGTCAATCACTTTGTGCCAGGCACTGCCCTGGGCGTCCAGGCGCCACAGGCGGCCGAAAAAGAACAGCGCCGGAATCAGCGCCAGCAGCCACAACGGACGCAGGAAATGGAATTGTGACAGGGCCTGCAGCAGCGTCAGTGATTCAGTCATGACGATGCTCCTGTACTGCCAGGCATGCGTGCGGCCGTCGGCATGGCGCTGAGCGCCAGCAGGAAGCTGAGCAGCAGTGCGGTGCCCAGCGGCCAGTGAAACAGCTGGGTAATGGGCCGGTAAGTCTGCTCATCCTGTTCGATCGGTTCCATGGCATCCAGATCATCGTAAATACGGATCATGTCTTCCAGGGTGCGGGCGCGGAAGTATTCACCGCCGGTCATGTTGGCGGCTGCCGCCATGGCGTCATCATCAATCTCCGACACCAGCGCACCGGCGCGATTGCCAAACAGTGAACGCTGGGCAAACTGGTCCGAGGCGACACCGACAATATGCATCTTGATGCCTTCGGTACGGGCCAGTTGTGCGGCCTGCGAGGGCGTCAGCTCACCGGCATTGTTGATGCCGTCAGTCAGCAGGATCAGCACCCGGTTGTTGTCCGGCTGTTCGCGCAGGTGTTTGACGCTCAGGCCAATGGCATCCCCGATGGCGGTGGCGGATTCATCAATCATGCCGATTTCCAGTTCCTGCACCAGTCGCCCGACGGTTTCCAGGTCGCGGGTCATTGGTGTCATGACATAGGCGTGGGCAGCAAACAGACCAATGCCCAGGCGGTCGCCCTGGCGTTTTTCGACAAAATCACTGATCACCGCTTTCATCACCTGAAAGCGCGACAGCTGGGTATTGTTGAGGAACATGTCGCGCGCTTCCATGCTGCCGGACAGATCCAGGGTCAGCATCATGTCACGGCCGGTGGTGGGAATCTCCACCGGTTCGCCCACCCACTGCGGGCGGCTGGCAGCGGCCACAACCAGTATCCAGATGGCCAGACAGCACAGCAGAATCAGGATGTTCTTGTTAAAGCTGCGCGAGGCATCCGTATGCAGTTGCACCAGGCGCCGGTAAAACGGCACCCGCAAGGCGGCATCCTGGCGCGGCGCGCGCGGGATCAGGAAATAGATCAGCAAAGGCAGGGGCAGGGCGAGGAATACCCAGGGCCAGTAAAACTCAAGCATGATGATCAGCCGTTGTGCGTGTGGTGGTTGAGGGCTCGGTTGCCGAACCGGGTTTGGCTCTGCTTTTGACTCTGCTCATGTACAGATGCCTGATCCAGTCACCGGCCATGCGGTGCAGGGCCTGGGTATCCACATCACAGCGCGGAGCAAAGCGGCCTTCGGCCAGGGCGCTGGCCAGTTCCGGGGTCAGGCGTCCGGCGCGGTCATGCTGTTTGATAAAGGCGACCCAGGCCTGGCCACTGAGGCCGGCGACGCGGCTTTGTTCAAAATGCAGCAGCGCAACCCGTCGCAGTACGCTGTTGACGTCATTGACATAGCTCAGGCGCTGCGCCATGGTCGGACCGTCGGGCCCGGCACTGGCCTGCAGGGCCGCCTGGCACTTGTCCAGTTCGTGCAGTGCGCTGCGGTAACGCCGGTGCAGTTGCAGGCGCTGGTGCAGACGCCAGACGCCATAGGCCAGCAGTGCCAGCAACAGTGCCGCCAGCACCCACCAGCCCGGCGCCAGCGGCCAGAATCCGGGTTCTGCAGGCAGATGGATATCTGCCATTTCACTTAAAGCGTCTGCGAAGTCCATTGATGTATACGTTCCACGACCGGTTCATCGGTTCTGATTGTCAGCAGCGGTATCTGCAGTTTGGTCAATTCGCCACGCAGGTCGTCCAGGCGCTGCTGGAATACGCTGCGATAGTTGTCACGGGCCTTTTTGCTGAAGGTGTTCAGGGTGCCCTTGTCGCGCCCATCGGTAATACTGTAGTAACCGGGAATCGGCAGATTCTCTTCCAGTTCATCATGAATGAAGCAGCACACCACATTGTTGTGGCGCGATAACTGGTACAGATACTGAAAACCGGCATCGTCTATGGTACTGAAATCACTGATCACGTAAAGCGTACTGCCCGGTTTGGTGATGCGGCGGATACGGCCCAGCGCGGTGGCCAGGCCGCCGATCTCTTGCTGGTCGCCGGCCTTCTGTGCCGCGGCTTTCTGCTGCAGGCCGGTCGCCAGGTCGGCATTGGCCAGCTGGATCTGATTGAGCAGGTGCAGGGCTGAGCGGCGGCTGCGCTTGGGTCGCACCAGGGCAAAATTGTCGTCGCTGTAAACCAGGCCACCCACCCGATCACCATTGTCGATGGCCAGCCAGCAGAAGATGGCAGCGGCCTGGGCGGCAATCACCGATTTGAATGCCACATGACTGCCAAAAAACATGGAACTGGACTGGTCAACGGCAATCAGCACCGGCCGTTCACGCTCTTCGCGGAACACCTTGGTAAACGGTTTGCCGGTGCGTGCCGTGACGCGCCAGTCGATGGTGCGGATGTCGTCGCCAGCCTGATACGGGCGGAACTCCTCAAAATCAATGCCGCGGCCACGGATCTTGGACAGGTGCAGGCCGGATATCCCCGCTACCGACCGCTTGTGCGAGGCGTATTCGATGGTGCGGGCGGCGTAGCGTTGCAGCAACAGATCCTGCAGACTGATCACGGCACCGGTGGCCTGGTAGAGCGCCTGATGCGGAAGTGTGCGAGCCTGCTTACTCATAATGTATCTCTTTGCCTGGCTGGCCTGACTGGCCAGACTGCTTCATGGTAACTGCCGGGTGTCCGGGCGGAGCCATGGCTGACATCCGCGCGCGGTGCGTAAACACGAAGGCGTCAGGCCGACGGCACACGTTCCAGGATAGTACTCAGCACCTTGTCCGGCGTGACACCACTGGCCTCGGCTTCAAAGCTCAGCAGCACGCGGTGGCGCAGCACATCAAACATCACGGCCTGCACATCGTCGGGGCTGACAAAATCTTTGCCCTGTATCCAGGCATGCGCGCGCGCGCAGCGATCCAGGGAGATGGTGCCGCGCGGGCTGGCACCAAAATCGATCCAGGCCGCCAGGTCGTCGCCATACACCGCCGGGTTCCGGGTCGCCATGATCAACTGGATGATGTACTCCTCAACGGCGGGTGCCATGTGCATGGCCAGGATTTCCTGACGGGCCGCAAACAGGTCTTCCTGGCTGACCACCGCCGGTGTGGTCTGGGCGATGTTGCGCGCTTCGTCACGCACCAGCTGCAGGATTTCGCGCTCCGCTTCAACAGACGGGTAGCCAATGGAGACATGCATCAGGAAGCGGTCCAGCTGTGCTTCGGGCAGCGGGTAGGTACCTTCCTGCTCGATGGGGTTCTGGGTCGCCATGACCAGGAACAGTGGCGGCAGTTTGAAAGACTCACGGCCCACGGAGACCTGATGTTCGGCCATGGCTTCCAGCAGCGCTGACTGCACTTTGGCCGGCGCCCGGTTGATCTCGTCGGCCAGCACCAGGTTGTGGAAAATCGGACCCGGCTGGAAGCGGAACGAGCCGTCTTCCGGACGATAGATCTCGGTACCGGTGATGTCGCTGGGCAACAGGTCGGGGGTAAACTGAATGCGGTGGAAATCACCTTCAACGGCGCGGGACAGATCCTTGATGGCCTTGGTTTTGGCCAGACCCGGGGCGCCCTCAACCAGCAGATGGCCGTCAGCCAGCAGTGCAATCAGCAATCGGTCAACCAGGCGCTCCTGGCCGATGATCTGCTGTGTGAGCCAGGTTTTAAGGGCAGTGATGGTGTTGTGGTGACTCATAGTTTTCCCTGTTATCGGTGTCGGGCCTGTTTTAGGTGTTAGGGGCCGGAAGTCAGCGATTGTAACCAATTTAAGGCTGATGTCTAGCAGGCACCGTGGTCAGATTGTCGCAGAATGTGGCAGCAGGCCATGCCACAGTCCTCTATAATAGCCGGCAAATTCCCGAAAGAGATGGCCCCCATGTACGCCCTGATGCGCTCGATATTGTTCAATCTGCCCACTGAAGCCTCCCACCTCGTTGCCATGGGCAGCCTGGATCTGGCCCACGGACTGGGCGCCAGCGCCATGCTCGGTGGTGCCCGTGCCGGGCGCGGGCAGGCGCTGACGGTGATGGGCATTGAGTTTCCCAACGCGCTGGGGCTGGCAGCAGGGCTGGACAAGAATGCTGACCATATTGACGGGCTGGCCGCGCTGGGTTTCGGGTTTATCGAGATCGGCACGGTGACGCCGCGTCCGCAACCGGGCAATCCGCGGCCGCGACTGTTTCGCCTGCCGGCGCAGCAGGCCATCATCAATCGCATGGGCTTCAATAATAAAGGTATCGATCACGCACTGGCCAAAATTCAGCACAGCGCTTTTCGCGGGGTGCTGGGGATCAATATTGGTAAAAACTTTGACACGCCGGTGGAGCAGGCTGCCGATGATTACCTGATCGGCCTGCGCAAGGCCTGGCCGCATGCCGGTTACATTGTGGTCAATCTGTCGTCGCCCAACACCCCGGGCCTGCGCACGCTGCAATACGGTGAGGAATTGCGCCGCCTGCTGACGCTGCTCAAGCAGGAGCAGCTGATGCTGGCCCAAGCCGATGGGCGCCACGTGCCACTGGTTATCAAAATTGCCCCTGACCTCAATGAGGATGAAGTCGGTTTGATTGCTGCCGCGCTGCGCGAATTCAGCATTGACGGGGTCACGGCCACCAATACCACACTGTCGCGCGCCGGCGTGGAAGGCAGTCCGCTGCACAGCGAAGCCGGCGGCCTGAGTGGTGCACCGCTGCGCCAGGCGTCAACCCGGGTGGTGACGCAACTGGCCCGCGCCCTGGACGGGCAGATTCCCATCATTGGTGTGGGCGGCATCGCCTCGCTGGCCGACGCGCAGGAAAAACTCGATGCCGGTGCCAGCCTGGTGCAGATCTACAGTGGTTTCATTTATCAGGGGCCGCCGCTGGTGCGGCAGATTGTTGAAGGCCTGGGCGCTGCGCCGGCGGCCAAGCGGGGAGCGTGATCATGGGCCAGGCATTGCTGCTGTACACCACGGTTGGCTGCCATCTGTGCGAGCAGGCCGAAGATGTGCTGCAGGCCGCGCTGGCCGGTGAGCCAGACCGGCGCTGGTCAGCAGTGGAAATCAGCGACGATCCGGCCCTGGTGGCAGCCTATGGTCTGCGGATTCCGGTGATCCGTGTGCAGGGACAGGATGCAGATCTGGGTTGGCCGTTTGATGAAGCGGCCGTGCGCAATTATCTGGCGCAGGTTAAATCGACACATCGAGATTAAACAGGCGCTTGGCATTGGCGGTAGTGGCGGCAGCGATGTCGGCAGCGGGGCGCTCGCGGCAGCGCGCCACGGTGGCCAGCACTTCGGTCAGCCAGGCCGGTTCATTGCGTCGGGTTTTGGGTTTCGGCCGCAGGCTGCGCGGCAGCAGATAGGGTGCGTCGGTTTCCAGCAACAGGCGGTCGGCAGGAATGCTGACCACCAGCTCGTGCAGGTGCTTGCCGCGCCGTTCATCACAGATCCAGCCGGTGATACCGATGTACATGTCCAGATCCAGGTAAGCAAACAGCGCCTCGCGTGAATCGGTGAAACAATGCACCACACCGCCGCTCAGAGCATCACGATGGTCCTTGAGGATGGGCAGAAAACGCTCATGGGCATCACGCTGATGCAGGAACACCGGTTTGCCAGTGGCGCTGGCCATGGCCAGATGTTCATTAAACACTTTCTCCTGCGCCGGCCGTGGGGAAAAGTCGCGGTTGAAATCCAGCCCGGTCTCGCCTACGGCTTTGACCCGGGGCTCGGCGAGCAGTGCGCGAATGCCGGCAAGCACATCCGCGTCCACATGAGCTGCCTCGTGCGGATGTATGCCGGCGGTACAGGACAGCCCGGAATATTTTCTACAGATTGCCAGCGCGCGCTCGGAAGCCGGCAGCGTGGTGCCGGTCACCAGTTGGTGTACAAGCCCCGCATCACGGGCGCGTTGCAGCACCTCGGGCAGGTCGTGGACAAAGGATTCATGGCCAAGATTGGCGCCGATATCGATCAGGGGATGGGTCATGGCGGGCGATTATAGCAGAGATGTGGTAGATTCAGCGCGTATCAAGGATAATACTGCCGCTCAGCACAACCATATACAGACCGCAGACTTAATCAGGGTGAACGACGTTGGAACAGAATAAAAGCGCACAGGCAAAAACCAAAAAAGATCTGAACTGGGCGGAGCTGGGTTTTCAGTACCGGCCAACGGATTATCGTTTCCGTGCCGCGTACGTCGACGGCAAGTGGACCGAAGGTGAACTGATTACCTCGGAGATGATTTCAGTTCACGAAGGTGCGCCGGCTTTGCATTATGCACAGCAGTGCTTTGAAGGCCTGAAGGCGCAGACCGCACCAGATGGTCGGGTGCTGTTGTTCCGCCCCGAGCTGAACGCTGAGCGTATGCGCCAGGCGGCCACCCGGCTGCTGATTCCCGAAGTGCCGAAGGAGCTGTTTATTCGTGGTGTGGAAGCGGCCGTGCGCGCCAACTACCCCTGGATTCCGCCACACGGGTCCGGTGCGGCGCTGTACATCCGTCCCATGTTGATCGGGGTGGGTGAGAACCTGGGGCTGAAACCGGCCAAGGAGTTCGAGTTCCGCGTGTTTGTGTCGCCGGTGGGCCCGTATTACCAGAGCGCTGGTCTCGCGGTAATATCCCTGGCCGTGTCGGATCTGGACCGTGCCGCGCCCTCAGGCACCGGTAACTACAAGATCGGCGCCAACTATGCAGGTGGTTTGCTGGCCACACGCCTGGCGCAACAACTGGGCGCCAATGAAGCACTGTTCCTGGATGCCGCCCAGCGTCGTTATATTGATGAAGCCGGCTCTGCCAATATCGTGGTCGCCATGCGTGGCGGCCGTTTTGTCACGCCCAGTTCCAGTGCGGTGCTGCCCAGTGTCACCCGTCGCTCGATCATGACACTGGCGGAAAAAGAGCTGGGTCTGACCATCGAACAGCGTCCGATCGACCTGCGCAAGGAGATTGAAGACTTTGAAGAAGTGGCCGCCTGTGGCACCGCTGCCGTGGTCTCCCCGGTCGGTCGTATCTGGCTGGACAGCAAGTGGCACAGCTTCTACGGCGGCGGCGAACAGGCCGGTCCGGTCATGCAGAAATTGTACGAACTGCTGGTTGGTATACAGCGTGGTGAGCTGGCCGATAGCTATGGTTGGACACACGAAGCTCCTCTGGATTAATTCAACTAACGCTTGACCCTCAGTCAGTGAATCTTTATATATGACGGCTTCGTCAGGGTAAGCCGCCCTGAATTATTGTTGCGCGCAAGCAACAAATACCACGAACAAACACCAGGAATTGTGCAGCTTAATGAGTAAATCCCTAGTAATCGTCGAGTCTCCCGCGAAGGCAAAAACCATCAACAAGTACCTCGGTAACGAGTTTGTGGTCAAGTCCAGCGTGGGGCATATCCGTGATCTGCCGGTCTCCGGTAGCGCGTCGAGTTCGACCACCACGCCCGCCCAGCGGGCCAAGGAAGCAGCCAAGACCCGCAAGCTGAGTCCTGAGAAAAAAGCCGCACACAAGCAGAAAAAAGCCCGTCAGCAACTGATTGCCCGCATGGGCGTGGACCCCGAGCACGACTGGGCGGCCCGCTACGAAATACTGCCCGGCAAAGAAAAAGTTGTGTCCGAATTGCAGCGCCTGGCCAAAAGCGCTGACACCATCTATCTGGCAACGGACTTGGACAGAGAGGGGGAGGCCATCGCCTGGCACCTGAAGGAAGCCATTGGTGGTGACGAAAGCCGTTACCGGCGTGTGGTCTTTAACGAGATCACCAAAAAAGCCATCAATGAGGCATTTTCCCATCCCGGCGATCTGGATATGCGTTATGTGGAAGCGCAGCAGGCGCGCCGTTTCCTCGACCGTGTTGTGGGTTTTATGGTGTCGCCCCTGTTGTGGGCCAAAGTTGCCCGGGGCCTGTCAGCGGGCCGCGTGCAATCAGTCGCGGTGTTGCTGATTGTTGAGCGCGAGCGCGAAATCCGTGCCTTTGTTCCCGAGGAATACTGGGAGCTGTTTGCCGACACCACCAACAAGGCCAAGGCCGCATTGCGCCTGCAGGTGATCAAACAGAACGGTGAAAACTACCGGCCGGCCAGTGCGGAAGCATCAGCAAAAGCAGAAGCGGCACTCCAGGATGCCACCTTTGTGGTCAGTGCTCGTGAAGACAAACCGACCAGTTCAAAACCGCGTCCGCCGTTGATTACTTCGACCCTGCAACAGGCGGCCAGCACGCGCCTGGGTTTTGGTGTGAAGAAAACCATGATGATGGCACAGCGCCTGTATGAGGCCGGTTACATCACCTATATGCGTACCGATTCCACGCATCTGAGCGCCGATGCACTGCAGATGTGTCGTGACTATATCGAAGACCAGTTTGGCAACAAGTATCTGCCCGAGAAGGCCATTCAGTACAGTGCCCGTGAAGGCGCGCAGGAAGCGCACGAGGCGATCCGCCCGACGGACGTCAACACCTCACCAAATTCATTGTCGGGCATGGAGCGTGACGCCGAGCGGCTGTATGCGCTGATCTGGGCGCACTTTGTCGCCTGCCAGATGCCACCGGCGCGTTACCTGAGCAGCAAGATCTCGGTCACGGCCGGCGATTTTGAACTCAGCACCAAGGGCCGCATCATGCAGTTTGACGGTTACCTGCGGGTGCTGCCTACCAAAGAGGAAGACGTGGTACTGCCGGATGTCAGCAAGGGCGAAGAGCTGGCATTGCAGAAGCTGGAACCAAAGCAGCATTTCACCAAGCCGTCACCACGCTACACTGAAGCCAGCCTGGTCAAGGAGCTGGAAAAACGCGGCATTGGCCGCCCGTCTACCTATGCCGCGATCATTTCCACAATTCAGGAGCGCGGTTATGTGAAAGTGGAAAGCCGCCGCTTTTATGCCCAGAAGATGGGTGACATTGTTGTTGAGCGCCTGCAGGAAAGTTTCACTGAGCTGATGGACTATGACTTCACCGCGAAGATGGAAGATTCGCTGGACAAGGTGGCTGCCGGTGACAAGGACTGGAAAAAGCTGCTGGACGATTTTTACGCTGATTTTTCTGAACAACTGGCGCGCGCGTCCGCTGATGATGACGGCATGCGCGAAAACAACCCCACGGAAACCGATATTCCCTGCCCGGATTGCGGCCGCAATATGCAGATACGCACGGCATCCACCGGGGTTTTCCTGGGTTGCTCCGGGTATGCGCTGCCACCCAAGGAGCGCTGCAAGTGCACCATCAACCTGACGCCGGGTGAGGAAGCGATCAACACCGACAACGCCGAAGAGGCAGAGGAAGTCGAGAACCGCCGACTGCGCGAGCGCAAACGCTGCAAGATCTGTAATGCCACCATGGACAGCTACCTGATTGACACCGAACGCAAACTGCATGTGTGTGGCAACAACCCGGACTGTGCCGGCTTTGAAGTGGAAAAAGGCAGCTTCAAGATCAAAGGTTATGACGGGCCGGTGATTGAGTGTGACAAATGCGGATCGGACATGCAGTTAAAAACCGGTCGCTTTGGCAAGTATTTCGGCTGTACCAATACCGAGTGCAAGAACACGCGCAAGCTGCTGCGCAGCGGTGAGGCGGCGCCACCCAAGATGGACCCCATACCCATGCCCGAGCTGGCCTGTGACAAGGTTGAGGATCATTACGTGTTGCGTGATGGCGCTGCCGGTCTGTTCCTGGCTGCCAGCAAGTTTCCCAAGAACCGCGAGACGCGCGCGCCGCTGCTGGCGGAAATCCTGCCGCATAAGGATGAGCTGGAGGACAAGTACCAGTACCTGCTGAAAGGGCCGGTGGCTGATGACGATGGCAACCCGACGGTGATCCGGTTCAGTCGCAAGGCCAAGGAGCATTATCTGCTGACGGAAGTGGATAAGAAGGCGACTGGTTGGAAGGCGTATTATCGGAAGGGTAAGTGGACCGTCGAAAAGTAAACTGTCTGGAAACTACCATCGTTGCCGGGGCAGCGTTGAAATAAAATTTCAGTCGGTCACTTACTGAATGTAAGCTCCCTCATAAAATTTGATTTCGCCTTGCCCCGACTGGCTCGGTCATTTAGGGCCTGTGCAAGGTAAGAGAGGGCTCGTTTCTGAAGTAGGTCATAGCTGGCGGCAACACGGGGTCGGCAGGTTTTTGCTCCTGCAAAACCTGCATTTCCGCCATCCATGGCGGTCAGTCTCGTCACGGTCGCCTGCGGCGCCCTGATTGTTCCTAGGCTGGTAACTGCTCCTGCGTTACCAGCAGTCCCGCCATCCATGGCGGTCACGGACACCCGTACCACCGTCTGCTCTTCCCTGGTGCCACGCTTTACCGACATTTGTAGCGTCTTAAAAGCGTAATCGAGGCAGGCGATGCAAGGCGAAGTGTGTTTTTTATGAGGGAGCTTACAATGAGTAAGTGACCGAATAAAAAACATGCTTTAACGCCGCAGCGGCAACGCACGACTGCATGGATGCAGGAGGTAGAGCGACGCAGGAGGCCAAAGCCGAGATAGCTTTTAATGTCGTCTGATGACGCCGACGCTAATCCCCTCGATGGTAAACTGCTGCGAGCGCAAATCCACCTCGATCGGGGCAAAATCTTCGTTTTCGGCGATCAGCAGCAGGCGGTGTTTTTCCGCGGTGTGCTGCAGGCGCTTGACGGTGACGTCCTCATCCAGGCGGGCGACGATGATGTCGCCATCGCGGGCCTGGGCGGTCTTGTGTACGGCCAGCAGGTCACCTTCGTGAATGCCGACATTGATCATGCTGGTGCCTTTGACGGTCAGCAGGTAATCGGCCTTGGGGTTGAACAGGCCGGCGGGCACGTTGACGTATTCGTCTATGCACTCCTGGGCGAGGATGGGGCTGCCAGCGGCAACCTGACCGATGACGGGCAGCCCGGCGGGGCCGTTGTCTTCCAGGTCCGGCAGTTTGATACCGCGTGAGGCGCCGGGAATGATCTCAATGGCTTTTTTGCGCGCCAGTGCCTTCAGGTGCTCCTCGGCCGCATTGGGCGAGCGGAAGCCCATTTCCTGGGCAATCTCCGAACGCGTGGGCGGATAGCCGGTATCCTGCTGGTAGCGGCGGATAAAGGCCAGTATCTCTGCTTGTCTGGGCGTCAATGCGTGCATATCAATTCCATGTGCCGGATGAATAACTGTAATTATAACCAGTTATTTCCCGGACGCAAACCTTTCCTGAATCTGTGATAATGCGGGACTTTCAGCGGTCGCAATCTCGGCGCCGCGCACCGGGCAGTCCCAACGGGGATGGCCTGACCATGGCAGGAGCTGGAAATGAGTGATTTACCCGGCGTATTGATGCTGGATTTACACGGTCTGACCTTGACCGACGACGAGCGGCAATTGCTGCAGCGCCCGCAGGTTGGCGGCGTTATCCTGTTTTCCCGCAATATCCGTGATGTGGCGCAAGTGCAGGCCCTGGTCGCTGATATCCGTCGCTGCCGGCCGCAGCTATTGCTCGCCGTTGATCAGGAGGGCGGCCGCGTACAGCGCTTGCGTGACGGTTTCACGCGCCTGCCGGCGATGCTGCAGTTCGGCCGTCTGTGGCAGCAGGACCAGGCGGCGGCCGAAACGCTGGCGCGGGACTGCGGCTGGCTGATGGCGGCCGAGGTGCTGGCCTGCGGTCTGGATTTCAGTTTTGCACCGGTGCTGGATCTGCACACCGGGCTCAGTGAGGTCATTGGCGATCGCGCTTTTGCCGCCGATCAGGCGACACTGGTGGCGCTGGCCACCGAATTCATGCAGGGCATGCACGAAGCCGGCATGGCCACCACCGGCAAACATTTCCCCGGCCACGGCAGCGTCACCGCCGACTCGCATCACGCGCTGCCGCTGGATACCCGTCCACTGCAACAGATCCGTGAGCAGGACATGCAGCCATTTGTGCGCTGTCTGCCGGTGATGGATGCGGTGATGCCGGCTCACGTGATTTATGAGCAGGCCGATGCTGCCTGCGCCGGCTTTTCCGATTACTGGCTGCAGACGGTACTGCGCCAGGAGCTGGGTTTTAATGGCGTCATTTTCAGTGACGACCTGGTCATGGCCGCAGCGGCTGCCGCCGGTGATATGGAAGACAGAGTCAAAAAAGCGCTGACAGCGGGCTGTGACATGCTGCTGGTCTGCAATGACCGCGAGGCGGCGTTACAGGCACTGGCCGTGCTGGAATCCCTGAATACTGAACCCAACCCGCGGCTGCAGCGTATGCAAGGCAAACACCATCTGGATTTTGCTGAGCTGCAGGCGACACCGCGCTGGCAGCAGACGCGTGCGCGCCTGGACGCGCTCACCACAACAAACGATGCACGATGAGTAGAGCACAATGAGTGACAACAAGCCCGATATCAAACATCTTCAGCAGGTCATGGACGAGGCGCAATGCCTGTACACCGAGCATGAAGTCGAACAGTCCCTGGACCAGCTGGCGGCGCAGATTGCCGCTGTGCTGGCCGGCAGCAATCCGCTGCTGTTGTGTGTGATGAATGGCGGCATCATATTGACCGGGCGTCTGGCGCCGCGGCTGAATTTTCCGCTGCAGATGGATTATATTCACGCGACCCGCTACCGTGAGCAATTGCAGGGCAGCGATCTGCAATGGCGTGTGACACCTGCTACTGCGCTAAAGGGTCGAACCGTGCTGGTGCTGGATGATATCTTTGACGAAGGCGAGACCCTGGCCGGCATCAAAAGCTGGTGTGAGGGCAGGGGGGCCGCAGCGGTCTACACTGCCGTGCTGGTCGACAAGCAGCACGATCGCAAGACTGCCTCGCTGAAACAGGCGGACTTCACCGCGCTGACCGCCGATGACAAATACCTGTTCGGTTACGGGATGGATTACAAGGGCTATTGGCGGAATGCGCCTGGCATTTATGCGGTCAACTTTTAGGTATGCGGGGGTCAGATCCTGACGCGACACGGGAGTCGGTTTCATTGATACCGGCCTGACTCCTCCGTAATACGGGAGTCGGTCTCGTCACGGTCGCCTGCGGCGCCCTGATTGTTCCTCGACGGACATCCCGCACCACGGATGATTCAGGCCTCAGTGGTCTGGCCCTAAATGCAGTGTAGTATTGGAGGCAAGCATGACAGACAAGACGGCAAGTCCTGACAATCTGCTCAAGCAAATCGGTAATCAGAGAGGACCGGCCCCCGTGCATGACTGGGATCCGCCCTACTGCGGCGAGATGGACATGCGCATTGCCGCCGACGGGCGCTGGTACCACGAGGGCTCGCCCATCGGCCGCATCGCCATGGTCCGGCTGTTCTCGTCAATTCTGCGCCTGGATGACGATGGCCACCACTACCTGGTAACGCCAGTGGAGAAAGTGCGCATCCAGGTGGATGACTGCCCGTTTGTGGCCCAGTTGCTGGATGTCAGCGGGCAGGGCGCGGCGCAGCGTCTGACCTTCACGCTTAATACCGGTGAAACCGTGACCGCGGGCGCAGATAACCCAATTTCAGTCAGTACCGATGAGGATCAACAGCCGCATCCGGTGCTGGAAGTGCGCTACGGGCTCAAGGCACTGATCAGCCGTTCGGTTTTTTATCAGCTGGTGGCACTGGCGGATACCTCAGGGTCGTCCTATGAATCATATAAGGTATTGAAAAACAAGGAAACAGAAGACGTTTTGGGTGTCATCAGTGACGGCGTTTTTTTCCGGCTCGGCGAGCATTAACGGGCAGTTATGTCCGCCTTTTTATTGACGAGGGCGATTAAAACCGGCATCATTGGCGGCCTTTTTTGGGTGCTTTATGGCATCCGCTTCGCTTACTCAGGTTCAGGCAATAGATCTGGATCCCCATGGGCCCTGGGTTTTAAAGAGCTAATTTAAAACAGTGAAATTGGAGAATCCATGAAGATTCTGGTAGCAGTTAAACGTGTTGTTGATGCGTACGTTAAGATCCGTGTCAAATCTGATGGCAGTGGTGTAGATCTGGCCAATGCCAAAATGGCCGTCAACCCTTTCTGCGAAATCGCCATCGAAGAGGCTATTCGCCTGAAAGAGAAGGGCGTGGCAGATGAAGTGATTGCCGTTTCCATCGGTGAGAAAAGCTGTCAGGAGCAGATTCGTACGGCGCTGGCGCTGGGCGCCGATCGCGGCATACACGTAGATGCGGCTGCCGATGTTCAACCCCTGGCCGTTGCCCGCGTGCTGCAGAAGCTGATCGAAAAAGAAGGCATCGATCTGGTCCTGCTGGGCAAACAGTCCATTGACTCTGATAACAACCAGGTCGGCCAGATGCTGGGCGCCTTGACTGGCATGCCGCAGGGCACGTTTGCCTGCAAGCTGGAAGTGGCTGATGGCAAAGCCGTGGTCACCCGCGAGATCGACGGTGGTGAGCAGACGGTGTCACTGACCCTGCCGGCTGTGGTCACTACCGACCTGCGCCTGAATGAGCCGCGTTATGCCTCACTGCCCAACATCATGAAGGCCAAGAAGAAGCAGATTGATACGGTGACCCCGGATGAACTGGGCGTTGATGTCAGCTCGGGTCTGAAAGTTGTTTCTGTTGAAGCGCCGCCTGCGCGTTCCGCCGGTATCAAGGTGGAAAGCATTGACGAGCTGATCAGCAAACTGAAAACCGAAGCCAAAGTGATTTAAGGGGACGAGCAGATATGAGTATTTTGGTCATTGCAGAACACGATAATGCCGCCCTGAAACCGGCGACACTGAACACCATCACCGCCGCCAGCGAGATTGGCGGCGACATCACGGTCCTGGTTGCCGGCACTGGCTGCGATGCCGTGGCACAGGCTGCCGCTGCCATCAATGGCGTCAGCAAAGTGCTGGTTGCCGATAATGCCGCCTACGAACACCAGATGCCGGAGAATCTGGCAGAACTGGTCGCTGAAGTGGGCAAGGATTCTTCACATATCCTGGCGCCGGCGACAACGTCCGGCAAAAACTTCATGCCGCGGGTGGCGGCGCTGCTGGGTGTCGCACAGATCTCCGATATCACTGCCGTCAAAGGGGCTGACACATTTGTGCGGCCAATCTACGCCGGCAACGCGCTGGCCACCGTGCAGTCCAGTGATGCGGTGAAAGTCATCACCGTGCGCGGCACTGCGTTTGACGAAGCGGCCAAAGAGGGTGGGTCTGCCAGTGTTGAGGCGCTGGACATCGTCAAATCACAGGATATCGCCACCTTTGTGGGTGAGGAGCTGACTGAGTCCGAGCGTCCTGAACTGACCGGTGCCAAGATCGTCATCTCCGGTGGGCGTGGCATGCAGAACGGTGAGAACTTTGCCATGCTGGAAAAAGTGGCTGACAAACTCGGTGCTGCCATTGGCGCCTCGCGTGCCGCCGTTGATGCCGGGTTTGTGCCCAATGACATGCAGGTTGGTCAGACCGGTAAAATTGTGGCACCCGATCTGTACATCGCTGTTGGTATCTCCGGTGCCATCCAGCATCTGGCCGGCATGAAGGACAGCAAGGTTATTGTGGCCATCAACAAGGACGAAGAGGCACCGATCTTCCAGGTGGCTGACTACGGCCTGGTGGCCGATCTGTTCCAGGCTGTGCCGGAACTCGCCGAGAAGCTGTAAGGTTTAAAGGGGACGGAGGGATTTAGCGAGCTCCGATAAAAAAGGGTCGGGACGTTTAACGTCCCGGCCCTTTTTTTATGGAGATTTAAAGCGTTAAAGGGGACGGAGGGATTTAGCGTGCTAAATCCCTCCGTCCCCTTTAACGTCACTCGGCGCTGTCGGCTTCAGCCTTTTTACGGGCTTCTTCTTCCAGGCGGCGACGCTTGATTTCACGCGGGTCATTTGGCGCCCGGCCACCGGCAGGAATGGCAACCGGTGCTTCTGTCACAGCGGGCTGTTCAGGCGCTGCGGGTTTGGCGTCGGGCTCCTGCGCGGCCGGCTTGTCTTCTTTCCGGTCGGCTTTGGCGGCCGGCTCAGCGTCAGCTGCCACTTTTTCCGGTGCAGCAGTTTCGGATTTTGTCGCCGTGGTGCTGGTCTCAGCCGGTTTCTCAGCGGCGACTGCATCGGCATCGGCAGCGGCTTTTTTACCTTTGCTGCTGGCGCGTTTGCGAGCCGGTGCGCGTTTACGCGCAGGTTTTTTCTCTGCGTCAGCATCGGCATCTTCCGGGGTGCCGGCAGACTTGTCCAGGTCAGCCTGGGCAGAGGCTTCTTCAGCGTCACCGTCAACTTTCTTGTCGCTGGCTGCCTCTTTCACGGCGGCCTTGGTGCTCACGGCCGCATCTTCAGCAGGTTTTGCTGCTTCGGGCTCGGCTGCCTTGCTCGCTGGCGTCTCTTCAGTCAAGGCTGCTTCAGCGGCCTGTGATGCCTGCACCGCCTTGGCTACCTCTGGCACATCATCAGCCGGCTTGGCTGCTTTTTCAGACGGTGCGTCAGTTTTTGCTGATTCAGCATTTGGCTCAGCTTCGTTACCGCGCGTGTCGTCAGCGCTGTTCTCGCGCGTTTCATCTGCCTTGTTGCCATTTGCCTCATCACTGCTGTCGCCGCTGTTGCCGCGACCACGACGACGGCTGCCACCACGGCTGCGACGACGACGGGGCTTGGGTGAGCCATCCTCGTTGGTGTTGTCTGACGTTGCGTCTGATGCATTGCTGCTGTCGTCGGCACTGTCACTGTCGGCTGCCTTGGCGGCCCTGGGCTTCTGGTCCTTGTCGCTCGCCGCTGGCTTGTCACTGTGCTCAGTGCTCTGGTCATCTGTGGCCGCTGCTACATTTTCATTGTCCACGGCATCGGGATGCGGTCCGCGCTGACGCTTGGTGGTGTTGCGGGGGCGGTTCTGACCACGACGGCGACGGCCCTGGCCTTCACCACCCTTGTTGTCATCCGACGCATCCTGGGTTGCGCTGTCATTCGCCTGCGTGGTGCTGGCATCCTTGCGGTTATTGTCATCATCATTTTGCGAACGGTTGCGACCACCGCGACGACGACCCTGACCCGGTGACGACTCCGAACGCTCGTTGTCTGACTTGTCGCCACGATTGTCAGTGCGACCTTCGCTGCGATTACCGCCACGCTCACCACGATTGCCGCCGCGCTCATTGCCGCGACCCTGCTTCTGGTGACGCTGCTGACTGTTCTGCGGGCGACGCTCACGATTACGCGTATTGCGGCTCTTGTCCTCTTCTTCCTTGTTCTGCTCGTCATCGTTTGCCGCGCCGGCAAAGATGTCGGTAAACACGGAAATCAGCGAGCCCAGGAAACCTTTCTTTTTGGCTTCCGGTGCGGCGCTGCGTGCAGTCGGAACATGGGCCGGTGCCTGCGCCAGTGTTGGTGCCTGAACGGCCGCCTGCTGGGCCGGTGCCGCCTTTTTGGCCTGAATCACATCGTCTTCCGGACCACCGGTTTCGATCTCAAAGCTGGCGCGCTGGGTGGCGCTGCCGTCCTGGGCACTGATGCTCTGGATTTCGTAATGTGGCGTTTCCATGGCCGGGTTGGCAATGATCAGCAAACGGGTCTTGCTTTGTGCCTCAATGGCCAGCACGGCGGAACGCTTTTCGTTCAACAGGTAAGACGCCACCGACAATGGCACAATGGCATGAATCTCGGCGCTCTTTTTCTTGTTGGCCTCTTCCTGCAGGATGCGCAGGATGGACAGGCACAGTGACTTCACGTCACGGATGGCGCCCTGGCCATTACAGCGCGGGCACACCACGGCGCTGGTCTCTTCCAGGGACGGGCGCAGACGCTGGCGTGACATCTCCAGCAGGCCAAAGCGGGAAATACGGCCCACCTGCACGCGGGCACGGTCGGCTTCCAGCGCATCGCGCATGCGGTTTTCCACTTCTTTCTGGTTCTTGGCGGCGCTCATGTCGATAAAGTCGATCACCACCAGGCCGCCCATGTCGCGCAGGCGCAACTGACGGGCAATTTCATCGGCCGCTTCCAGGTTGGTATTCAGCGCGGTTTCTTCAATATCGGAACCGCGGGTGGCGCGTGAGGAGTTGATGTCGATGGAAATCAGCGCCTCAGTCGGGTCGATGACGATGGATCCGCCTGAAGGCAGTTTCACTTCGCGCTGAAAGGCTGACTCAATCTGCGCTTCGATCTGGAAGCGGTTGAACAGCGGCAGCGGCTCCTGGTACAGCTTGATGCGTGACTCGTAATGCGGCATCACCTGGCGCACAAAATCCATGGCTTCGGCGTAGGATTCTTCGGTATCAAACAGCACCTCGCCAATGTCCTGGCGCAGGTAGTCACGAATGGTGCGGATGATGACGTTGCTTTCCTGGTAGATCAGGAAGGGCGACGATTTCTTGTCAGCCGCTTCGGTGATGGACTGCCACAGTGACAACAGGTAATCCAGGTCCCACTGCAGTTCTTCCTGCTGTTTGCCCACACCGGCGGTGCGCACAATGATGCCCATGCCGTCGGGAATATTCAGGCCGTTGATGGCTTCACGAATCTCGGAACGCTCATCGCCTTCGATGCGGCGGGAAATACCACCGGCGCGGGGATTATTGGGCATCAGTACCAGGTAACGGCCGGCCAGGCTGATAAACGTGGTCAGGGCTGCGCCCTTGTTGCCGCGCTCTTCCTTTTCTACCTGCACAATGACTTCGGTGCCTTCGGCAACCGCTTCCTTGATATTGACGCGACCGCCGTCGATGCCTTTGCGGAAGTAGGAAGGGGAGATCTCTTTCAGGGGCAGGAAGCCGTGACGTTCGGCGCCGAAGTCAACAAAGGCTGCTTCCAGGCTGGGTTCTACCCGGGTAATGCGGCCTTTGAAGATACTGGCCTTTTTCTGTACGCGGGTGCGGTTTTCGATATCCAGGTCGTAGAGTTTCTGGCCGTCAACGAGGGCAACCCGCAACTCTTCTTCCTGCGTGGCATTGATCAACATTCTTTTCATAGTGAATACACATCTCTGTTGAACCAGATCAGTCAGTGCGGGCGAGATGATTTACGGGAATCGGCACGTTATTGTCAACGTACAGATTTGCGCAGGCGGGGCGGGACAGGGCAAGCAACGTACATGAATGGACAGCCGGGATATGGCTGCGATACATGCCGGTGACAGGGGTGCAATGAGGGCGATATTGGTGTCCTGTTGCCCGGTATTGCGGGGGCAATCGACGTACCTGCGCCACTACTGCTGCCCGGACCCATGGATAAGGTTCGGGTTCCTGCTGTCACTGCAACCGCGGATCGGTGTCGGAATCGTATCGCGATCACGGTCTTTCGGTGGTGACGCCTGCCCGTGAATCAGGGCCCGTGCGCCGCCTTGCTTGTTCATTGTCGCCGTTTATGTGCCCGGCTTTCCGGCTCTGCGGCTCAGCTTGTGTGGCTGAGATCCTGCTGGAGCGGGATGCAGCGGGGCAATCACTCCTGGTGTGCCCCCGCGCAAAAATCATTCACCCGAGTCTTCAGTCTGGTTGCTCGGTTAAGTACTGCTTTAAAAAATCCGGTACTGCAAAAAAATAAAATTCGGTTCTGCCAATTCGGTTCTGCTGTGGCAACTACGGCATTGCTGCTGTCACTGGCGTTGACATGTAATCGACATGCCCGGTTTTGCCAAACGGTTTTGTCAGCGACCACGCCACAGCTCCGCGACTATAACAGCAAACCCTTTCCGTTTCAAATACCTGTGCATCTTATTCACAGGCGGTTTTGGCAGCTGCCAGGCCAGCGGCGGCGCGGGCGGCGGCGGATGTTTGTTTTACGCCGGTGGCTCGACTAGAATCGTCGCTCCCGTGCCGTTTACCCCGGATAAACCGTTCATGTATCAACCCCTGGTCCTGTTTGTCGGGCTGCGCTTTGTCAGAGCCCGCAAAAAAAATCAGCTGATGTCCTTTGTGTCGCTGATTTCCATGCTCGGCATTGCGCTGGGTGTGCTGGCCCTGATCGCGGTGATGTCGGTGATCAATGCCTCCACCAGCACCATGCGCGACGAAACCCTGAAATCGGTGCCCCACGCGGAGATGGTGCTGCCCGCAGGCGCCATTGACTGGCGGCAGGCGGCGCAGATTCTGCAGCAGCAAAACGGTGTGCTGGCCGCGGCTCCCTTTATACAAGGCGAAGCCTGGCTGCGCGTTGATGGTCGCGGTGAATTTGTCGCCGTGCGCGGCATCGACCCGGCCAGCGAGCCGGCGGTACTGCAGCAGGGCAGTCTGAATACCCGGCAGTTACTGGAAGAACTGGCCGTGACCCCCGATGGCATCATTCTGGGCACCCGCCTGGCGTCGCGGCTGGGGCTGTTTACCGGCATGCAGCTGGCGGTGACGCCGCTGGCCAGTCTGCTCAGCCGTGATACCGGCGATGCCCGCAGCTTCCGGGTGCTGGGGGTGGCCGATTTTGGCTTTTATGACAATGCCAGCACTGCGCTGGTCAATTTGCCGGCCGCGCAGGAGCTGTTTGTTGGTGGTGTTCCGGGCACCGGGCGCCTGCGCATGCGTCTGCGCGTGGATGATGTGTTCGCCGCTGCGGCCATCAGCAGGGCTGCGGTGGCGGCGCTGCCCAGCGCTGACGGACAGGGCGGGGCGGTGGACTTCCAGGTCAGCAGTTGGGATCAGACCCGTCGCAGCCTGTTTGACGCCCTGCGCATGGAAAAGATACTCACGGGTTTTATGTTGCTGATGATTGTCATCATTGGTGCGGTCAACATCGTGGCGACGCTGGTGATGACGGTGGCCGACAAAAGTGCCGATATTGCCATTTTGCGGACCATGGGCGCCGGGCGGGGCACGGTGATGGCGGTGTTTGTGATCCAGGGGCTGGCCGCCGGTGTGTTTGGCACACTGCTGGGGGCCGTGGGCGGCGTGGCCCTGGCTGCCGGCATTGGTGATCTGACGCAGGCGCTGCAGACCCTGCTCAACAATGCCCTGACCCCGGGTGATACCTACATGATCGCGCATCTGCAGGCCGAGTTGCTGTGGTCGGACGTGGTGCTGGTCTGTGGCTGTGCCTTGCTGATCAGTCTGCTGGCCACGTTGTATCCGGCCTGGCGTGCGTCCCGCATCCAGCCCGCCGATGTGCTGAGGTACGAATAACATGACACGAGAGACGAATATGGAACAACAGGCAGTCATCAGTTGCCGGCACCTGAGCAAAACCTATACCCAGGGCCCGCAGCAGGTGGAAGTGCTCAGTGATATCAATCTGGAGGTGAAACCGGGCGAGCGTATTGCCATTGTTGGCAGTTCCGGCTCCGGCAAGACCACGCTTCTCAACATGCTGGGCGGGCTGGATGTGCCCAGCGGCGGTGATATACAGGTAGCCGGGCAGGCGCTGGCAACGCTGTCAGATAAAGCGCGGGGCCTGCTGCGCAATCGCTACCTGGGTTTTGTCTACCAGTTTCACCACCTGCTGGGTGAATTCAGTGCCCTGGAAAACGTCGCCATGCCCCTGCTGATTGGCGGGGCGCGGGTCGCTGATGCCAGTGACCGGGCGTCGGCGCTGTTGCACAGTGTTGGTCTGGGGCACCGGCTGAGTCACAAACCGGCGGAACTGTCCGGCGGCGAACGTCAGCGGGTGGCCATTGCCCGGGCTCTGGTCAGCTCACCCCAGTGCGTGCTGATGGATGAACCCACCGGCAACCTGGATCGCCGCACCGCCGCTGGCATCCATGAGCTGATGCAGTCCCTGAACGCGGAGCTGTCGACCAGCTTTGTGGTGGTTTCCCACGATGAAAAGTTTGCCGCCAGTCTGGACCGGGTGCTGCTGCTCAACAACGGGTGTCTGCAGGTATGACGCGCTCGCTGGCAGCCTTCATCGCACTGCGTTACGTCAGTGTTGGCCGGCGCAGCGAGCTGGTGAGTTTCATGTCGATGCTGACCGTCGGCGGTCTGGCGCTCAGTGTATGCATCCTGATCACCGTGCTGTCGGTCATGAACGGTTTCGATCGTGAGGTGCGCGAAAATGTGCTGGGCATCATGCCGCATGCCACCATCCGCACGCAGGAGCACATTGATACCGCGCGCTGGGCGCAGCTGGACGGTGAGGTGCTGGCGGTCCCCGGCGTCAATCTGAGCGCGCCGGTACTGGAAGCCAATGGTGTAATCGCCGGGCCCGACGACAATGTCGGGGTGCTGGTCAATGGCGTTGATCCGGTGCGCGAAGCGCAGATCTCACGGCTGTCGCAGTTCATGCGCGCCGGCAGCCTGGCCGCGTTGGGCGAATCCCGCTTTCAGGTGGTGCTGGGAGAAACCCTGGCTCAGCGTCTGGGTGTGGGGCTGGGTGACAGTGTTGCGCTGTACTCGCTGAATGTGTCGATTAACCCGGTGGCACCGCTGCCTGTGCAACGACGGTTCACGGTCGGCGGTATCTACCGGGTGGGCACCCAGGAGCTGGATGAACGGCTGGTGATGATCGCGCTGGCCGATGCCCAGGCCCTGTACCGGCAACCCGACCGCTTCACCGGTCTGCGCTTGCGCACTGATGATGTGCTGGCCGTCAACGCGCTGCGCATGGATGTCGAGCCTCTGTTGCCGCAGGGCTTTTACCTGGAAACCTGGACGCAATGGTTCGGCGCGATCTACGAGAACATCCGCCTGTCGCGTACCATTGTCGGGTTTTTGCTGTGGCTGCTGGTGGCGGTGGCGGCCTTCAACCTGGTGGTCAGCCTGATCATGATTGTGCGTGACAAGCGCGGTGATATTGCCATTTTACGGACAATGGGCGCCAGTCCCGGCATGATCGGCCGCATTTTTGTACTGCAAGGTTGCCTGGTGGGGCTGCTGGGCACGCTGATCGGCTTGCTGCTGGGCACCGCCCTGGCACTGAGCGTCAGTGACCTGTTTGCCTGGATAGAGCAACTGTCAGGCGCACAATTGCTCAGTGCTGACGTGTACCCGGTGGATTTTCTGCCGTCCGAACTGCGCGCCAGTGATCTGCTGGGTGTCAGTTTGGGGGTGCTGGTGCTGTGTCTGCTGGCCAGTCTGTACCCGGCCTGGCGCGCCGCCCGCGTGCTGCCGGCTGAAGCCCTTCGAAGCGAGTAGGGTGCAGCAGCTAAGCGCCTGATCTGCTATACCTTCTGAGCGGCCGGTGTTTGTTGACCGGCCTGTTCACCCAATCCGACCCGGAAGCCATCCCGATGATGGCAGTGACGAACCATGCGCGCAGGGATGCTGGCATTTTGTCTGGGCGTCTGGCTGTTCAGTCGGGCGCCGGTGTTGCCCTCCTGGCCGGTGAGCGGCATTGTCGGGCTGTTGCTGCTGACAGTGGGCGGCCTGGCGGTACTGCAGGTGCTGCAGGCACGGGTGGCACGGCGTTCCCCAACAGGTCGGCGCTGGTTGATCCGGGTTGGCGTGGCGCTTGCGCCGATCCTGAGCCTGAGTCTGATCCTGATGCTGGGCCTGCTCTGGTCATGGCTGCTGGCCGCCAGACAGCTTGAACAGCAGCTGCCCCGTGAGCTGGAAGGCGTGGATTTCTGGGTCACCGGTCACATTGCCAGCTTGCCATCACCGCGTGGTGCCTTTCAGCAGTTCGACCTGGACATCGGCAGCGCCTGCTTTCGCCTGCATCCGCGCGACTGTCCCCGCAACCCGGGCCCAACGCCGCTGGCCGGAGCGCGCATCACGCTGAACGAGTACACCGGGCTGGCGCTGGCACCCGGGGAGCGCTGGCGTTTTCGTGTGCGTCTGAACCGGCCACACGGTTTTGCCAATCCCGGCGGTTATGACTACGAGGCATCGCTGTTTGTGCAGGGCATTGTGGGTCGCGGTTATGTGCGCAGTACCCCCTTTAATAAACGCCTGGCCGCCGCTGGACTGAGCCTGCAGGCTGCCCGCGCGGCGCTGCGTAGCCGGCTCCATGAGCAGGCCGGCGGTCTGCGGCACACGGGGGTGCTGAGCGCGCTGATGCTGGGCGACCGGGACGGTGTCAGTGATGCGCAGTGGCAATTGCTGACGCGCACCGGCACCAACCATCTGCTGGTGATTTCCGGGCTGCATGTCGGCTTTGTGGCGATGACCGCCTATGCCCTGATCAACCTGCTGGTGCGCTGCCTGCCGCGCCTGTTGTCGTGGCTGCCAGCCCAGCATTACGCAGCCCTGGCGGCGGTGCTGGGCGCGCTGGTGTACAGTGCCCTGGCCGGTTTTTCGCTGCCCACCCAGCGGGCGCTGGTCATGGTGCTGGTGCTGATGGCAGGGCAGTTGCTGGGGCGGCGCTTCATGCCCAGTTACAGCCTGCTGCTGGCGGCCACGCTGGTGTTACTGCTGGCCCCGATGAGTGTGACGCAGGCCGGATTCTGGCTGTCATTCTCCGCCGTGGGTGCCTTGCTGTTTGCCTTTACCGGCTACCGTCGCCGGCCAGCCGAGCCCGGTCAGCGCTGGACCTGGCTGTCATGGCTGTCATGGCAAGGGCTCTGGCAACGCTGGCTGCAACCGCAGTGGGTGGTCAGTGTCGGCCTGTTGCTGCCGTTGTTGCTGTGGACCGGTCAGGTGTCGCTGATTTCGCCGGTAACCAATGTGCTGGCGATACCGCTGGTCAGCCTGCTGATTGTGCCGCTGGCGCTGCTGGGGGCGCTGCTGCTGGTGATCATGCCGGGGCTGGCTTTCCTGCCCGACCTGTCGCTGGCGCCGTTGTGGCTGGCCGATGTGCTGCTGGGCTGGCTGTTTGCCGGTCTGCAGGCCGCGGCGACGCTGGGCCCTGACCTCTGGCAGCCGCCGCCACCGACACCTCAGGTGGCGGCGCTGGCCATGCTGGCGGTGCTGCTGTTGCTGGCGCCGCGCGGACTGCTGGCTTCTCCGGTGCCCTGGCTGCTGCCGTTGTGTCTGCTGACCCCGCTGCTGTGGCCGGCGGAGCGACCGCGTCCGGCGCACGGCACCGCCCAGCTGCAGTTTCTGGATGTCGGTCAGGGGCTGGCGGTGGTGGTGCATACCCGGCATCATCACCTGCTGTTTGATACCGGGCCGGCGCTGGGCCCGCAATTTGATGCCGGTCGCGCAGTGATCATCCCCTATCTGCGGCTGCGTGATGTACAAACCCTGGACATGCTGATTATCAGTCATGCCCACCAGGATCACAGCGGCGGGGCGGCGTCGGTGGCGCAGCAGCTGGACATCCGCCAGCTGCTGACAGGTGGCAGCTACGCAGAGGTGCTGGCGGCCGACAGAACCGGTCGCTGCCGCGCCGGCCAGCGCTGGCAATGGGATGGCGTTGACTTCCAGGTGCTGCATCCCACGCCGCACCCCGACAATAACGAAAACAACAATGCCTGCGTGCTGCTGATCAGTGCCGGTGGCCAGCGCGCGCTGTTGACCGGTGATATTGAAGAGTCTGCTGAACGCGCATTGCTGGCGCGCCAGCCGGATACGCTAGGTGCCGATATTCTGCAGGTCGCCCATCACGGCAGCGCCAGCTCCTCGTCTCTGGCTTTCATTGCCGCGGTGCGGCCGGCCCTGAGCGTGGTGTCCGCCGGTTATCGCAATCGCTTTGATCACCCGGACGCCGGGGTGGTGCAGCGCCTGCATGAGCACGGCAGCCTGGTGTGTCAGACACCCCGCACCGGCGCCGTGCAGATCGAACTGGGTGTGGTCCGCGGACCACGACTGTCAGGCACGCATCGCCAGCGTTATCGCCGTTTCTGGCATAACATCCCGTCGGGTGATTATGGTAAAGTAGCGGCCGTATCTGCAGGAGGCGACATTTGTGGTAGAAATCGTAATGGCGGGCGGCTGGCTGATGCTGCCGATAATTCTGTGTTCGATTCTGGCGATTGCGATTGTCATTGAACGTGCCTGGTCGCTGTCGGCCAACCGTATTGCTCCGCGCTACGCGGTGGGGCAGGTATGGACCTGGATCAAGAACAACGAGCTGGATTCCACCCGCATGCGCGAATTGCGCCTGTCCTCGCCACTGGGGCAGATTCTCGCCGCCGGACTGCTGCATGCCCGTCAGGGGCGTGCGCAGATGCAGGACGCCATCGCGCACAGCGCTTCGGTGGTCATCCATGAACTGGAGCGCTATCTGAGCACGCTGGGCACCATTGCCGCGATTACACCGCTGCTGGGTCTGCTCGGTACCGTCATCGGCATGATCCGGGTGTTCACCGAAATCATGATTCAGGGTACCGGCAATGCCAGCGCCCTGGCCGGCGGTATCTCCGAGGCCCTGATCACCACCGCTGCCGGCTTGTGTGTGGCCATCCCATCCTATGCCTGTCACCGCTATTTTATCCGCAAAGTGGATTCGCTGGTGCTGGCGCTGGAGCAGGAGTCGGCAAAACTGGTCGATGCGCTGGACAAGATGCATCTGGACACGGAGCCCGTGGACCTGGGGGATCTGAAGTCACCGGCAGACGAGCAAGCGGCGTGAAGTTCCCGCGGCGCACCCTCGAGGATCCCGCCATCAATCTGACCCCGCTGATTGATGTGGTGTTCCTGTTATTGATATTTTTTATGGTCACCACCACCTTTACCCGGGAGACCCGCATTGCCGTCAACCTGCCGGAAGCCAATACCGAGCAGGCTGAGTCGGTTCCCAACCAGATCGAGGTGCTGGTCAGCCAGGTCGGGCGTTACAGTGTCAACGACCGGTTGCTGGCCGACAATGAGCTGATGACGCTGGGGCGTGCATTGATCGATGCCGCGGCCGGTGATCGCAGCATTCCGGTATTGCTGATTGCCGATGCCGAGGCCACCCATCAGTCGGTGGTGACTGCCATGGATGCGATCGGCCAATCCGGGTTCAGCCGCCTGAGTATCGCCACGCGCCAGACGGAAGAAGATAATGGCAGCAGCCCTGACAATGACGGTGGAGCAACACCATGAGCGAGACCGGAAGCGGCACGCCTGCAAACAGCGCGGCAGCTGACGCAACACCGCAAATGACTGGCTGGCAGGTCTACAAACGCCTGCTGGCCTATATTCTGCCCTACCTGGGCTTCATGGGTATCAGCGTTCTGGGTTACCTGATTTTTGCCGCCACCACACCTGCCACCGCCGCGTGGCTGGGCTGGACCATTGACCAGGTGGCGGTGCGCAATCCGGATGCCCGCATTCTGGCACCGGCCCTTTGCATACTGATCGTGCTGTTTCGGGGCATCGGGGGATTCCTGGGTCACTACGCGCTGGAGCATGTTGCCAACCACGTGGTGCACAAGCTGCGCTGTCAGATTGTCGAGCAGTTGCTGGCGGTACCGGTGCGTTACTACGACCAGAACAGCATTGGCCGCCTGGTGTCCAAAGTGACCTATGATGTGGCGCAGATCAAGGGCGCATCGACCAATGCCATTACCGTCATCATGCGCGAAGGTCTCACGGTCATCGGTCTGCTGCTTTACCTGTTCTGGGTGAACTGGCGCCTGAGCCTGGTGTTTCTGCTGGTGGCGCCCTGTGTCGCGTACATCGTGCACCTGGCCACGGTGCGTTACCGTCGCTACAGTCGGCAGATGCAGGACTCCATGGGGGATGTCACGCAGATCACCAATGAATCGATCAAGGGTCAGCGCGTCATCCGCACCTTTAATGCCGGCAGTTATGTATCGGGCCGCTTCAACAGCGCCAGTGAAAAGAACCGGCGCCAGAATATGAAAATGGTGGCCACTGAATCCACGGCAAAACCGCTGATCCAGTTGCTGGTCAGCGTGGCCATGGCCATCCTGATCTGGTTTGCGCTGTCGCCGGAATTGCTGGCGACGTCCACCCCGGGTGAGCTGGTGTCATTTCTGACGGTGGCGGGCATGCTCAGCTCCCCCATGCGGCAGCTGTCCGGTGTCAACGCGGTCATTCAGCGCGGCATCTCCGCCGCCACCAGTATTTTCGAACTGATCGACACCGCGCCCGAGACTGACCAGGGCACCCACGAAACCACGCGCGCCCGCGGCCAGATCGACTTCAATGACATCGGTTTTGCCTACCAGGAAGACGAGCCGGTGCTGCAGAATATCAATCTGCAGGTGGCGCCGGGCACGACGGTAGCGCTGGTCGGTCGTTCGGGCAGCGGCAAATCGACGCTGGTCAGTCTGCTGCCACGCTTCTATGAATACAGCACGGGTGATATCCGTCTTGATGGTGTGTCGTTGCCGGATTATCGCCTGGGCAACCTGCGCGAACAGATCGCCATTGTTACCCAGGACGTGGTGCTGTTCGAAGGCAGCGTTGCTGAGAACATTGCCTACGGCATTGGCGACCGGGTGAGCGCCGAGCAGATACAGCGCGCTGCCGACAATGCGCACGTCACGGAATTTGTCTCGCAGCTGCCGCAAGGCTTTGATTCACAGGTGGGTGACGGCGGCACACTGCTGTCGGGCGGCCAGCGCCAGCGTCTGGCTATCGCCCGGGCCTTCCTCAAGGATGCGCCGGTACTGATTCTGGACGAGGCGACCTCGGCGCTGGATACTGAATCGGAACAGCACATTCAGCAGGCGCTCAATGAACTGATGCGCGGCCGAACCACGTTCGTGATTGCCCATCGCCTGTCGACCATTGAAAACGCCGACATGATTCTGGTCATGGACAAGGGGCACATCGTCGAGTCCGGCACACATGCAGAGTTGCTGGCGCTGGATCAGCACTACGCGCGTCTGCACCGCATGCAGTTTGCCGAATCCCCGTTGAGTCCTACAGAGTGATGTGGCTGATTAACGCCTGGTACCAAAGGGCCGGCTGGCTGATCGTGCTGCGGCCACTGAGTCTGCTGTTCAACTGGCTGGCCAGTCGGCGCCGGCAAAAGCAGGAGGCGGCGCAACAACAGACGGCGGTGCCGGTCATAGTAGTGGGCAATATCGCCGTCGGCGGCACCGGCAAAACGCCGCTGGTGCTGGCGCTGAGCCGGGCACTGCACGAGCGCGGCATCACCGCTGGCGTGTTGAGCCGCGGCTACGGGGGCCGGGCGCCGCAGTATCCCTATACCGTGACCGTGGACAGTGATGTGCGGCACACCGGTGACGAAGCGCGTCTGTTGCGCCGACAGAGTAGCGGTCCCATGGTGGTGGATCCCGAGCGCAGCCGTGGACTGCAGGCGCTGATTGACGAGGGGCGCTGCGATGTGGTGATCAGCGATGACGGCCTGCAGCATTACCGGCTGTGGCGCGATATCGAGATTGTGGTGGTGGATGGTGCGCGTGGTCTGGGAAATGGCTGGAGTCTGCCCGCCGGCCCGTTGCGCGAACCGCCGGCACGCCTGGCACAGGTTGATTATGTGGTGATCAACGGCGCCAACCGGGTGTTCAGCGAGGACCAGTTGTCTGCCGGCGAGACACCGGTGACCACCATGCGCCTGGTGCCGGAATACTGGGTCAATGTCAGAACCGGCGAGCGCGCCGATGTGCAGGCGTTGCCGATACCCTCGGCGCTCAGTGATGACATTCAGGCGCTGGCGGGCATCGGTAATCCGCAGCGGTTTTTCGACACCCTGAGCGAACTGGGGCTGGCGGCAAACTGTCATCGTTATGCCGATCATCACGCCTACAGTGCTGTCGAGCTGGCCTTTGCCCGTGATAAGGTTTTACTGATGACCGAAAAAGATGCGGTCAAGTGCGAGACCTTTGCCGGTGAGCACTGGTGGTCGCTGGTGGTGTCGGCGGAGTTGGAACCGGGATTTACCGAGGCGTTCTGTGACCAGGTGACCGACATCCTGGCCGCTCGCAAGCATGACGTGCAACAGCAGCAACAGCAGCAATAGCAGAAAAAGCAATAGCAGCAACGGAGAACACACGTGGACAAAAAATTACTCAGCATACTGGTATGCCCGGTCTGTAAAGGACCGCTGAGCTACCTGCGCGAGCAGAACGAAATGATCTGTTACGCCGATGCGCTGGCGTATCCGGTGCGCGATGGTATACCGGTGATGCTGGAAAACGAAGCCCGCACCCTGAGTTCCGATGAGCGCGAGAATCGAAAATGAGTTTTATTGTGGTGATACCGGCGCGTCATGCGTCAACGCGTCTGCCAGGCAAACCCCTGCTCGACATTGCCGGCAAACCCATGATCCGGCATGTATACGAACGCGCCTGTGAAAGTGGCGCCGCGGCTGTCTACATCGCCACCGATGACGAGCGCATCGCCGCTGCTGCGCGAGACTTTGGTGCCGATGTCATCATGACCCGCACTGATCATCAGTCCGGTACCGACCGTATCCAGGAAGTTGCACAGGCACTGGCGTTGTCCGAGTCCGCGATCGTGGTCAATGTGCAGGGCGATGAACCGCTGATCCCGCCGGCCGCCATCAACCAGGTGGCCAGTAATCTTGTGCAGCACAGCGATGCCGGTATCAGCAGTCTGTATCATGCCATCCATGATGGCACCGAGCTGATCAATCCCAGCGCCGTCAAGGTGGTCACCGATGCCGATGGTTATGCCCTGTACTTCAGCCGCTCACCGCTGCCGTGGCAGGATTCAACGGGCGGTGACGTGCACGGCAAACGCCATATCGGTATTTATGCCTACCGTGTGGCGACGCTCAATCGCTTTGTCGCCTGGCCGCGCTCTCTGCTGGAAGTCAGTGAGCGACTGGAACAGTTGCGTGCCATGCATCACGGTGTGCGCATCATCATGGATGAAGCCTGCGAGCATGTGCCGGCCGGTGTCGATACGCCGGAAGACCTGGCCGCAGTGCGCGCCTTTCTCAGTGAAAGTGAATATTGATGAGCGAATTTTTATGAACAGGCAAACACGGTTTCTGATGGTCTGCCTGGGTAATATCTGTCGCTCGCCGACCGCGCAGGCGGTCATGGAAAAACGTATCGCCGATGCGGGTCTTCAACCTTACATGACGGTTGACTCTGCCGGCACGGCTGCCTATCACATCGGCAAGGCACCGGATCCGCGCTCAACCACTGCTGCCATTCGTCGTGGTTACGACTTGAGCACGCAGCGGGCGCGACAGGTCAGTGTGGACGATTTTTACCAGTTCGATTACATCCTCGCCATGGATAACAGCAATCTGACGCATCTGCTGAACATGGCACCTGACGGGTCGGCAGACAAGGTCAGTCTGTTGTTGTCTCATGCGGCGTTAACAACAACCGATGTGCCCGACCCCTATTACGGGGGTGACAGCGGATTCGAGCAGGTGCTGGATCTTGTCGAACAGGCCTGCGATGCATTGCTGACAGCAGTGCAGTCAGACCGGCAGCATAAAGTGACAGGTGGGCGTTGATGGTCTGGCAGGCTGATGCGGATCTGAGCGCGCTGACCACGTTTGGGGTGCCCGCGCGGGCGCAATGGCTGTGCGCGATCGATCAGGAAGATCAGCTGCCGGTGGCCCTGCAGCAGGCCGACCACAAAGACTTGTCTGTAACCGTGCTGGGCGGCGGCAGCAATATGCTGTTGCTGAACGATGTGCCCGGACTGGTGCTGCACATGCAATTAAAGGGCATACGCCATCAGGTGGATCCCGATGACAACAATGCCGTGCTGGTCACCGTGGCAGCGGGGGAGAACTGGCACCAACTGGTGGCCTATTGCCTGGACAAGGGCTGGCACGGCCTGGAGAATCTGGCGCTGATTCCCGGCAGTGTCGGCGCCGCGCCGGTGCAGAATATTGGTGCTTACGGCGTTGAACTGGCCGATGTGCTGGTAACGCTGCGTTACTTTGATACGCAGTCGGTGCAGGTGCGCACACTGGTGTGCGAGGACTGTCAGTTCGGCTACCGTGACAGCATTTTTAAACAGTCTCTCAAACATCAGGCCATCATCCTGTCGGTGACGCTGCGCCTCAGCCGCGAGCCGCGCACGGTAGTGACCTACCCGGCGCTGTTGCAGCACCTGTCACAACGCCCAGGTGTCAGCGCGGCCATTTCTCCCCGACAGGTCTTTGAGGCGGTGTGTGATATCCGCCGCAGCAAGTTGCCCGACCCGGCCGTCATCGGCAATGCCGGCAGTTTCTTTCGTAATCCCATTGTCAGTGCAGAGGCCTATGCCGCCCTGCAGTCACAGTGGCCGGACATTCCTGCGTTTGCCACGGCCACCACCGCGGTCAAGGTGCCCGCCGCCTGGCTGATCGATCGTGCGGGCTGGAAGGGCGTGCAACGTGGCACGGTGGGTGTGCATGACCAACAGGCACTGGTGCTGGTCAATCATGGCGGTGGCACCGGTGAGCAGATCCTGGCGCTGGCCCGTGAGATTGTGGCCAGCGTTGAGCAGAGCTTTGGGGTGCAGCTGCAGCCGGAGGTCTGCCTGATACCGACGCCGGCGGGTGGCCTATGACCGAGAAGAAAAAAGCAGGCGATAGCGCGGCGGACACAAAAGACAAGCTGGTCATGGATGCGCCACTGTTTGACGCCCAGTCGGTGCTGGCAGTGATGAGCCAGCGGCCCGGCGTGTATCGCATGCTCGATGCCGAGGGTGAGGTGCTGTATGTCGGCAAGGCGCGCAACCTGAAAAAACGTGTCAGCAACTATTTTCGGGCCAGTGGCCTGGACACCAAGACCATGGCGCTGGTGTCGCACATTGCCGCCATCGACGTCACCGTCACCAACAGCGAAACCGAAGCGCTGCTGCTGGAACAGAACCTGATCAAGAAGCTGAAACCGCCGTACAATATTCAGCTGCGCGATGACAAAACCTATCCCTATATCATGCTGACCCACAAGGACGCCTATCCGCGGCTGGCGTTTTATCGGGGCAGCCGCCGGCGTGATGCCACGTTCTTCGGACCCTATCCCAGTGCCAGCGCCGTGCGTGAAAGTCTGTCGCTGTTGCAGAAAGTCTTTCGTGTACGCCAGTGTGAGGACAGTTACTTCCGCAACCGCAGCCGTCCCTGTCTGCAATACCAGATCGGCCGCTGCACCGCGCCCTGTGTCGGTTACATTTCGCCATCGGACTATTCAATGGATGTGCAGGACGCCAGCCTGTTTCTGCAGGGACGCAGCGATACGCTAATCCAGTCGCTGGGTCAGCGCATGGAACAGAAGGCCAATGCCCTAGAGTACGAACAGGCCGCCCGTATCCGCGACAAGATTTCCGACCTGCGCCGCATTCAGAGCCAGCAGGTGATTTCCGGCGACGGCAATGATGCCGATGTATTGGCGGCGGTGCTGGAAGGCGCCTATACCTGCGTGCATGTCATTGTTATCCGCGGCGGGCGCATCATCGGCAGCCGCAACTTTTTCCCCAAAGACAAACTGGCAGAAACCGCCGCCGACCTGCTGGCGGCGTTTATCGCACAATATTATTTGCGCGACGGCGGTGAACTGGCAGCGGCCGCGATTCCCGCTGAAGTGGTGGTCTTTCCACTGATAAAGGAGCAGAAGGGACTGCAGGAGGCGCTCAGCACCGCTGCCGGCAAGGCCGTGTCACTGCGTGGCAATGTCCGGGGGCATCGGGCGCGCTGGCGGGATCTGGCGCTGTCCAATGCGCAACAGGCCATCCAGAGTCATATCAACAACCGGCAGAGCATGTTCAAACGTTTTGAGCTGCTGCAGACCGCCCTGGGCCTGGACGCGCTGCCGCAGCGCATCGAATGTTTTGATATCAGTCATACCATGGGCGAGAGCACGGTGGCTGCCTGCGTGGTGTTTGACCACAATGGCCCGCTGAAGTCCGATTATCGCCGTTACAACATCGAAGGCATTCAGGGCGGTGACGACTACGCCGCCATGGACCAGGCGCTGACCCGACGCTACAGCAAACTTAGCAGCCAGCTGCAGGCCTTGCAGGATGCGCCCACGGCCGGACCGGGTGAGGGCGCCGACGACCAGGCCTGCGACCAGGAAGCGGACAGCAGCCACATCGGCAGCGCCCATATTGGTAGCGTTAAGGACCAGGCCCTGCTGGCCAGCAAGGTGCCCGATATTCTGCTGATAGACGGTGGCAAGGGGCAGCTGGCCCAGGCCATCGACGTGCTGCAGGGCTGCCAGCTGCCGGAAATCATGCTGATCGGCATTGCCAAGGGCATCAGTCGCCGGGCCGGGCAGGAGACGCTGTTTGTTGCCACTGCCGACGGCATGCAGGAACTGGCGATTCCCGGGCATTCGCCGGCCCTGCATCTTCTACAGCAGGTACGCGACGAGGCACACCGCTTTGCCATTACCGGCCACCGTCAGCGCCGCGCCAAGACCCGCCAGCAATCGCCGCTGGAGCAGATACCGGGGCTGGGTCCGTCACGCCGTCGTGAACTGTTGAAGTACTTTGGTGGTCAACAGGAGATCATGCGGGCCAGTGAGTCGGATCTGGCGCGCACGCCGGGAATCAGCAAAAAACTGGCGGCTGTTATTTATGAGGCCCTCCACAATGGTTAAAATGCCCTGGAAATCTATCTCGGCTTTGGCTCCATGCGTCGCTCTACCTCCTGCGTCCATGCAGTCGTGCGTTGCCATTGCTTCGTTAAAAACAGGCTTAAAATGCTCATTTACTATTCGTAAACTGCGCTTTTGCGCTTGTTTTTGCCTCGCACTGGCTGCCTCGATGACGCTTTCCAGAGCATTTGAATTAAATCGTTTATACTGACCTAAGAACTGAATAAGAGGAAAGGCCGTTGAATCAGGGGATTTTTGCATGCTGAATGCCGCCAATATGGCGACGTACTGTCGCGTTCTGCTGGTGCCGGTGATTGTGCTGGTGTATTACAGTGGCATGGCCCACAGCCAGCTGATCGCGGCGTTCCTGTTTACCATCGCCAGTATCACGGACTGGCTGGATGGTTACCTGGCACGCAGACTGAACCAGACGTCGCCCTTTGGCGCCTTTCTGGACCCGGTGGCCGACAAACTGCTGGTGGTGATGGCTCTGGTGCTGCTCACCGCCATCTATCCCAGTGTCTGGTTTGTGGTACCCACGGCGATCATTATCGGGCGCGAGGTATTTGTCTCGGCACTGCGCGAATGGATGGCCAGCAACAACCAGCGCGATGCGGTGGCGGTCGGTTATATCGGCAAGGTCAAAACCACGGTACAGATGATCGCGATTATCGTGCTGCTGGCCTATACACCGGCGTGGCCACAATTGTTCTTGCAAATGGGCTTCATCCTGATATATCTTTCCGCCGCTTTGAGCCTTTGGTCGATGGCGCAATACCTGATCAAGGCAATGCCGGTTTTAACGTCAAAACAGTGAAAAATTTGACGATTGGCGCTTGACTTCACACCGAATGGCATTAGAATAAGCGCCTCTTTCGGAGTGAGCAAAAACGCACTGCAAAAGAGCTGACAGACCAGATGATCCGGGCCTGTTCAGTAACACCAAGTAAAGCGGGAATAGCTCAGTTGGTAGAGCACGACCTTGCCAAGGTCGGGGTCGCGAGTTCGAGTCTCGTTTCCCGCTCCAAACTTACGGCCACAGGCCAAAAGCAGCGCAGTATCCTTCGGGGCCGCGTTGGCCAGTCCGGAAATTACCTGCACGGGACTTCGCGCCCAGACAGGTGAATTTGCAACAATAAAGGCTGGGTGGCAGAGTGGTCATGCAGCGGACTGCAACTCCGCGTACGCCGGTTCGATTCCGACCCCAGCCTCCATTTTTCCCCAAGCAGATCAACACCTTGCAAGCCTCGGAAAATTTGGCTTTTCCTCCGCAACTATTTCGCAACTATTAAACTGCCTTCCTGCCCCTGATTGACACCAGAGTATTGCGCGAACGTTTGGGTGGATTGATCAGCCTGTAGTGCGCTTTCATGGCATCGGTTGCATGCAGCCCCTTGTCGTTATCCCCCTGGGAAACGAACTCATCTGTCAGGCCTTTCTTCCGCATATCCATGATCCAGTATTGCCCGCGCTCTTTCGGCTGTTTGTAACCAGCGGCCTCAGATGCCTCTGCCCACCAGGCTGAAAAGGTCCTGTGCGTCACCGGTTTCAACCGGTACCGGCGATCCATATACATGGGGTAGATCAGCAGGTAGTCATGCTCGGGTTTTCTAAAAACGTTGCCACCCAGGCGCAGCTGGTCGTCTCTAAATTTAAGCAGCCACTCTACCTTCTCGCGCATCTGCTAGTTCATGGAAATGATGCCGGCAATTGAAGTCATGGCCTTGGACAGATTGATCTGCCCACCAGCTCCAATTGGCTTGATCCGAACTATTTCAACAGATTCTTTAATTGTTCGTGTCCAAATCGACTTACAGGTCGTGCTAAACCTGAGTAATCCGTATCCTTCGACACTTAGCCAATTGGGTAATAAGGATGGATTTCATTGATAAATGGGGGGAATCGCGATAAAAGTAGAACGCCGACTCTAACGTGGGCGACACCAATAATAAGAGGAATAACAATGGGTGAGCTGATTTTAATGGGCGTACTTCTGGGTTTGATCCCAGCTATGATCGCATCGAGCAAAGGGCGGTCGTTTATAGGTTGGTGGATATACGGCGCATTGTTGTTCCTTATTGCGCTGGTGCACTCACTGATCATCAGGGAGGATCCTGACGTCACAGAGAAAAGGCTACTCGAGAAGGGCTTAGTGAAATGCCCCTCGTGTGCAGAAGCAATTAAGCCAGAAGCAGTCGTTTGCAAGCACTGTGGCCGAGACATTCCTGCCCAGACTGCGTGAGTGCGATGTCACGCATTTCCGATAACTATCATAGCGGGGTGGGTAAGTGTTTGAGATAACAATTATTCGTTACATGAAGCTTCTGGTTTGCGCGCTCTTCTTCTGCCTGCCGTTTTCGGCAGGCGCCCAGGTGCCTTCATCAGAAGTAGCCGTTTGTGCGGCAACACCAGGGGATTTGGACAGACTCCAGTGTTTTGATGATCTCGCGAGAGCCCATAACCTGGAAGGTCCGCAGCCACAACCTGTTAACACGGAAGGTAACGGTAAATGGGCGGTAAGTTCGAACACCAACCCTATAGACGACTCAACAACTGTGGTTCTCGTGCTACAGGCCGAATCCGGTCGCGGAAGCTATGGAGATCCGGTGGCATTGATCATACGCTGCAGTAGCAACCAGACGAACATGTACATCAACTGGCGTAGCTACATGACAGACGATACCCGCGTCACGACTAGAATTGGGGATGCCAGCGCACAAACCGCCGTCTGGTCGAATTCCACCGACAATCAGGCTACATTCAGGCGCCAGCCCATACCTTTTGTTGAGGAAATGATGACCGCCAATTCATTCGTTGCTCAAGCCACGCCTTATAGTGAGAACGCCATAACGGCGATCTTCGATACCTCCGGGCTAAAGAACGCAATTCGCCCCTTGAGAGAAGAGTGTGGTTGGTGATCGGAGCTATCAGGCTTAAAAAGAGATTTTTGGCTTGGGAATCGATGTCAGGTAAAGGGGAAGGACTTTGGTAATCAAAACGGCTGGAGTATTGATTCTAGTGGGCGTAGCAGCTGCCGTAGCTTACGTGCTTTTTGTAATCGATAAGGGATCTGTAAATGATTATGTTGCCGGTCAGGTTTGCGCAGACTTGGCAGCTTATTCAAGCACGAGGCCTTCCTCTCTTGAGATCAACCGGGTACAGGTAAGGTCGGCGGATATGACGCGGCGTGACGCGGTGGTCTGGAAGACTATGGACGGCGATATTTCGCCAGCTCAACAGGCCCTCTTGGACATGGACTACGATGATAATCGCCCATTCAGGGAGACGGTTATCAGCCTTGATTATTCAATTGATGTCGGTGCCAGGAGCGCTAGGGATTTGATCTTATGCACATTCGTAGATGACAACCGAAACCTCACGTTAAAGTCGATTCTACAGGGAAACTCAACGGTTTATCGGGACGATGAGTCTGATTTAACCGTCATGATGGCAAGCCGTTTGGACTTGATGTGGAACGTTACTGAATTGGGCGTTTTGGATAGGCTTGAGTATGCGGGCAGCCAAATAGGCATCAACTAGCAGCTAATCTGCTGGAGCAGGGCGCGCCCCTGGGGGTAGATGTGGAGCAACTAACTGCAGTCAGAGACGGAAGCTTGATATTGGGTGGATGGCAGATTGATTGCCACCATCTAAGCAATGGAAAGCGGGTTATAACGCAGCGGTCGTTCGTCGATGTTATTGGCATGAAACGAGGCGGAAAAAAGCTTGGGTATCGGCTTGGCCAATTGTTAGATAATCCCGTCCTTAATTCTAGGAATATCAAAGAATTAAGCTTTGTTGTCCAGAATCCTATTTCGTTTAAAATGCAAAATGGACCTACCGACTGCGGATACGAAGCAGACATTTTGGTAGAGTACTGCAAAGCGATTCTGGAGGCTCGACGAGCTGGGGCGATCGTAGGTGATGCAGCAAACCGCTATGCCAGGTCATGTGAGTCATTTATTATAGCCTGCGCCAAGACTGGCATCATGGCACTGATCGATGAGGCTACTGGCTACGCTGAAGAGAAAGATAAAGACGAATACCGTCGTCTGTTTACCCACTTTATCAGAGAAGAAATTCGAGATTGGGAAAAGGAATTTCCCGACCAGTTTTTTGACCTGCTATACCGACTGTACAATCTGAAGCCAACCTCCAAAAATGGCCACCCGCAGTTTTTCGGAAAGCTGATACGGCACTACGTTTATAGGCCCTTGGCTGTAAGCAATGGCGCAATACTCGAACTGTTAGACGAGAAGAACCCTGTTGTTTATTCCGCAGGTGGGCGGAAGCACAAGATGCATCAGTACCTTACTCAGGAGATTGGTGTTCCAGCCCTGCGTCAGCACCTATGGCAGGTGATCGGGATAGGGAACTCTGTAAACGGTAGACTGGCATTCGACAGAGCGTTTCGCAATGCATTTCCTCAGATTGGCGACCAACGAGAGCTGGATATTTAGATTCTGTTAGTCCCCAAAAACGCACCGAAGTAATAGCTTGCTGGCAGCAGGCTGGTCCAGTTTGCATTGGCGGAAGGACATGGGAGTCGAACCCACCAGACGCGCGTTGCGCATCTCTCCGGATTTGAAGTCCGGGCGCCCCACCGGGGACGATGTCCTTCCATGATCTGCAGTCTACGTCATTCTCGCGACGACCGCTCGGCAACCACGCGCCGCCAACCCGGGCGCATAAAACGGCGCTCGTCCCGATACACGGTGACGCCGGCCCGGTCCAGATATTCCAGCACCTTGATGGTCAGATTACGACCGATGTCGGAGCGGTCCCGGTAATCGGCGGCCGAAAATCCGCCATCGGTGCTTTGTTCGCACAGGGTCTGTGCCACCGCGGCCAGATCATCCAGCTGCTCGGGCAGATAGAACCGATTGGGCGCCACCGGCAGCACATAACCCCAGCCTTGCAGGCGGTGCATGAAGGCCAGCATGTCCTCTCGCTCGAGTCCCAGCTGTTCACCCAGTTCACCAACAATCGGTGGACGCAATCCGGCACTGGCCAGTGCCTCACGCACCCGAAGATACAGCGCCTGGTCCTGCGCCGGCAGCACTGCCTGATGATCGGGCAGGGCGAGCACCACGCCATGGCGTCGCAGGCGGTTGTCGGTGACCAACTGGCTGACCAGCCGTGACTCCGTCTCCCGGGAAAGTCCTGTTGCTGCGGCGCGCAGCAGACTCTGCGGATGGACGCCCAATTGTTCGGGGTGCTCATCATGAGCCTGTTGCACACATTGCAGGATAATTGCCTGGGCGGCGGCATAACGCGCGTGACTCAGTCCCTGTTGTCCCAGCCTGACCACCGACTGTTGCGTCAGCAGCTCATCCAGTTCCGAGGCCGTCAGGTTCCAGCGTCCGGCGAAGGCCGTCAGATCTATTTCCTGCTGATGGTGCAGCTCCACAGCCAGTGCATCCGCAGCACAACTGACCATGCTCAGCGAGCTCAGTCGCGCCAGCGCTTCGGGTCTGCTGCGGCCACGCTGGATACCTTGTGGATCCAGCACCCGGCCCCCGCCCAGGGTGATATTGGCCGCCGGCTCGCGCACGATCACGGCGTCGCCGGCCATGACATGCACGGGTTTGTCCAATAAGAGTTGTGCCAAACCCGCCACTGGCTCTTTATCTGCCGCAGGCGCTTTACCCGCCGCGGGCGCCAGCCACACCAGGCGACCGCTGACGGCAGTGGCGCCGGTCAGTATCTGCAAGGTGCCACGATGAATGCTTTTGTCGGGCAGTATGCGCAGATGGACATCCAGTCGCTTACTGATAAGGGGCCGATTGTTGTGATCAGGCTCCGCTGCCAGCAGCCAGTCGCCACGCTGAGGATGATCGTTGTCCAACTCACCGGTCAGGTTCAAAGCCGCACGTTGACCGCTGACAATCCCGGTCGCCGCCTGGCCATCAATCTGGATGCTGCGCAACCGCACGCTTTTGTGCACAGGTGCCAGTTGCAGTGGTGTCTGCTGCGCCAGGTTCAGGCGACCGTTTAACAAGGTGCCGGTTACCACACAGCCGGCGCCAGGCACGGTAAAGCGTCGATCAATCAGAAAGCGGGGATGGCCTTCGCTACTGCGAGCCGGCGTGTTCGCAGCCAGCGTACGGATCGCTGCCAGCAAATCATCCATGCCCTGGCCGCTGACAGAGTCCACGGCTATCACCGGCGAGCCGGCCAGCGGACTGTGTTGCAGCAATGCGTGAATGGCTGCCCGGCAGTCAGCCTGCTGCTGTGCATCGGCGCGATCCATCGCAGTCATCACCACAATGCCACGGTGAATGCCCAGCAGTTCCAGCAGCGCCAGGTGTTCACGGGTTTGTGGCATCGGGCCGGCATCCGCCGCGATCACCAGCAGCGCTGCGTCCACGCCCGCCAGGCCAGCCAGCATGGTACGAATGAACCGCGCATGACCTGGCACGTCCACAAAACCCACGGTGCCGACCTCGGGATCATGCTGCCAGGCAAACCCCAGATCGATGGTCAGGCCGCGACGCTGCTCCTCGGCAAGCTGATCGGTGTCTTTGCCAGTCAGCGCCTTGATCAGCGTGGTCTTGCCATGGTCCACATGCCCGGCGGTGGCAATAATCACGCCAGCGACTCGGCATTAAAACGATGATTCAGCCACTGCGTTGCCAGGGCCTGCGGCTCCTCGACACAACGGCAATCCAGCAACAGGCTGTCATCGGCAATCCGGCCAATCACCGGCACCGGCAGCTGTCTCAATTGTCTGGCCAGTTCGCGCAACTGCCGGCTGCGCGTGCGTTTGTTGGTGTGCTGACTGCGCAGGCGCAGCGCGGCGCTGGGTAGCCGGTCCAGCGGCTGCGAGCCGGAGCCTATCTGGCTGAGTACCTCGCAGCCATCAACGTCAAACGCGTTGCCAGCCCAGCTTGTCAACGGCGTCAGCAATGCCGCGACAGTCTGCTCGATATCTGTTTGCGATCGACTCAGCAGACGCAGCGCAGGGATACGCTGCGCCAGCGTGTCCGGGTCGGCGTACAGGCGCAGCACGGCGGCCAGTGCCGCCAGGGTCAGTTTGTCGCAGCGCAGGGCGCGTTTTAACGGGCTTTTTCTAATTCGCGAAATGAGGTCGGCACGGCCGGCAATAATACCAACCTGGGGGCCGCCCAGCAGTTTGTCACCACTGAAGGTCACCAGGTCAACACCCTGGGCCAGGACCTCTCGCACCACCGGTTCGGCCGGCAAACCCAGGCGCTGCATATCAATCAGCGAGCCGCTGCCCAGATCGACCACCAGCGGCAGGTCATGTTGATGTGCAATCACAGCCAGCTCGGCTTCGCTCAGGCTGCTGGTGAACCCCTGTACCACATAGTTGCTGGTATGCGCCTTGAGCAGCAGCGCCGTGCGCGAGCTGATGGCATCGGCGTAATCATGGGCATGGCTGCGATTGGTGCTGCCGACCTCACGCAGCTTGCAGCCAGCGCGGGCCATGATATCCGGCAGGCGAAAGGAGCCGCCGATTTCAATCAATTCACCGCGCGAGACAATCACTTCCCGGCGCAGCGCCAGCGCATTAAGCACCAGCAGCACGGCCGCAGCATTGTTGTTGACCACGGTCGCCGCTTCAGCGCCGGTCAGCCGGCAGATCCAGTCCTCGACATGGGCATCGCGGTCGCCACGCTGGCCGCTGTGCAGGTCATATTCCAGGTTACTGGCGCCACTGGCTACCGCCGCGATGGCGTCGATGGCTTCCGGGGGCAGGGGCGCACGTCCCAGATTGGTGTGAATAACGGTGCCGGTCAGGTTAAAGACCGGTTTAAAAGCGGGCGCCAGCACCTGTTCAATGCTGGCCTGCACTTCGGCGACCAGGGTCTGCTCATCGCCGATGTGGCCCTCGCGCCACTGCTGCAAGGCAGCGCGCAGCGCATCCAGCACCAGGGGGCGGCCATGGCAGTCAATCAGCGCCTGTATGCCCGGCCAGGCCAGTGCCCTGTCGACCGCTGGCGGGCGCCCGCCGTGAGTGCTGCTCACAATGTACGCCCCGTTATCGCTGCGGCGCTGTGAGTATCAGGTGTCTTGCTATTGCTGACCGGCAGCGCCCTGATCGTGACCCAGCAGGCGCAGAATATCCCCCAAAGCCTCATCGGCCAGGGCACGCATTTCCGCATCGGTGCGGTTCTGGATCGGGTGCGGCACAAAGACCATCGCCGGGTCGAAACCCAGCGTTCTGGACTGTGCTGCCGCCGCATCAATAAACTCGCTAGAGGCAACTCCAACTCCCGGAATCTGTCGTGACTCCAGATCGGCTATGTCATGCATACAGCACGACGTGCACGATCCTCAGTCAGCCAGTCCTTCCACCAGCACATCCACTTCCGCCGCCATCTGCTGTTTCAGGGCAGTGGGGGCAGGGCGGGTGAAGGTGGGTTTGCTGTAGCGGTTGACGCTGATGCCCAGTGCCGCCAGCTGTTCCTCGATGCGATCCAGGAATACATTGCCGCGCGGTTTGGAGATATCCAGCAGGCCGACCACCTTGCCCTCCAGGCTGTCAGGCCTGGCCAGTCGTGCCCGCTGCGCCGGGGCGGTTTCCGCCGTCGGGTCCAGCAGGATAGAGTCGTTCATAATATGACCTCTCGTGTAACGGGTGAAGAGCCAACCGGGCCGGACGCGGCCCAGCCAGCGATAATTGCAGAAAACAGGCCGGCAGTGCCACCGGCGCGGACAATCAGCAGGCCGCCCGGCCGGAATTTGGGTACCTGCTTGTCCTTGAAACGTGCCGGAATACCTTCGGCGATGCCTCCGGCGCCAACCAACAGTTTCTCACCGGGTGCCATCAGCAGCTGTTCCAGCGTCTCGCGCAGGCGCTGCTTGGACCAGCCCGCTTCGATAAATATGCGTGCATGCTCGGGGGAGACCACCAGCACGGCATCACCGGCCATGGCCAGTTTGACGTTATCAACTGCGCGCAGAGACTCTGCCATGGAGCGGGCCAGCGACTCCGGGTCGCGGGACTTCTGGTCAATGATGCCCTGCACACCTTCGCCGGGAAACACGGTCACCGCCGAACGACCAGCGGCAATACCACGCTCCTGGGCCAGCGGCAGCCATTCACTGTCCTCAGCTTCAGCAAAACAGAACGTATATTTGCCCGGGTTACCCAGCGCCGCCCGGTCAATCTCCCCGGGACGCCCACCGCCGACATTACGGATGATCAGTTGCAGGGCCCGCCCGATGGTGGCATTGGCGCGGTTGCCCTGGCCCAGGGCGTTGTTGCCGGAATTCATGCCGATGGCTTTGGTGATGGGGCCATTGACCATGATCAGGGGGCTGCCAAACATGGTGGTGCAGATCAGCCCGTGCAGACCGAAGTCATCTTCCAGTGATGCCTCCAGCGCCGCCAGCAGTACCGGCATGTACTCCGGTTTGCAGCCCGCCATGACGGCATTGATGGCGACCTTCTCGACGGTGCAGGACACCAGATCCGGTGGCATCAGGCCCACGACTTCTTGCGGATCTCGGGTAGTGCCCTTGAGCATACGCAGCACCCGCACCGGCGTCGGCGGCACCACCGGCAGGCCATCGCTCCAGCCGCGGGCATAACAGGCCTCAATGGCATCGTCTTCGGCGCTGACATCAATTTCGCGAGACTTTAGCTGCACATCACCAAAAGCCAGCTCCAGGCGCTCGGCAATGCCGGGCTCCAGGGTTTTTGAACCACAGCCCGGCCGCATCACCGGCAGCGCCTCGCCCAGCCCACTCAGGCCACTGATGGCGCGCCACTCTGCCTTGTCCCAGCCGTAGGTACGTGACACCTCCCGGCCCTGTTCCATGCGGATCAGCGTCGGCACAAATTCGGTCTCCAGCCGCCAGGAGTGCTCAAGCGTTTCATCGAAGCGCGTGCCGGGCAGGGTAGCAGCATAGTCGCTGTCATCCTGCACATACACCTGCAGCGGACCGGCATCGGCCAGCTCCGTCAGCAGCGGTTCGACCAGGCGACAGGTCGGGCAGTCGGCCTTGGCGACGACGATCAGGCCATCGGGCGGGGGAGTGGTCATTGTTTCGCGTTTCTCTGGCGTTTGCTGTTACGATTCAAAGTCCAAAGGTAGCGCTGGTGCTGCTGATTGTCCAGCAACAGCAGAACCCGACTATGCCACCAGTCCCGGAGGATCCCATGTGCGGCCGCTTCAACGTCATCGATAGCGCCGAGGTCATGACGCTGCTACGTCATCTCGGCATCACACTGTACCCACACTTCCGCTTTACCCCGGACGCCGCGCCTGGTTCCATCATCAGTATCGTCCGCCAGACCCGCGAAGAGCGCCTGGTCAGCGACGCCACCTGGTGGCTGATGCTCGATCCGGCCACTCTCAAGCCCAACTACAAATACGCGTCCTTTAACAGCCGCTCTGACAAACTGGATACTCCGCGCGCGCTGGCCTACAAACCCTACCGCGAATCGCGCTGCGTGATCCCCGCCTCCGCCTTCATCGAAGGCCTGGGCGACGGCAAGACCTATCACAAACTGCGCCGCCCCGAAGCCGCCATCGCCTTCGGCGGCGTCTACCGCGAATGGGTCAACCACGACACCGGCGAAACCGCACTGTCCGCCAGCATCATCACGCTGCCACCGCCCGACAACCAACGCTGGCTGCAGGCGATCCACCCCAAATCCATGCCCTTGATGCTGCCTGACGATCAATCCACCCTGGATGCCTGGCTGGACCCCGTCAACCAGGACGTCAACCAGTTCAATGAGTTACTGAAACCCAAAATCAGACTGAAGCTGATCGCCACACCGATCGGCAAAGTCAGCAAATGGAACGAGATCGGGGCGGACGAGGAGGTTCCCGCGGATTGATGTTGTTGTGGTCGGGCGAGCCGCGGCAGTGGTCCCGCGTGCCGGTAGGTAACTAGGTTTAGGCAGGTGATTGCTATATAATGCGCAGCTTCGCAAAAAGGCACCCATCCTGCTGGTGCTGAATTGGCGAGTGGACACACAACAAGATAGGCAGCCTCCCATGCCCGGGTGGCGAAATTGGTAGACGCAAGGGACTTAAAATCCCTCGGGGGAAACTCCGTACCGGTTCGATTCCGGTCCCGGGCACCAATAAAAACAATAGTTTATGATTTGTTTTACTTCCTTAAAAAATAACGTTCTACATTATGTAGCAAATATGTAGCAGGCCGGCTCAAAAAATATCCTCTTCCCCCTATCAGCCGCTTTTTATCCGAAATTAGCCCTATGGCTACTTGTGCCAACTCTCTGAATCTGTTCAGATTGACCTCAACTCCCATCTTAAGCGTAGTTAAAACGTAGGTGGCCAATCCTTGCGGATTGCACCCGTAGGGCGGTAGCGTGCCTGGCGCCCCGGGGATTTACCAATGAAGCGGCTCAGCTAGCCCTGCGAAAGACTCTCGTGAAAGTCAACTAAGGGGGCAATGGACCGATGCCGCGTCACGTATCCAGAGCATGTACAGAGGCTACTGACTCACAAAGAGCCTTGCGCGACGCACTTCGTTCTCATCCAGTGCGCGAATAGCGTTCTGGCACAACTATCTGAATAGGTGTGCGCTCGGCTATAGTGCCATGGGTGAGAGGTTTAGTGTTTTGGGGATAGGGACTTGGGTTGTTTGGTTGAGAAACTGCGCTATTGAGTTAACGTGCAGAAAACCGGGATAATCCTGCTAACGCACGATACAAATCGTTATGCGTTTCTGAGGATAAGGAGCAACGATGAAATTTGAGACACTAACAGCCATCCTTAGCGATATGTATCTTAATTCAGAGGAAGGCGAGGCGGTTGTAATGATTCATTTATTTGGTATCAAGTATGCCAAAGAAATAAAAGCCTGCGAGGAATCTATGAAGCAGTTTGCGGTTTCGGCTGGGCTTCAGGAGTCATATGGAACTGAAATCTCAAAGGGTGTTAAGTTAGCAAAATTTGTCTGGCCTAGACCTTAGCTAATAATTATCCTTTCATACTTATAGGCACCCAAAAAAATGGCCAAAGGTACACTCTTTCTTACTTTACTTCTGGTTGCATCATGTGCGTCAGACAGTGGAATTATTAATTCTGGCGAGAATGAATATTTTATAGCCAAACAGGCAGCAACTGGTTTCCCTGGAACGGGCGGCATTAAGGATGATGCCCTTGAGGAGGCTACAAATTTCTGTCAGGCCCAGAGTCAGAGATTAAATATTATCCAGCTTGATGAAAATGAGGGGCCATATGTGCTTGGCAAGTATCCTCGAGTAGAGCTGACGTTTAGCTGTATCTGATAACTAAAACGCATAACAAGCAAAAGCAGACGGACGCATAAATGCGCCGCTGTTTTGATCGTTATGTTCCTTAGAGTAATGCCATGAACTATGGAAGGTACGAGGACTGGGTAAGAGTATCGTTTAAGTGGATACGAAACCCCGATACTGACCTAGGTCTGCCGCATCACATCCAAACACTTGGAATTGAAGACGCAGAGCTGAGAGATGTTAAAACAACCAATATATATTCGGCTGATGGAACGCCCTTAGAAGACGAGTACGGAATACTTTATTTGGAGAGGTTTCAAATAAGAGCTCATCTCTGGGTGCTTGGTGCATATGAGGTCATTCGAATGCTATCTGAGCGAGTACGGAAAAACCCAGATCTTACTGTGCCAGATGCCGTTGACTATATTCACAAGACTAAGCGACTTTTTGAAAGGGTTCGGATCCCAATAGCTAAGTATGAAGCCAGTAAAAGACATAAGGCTACGGACTTTTCAGTAGCACCTGCTGGGATCGGGCCTAAAGGAATTGGCTGGAAAGTGTCGGAAGATACTATTATCTATCAAAGCGAACTGTCGGATGAGTTCTTCAGAATGATGACAACAATTCGGCCGCCACCGGAACATAACAAACAAAATCAGGCGGACGTATAAATGCGTCGATGTTTTGAGCGTTATGTGTCTAAATTGGAAGTCGAAGCAGGAGTCAGCAAGTGAGTGACAACGCTAACGATCTATTTGGCTATGATCTAGGACTAACAGACAAAGAGGTCTACCATATAGGAAGTATCGTTGCCTACTGGGCAGCGCTTGAGACTGAAATTTTTAATCAGACTTTATTGACGTTCGATGCACCTGATGATGAAGAGATCACGTTACCAAAAGCACTGCACAACTTGCAGTTCACGAAAGTATTAGACCTTTGGAAAGAAAGAGTCGTAGACCAAGCCGAAGGAGAGAGTGCCGATTTACTGAAGGCTGTATATGAAAGTATTAACCAGCTCAAAGAGTTTAGAGATGCTTTGGTACACGGCATGTGGGAGTGGTCAAAGAAAGACATCTCTGTAATTTCCTCCAGGAGAGTGCGGAAGAAGGAGATCGTAACGATAAACTTTAATGCATCCGATCTAGAAGACTTTGATATTCGACTCAGAAAACTCAATTTCAAAACAAGGTATCCCGGCGGCGTTTTGAATGCTATCCAAGGCCACGAAGGGCCAATTGGCCACATTAGTCGTAGATTTCTGGCAGAAATAACCAATAACGAAATCGCTGGTCATTACGTAACCGGGAGATTAAATTCCAATGCAGAGGATCGAGATGCACACGACACATAACAATCCGCTTCAGAGCGACCAAAGCATGTCGTTATTCCTTTTACATCCGCAAAAGCCACGCCAACAAACTTTGTCGCCTGAGCAGGGGCGTTAGAGGCTCAGCGCAGGAATCCAGGATGGCTACCTATGACAATATGATCGCATACCTCAAGCAGATGAAGGCCGCCGAAAATGAATTTCAATTGAAGCATGGCAAGCGGATAGATGAGCTGCTCGAGATATGCAAAAAGTCCCAGGGTGAGTATAGACTAGCGCATCATGGTTCTGGCAGTTGGGCGACAACCTACTCTAACGAGTTCGTTGACGCGTCCATTGAGCTCTACAACATATTCGGTTCATCAAAGATTTATATCCCGATTTGGGAAATGTCCGAGTTATTCCGCAAGCATGGAATCAGATCATGTCGTGGGGCTGAAATGTTTTTCGATCGAGTTGAGTATCTCTATGAATCTCACTTAAAAGGCAAAGTAAATGAGCCGGCATGCAAAACATGAGCATCGCCACTAACAAGCGGCTCTTGTCGCCCCTTCGGGGCTGGGACGAAAGGCGGCATGAAACTTAAAAATCAGGCGTCTACTTTTAGGGATTAAGTTTCCTGTGCGGCTACAGACTCGTCCCAAAGCCGGGCGATAGGTGCCTCGGGAGGCATATGGAATTCGAAGATCGTGCGGTTGCCTTTATTGATGTTCTCGGCTTCAAGGCTCTTGTAAATGAGGCCGTGGAAAATGAAGCAGCAAGGCAAAAACTAGCTGACCTGGTGGCGCTTCTTGAGTCTGCGATTCCGAGATTGGACTCGGGGGTTGATTCGGCGGTACCTAGACCTTTAATACCACGTCATCAATACATTTCTGACTGTATTATCCTCAGTGCACCGTTAACGGATGCAGCGAGACAATGGTACAACGGCGTAAGTATTGTAATCATGCGAGCAATACAGCTCAGCCATTTCTTATTGAGTAATGGGCATCTGATTAGAGGGGGTTTATCTGCAGGTAAACTGTGGCACACAGAAACCAACATTGTCGGCCCTGCTTATCAAGAGGCATATTTGCTCGAGTCAAGTGGCAATGAGCCTAGAATTCTAGTTCATCCTAACGCGCTTAGACATTGGGATGGCGGTTCTCGCATATGCCTCCAAGATAGGGATATCTCGTTTGTTAATAGTTTATTTGATTATTATATTCCGAATAACACAGAATACGGAGTTACTGAGGAAACCTATGAAAGGTATGAGCGTTTTGCAGCTGACGCGTTAGCGAGCCAATTGCCGCAAAAGGCTAAAGATAAGTGGCAATGGTTTCAGAAGTTTTTGCAATCAGAGAAGCCAGAAGGAATGAAATGGGCTGCAGCGCAACCGATTCAGTGACATTAGCACCTTACAAACGCCTTCAAGGTGACGCGCAAGCGCGCACTTGAGGCGAGCGTTATCCGAATAAAGTCAACCATGCTGTAGATTCTACTTGTGGCTTTACATTTATGAGTTTTAAACTAGAAAGGCCAAGGACATATGGGCAAAAAACTTTCAGGTAGAGAAGGTGCGACACTTGGTCTTGTGTCAAGCACGGACTACTACAGAAAACTCTTGCGGGACGCAGAGGATTTGCGTGCAAACTGGGATGCGCATGACGCTACTGATTTTATGATAACTTCCTGGCATCTTTTTCAGGATTGGTCGAAAAGTGACTCCAAAATATCTTTAAGTCGTTCAAAACGGAATCGTGCCAGACTTCCAACGCAGATGAATCTTGTACTCGATGTCACTAGAGACTTAGCGAATGGTAGCAAGCACTTTCAGTTAGACCAAAGTTCGGCGGATAAGCGGAGAATCAGCGAAGTACATGATGGACTTGAAGCTAGCTGGTTCTCATATTTGTTTCATGAAAATGTCCCAGCAGTGACAGTTGAAGTAGGGTGGTATTTCAGCGTAAGGGTTCTCCACAATATCCTGCTGGCATACTACAATTGGGTATTTGATGATAATCAGCCATTACAAGATTTCCCTGAAGAGATCCTAGAAGCAATCGACTATTGCAATATTCAAACTAGAGAAACAGGGAGTGTCCCGCGAATCTGGGGAGAAAATGGGTAGTCTTAGCATTAAGAATCGCATAAGAGAAATGATACTGATAGAGCCTCCAGCGTTCATCGAACGCAAAGAGAAGCTGAGCAATCAGCCAGAGAAATGCTCAACAATCAAGGTGGGGGTGAGCTATCGACCAAAGGACGCGATGGAAAAATCAGGAGCAAGGATACTATTGCTCCTGGTAATGATCCCAATCCACCAAAAGACAAAGAGCACTAAGCATTTAACAAGGCTTGTCAGCGGGACCACCTAGACGCTTCTTCGCTATGTTTCGGTGGCCTCTGCTGGCGGCGCTAGTATCTCATCCAAGCCGTTAGCTATTACGAGGAATTCAATATGATCAGGAAGTCTATGCTCTTCATTGCTGCTGCTATGTTTGCAGCCCCATCAATCGCAGGAACTGGTTTTCTGAAAGTAAGCGTCCGGCCATCACATCTTGATCTGAGGTGCGCCGGATTGTAACAGTACGGTCATAGCAACCTGTAAGCTGTTTATGTGTGCCAATTAATGCGAAGAATCTTCGAGAGGCAGAGGATCTGCTATTACGCTTGGTTGTTGCCGATAGATACAGCCCCGTCATCCAAGTAGTGGGTCTGCGCGCCCAAAATTTCAGTTGCGTCGCGTATTCATTTACCTATTCTTCCACACATATCTGAATGCGATAGTTTCGCACTCACGGCCCTGTGCGGAGGGTGGCGGATAACTGCCACCCCTACCGAGGCCGCAATGACGTCATAAAGAATAGAAAGCCATCCCAACCAAAGCGCTAAGCCCGAGAACCTTTATCATCCCAATCTTGAGGTAGAATACCGCCAGTAGCGCAGCGATAGTCATTAGTAAAGAGGGTATATCGATCGTGTTCAGCACAGGCACATCTACCGTCAACCCATAGGCATGGATTTCACGCACTTCGAATAGCACGTGCATCGCGAACCAGAGTGCAAGATTAAGGATGACACCCGCCACTGCCGCCGTGATTGCCGCGAGGGCTGCTGAGAGTGCCTTATGGCCGCGTAAGGTTTCAATGAAGGGGGCGCCCAGAAAAATCCATAAGAAACAGGGCACAAATGTTACCCAGGTAGTCAGTACAGCGGCGAATGTCGCAACTGTATAGGGGTTCATAGTCCCTGGATCCCGGAAAGCCGCCAAAAAACCGACAAACTGGACCACCTGAATCAGCGGTCCGGGGGTTGTTTCCGCCATGCCCAGACCGTCAAGCATCTCTTCTGGGGTCAGCCATCCAAAGTTTTCCACGGCCGCCTGGCTCACGTAAGCGAGAACAGCGTACGCGCCCCCAAAGGTCGCCATCGCCATCTTGCTGAAGAATATGGCTATCTGGGAAAAGACATTTTCCATCCCCACCGTCTGGATTAATAACACAATCGGTCCGAACCATAGAATCAGCAGAATCAGTGATATTCGGATGGACCAAGAGACGGTGGGTTTGGCATGCGCCGGTATGGTGGCGCCTAATGCTGAGTCCTCATCGGACAGACCCTCTCCCTGCTTGCCATGGCTGGTATCAATGACAAAGGCAGGCATTCCGGTACGGCCACCGAAGTAACCTATTAGCGCTGCCGAGAGAATAATGAGTGGGAACGGTATGCCGAGGAAGAAAATAGCCACGAACGCGGCAGCTGCCAGACCCAGCATGACATTATTCTTCAGTGCACGGGAGCCGATTCGCACGACGGCCTGCAGTACAATGGCCAACACGGCGGTCTTGAGGCCAAAGAATAAGCCTTCAACTGCGCTGATGTTGCCATAGAGCACATAGATATAACTGAGCGCCATAATTGAAAGGAATCCTGGCAGCACGAACAGAATGCCGGCAGCGAGCCCCCCTTTTGTCTTGTGCAGCAACCAGCCGATATATATCGCGAGCTGCTGCGCCTCTGGTCCCGGCAGGAGCATGCAGTAGTTCAGCGCATGCAGGAATCGGTTTTCGCCGATCCATTTTTTCTCCTCCACCAGAATCCGGTGCATCACGGCGATCTGACCGGCGGGGCCGCCAAAGGACAGTGCAGCGACCCGCATCCAAACCCACAATGCTTCCGAAAAAGGTATGTTATGCCCGCCGGTTTCCGGAGCGTTATCTTCGGCTTTCACGTTGCGAGTGTCCGTCATTGCAAACCCTTCCTTTTGAAATACCTATAGAGATCGGCGAACACGACTGAGCCCCGTCGAATACGCTCGTCGTCATCAGAAGTCGACAGGCAGATGCTGGTGATCAAGGTTCTTATGCCGGCGACTTCTTCTCGGGCGAACTTGCCGTCCTTAATGTCTATATCATGAACAATTTCAGCGATTTTCTGCAGGGCAGGCACCTCCAAGCCGGCTCGCAACAGGAGTACCTCAAATGTGCAGTTATCACCTTCATGAGTGAATTCGGCTTCAAACATATCGAATCGCAACTCGCCATCCTCAGGGATGTATCCTGTGGCCGCCACGAATTTGAGTTGCATCTCCGGATCGATAAAGCGTCGTATTAACCAAGCAGATGCAATTCGGTCTACATGTACGCCTTTGCGTGTCACCCAAACGCTACCTTGTGGAATGGCTGAAGACGCGGTTTTTTTAACCTCGTTATCTACTTTCTCAGTGGCATTCTTGAGATTATCTTCGAGAGCCGAAAGCAACCCCTCGGCCGCTTCACGGCCATTTGCCCCAAAGAAGTCGATTGCCTCAATTTCTATTAGTTTCTTGCGAAGGCGAACAATTTGATTGCGCACATCCCCCGTTTCCTGCTCTTTATCGTTCTTGATTGCTTCGTCAAGCGCGCGAGCCTCTGTTGCCACAGCGTCGTAGTCCGCATCTCTGGCCTGATCAAACAGTTGACGAACCTGGGCATCAGTCAAACCATCCACAAACTGCGTTTCACAAATCAGGCCTTCACCGCTGCCTTCCTCGATCTCGCGCAGTAACCACTCATAGTCCTCCAAAGACTCTTCGTTCGCGGGCAGGGCATAGACGGAGCTTTTGACAGCAATCGCACCTATGCCCTGCAGTCTTCGCCAGATTTTGACCCTCAAATAAGCCGGTTTCGAAGGTAGCTGGAATATCAATAAAAGCCATTTTTCACGGCTGGCCGCCTGATTTTCGGAGATTTTTTCGCTCATATGTAGAATGTATCTTCAGTCATGGCCGTAAGCAACACTTGTATCATCGAAATGATGAGTTTATCCTCCAAGATCTCATAAGCATATGTAAGGAGCAATCCAATGCGAACGCTATGCACTACAGCTCTCATTTCAGTTCTAGGACTTGCCACCAATCCTGCAAGCGCACAGGTTGACTGGCCTGAGGTGGGCGAAATCTTGGCTCGGCCTGTGAGCGGCCAGGCTGGGGAAGTCCACCGTTTCGGTTTCCCACGCACGGATCTCGAGGTGGTTTTAGACGGCACTAATGTCATGCCGGGACTCGCACTGGGCACATGGCTCGCTTTCCACCCCACCGATGATGATCAGGTCATGGTGATGGGAGATCTTGTTCTGCTTGAGGAGGAGGTAAACCCTGTGATGAAGCGGCTCGCCGAAGGGGGGGTGGAAGTGACAGCTATCCATAACCATTTGCTGCGCGCCCAGCCATTCCCGATGTACATGCATGTGGAGGCACATGGTGATCCCATAGAACTGGCCAAAACCTTCAGGGATGCCATTGCCCTTAGTGAAACGCCCATGAACAGTCCTACAGCAAACAGCGCAGAGCAAGGCCTGGATTTCAACAGCGAAATCATCGCACAGGTGCTGGAGCATGAAGGAAGTGCCGACGGCGGTGTTTATAAAGTCAGCATTCCCCGTGCAGCGCCTATCAGTGAGGATGGCATGGCCCTGCCCGCAGGAATGGGTGCTGAGATTGCTATAAATTTCCAGTCTGCCGGCGGCGACGAGGCTGCAACTACCGGCGACTTTGTTCTGACAGCGGACGAAGTCAATCCAGTTCTGCGAGCTTTGCGTGACAACGATATCGAGGTTACCGCGCTGCATAATCACATGCTTGAGGAGGAACCCCGGCTGTTTTTTATGCATTTCTGGGGAGTGGGCGCACCGGAAGCGCTGGCAAGGGGGCTTAAGTCGGCCCTAGACCTGGTGAATGTGCAGTAGCATGTGAAGATAAATGCTTGCATGCGGAGACGATCCCGAAGACCCAGTACAGCCCGAGATTCTACCATTGCCCTGTAGCTTTAGTGATCTGCCTCCTGTTTTCCACGGGGGTTGTTGCGACCGAAGAGATTCAAGGCGGAGTGCAATATGCGACGGATCTGCGCATCGACCTTTCGTCAAACAGCCGCCGCCCGGACCTTTAACTTCCAACTCCCAGCTATGGGGCTTGATACGAATGATCATTTGGCCGAAACGCAGTCTTCGATATATGGTATCGATGCCGAGAAGACATGAAGAGAAATCTGACCTCCTGCGTGGAGCGTCGTGACCGCAATGTTCAGGCAAAAATCAGTATGGCGTATTAGGGGTCGTGTGCCAATAATATCTATGATTCAATCTGGAAAAGTCTTACTTTAAGCCTAACTCGTTACGAGGATTATGTATGTTTAGATTATCAGCAGCGCTGCTTGTCAGCCTCTTCGCGATCAGCGCAGCTCAGGGACAGGATGGGAATGTCGAGCGCGGCCAAACAATATTCGAGTCGGAATGTTCCAGGTGCCATGTTCCCGCCGAGATGGATGGCCGGCTTCGAGCACGCTGGATAGGTCGTACGGGTGACGAGTTGTTCAATCAAATCCGAACGACCATGCCAGCAGAGACCCCGGGCTCATTGACCAATACTCAGTATCTTGATCTGACCGCATTTATTCTCCAGTCGGGCAATATCCAGATCCCTAATGGCCAGATTTCGGCCAATGCTCTAGCGGAACTTCGAATTAACCCTGGAGCGGCTGAGGTGGCTCAAACTGGCAGCCAGCCGTGGACTCATTACAATGGTGATGAACGCTCAATTCGCTACTCTCCGCTGGACCAGATTAACTCTTCCAATGTAGACTCATTGAAGATCGCGTGGACATTTGACACCGGTCCCTTCGGCCCACGGCCAGAGACAGTTAGTGTCACGACGCCGCTGATGGTTAATGGGACGCTTTACGCGACGGCAGGCGCAACTCGAAATGTGGTTGCGTTGGATGCAGGTTCCGGGCAAATCAAATGGACGTGGAATCCGCAGGAAGGACAACGCTTTGAAGATGCTCCTCGCAAAGGGTCTGGCAAAGGTCTGACCTATTACAATAATAATGGCCAAGAAATTATTTTTACTATTACACCAGGGTATTTTCTTGTTGCTTTGGACGCTCAGACGGGCCGCCCAATAGAATCGTTCGGCTCCGATGGGTGGGTGGATTTGCAGCAGGGCCTGCGTCTTGGCCCAGGTCGTGACGATATAGATATCGGTATGTCCTTTATGCCACTGGCAATAGATGGGGTTGTGATCACTGGCGCAGCACATCTTGTGGGCATGCGCCCAATTGCCCGCGAGAACGTAAAGGGAGATATCCGTGGATTTGATGTCTCGACCGGGGAGCTTTTGTGGACATTCAAAACCATTCCCGAGCCTGGCGATATTGGCTATGAGTCCTGGATTTCCGGTGCAGATTTTACAGGTAACGCCGGAGTGTGGGCGCCCATGTCTGCCGATAAAGAGCTGGGGCTGGTCTACTTGCCCGTAGAATCTGCAACGGGCGATCGATATGGCGGAGACCGGCCTGGCAATAATCTTTTCTCCAGCTCGACGGTCGCAGTAGATTACAAGACGGGCGAAATGAAGTGGTACTTCCAAACTACCCATCACGACATCTGGGACTGGGATACGCCTTCGGCGCCACTGCTGGTCGATTTGCCGGATGGCACTCGCGCGGCAATCCAGACGCTAAAACAATCGCACCTGTTCATGTTCGATCGAAAAACCGGTGAGCCACTGTTTCCTGTCGAAGAGCGCCCAGTACCACAAACTGATGTGCCAGGCGAGTGGACCGCCGCAACACAGCCATTCCCCTTACTTCCTGCTCCTTACGACCGTCAGGGCTTTCAAGAAGACGACCTTGTCGATTTCACCCCAGAGATACACGCGAAAGCGATGGAGATAGCGTCTGATTATCGAATGAGCGAGTCTCCATTCACGCCGCCCTCTGTTTTTAAAGGGCCAGATGGCACGCTTGGAACCTTGCTCCTGCCCTCTGCTACTGGGGGATCGAATTGGGAGGGCGCTGCCTATGACCCAGATACGGGCATAATCTATGTTCCATCCAGAACGGCAACAAGCGTGATGGCACTGGTCAACGATCCTGCAGCCTCCAGCGTGGCGTATATCCATGGTGGTGGCACGCCCCCCAACGTCGAAGGAATCCCACTGGTGAAACCACCTTATGGGCGGATCACTGCAATTAATATGGTCACGGGTGAACATGTTTGGCAGGTTGCGAATGGCGACACGCCAGATGAAATCGCAAATCATCCCTTGCTTCAAGGCATCGACATTGGACGTACCGGCAAACCCACCCGGTCAGGTCTGGTGTTGACCAAATCACTCTTGTTTGCCGGCGAAGGTGTAGGCGGGAGCCCGGTCCTTTGGGCGTTGGACAAAACTACGGGGTCTATTGTAGCCGAAATAGAAATGCCCGGCACCGTAACAGGTGTCCCTATGACGTACATGCACAATGGCAAGCAGTATCTGGTGATGGCTATTAGCACGCCCGGCAGCTCATCCAGAATTGTTGCCTTAACTCTTGAATGAAAATCTCGTAAGGGTATTTATTTCCGGGGAATTGATATGGTAAGCAGGCAGGGTCGGAAGCGGTTAGGGTGTAGCTATGCGGACCTTCAACCAGATAAAGGATGTCTCCACGACCAACAATGAGCTTGTCAAGCACTTCCCTGGGCAACTCAATACCCAACGAGCTACCGACGTGTGTCAATTTGACCTTAATCATGGAGTCCGTTTTCGTAACACTCCGGCCATCAAAATTTAACAGCGGCTTCCGGCTGCCAGTTGTGTGGCAGTAGTTCACTAATGGCACTGGCCTTGTGTGTTGGCAGCCTGGCCAATACATCTTTGAGATAGGCGTACGGATCTTGCCCATTCAGTCTGGCTGATTGTATCAGGCTCATCACCGCAGCGGCGCGTCGCCCACTGCGAAGCGAGCCGGCAAACAGCCAGTTGCTGCGACCCAGCGCCCAGGGGCGGATCTGGTTCTCAACCTGATTGTTGTCGATGGGCACGGCCCCATCATCCAGATAACGGGTCAGCGCGCTCCAGCGTTTTAAACTGTAATCGATGGCCTTGGCTGTAGCAGTGCCATCGGGCACCTTCTGCCGATGGGCGATCAGCCAGGTGTGCAAATCATCGGCCAGGGGTTTACCTTTTTGTTGTCGTAGTAAGTACCGCTGCTGGGGATCCAGGGGTTTGGCCTGACGCTCGACCTCATAGAGCCTGCCGATCTGCTCCAACGCAGTGGCTGCCAATGTACTTTTGTTCGTTTCGTGCAGTTCAAAGAACTTGCGACGGGCATGAGCCATACAACCGATCTCGGTGATGCCCTGACCGAAGCTGGCTTTGTAACCACTGTAGTCGTCGCAGATCAGTTTGCCCTGCCAGCCATCAAGGAAGCGCCGAGCATGTTCACCGGCGCGTCCGGGTGCAAAGTCATAGACCACCGCTTTGGTATCGGCATAAGGGGTGGTGCAGTAGGCCCAGATGTACGCACGGTGAGTCTTTTTCTTGCCCGGCTCCAGCACCGGTACCGGTGTTTCATCGGCGTGCACCACCGGGTGACTCAGGATGGTGTCTCGCAGTGCATCAGCCAACGGTTGTAAGGCCTGGCCGCAGCGGCCGACCCAGTCAGCCAATGTGGAACGAGCCAACGGGTAACCGGCCCGACCAAAGATCTGCTCCTGGCGGTACAGCGGCAGATGATCGGCGTACTTGGCTACCAGTACATGAGCCAGCAGGCCGGTGGTGGGCAGGCCTTTGTCGATCACATGCGCCGGTATCGCCGCCTGGGTCAGTGTTTCACACTCGGTGCACACCCACTTGCCACGGATGTGCTGCTCAACACTGAACACGCCCGGGGTGTAGTCCAGTTTCTCGCTGACGTCTTCACCGATGCGCTTTAACTGGCAGCCGCACTGGCATTGGGTGTTGTCCGGTTCATGCCGTATCTTTGTACGAGGCAGCTCCGCCGGCAATGCCACACGCTTGGGCTGCGCTTTGGGTTTGTTGCTGATGGGTTCATCTTCTATCTGATCAGCCCACTCCTGCTCGATGGCACTGGTATCGGCATCGATGATGTCTTCTAACAGGCTTTGCTGCAGAGGGCTGAGCTTCTCGCTGTGTTTGCCGAACTTCAAACGACGCAGCAGCAACAACTCGTGCGAGAGCTTGGCGTTGACCGCTTCCAGGTGTCGGTTGCGCTGCTCGGCGGTCACAGTGCGCTGCTGAAATGTCTGCAACTGCTGCTTCTGGTCCGCCGCACTGCCCATCAGTTGGGCAACCAGGTTGCGCAGCTGTTCGGCATCGAGTTTGTTCAGATCAACTTGAGTCATGCCGTCAGTATGCCACTGACCCGCGCTGACTTTGATACGCTTAATGGGTGATAGCATTTACCGCAAGGTTATGATTCGATACAACTTACAGGAGACTGATGACGCCTGCTTCACCGACTCGCTGCCAGGGCAGACCCTGAACCAGCGCACTGAGCTGCTCATCGCTGAGCGTCAGTTGCGGGGCGCGCCAGGATTCAGCCCAGTGAAACTTGCCGCGGTTGAGCCTGCGGGCACACAGCCAGATGCCAAGACCATCGTGGATCAACACCTTCATCCGGTTGGCGCGTTTGTTAGCGAAAAGATACGCACAATGCGGCCGGGCACTGCCAAACACCTGCACCACCCGGGCCAGCGCCGTGTCCGGCCCGGCGCGCATATCCAGCGGCTCGGTGGCCAGCCAGATCTGATCGATGCGGATCACTACAGAAGTTCTCGCAGCAGCGCCAGGCAGCGATCAGTTTGTGACACCGGGCAACTGATGTTGATGCTTTGCTGGCGATACGGGATTTCCACACGGATCGCCTCAGTATCAGCAGCGCGCTTTACTGGCGGCGCCGGTTGCACAGGGGCATTGGCATTTATCGGCAAAGCGACAAAGCCAGGTGCCTTGTGAGTACTTTTGCTCTGCGCCAGACGTATCCATTTACGCAGCATATTGGCGTTGAGTCCGTGCTCCAGCGCGATGCGGGCCACCGAGGCGCCAGGTTGCGCACAGGCGGTAATCACGTTGTGTTTAAAGGCCTTGGTGTAACGTTTGCGCTTCGGCGCCGGATTGACTACGCTTATTTCGTTCATGATAGGTGTCCGCTTAAAAATAGGTGGACACTATCGAATCAGGAGCACATCGGTTCAAGATGTGATGGCCGGACGGTTACTTCTGAAAGGAGAGCAAGCTAGTGGGCTAAATAAGATCTGCTATTACGAGGGTGCCTCTGGTGCGTTTAGCAAGACAGTTGGTGCGGCAAATCTTTGCCCCCAAACGGCGGACGACGGAAGAGGGTTTTCTTCTCGATCCTCTGGTATCGATAACGGTTCAAGTCGAATCCAACCTGGCACAGGTTCAACGGGCTTTTTGTCTGGCGAGAGAACCAGTGGTCTTAATAAAACGTGCTTTTACAATGGCCCTAGAGGGACATTCACGAAGACTGTTGGGGCGGCAAATATCTGCCCTCAGAGTGCAAGGCAATAGGTCGAGAGGTCGGAATTGGTTAGATGAGACTCTGTGGATCCGCACATAAAATCAGATCAACTACTCGCCCTTCGGACGCTGGACACTGGTTGCGCGATTGCCGGCTATCATTGGGCGTTAAATGACGATGTGGCTTGCACTTTGGTTAAGCAAGCGGTATGCGAAGACAACGAACTGCAGCTCATGTTCCCAGGGTGTCACTTTACCCAGTATATCCATAAATTCGGTAAATTAGGTCGAATTACATAACCATCCGTCTAATAGAGTCAGAATGCTAGGGATATTGCTGTTTTTCAACTGAATTATACGGTAATTGCAAAAATCGCGTGAGTCTAACTCTATTTAGAGGACTGCGAGATTGTCATGACGAGGAAAATAGCGAAATCAGGGGAATACTCCTTAATAGCTTTGCAGTTGGTTTCGTTCGATCTCGATATCAGCGCCGGAATCAACTACGAGATCCGAGACAAGCGGGATCGTACGCCTTTTTCAAGGGTATATAATTTCGATTCTCGTGTTCGGTTGCATTGTACATGCATTGACCCTGACGGCTCTGGGAAGGTCGGCGATAAGTATAGCTTCGCTGTATTAACCGGCGACAGTCGGGCTGAAACTTTGTCAAGAGTCCTGAAGGACTATAAAGCGGTGGATGACACCGGTACGCCTATATCTCGCAGAATACGAGGGCGGGATGAGCCCGTGTATAACGAACCCAAGGGTGTCGGCTTTATAGCAAATTATAATCGACATACAGATGCACGCCCGGCCTATTTATGGCTCCCTCCTGAGACTATCAGTGACATGTTGGCTGTGTTGACTACCATGGATAAGCTATTCGTCACGGTTCACCAGTACAAATTTGAGCGCAAACGCTGGATTGTGGGATTCACTCTTCAGACCACGAATCCTTTGGACGAATAACTGAACCCACTGGTTGCTCAGGCACCGAAATAGTCGTTAGGAACAAATCCGCTGCTATACCTCCATTTCCAGGTCGAGGCGCTTTTCCGCAGGTCGAATATGGTGTGTAACTAGCTTATGCGCCTCGAAATCCATCAGGTCAACAGTCGATTCTTTTATGTTTGCTCTGGACATGCGTGTTGCTAGCCAGCTGATTCGCTCGGCCTGCGACGGTTCAATGTCTCGGTTCGTATCGTAGCCGTTCGCGCAGAAAAACATGCTTTTGTTCACCAAACGTTTATTGATCACCAACTCAGTGCTGTCTCGTGATCGGCTGGCCGCTACATATGCATCATGTTTGTCAAAAGTAGGATTAAGCAAAACAATCGCGTGATCGACGGTTAATCCTTGGGATCCGTATATAGTCGAGGCGTAGGCGTGGCTAATAGGTATCCGGTTATTGCTATCAACCAGCTCCGATAGGGGAAACCGGACTTTACGACCGTGGATGTTAACCTCAATCACCTGATCACTTCGCACTTCCTTTCCTGGGTGAGCCGCGACACTTAATACGGTGCCAGTCGTGCCGTTGATCACCCCCAGATCGTCATTCCGTTTAAGAAACCGTATTTCATCTCCTGCTGCCAGATTTATGCTCGCAGCGTGCCCTGACGGAGTTACCGTACGCAGGGTTATCTCTGGCCCGAGGACGACCCCGTCGTTCTTTAGCCGCGATCTGATTTGTTCATTAATTGCACGGACCTCGGAATTGGTTTTGGCAATAAGCAGCGTTGATGCGACGGGATTAATCTGCCGGAGCTTAGCCCAGCGATCCCCAATTTCTTTTATTGCAGCTGTCTCCCCCTCGGTTTCAATAAGCAGTTCGCGCTCTGCAAAGGCTGAGAGCGCGGTAACTGCGTCACCGCTGCCAAAGGCAGTTACCGCATCGCGTGCCCACGCTTCCTTTTGTCTAACGATAGTGGTGACATGCGCGTTCTCCACCGCCCTGGCCACCAATGGTAGCCCAGCAGCGCCTCCGATTGCTTGTAGCTGATCCCTGTCGCCAACAAGAATAACCTTGGCCCCGGATTTTTCGACGGCCTGCAGCAGCGTGTGTGTATCCTCAGAATTGATGAGACCGGACTCATCTACTATCAGGACCGTTCGATTGTCGAGAAAATTTTGATTATGGCGATCACGCTCCAGCCACGACGCGAGTGCACGAGATTCGATCTGCAGATCGTCTCTTAATACATTTGCAATACGCCAAGCGGAAGCAGCGCCTAGAACACGCAGCCCAGCGTTTTTGTATGCTGCGACAATTGGCGCAAGGGTTGTTGTTTTCCCGGAGCCTGGGCTGCCCTCTACGCAGGCGATACGACTGGAGCTGCATGCCCTGAGCGCAGCTACTGACTGTTCAGAACTCAAACCGGCACACTTCGATTGCGCTGAGATGTCATTTGGGTCAATCTCATGCCACTTTTCGCGGGCCAAATTTGAGGAAAGAGCGACCACATTGCGTTCGATCCTGATGCGCTCTGGCGTAGAGTACCTGAGTGCCCCGATGGCATCGGATCCCAGAACAACAAAATCTTGATCTCCCAAAAGCCGCTCTATCTTTTGGGAGATTTGTTCAGCTCCCAAGCCTGAGCCTACTAGGCATGCCGTTCCCGCGCGGACCAGATCTCGTCGGTCTACCACACTACGGGTTTCCATTAGTTCATTGATGACGCCGGACCGGTAGCTTTCGAGAATTGAATTAGATTCATTTATAAGCTCCTTGTTCTTGGCTGCCTCCAGTGCCATAGATTCGAGAGCATTAACATTGAAACCATTGGCAAGGGCTGCCTCCTTCCAAATCTCAGGACTACTAATATCCTGGCTCGATATTTTAGCAGCGCGCGTTGACTTTGCGATAGACGAAGCGAGTGCAGGCGAGTCCTTCCCCGTTGTTCCTAGAGTAGACAGCTCGTCCACAATCTCATTGTGACGGGCACTAAAATACTCGATTATATCGTCATCAACTCCTGCTATCTCGAATACGCCGTTGTGTCCGATACGATCAACAGCAAATCCTAACTTCTGAAGGTTGTGGGCGAGAGCAGCATGGTATGTAGCACCTGCGGCCATCTTCCAGTCGCGTAATACTGTGGAATGCAGCGCTCCTACAGTGCCATCTGAGCGAACTGCGAGATTAGGTATCACGCAGTGGGTATGAAGATTAGGGTCTCCAAATTCTCGCCCGTCACCATGTAACGCGGGGCGGCTGTCGCAGTGTGGAAAACAAGCAGCTGCTATCGGAACCTTTTCGTAGACGGTGCCGCCTTTTCCACGTCGAGCATAGCTGGCCTCTTGCTCTAGCAACTTAAGAACGGCACGAACTGCTTCGGCTTGAGCATGCTCAATAGCTGATTTAGTGGCAGGGCTTGCGCCTGCCCAGAGCAAAGACATGGAACGCGGTGCAGAGAGCGTATAGTCAAACGCTGGCGTACGGTCGCTTCGGCGGCCAGAGGCAGGTAACAGAGTCTCGCCATCAGGATCCAAGCCTGCGAATAAGTTTTCAAACTCAGTGGATTCAACCGTTTTCCTATCATATATGCCAAATTGATTAGACGGGTTGTACCAGACGGCAGAATTATGCTTTCCCTCAATATAATAGTCAGTTTGAGAGACGTAATAGCCACTGTTTGCGGCAGGGTTCCATGTAGCTACCATTTATTGCGACCTCGATTGATTCTTGGGAGTTCGTTTGGCTGATTTTGAGAGTGGCTGCAAAGGTATATGAGCAGGCCGTCGCTGTGGCCAAGCTGTAAATGGTATGTTTACAATACCTGGCGTCCCTAATCCGAATATAGCGACACGGATATTTAGCTGACCCCGAGTTTTTATAACACCAAGCTCATCTGATAGTTGATGATGCTCAATTACGGGAACACGAGTTTCGCGACGGACTTTGGGTTTATTCTCCCCTACGTAATCCCAGTTTAAGACTGTCCGCTGGCCTGCAAATAGCTCGGCCACTCTGTCTCTGGTTGCGCAAATGCCTAGTTGGCAGACGATTTTAATTTTTAACCGTGCTTCAAGGGTTTTCGAGTCCTCTGGACCATAATATTTATCGATCTGCTCCCAGTCCTGCGTAGCTGCAATGCACCTTACGCCTTTCTCCCGCCCAACGTTAAGAAGTTCGGGTAGGCGGTTCAGTCGCTTGAGTACAGGGAGCTCATCAAGTATCAGGTATAGCCAAGGGGTCGACCTATTAGGAGAGGAGGGTGCAAGAATTTTTCCAGCTACTATCTCAATAAGAAGACCGTTCACCGCAGTCGACAGGATTGGGTAATCCGCTGCATGCTGGAGAATAATCGTTTTTGGCAGTTTTGATCCCGGTGAAATCCACTCGGAGAGGCTAAACCTTCTGGACTTAGGAACTGACTTGGCCAAGACTGCTATTGGTCTAATCGACTGCAGGGTTGCGATCCACAGCGTTAAAAGGATGGATTGACTAGTTCTACTAAGAGCGCCTTGGCCATCAAACTCGATAAGTTTTGCCACGGGAGACTGGATCTGATCAAGCTGATCGCGCAATTGACGAGGCGTCAGGAAAATAAACCTATATAACTCTTCCCACCCCCATGCCAGTCCGTATTTTAGCTGCAGAGCCTCAATCAAAGCAGATAGGATACTGCGGGCAGAATCTGCCCAGATAGTTTCGCCTGTGGTCTCTGTTGGGATGAACTTCGCAGATACCTCAGCAGCCGCGTTGGGATCTTTAATATCGCGGCCGATGGCCCAAAGCCAACCTCTCCTGTCTCTAGCGGACAATAAGATAAAGTCACTTGTGGGCAGTCCCGCAGTTAGATTTCCCTTTGCATCGTGCAATATTGTGAGATCGCCTCGTTTCAATATTTGTTCCGCCAGACCCAGTGCTAAACCAGTCTTTCCTGAGCCGTGTCCCCCAAGGATGCCAATATTGGAAGCCTCTGCGTTCCTAGTTAACTGGACATACGGTGTTAGCCAAAGGCTCTGAGCATCGGACGCTCCGAAACGGCTAAGATGGCGTCGGAACGACTGGCGAGCGTCAGCGTCATAAAGCAATCTTTGGCCTAGTATAGTTTGTGAAGTCTCTCTCGTCGGTACATGAATCATACTGAGAAAAAACGTTGAAACTCCCCCTATAGACGCTGCGACAATTATTAAATTCACGTGGCGTCCGATCAATTGATCATCCAGAAGGATATGAAGATTTGAGGTTCGACATGCCAAATCGATTCCGCAGCGACTATATGGATCGGCAAAACCATCACGCCAAAGGAACTGCCAGATATCAGAAATCGTTGCCGGCAGTCCGCCTGGGCCAATGGTCCAGTACATCGTAGCTATGCCGATAACAACTGCGAATGTCACAAAAGCGGTGGCGGTCGAGGCTAATACGGGTTTTTCCAGGTTCATTTCGGGATCCTCTAAATGGATAGGGTGTTAATGGTAATCAGTCCACACAGGAAGATGGCCGTGCCAACCGCCGCGCCATAGATTAGGGCGCGCACCTTCCAACTGGGCTCTGGGCGTTGCATTTTGCTCCATCCTTTAGCACTAGACTCAACAGCAGGAGGCGAATCTTTGTTAGAAACAGCGGTGACTGGATACTCAACCTCTATACCGCTGTCCTGTACTATGCTAAGAAATCTTCTGATTCCTGCATCACCCAATTTCGATAATGTTCGCGGATCGAAGTCACTAGTCCCATTAACGAATCTGTTAGCATGTTTTTCTGCTAAAGCCTGGCGTGCGGCCTTTCCTTCTTTGATTGCTGTGCTCGCTGACTTTGAGAACTCTTTACGGTTCATCGTTACGCCCTCCAATGTCGAGTGTTCGGTCAAATTCCTCGAATACTCTTACAAGCCACTGCGAGACATCGCCGCGAGCGATTTTCGCCTCTGCCCGAGGCAGCCCTGTTGTTGCAATCGTCTGGGTGGTTGACATGTCTACCACATCTATAAATCGGCATCGTGCAGCCTCAAACAAGCGCCAGGAACCCCCGGGAATTGCTGGGAACACAAGTGTCTGACAGGTTTGTTGCCATTCCTTCAGATGTTCCTCTACTGCAGCGGTGGTGGCTGAGAGGGGACGTGCCATCGACAACCGGCCATCTCGACGATTTTCAATGAAATGAGTCTTAGATGTGGTCAGGGCCGACTTGAGTTTTTCGGCCGACCAGGCCGCTTGACGGATTGCCTCGGACTCTGACAAAAATGGGATTAAGATGTGGCAGTCAATTCCCCATTCCTGCAGATCCTCTTCCAAATCAACCATGGCAGCCCAGGTAGCAAATCGACCAACCTCACCTGCACCGCAATCGATAACCAATGGGGCATTGCCTGCGGTTGATTCAATCAGTTCCAGGACAGGGCTGAATCTGCGGAACTCAATCTCTGGATCAACTCGAGAGGCTTTGGGGTCTGACTCAATAGTGAGTACCCCAGTGCCAATCACATCGGCCAGGCGGCGCTGGCGGTCGATTTGGATTACTGCTGGGGTTTCTCCCTTGAGGGTTAGCCAGTCGTTTAGTGCCAGGGCGCTTAGAGATTTGCCCACACCCCCTTTTTCGTTAGCCAATAAATATATGCTGCGTCTTAGATCCTGCTTTTTAGCTGTCATCAGTACCTCCAGTGATTAGCGCCAGTGACGTGACAATTATCGCGTCACTGGCGCCCCACAATTTGGACTTTGAGTCACAAAGCCTCTAACTGTCAGATATTAAGGATTTTCTTCCATTCATTTAGAGGCATTGATCTACTCATAGCGCGCACTAAGAACGTATCTCCTCGTTTATTGCAATCGTTGCTGTCCCACGGATCGGACTCCCACCGCTCCAACAAAGCGACGGCAGGAATCAACCATTGAATAGCTTCTTCAGTGAAGTGGGGCTGCGTGTAGCCGCGATAGTATTTCCCAGCGATACGCATCATGTCGAAAAGACCATCGGTATAGCTGTGTACTGGAAAAAGGATCGCCGGATTGAAGTCTCCAGCGAAAGCCGCTGGATATAATTCATCCATTGCTACGTACTCTTCATGAGTCGTTGCAGCAAGAGAGTCTCTCGCCCCTGGACCTTCCTCCTGACCATTTCTTAAGAGTTTTCCAATGTCGTTGCTCGTTCTTCTGAGACGCGTTGCTCGGATTTGACATTTAGTCAGACTGAGGACTAGTGATTTCTGAAATCTAATTTCTTGCTCGATTTCAAGATGTGTCGATTTGTCAAATCGGGCTAGATAGCTCCTAAGGTGACTTTTCATGTCTGCGTTCGGAAACCATAGTTCCCAATCACTTTTTCGTCCGTGTTCCATTCGGGTGTTAAAAATCTTCAGACAGGCTTTCTCGTCGGGTGCGCTGGTGTCTGCCAATTTCCAGTCGCGGGCCAATTCCAAAATAATCTGATCTCTAGCACTGCCAACTGATGTATGACGCCGTTTTTTGTGCTTTTTAAGCAGAAGTCTCAGCCTCTCCACAACCAGGAATGTATTCGCCTTGAGCTCCATACTTACCCTGGCTTCGATTTTGTCGTAGCTTTGGCCTCCAGACTTTTGTTTGTTTCTGCACTTGTCAAAGATGGCTTTGATCAATAAGGGTCTTCCTTTTAGGAAGTCTGAGCGTTGCCTCTGTGTGAGAGAAAGATGCGAGAGTTCGTCGGCGGTCAACCTGCATTTTTGAATGTCCTCCATTGAGCAATCGATGAGGGACTTCAGGTCTTTCGGAACGACTAGAGAGTCCTCCTTGAAAAAATCAGAGTTGAAGATTACTAACGGTTGATTGAGATCGGGTAAAATATTTTTATCGAACATATCGATTACAAGAATATTTTCAGGGTCAAAAACAGACGGTTCCTTTTTCATAACTTATTCCTATAGCTGAAGGGTTAGTGGTGCTCTTTGGTTTAGCGAGACCAGTATGACCAGGACCGGGAGCGCAGATAAGGGACAGAATTTCGATAAATTCTAGGTTTTGTCCCCCTGGTGTGTTTCGTCGATTTATGTGTTGTCTCGAAAGTTGAACGTGCACATAGCGGCTGGACTGCTAAATCGTAAATTTAAGCGGATATTTCGGTTGTCGATTTATTTCAAAAGAATGGACCTCAGATAGAAAGAGGCTCTTGTCCCCCTCAAAATCAACAAAAATAGACGGTCTCCACTGGCGGACCCTCCGCGATTTTTATTGATTTTTTCACCCCCGCCTGAGTCGGCCTCGTCGCCAGAGGGCATGTGCGCAACAGCGGACATACCCCCAGTGCCTAGATGAGGATTAAAAGATGAATGACTACTCACGTATTTACGTTGCCGATCTCGCGGCATATAACAATGGAGACCTGCATGGTGTCTGGATTGACCTGTCGGACGATATGGACTGTATTCAGGAAGATATTAGAGTAATGCTAGAAGAGTCGCCGGTTGTTGGCGCTGAGGAGTATGCAATTCATGACTACGAGGGTTTTTGTGGATATTTTGTCGGTGAGTTTGACGCGATTGAGGAATTGCGAGAGGTTGCAGTATTTCTTTCCGAGTTTACTGAATTTGGTGGTGTTTTGTTGAGCTTTGCCGGCAACTTGGGAGAGGCTCGCAGAATCGCGGAAGAAGGATATTGCGGGCTATATGATTGCCTGGCTCATTATGTTCAAGAACTGACAGAGGAGTGCGGGGATGTGCCTAGTCATCTCGCACCATATATCGACTATCAGTTAATGGGGCGTGATATGGAGCTCAATGGGGATTTGATTGCTCTTGAAATTGGTTTTGAAAAGGTCCACATTTTTCGCAACATATGACTGACACTGACACTGACACTGATACGGTCAAGCCTTAGGACTCGCGCAGTTTGCGGGTCCGTTCTAGTTTCTCCTGGATCGACAGTTTCCTCGGTCCGTCGGGTAACCCAGCATCAGCTTTTCGATCGCAATCTTTGCCAGATTCATACGCGCGCGGTGGTCGTATCTCGGCTTGCTCCCCTGGAAAGTGATTTGCCGAGTTGTTTCGGGAAGCGGCAGGCGTGCTCTTTGATATTCGGGACGGTTGGTCTCTGCCAGGCTGTGCCTGCTTATCTCCGATTGGCGGAGTACGCTTCAACTGCCGGGTAACAGCACTCCGCACGTGATCTGCACCTATAAGGCTGCCGTCGGGGCGCCGGGCACCTGCTGCCGCCAAGGCATTGGCGATCTGCGGCCATGTTGCGCCCGATTCGCGCAGAACCCGAAATAGCTCTAAATCAGCTCGAATTGCACGATCCAGAGGCACGCTACCCAAAGGACCAGACAATCGATCAGCAAAAGCACTGAGCCTCACTCGAAAATTGCTATCCACACCCACCTCTCGAACCGTAACAAAACGAAGCAAAGCGTATCATAGAATTGATACGCTTTGCTTCAAAAAGTTTCTCTCACACCTGTGCACCTATTGATGCGAGTGGTTCCGGCGCCAGACACTAATTATTTCTGGGCTTAGTCAATCGCGATAATCCGTTAGTCGATGAAGGCTGCGATCACAAAGTTCATCATGTATCGCTTGCAGGCAGGGCAGTAGTTGTAGCGTTGGTCAGCGAAGTAGCCGGAGTATTGAATGTACGCATGCACTTCCGGCTCAAGCGTGATAGGCGACTTACCGTATTGCTGAATATCCATTGACCGGCAAGTCGGGCATGAAAGTTTTTGGGCTACGTTGACGCTGACCAGGCCGCATCGTTTACAGAAAAAGGGAAAATACGATTCTGATCGATAACCGCCTCGAGTGCCGCCGACCTTTGTATGGGCCTCGAATCCGCAGTCGCATTCTGCAAAGACTTTCATTCCCATGGTCAAACCCCTGCTGAGCTGATTTCCAGCACCGAAAAACAATGAGATTCTACAATAGGAACTTTTGGTTGGACGCCGTCTCTTAAATAACGATTGCTATGGGATTGTATATTTCGGCTCATGCGACGGAGTACCTATTCGATTATTCTGGTGCAAGAGCGGGAATGAAGCCATCTGGATGCGACAAACTACGCCGCATTGAACCGAAATTAGCCATCCGGATAGTTGTTTCACCCCAGCTCAAGCGGTACTATCGCTCGAATACGACAATATATGTCGTTCACAATAAAAGGGTGTCCAAACACCCCCGAGCAGGTAGCCTTGACGCATAACCGGGAAAGCATGGAAACGGTGCATCTAACCATAGAGTTGCTGCATCGCATTCCCAGAGACAGCAAGATCACTGCCCCCGAGTTGCAGCGGCAACTGGCGGCTGCCGGTTATGAGCGCGATCTGCGCAGTATCCAGCGCCATCTCAAGCAAATTACCGAGCATTTCGACGTCGAATGCGACGATAGGGGCAAGCCCTATGGCTACCGATGGAAAGAGAAGGCCAAGGGCCTGTCGCTTCCTGGCATGAATCAACACGAGTCCCTGTTATTGACGCTGGCAGAGCAGCACCTACGTCACTTGCTTCCTCCGCGCCTACTGGCCTCCATGGATGCGTACTTCCATCAGGCAAGGAGCAATCTTCAGAACACCGGCAAAGCCGCACTTGAGAAAGAGTGGCTGAAGAAGGTGAAGGTGGTCAGCGTCGGCCAGCCGCTCATGCCCCCGGCGGTCGATTCAGCCATTTTCAGTCAGGTCAGCCATGCGCTGTATCACAATCTTTGGCTGAAGATCGGTTATCGCAATGCTGGCGGAAAGGAAACTGAAGCGCGTGTTATGCCGCTGGGATTAGCCCAACAGGGCGTGCATCTTTATCTGGTGTGTCGCTTTGAGGGCTATGACAATGAGCGCAGTCTGGCCCTGCATCGCTTTATCAGCGCTGAGGCGGGCACAATGACATTTAAGCGCCCCAAGGAGTTTGACCTGGCCAAGTATGACGACGATGGCCGATTCGGGTTTGGGGATGGGCAGCGGGTCAGGCTGAGCTTCTGTATCAAAAAAGAAGCAGGTTATCACTTGTTGGAGGCCAGGCTTTCAGCCGATCAGGTGGTGGAAGAATTTGAGGATCATTACCTGATCAAGGCGACCGTAGTGGACAGTGCTGTGCTGGAGCGCTGGGTGCGAGGGTTCGGGGCGGATGTTTGGGATATCCAGAAGGATGCTGTTTCAGCGGAACTTACTACGTTAGCAAGGCTAAATTGATGTATTTTGATATATCTAATGATCACACAGCTCGTGCTCTAACCGAATTCGGCGTGTCCCTAACTGACCACCATTCAGGTCGCCAACCCGTTTATAATGCCCGCTGCCATTCACCGGGAGAAGCGGCCTGATGTCGTCATCGGAAGCACAGCAAAAGTTAGGATTCAAATTCGGTCGCAATGGTGTTCATGCCAGCCGCACAATGATGTTGTCTGAAATAAGCCAACTTTTCCACGGGCGAGGTGTCGATGCCACGGTGGCTCAGTACCAGGAGGATGTTGAACTCTTCAATGTCTTGCACAAACCCACAGAAAAAGCCCGCAAGCTGACCTGGCGCCATCTGATTGATCTTTATAGCATGGATACTGCGATACCGCTGTTTCGGGTATTTCGCCGCCTTTGGGAAGCTGATGAATCTGCAAGGACCCTGCTTGCCTGTCAGATGGGGCTTGCCCGCGACCCGTTGCTCCGCCTGTCGATGCCCAAAATCCTTGCCCTGGAACCAGGTCAGTTATTGCCCAGGGAAGAAATGGAGCAAGAGATCGCCGGAAAATGTCCGGATCGTTTCAGTAAAGCGACGCTTAAGTCAGTTGCACAGAACGTCAACGGCACTTGGACAAACGCGGGCTATCTGAGCGGGCGCACGAAGAAGTATCGACGCGACCCGGATGTGAGACCAGTCAATGTGGCTTTCGCCCTGTTTCTGGGGTATCTGCAGGGGGCAACAGGCAATCGCCTTTTTGCCACAGAATGGACCAAGGTACTCGGTTGTCGGCAAGAGCGCTTGCTGGAATTGTCAAGATCGGCAAGCTTTAGTGGGCTGTTAACATTCAAACATTCCAGCGAGGTGGTGGAAGTCACTTTCCCAGACTACCTGAGCAAACAAGAGGAGTCCTGGCTTCGTGAGTAATCGACTAAACAGGTTGATCAGCAGTTTCTCAAACCATATAAGCCTGCCGTGGGTAAAAGGGCTGGCGAATGAGGAGCGCGTACTATTCGCCGTCTATCAAAAAGAGGACGAACTGAAATTACGTGCGCGTGTTGAAGAGTTCAAACTGGCGACAGTGAGCGCTGGACACAATTGGATCGAATTGGACATGACCCCGCTGTTCCCAGAGTGGATGGCTGCGCAGAAATACCGCGAAGACTACTTTGAAGATCCGGATAGCCTGATACCAAAATATAAAGTTTTTGTGCGCCAGTCCGTGGAGAAAATGGCGGCTCAAATTCAGGAGCAAGCTGACGCAAACACCTTGGTTGCCTTGATAGGGTGCGGCACATTTTTTGGTTTTGGCTCAGTGTCTGATTTTGTTAAACAACTGGCGCAGTATGTGCCGGGTCGCTTGTTGGTGATGTTCCCTGGTGAGTATGTCGATAACACATACCGTTTGCTGGATGCCAGGGATGGCTGGGGATACCAGGCCACAGCCATCACCGCTAACAACTAAAAAGATTTATCCAGGGAGTGAAGCAGGATGTTGAACCGAGAGATATATCAACTGGATCCCCAGCAGAACCGGCTGGAAAACAATGGCGTGGCAGAGGTAAAAGACGATCAGTCTACCGCTGCCCTCAGGACTTTGCGTTACGAGCTGAAAACCTTCGTATGTGACGGAGAGTATGAGGCGGGATTGGATAATATCCTGGCTACCTATTTAAGAAATCTCGGCGGTACCCACGAACAACCGGGCGTTTGGATTTCTGGCTTTTTTGGTTCCGGTAAGTCACATCTAGCAAAAATGCTTCGGGCGTTATGGACAAACCAGCCGTTCAGTGATGGCGTATCTGCGCGCGATATTGTTGACCTTCCTGCTGAGATTAAAGACCATTTTAAAGAGTTGAGTATTGCGGCAACACGTCATGGTGGTTTACATGCCGCATCTGGCACCTTGGGCTCCGGTGCTAACAATAATGTGCGGCTTGCCTTGCTCAATATTGTGTTTAAGTCTGCCGGGCTTCCCGAGCAGTACCATCAAGCCCGCTTTGTCTTGTGGCTGAAAAAGCAAGGCATATTTGATCAGGTAAAAGTCAAGGTTGAGCAGGATGGCGATATCTGGGCAGATGAACTGGAGGACATTTATGTGTCCCGCAGTATTGCCCGGGCTCTGCTCGATGTGGACAACACGCTGGGGGACGATGTCAAACAAGTTCGTCAGTTACTGCGTGAGCAGTATCCGAACGTGCAGGATGTCACCAATCAGCAAATGGTCGACGCTATCTACGACGCCCTGGCTGCTGGAGGAAACTTCCCGCTGACGCTTATCGTGCTGGATGAGGTTCAGCAATATGTTGGTTCGGATTCGGACAAGGCGCATCAGGTACAGGAAGTTGTTGAAACCTGTTGTAAACACTCCAAGTTCAAAAGCAAGTTGTTGTTTGTGGCGACTGGTCAGAGTGCTTTGTCGGGCATGCCAAACCTGCAGCGATTGCTGGGCCGTTTTCAGATTCCCGTGCAGCTATCCGATACCGACGTCGAATCCGTTATACGTAAAGTGATTCTGCAAAAGAAAGCCTCTGTCAAACCGCAACTGGAACAGGTTCTGCAATCGCACCTGGGTGAGATTTCCCGTCAGCTTCGAGGTACGAAAATCGAACATCAGCGTGATGATGAGAAAAACATGCTGGCAGATTATCCGCTTTTGCCAGTCAGGCGGCGGTTCTGGGAAAAAGTGCTGCGAATTGTTGATACGACGGGCACTGTTTCACAGCTCCGTAACCAGCTCAAAGTGATTCATGAGGCCGCACAAGCCACCGCGGATATGCCATTGGGACATGTGGTTCCGGCAGACTTTATCTATGACCAGATCGCCGTCAATTTGCTCCAGACTGGCGTCATCTCGAAGGAGATTGCTGAAACAGTCGGGCGACTCTCTGCCGGAGACGATGACGAAAAACTCAAAGGTCGAATTCTGTCCCTGGTCTTGTTGATTGGTAAGCTCCCGTCTGAACCAACGGCCGACTGCGGTGTACGTGCAACACCAGACATGCTGTCAGACTTGTTAATTGAAGACTTAAATCAAGGTAAAGAGTCCATCCGCACGCAGGTACCCAAGTTACTTCAATCTCTGGCGGACGATGGCCTGGTGATGCCCATGCAGACCAGCGCAGGCACCGAGTACCGCCTGCAGACTCAGGAAAGTGCACAGTGGTACGACACCTTGAGACAAGAAGAAGCCGACTTACGAGGTAACCCGCAGCGGACGGAAAATATTCGCGTCGACATGTTGCACAAAGAACTGCGCCGGGCCTTGGCGCAAGTGCGGCTGACCCAGGGCAGGTGCAACGAACCTCGTCAGGTTATCCTTTCTCTCGATCCGGAGTTGCCCAAAGACGCCAAGGATAAGATCTACGCGTGGGTGCAGGACGGCTGGAGCATTGACGAAAAGAGTTTTCTATCCGATGCGCGCAGCAGGCCAGCCGGTGACCCAACCATCTTTATTTTTGTGCCTGCCCGTAACCGTTCAGAACTGACCAATGCCATCATTGCGGAACATGCAGCGCGCGCCACGCTGGATAAGCGCGGCATTCCCAACACCGATGCCGGGAAAGACGCTCGCACAGCCATGGAGACGCGTCACCGTGACGCCGAGAAGCAGGTGCAAGCCCTGTTACGCGAGATTTTTGACGGCGTACAAGTCCTGCAGGCGGGCGGGAACGAAGTTGACGGCAACAGTATTTTGGAAAGAGTCGAAACGGCTGCCAAGGCGTCACTGGTTCGCCTGTATCGTGAATTTGACATCGCGGATAAGCCCGGCTGGGGCAAAGTCTACGACCGCGCTAGCAAAGAAGGTGGGCAGAACGCGCTGGAGCTGGTCGATTTCAGTGGTGATATTGAGCAACATCCCGTTTGCGCAGCGATTAAACGATTTATTGGCGTGTCCAAAAAAGGCAGTGAGATTCGCGAACACTTCCTGGCTGCGCCGTATGGATGGCCGCAGGATGCGATTGATGCCAGCCTCGCGGTGCTATTGGCTTCAGGTATTTTGGTCGCATATGACAGTCGCAATGCCCGGGTCATGGCGACTACGCTGGAACGTAAACAGATTACCCAAACCAATTTCAAGCCCGAAAGCGTCACTATTCGGCCAGTCGATCTCATAAAAATTAGAGGTGTGCTGACCAGTTGTGGTATCGACTGTCAGCCTGGCGATGAAGCCGCCAAAGTACCATTTTTGGCGGAAAAAGGCCGCGAGATGGCGAAACTGGCCGGTGGAGATGAGCCGTGGCCCAAAGTGCCAGATTGCCGGGTTTTTGATGAACTGGCTCGCCAGTCCGGTAATGCCCAGCTCAAACAGGTACTGGATGATCAGGACGCCATCAAACAGGCGATCAAGGACTGGAGCGACACTGCCAAACGCATTGAAGCCCGCCGTGGTGACTGGACGCTGTTGACCAGCCTGCTGGGCGCCAGTCACGGCCTGTCCTTCCATGCGACGATTCAGACTGAAGCCGATGCCATCAGCCAGCAGCGCTCGCTACTGGACGACCCCAACCCGGCCACCGCGCTGATCCAGCAGTTGGTCAGCAAACTGCGCGATGCCATTCAGTTCCATGTACAGGCCTATCTGGATCACCATGCGGACCGCCTGACCCAGTTGCAAGCAGACAGCCACTGGCAGCAGCTGAGCGACGAGCAACAGCGCGCCATTCTAGACAAACGCAAGCTGCTGACCCTGGTGCAACCATCGTTCAACGATGCCGAGGCCATTATCGACAGCCTCAGCGACGTCAGCCTGGAGCAGTGGACTGACCGCACCGAGTCACTGGCCAGCAAGTTCGATAGCGCCCGCCTTGAAGCCACCGAACTGCTGCAACCCAAGCTGCAACGCATCAGCCTGCCGCACAAAACCTTTGAAAGCGAAGCCGATGTCGATGCATGGCTGGCAGAGGTAAAACAACAGATTCTCAGCAAACTCAACGACGGACCGGTGACCTTCTGATGACCCAAGCCCTGCACCGCCAGCCCCTCGATAAAACCCTGCGCCGTGCGCTAGAAGCCACCGTAGTCAAGGCTCGCGACATTGCCGAACTGGCTGCCGCCCAGGCGCTGTCCCGTTTAAGCGTGGGGGAAGCCAAGCCGGCGGAATATCTGAACGATGGACAACGCCAACTGCGCACAGGGCTGCGCGCCCATGGCCGTCAGTTGGGTGACATCAAGCAAGCCGGCGGCCAGCAAAGCCTGAATAAGCTGATCACCGAGGTCGCCTACGAACACTGGCACCGAATGCTGTTTGCTCGCTTTCTGGAGCAGAACCACCTGCTGATGTACGACGAGCATACGTCGCTAACCCTAGCCGAATGCAACGAGCTAGTTCAAGACCCAGACTCCTTACGCGATGAACTGGAACTACGCTGTAAGAGTGGTTGGGAACTGGCCGGCGTACTAGCCTCGAAAATGCTGCCGCAGATCTTCCGCATTGATTCGCCGGTGTTTGCCCTGGAGTTCGCCCCCGAACACCAGCGCGAATTGGAAAAATTGGTCACTGACCTGGCCTCGGACACCTTCCAGGCACAAGACAGCCTCGGCTGGGTTTACCAGTTCTGGCAAAGCAAGCGCAAGGAAGAGGTCAACAAGTCCGAGGTCAAGATCGGCGCCGACGAACTCTCCCCAGTCACTCAGTTGTTTACCGAACCCTATATGGTAAGCTTCCTGCTGGATAACAGCCTGGGCGCTTGGTGGGCCGGTCAACGCCTCACCGAACAAGACTGGCAATCCGCCCAAAGCGAACAGGAACTACGCAACAAAGCCGCTATGCCTGGCGTGCCGCTGAGCTACCTGCGCTTTGTGAAGGAGGAAAGCACCCAGCAGTGGCAGCCTGCTTCCGGCACCTTCGACGCCTGGCCCAATCACCTGAGCGAACTCAAAGCGCTGGACCCCTGCTGCGGGTCCGGCCACTTCCTGGTTGCCGCCTTCCTGATGCTGGTACCCATGCGTATGGAGGCCGAGCAGCTCAACGCCCAACAAGCCATCGACAAGGTGCTCAGTGAAAACCTCCACGGACTGGAGCTGGACCAACGCTGTGTCGAACTGGCCGCTTTTACTGTCGCCCTAGAAGCCTGGCGCTACCTGGACGCCGGCGGCTATCGCATTCTGCCCGAATTGCATCTGGCCTGCAGTGGCCTGTCCATCGCCGCTGCTCGCGACGAATGGAAAGAGCTCAGCCGCAAGGCCGGCAAACAGAACCTGTCCATTGCTCTGGACTGGATGTACCAGACCTTTAAAGACGCCCCGGTCCTCGGTAGCCTGATCAACCCGCGCCGTAGCAAAGCCGCGCAAATTGCTCAATGGAGTGAGTTGCAGCAACTGCTTGGTGAAGCACTTACTCAAGATCAGGCCAACCAGCAAAACCAGGCCGACGGCGGAAGCTCTGCTCTGACCAACCGCCTGGAGGCCGGCATTGTCGCCCAAGGCTTGGCCAAAGCTGCAGAACTCCTCTCAGGTCAATACACCTGGGTCATCACCAACGTGCCTTACCTGGCGCGTGGCAAGCAGCACGATACCCTCAGAGAGCACTGTGAAAGCTATTACCCCGAAGGCAAGAACGACTTGGCAACGGTCTTTCTCGATCGCTGCCTGGAGTTTTGTGCGCAGGGCGGTACCGCCAGCATTGTGTTGCCGCAGAACTGGTTGTTCCTCACCAGCTACCGCAAGTTCCGCGAAAAGCTGTTGCAGAACGACAGCTGGCACTTGATTGCCCGCCTGGGACCGGGGGCCTTCGAGACCATCACTGGCGAGGTCGTCAAAGCTATTTTGGTCAACATTAGTCGTGGCAATGCCGCCGGCCAGTCGACGGATCTACTGCACAGTGGCGAGCAGGGCAACTGGATTCGTGGGATGGATGTGTCCGCACCGCGCAAGGCTGCGGAGAAGGCGGTGGGGTTGCTCAATGAGGATTTAATAAGCGTTGACCAAGGCAAACAACTAGCTAATCCAGATGCACGCATTGCTTTAGATCTGTTGGGCTCGGACGCGTTATTAGCTGAAAGCGCAGATAGCTTCCTTGGATTAGGAACAGGTGGGTTTGAACAATTTGGTCGGTATTATTGGGAATTTGACGAAAAGCCGAGTTGTTGGGACTGGCTGCAATCATCTTCTCAAAATGGTGGTGAAATGTTTGATGGGCTGTCTTTGTTAGTTGCTTGGGATCATGCATCGAACAGAGTCAAAGGGATGGACAAGCTATATCGTGAGCGAATTCATAATCAGGATCAAAGTGGGCAGCAGGCTTGGAATAAAAGAGGTGTTTCTGTTGCACTAATGAGCGGGTTGCGAGCAAGTCTTTACCTGGGTACTCGTTATGATAAATCGATGACTGCCATTATCCCTCGTGATGCTAATGATCTTGCTGCCATATATACATACTGCGCGTCTCCACAGTTTCACGATCGAGTTAGAGAGATTGACCAAAACGTCATCGTGGCCAGTGGGACTATGGTGAAAATCCCATTTGATATTCACTGCTGGAGGCGAGTTGCTGATGGACGTTATCCCAACGGACTACCCCAACCCTACACCGATGACCCCACCCAATGGATTTTCCACGGCCATCCCTGTGGCTCGGTGACCTGGGACGAAGATAGGAAATGGACTGTCCACGGCGATCTGCGCGTGGATGACAGCGTGCTGCAAGTCGCTGTCGCACGCCTGCTCGGCTACCACTGGCCGGCAGAGCTGGACCGCAACATGGAGCTGGCCGCCGAACAGCGTGGATGGGCAGAGCGTTGCCAGACACTGTCCAGTTGTGTCGATGATGACGGCATTGTCTGCCTGCCGCCGGTGCGAGGCGAAAAGGCCGCCGACCAGCGCCTGGAGGCTCTGTTGCAAGCCGCCTATGGCGACGCATGGACCACTCCGCTGAAAAACCGCCTGCTCGATGCCGTCGGTAGCAAGTCTCTCAGCCTGTGGCTGCGCGACAAGTTCTTCGAGCAGCACTGCAAACTGTTTCAGCACCGGCCCTTTATCTGGCATATCTGGGATGGTCTCAAGGACGGCTTCAGTGCATTGGTCAACTACCACAAACTAGACAAAGGTGGACTGGAGCGCCTGATTTATACCTACCTAGGGGACTGGGTCCGCACCCAGCAGGCGAGCTTGTCCAACGGCGAAGACGGCGCCCAGGAACGCCTCGCTGCCGCCGAAGCCTTGAAAAAACAACTCGAATCCATCCTAGAAGGCGAAAAGCCCTTCGACATTTTTGTCCGCTGGAAACCCCTCGCGGAGCAACCCATCGGCTGGGCCCCCGATTTCAACGATGGTGTGCGCCTCAATATCCGCCCCTTTCTTAAAGCCCGTGACGTCGGCAAAAAAGGGGCCGGCATTCTGCGCTGGGCGCCGAATATCAAGTGGTCTAAAGACCGCGGCAAGGATGTTGAATCAGCACCCTGGTACCGGCTAGGCCTGGAGTACGGAGAAGGTGTGGGCGCACGCATCAACGACCATCATCTGACTCTGGCTGAAAAGCGCGCGGCAAGGAGCTAGCGATATGAAACGTCAATGGACTGCGATGGATCCGGGGGAAGCGTTTTTTCCGGTAGAACTAAAGCCTGTGTTTATTGAAGCCACAGGTAAGGGAGGCGACCTGTTTCAGTCTACAGGCTATCAAGCCCTACCTCGTCATCAGGCGGTGGTTGATATGGAAAACGATCACGCATTTGCAGTGGTGACTGAGGATTACCGGCTGGTGACCAATAAGCAGGCCTATGATCTGGCGGCAGATGCCCTGAAGTCGGTGTTTGATTTCACCTCTATGAACGATATGGCCTGCTTGAACGTGATAATGCCTAGATCCCGTTCCTTCTGTCATATCGACCTGATTCACAATGGTAGCGACTTTGAACCCTGGCAGAATGATCGCTGGGTGCCCTTTGTACGCATCACCAACAGCTACAACCGCACCCGCCGACTGCGCTTTGAAATTGGTTTCTGCCGCTGGATCTGCCTTAACGGACTGATATTTGGTAGTAAGAGTGTTGAAATAAGCTTTGCCCATACCAGGCAATTACAAGATGGCATGCGCCGCTGGCAAGAGAACCTCAGCGACATCAAGCTTCTTGAAAAGCTCTTTGTAGCCAAGTTGAATAACTTGCAGCGCTTTCATGTGCCGGCAAGTTGGATGTTACCGCTGGCGTGCAAGGTGTTTGATGTACGCATTTCCACCGATACTCCGATCAAACCACGCCGGGCTGATGAGTTGGTGAAGTTCCGCCATGCCATTGCGGATCTAGCCAGTGATTATTTTGTGTCGATGGGTGAGCAGGGCTATGCGGCACTTAACGTTCTGACGGATTACGCCAGCAGGCCTGTAGGTGTCATCGCTCCGGAAACGATGATTGATGGATTTCAGCACAAGGCCGGCGACTGGATAGATGAGTTTGTTCAGCAAATTGAGCAGCGTGATTTCACTTTTGAAGCTTATTTGGGCGACTACCTGAAGACGGCTGAGGCCATTGCCAGACTATGATCAAGTCAGTATATAACTATCCTGTTTCGACTTTACTCGATATTGAAAGCGGTGTGATTTATGCCATCCCTCGCTATCAGCGCGAGTACACTTGGACCCGCGCTCAATGGGATGCGTTGTTTGACGATTTGTTAGATAACGAGGCGAACTACTTTCTCGGATCGATCATCTGCATCAATCAATCTCAGGATGCTTTGTCAGTACAAAGCCTGGAGCTGGTGGATGGTCAGCAGCGTATGACCACCTTGTCACTGCTACTGACCGCGATTTACCACAGTTACAGTGCGCAGCCGAACCTGGGTATGGAGCAGCAGATCGAGCTCTACAACCTAAAACACAAGCTGGTGCTGAAGAAGAAGCCCGACCAACCCCGGCTGATTCCCCAGGTGCAGAACCATAACCAGCAGGATTATTTCGCGGTGCTTGGACAGGTTGGCGTGCTGAGCGATGTGGAAACGGTCGCCAATGCGGGTAATCGCCGGGTGTTTAAGGCGTTTCGTCATTTCCTCAGCCGTATTGAGTTGTACCTGGACAATGCGGCTGACCCGATAGCCAGTCTGCAAGCGTTGCTTGAAAAGGTAAATACCGCCACTCTGGTCAAGATCGAAGTGGCCGGGCATTCCGATGCTTACACTTTGTTTGAATCGCTTAACAACAGGGGCGTACCCCTCACGGCGATTGACCTGATCAAGAACAAGCTACTCGCGGTACTGGAATCGAAAGATCCGGGCAGCATCGACAAGCACTACAACCGCTGGAAGAAGGTGATTGATGCGTTGGGTGATGATTACGGCGTACAGGAGCGTTTCTTCCGCCAGTATTACAATGCCTTCAAGCCTGACCTAAAAGACATTGTCTCGGTGCCAGTGGCGACCAAGTCCAACCTGATGCATGTTTACGAGAAGCTAATCGCGCATGATGCCGACAGCTTCTTGCAGGCAATGATCCGTCTGTCTGACCATTACGCCCGGATTGTTGGCTACCGTGCTGTACCAGATCAGCCAAAGCTATCCAGCCTGCTGTTGTCACTCGACCGGATTCAGGGTGCGGCGGCTTATTTGCTGCTAATGGTGTTGTTTGAGCGTCGGAATGAGCTGGAACTCAGCCATGAACAGCTGGAGCAGGTGGTCAACTTCCTGATCGCTTTTTTTGTGCGTCGTAACACCACCGACCTGCCGCCCACTCGAGACCTGACTCGGATCTTTATGGATGTGACTGAGACGGTCTTGAAGTTGAGAGGGGAAGCTGTGGTCAGCCACATCCAGCAGCGTTTAACAGCTGAAAGCGCCGGTGACGAGCAGTTTGAGAAGAGCCTGAAAGGCCCGATCTACGAAGACAACAAGGCCGTTTGCCGCTTTGTGCTTTGTGCTCTGGAAGAGGCTCGTATGACCCGCGAGACTCAGGTGGATCTTTGGGCGTTGAAAGGCAAGCAATATGTCTGGACCATTGAGCACATCTTCCCCCAAGGTGAGAACATCCCCGAGAGCTGGGTGCAGATGATCGCGGACGGCGATGCCGATATGGCAGAGCGATACCGCCAGACCTTTGCCCACTGCTTGGGCAACCTGACGATCTCTGGTTACAACAGCGCCCTGGGCAACAAGAGCTTTGCTGAAAAGCAGACTCGACTTGACAGCCAGGGGCGCAAGGTGGGGTATAACAACGGACTCTACCTGAACCAGATCTTGGTCACGGAGATCAGTTGGACTATTGATAAACTCAAAGCCCGCACGGATTTGTTGGTGGCGGAGGTGATGAGAGGGTATTCTTTAGTTAAGTAAAAAAATAACTTATTTTAGTGGGTTTACTACCGTTTTTTTTGAGAGTGCCAAGATGTTTAAAGAACTCAAGTTGACAAATGTGGGGCCAGCTTCGGGCATGGAGTTGGAGTTTGGTAAGCGACTTAACCTCATCACTGGCGACAACGGGTTGGGGAAGAGTTTTTTGCTGGATATCATGTGGTGGTCATTAACCAGAAAGTGGCCTGCCGAGATAAACCCTCGCATGAACGTTGGGAAAAAAGTCCTTCCACAATCGAAGGGAGATGCATCGATCACATTCTTATTCAGCGGTAAGAAAAAGGATGAAGAGTATGTCAGTCGTTTTCAGCGAAGGGAGCAATCCTGGACGGGCCGACCGGGCCGCCCAGCGAACCCCGGATTGGTGTTGTATGCAATGACCGATGGCAGTTTTGCTGTCTGGGATCCGGCCCGAAACTATTGGAAAACCAAGGACGATATGGATGTGCAAGATCGTCGCCCGGCATATGTATTTTCGCCGCAAGAGGTTTGGCATGGGCTCGAAGCTGATGATGGGGCAGTGTTGTGTAACGGATTGATAGATGATTTGGCATCCTGGCAAAAAGAAAACGGTTCCGCGTTCAAACTGATGCAAAAAGTTTTGGAAGAGCTTTCTCCATCAACAAAGGAAAAACTCTCTTTAGGTGAGTTGACGCGAATCAGTTTGGATGAGGCTCGTGATATTCCAACTATCCGCATGTCTTACGGTCAGGATGTCCCGGTGCTACATGCTTCATCGGGCATCAGACGGATTATGGCCTTGGCATACTTTCTGATCTGGGCATGGAAAGAGCATTTGAGTGCGTCACGATTACTTGGTGATGAACCAACACATCAGGTTGTGTTCCTCATCGATGAAATCGAGTCACACTTGCATCCGAGCTGGCAGCGCAGTGTCATCCCTTCAATTTTGAATGTGATGCGCAAATTGACTAGAAAGCCACTCGTCCAATTGATTGCTGCAACTCATTCTCCGCTGATCATGGCATCTGTAGAGCCTGTCTTTGATGCCCAAAAGGATGCCTGGTTCGACCTTGATCTTGAACGTAAAAAGGTAATTCTACGCAAACGAGATTTTGTACGTAAAGGTGACGTCTCAAGCTGGCTGACAAGTGAGGCCTTTGATTTAGGCAGTGCCCGGTCGCTGGATGCTGAAAAAATTATCAAACAAGCAAGCCTCGCACTTATCTCAGAAAACTTCTCTGCATCGAAAGCTCGATCATTAGATGCTAGTCTCAGGAACGTTCTCGGCGATACTGATCCATTCTGGTTACGATGGCGCTATGTAGCCGAGAAAAAGGGATGGCTTTGATATGTTATACGTGAGTCCTCAACCAGAGCCGGTAGATTTTGACGAAAAAGTCCGCCAGAAAGGGTTGGCACACTTGGCAGACAAAGGTATAGCGTTAGATAGACCGTTATCAAAAGGTACTAAGATCAATAGCTATTGGACCGGGTGTTTGCCTGAATTGTACGCAGCCTACAGTGGAGTATGTGCCTATGTAGCGGTGCACTTCGAACGTGTTACAGCCAATGGATCAGTCGATCATTTCGTCGCAAAGTCTAGTCGCGCGGATCTTTCATATGAATGGTCAAATTACCGTTTGGCCTGCGGTCGGATGAATAGCCGTAAAAATAAATATGACGACGTGCTTGATCCTTTCTCCTTAACAAATGGTCTCTTTCATCTTGAATGCGTAACCGGTCGGATTTACCCAAACCCGGCAGCTGATAACGATGTTAAGGAACTGGTCAACCAGACAATAAAGCGGCTCGGACTTGATGATCCTGATTGTCGAGAATTGCGTGCTCGTCACTTTTCTGAGTACATAAGCAAACAATTTGACAGAACCTATTTTAGAAGGATTTCACCATTCGTATGGCACGAAGCAAATCGTCAGGGGCTGCTATGAAGTTGCTTGACCTTTTGGTTTCAGAGCTTCGCGCCAGCGCAGCCTATAACTCCAATGTACAGATAGCCCCAAGCGTCATTCTTTGGACTGATAAGTTACGGCAATGGGAGTCTGCACTGCCTTTGCTGCAGGCTGCTTTACCTGAGTTGGTCGTGTTGGGTAACTATGCTCCTGACAAGCGAGCCGGACCAGCGATTTGGGTTAAGTGCGTCATTGAGGGTGTTTTGCCAGACATTGAGTTACCTTCGGACAGAATACCCATTCTCTATTTGCCAGGGGTGGAGCGTCGTGATCTGAAAGCAATAAGTTCTTGCCCTGAGGAGTTGCGGCCATTAGCAGAGCTCCAATACCGCGGATGTTTCTGGATATACAGTAACTCAGGTCGAGATTGGACAGTGAATGCATTTCTAGTCTCTAACAATGGTGGTGCTGGTCTTGATGTCGCCAAAGATGAACGCTCACAGCAGGCCATGCTGCGTGTGTTGCCGGAAATTTTGGAAAGTGATCAGGTGGATCTCGCCAATCGTCGTCTGGAGGCGGCCGACTTCAATAAGCTGGTTGCTAGTGATCCCGTGCGTGATCTGCTGAGCTGGATGAATGATGAAAGTGCATGCCGTGAACGTTGGGATACATCCAGGTGGCTGGCTTTTGTGGGTATCTGCGAAACGGAGTATCAGTTTCATCCCGAGAAAGATGGCCAGCTGACTGCTGCCGAATATCTTTGTCAGCGGCAGGGGATTTGGGAAAGCGTGTGGCAAAGATATGCTGAATCATGCTCCCACTATCCGAATTTGCCCCAACTACTGATGAAGGTTCATCCAGACCTCGCTGCCTCGCGTGACAGTTATCCTGCTATCAATTTTAGAGAAGAGGCCGACCTTGAGAATGCGCTAAAGCAGTTATTGCAATTAAACCCTGCTCAAGCGCGGACGATATTGCTCGACTTGGAATCCTCTCACGGGCAGCGGCGAAGCTGGATCTGGTATGAGCTCGGTTTGGCGCCATTGACGGGAGTTATGCAGCACCTAAGTGTTGTTGCATCGTTGACAGAGCATGTCTTTCACGGCGGTGGGGTACAAGAGATGTCCCTTCAGTACAAAGAGCGTTACTGGCAAGTCGATGATCATGTTGTGCGAGCTTTGGCACACCCGATGCCTTCTAACTATCAGAGTCTCACACAAGAGATTCTTGCATTGATCTACACGCCTTGGCTGCATGAGGTTACACAAAATTTCCAGAGTCTCGTGCAATCGAAGGGCTATCCAGGAAGTGAAGGGGTTAATGAGGCTACTGCCGGTTATGACGTAGCGGGAGAGGTGGTTTTCTTTGTCGATGGTTTGCGATACGACATCGCTCATCGACTCTTTCAAACCCTCTCAAGCGTGGGCGAGACAAAAATGACATCCAACTGGGCTGCGTTGCCCTCGGTTACGGCAACGGCCAAAGCGGCAGTTACTCCAGTGCATGACCGGCTTACGGGTCGAGTCACTGATAGGGACTTCGAGCCTGGATTACTTGACGAGGACAAAGGGTTTTCGGCCTATTATCTGAAAAAACTATTAAAGGAAAAAGGTTGGCAGTACCTGGAAGAAGGCGATTCCGGTGACCCTTCACGCAATGCCTGGGTGCAAAGTGGTGACATCGATAAGGAAGGACATGTAAAGGGGCTCAAGCTAGCGGCACGTATTGATGGTTTACTAAATGAAGTTGTCGAGCGCGTTGAAGAGCTGCTTGCTGCAGGTTGGCAGAAAGTGCGTATTGTGACAGATCACGGCTGGATGTTGACGCCTGCACCCATGGCCAAGGTCGAGCTGGCCAAGCACCTCACTGAGACGCGCTGGGGGCGCTGTGCCGTCTTAAAGGATACTGTGGACAGCGGATATCAGCAGGTCGGTTGGTACTGGAATAATGCGGTTAACATTGCGATGGCGCCAGGCGCTTGCAGCTTTAAAGCGGGCCAACACTATGACCACGGTGGGCTGAGTTTGCAGGAGTGTTTGACCCCTGTCATTGAAATAATCAACAACAAGAAGCCTACGTCACAACCGGCGATTGTAGCAACCTTGTCGGATATTCGATGGATAGGTTTAACTTGCCGGATTCAGGCAGACACCGACTCTGATAATGTTGTTGCGGTGTTGAGGACGCATCCAGCTGACCCAGGATCGGAAATAACCAAACGTAAACCATTAAAAGACGGCAAATGCCAGTTAATGGTAGATGATCAATATGAAGAGCATTCAGCCGTACTCGTCTTGCTTGATGAGCACGGTAATGTGCTGGCGAAAAAGCCCACCCTGGTAGGAGAGCAATAAATGGAACTGGATTTATTAGACAGAAAGGCCGCTGAGGCCTTTGAGGGGTACTTGGTTCGCAAGGACTTGGTGCGAACCTTTGCTCGTCAGTTCCCGGTTCCGACCTATGTTGTAGAGTTCATGCTAGGGCGTTATTGCGCCTCCATCGACCCGCAGGAAATTGAGGAGGGATTGGAGATTGTTGAGCGGCAATTGTCATCGAGAACAGTGCGGGCCGGCGAAGAAGAGCTGTTCAAAGCCAGGGCGTACAAATCAGGTAATGCAAAGCTGATAGATAATGTCAGCGTACGTTTCAGCGAGAAGGACCGTGGCTACTTGGCGCGCCTACCAAGTCTAAATTTAAACAACGTGCGGATTTCCGATCAAACTGTCGATGACAATGAGCGCTTGCTGACAGGCGGTTTCTATGCCGAGGTCACGCTTGAATACGACGGCATGATTGCTGAGGAAGGCGGCAATGCCTTCGGCATAGTTGATCTCAGGCCGATCCAAATGTCTAAACGCAATGTCCTGGATGTGATGGCCGAGGCCAGAACACATTTCAGCAGCGACGAATGGCGGGACTTTCTTGTTCGATCCATTGGGCTTGAGCCCTCCGAGCTTTCAGATAGGGCAAAAGATGCGGTTTTGCTGCGCATGGTTCCTTTTGTTGAGCGCAACTACAACATGGTGGAACTTGGCCCGCGTGGTACCGGTAAAAGCCATTTGTTTCAGCAAGTGTCACCGTATGCGCATTTGATTTCAGGAGGTAAGGCCACTATTGCCCGAATGTTCGTCAATAACGCAAATGGTCAGCGCGGGTTGGTGTGCCAATATGATGTTGTTTGCTTTGATGAAGTGAGTGGTATCTCGTTCGATACCAAAGAAGGCATCAACATCATGAAGGGTTATATGGAATCCGGTGAGTTCAGCCGTGGTAAAGAAAGCATTCGTGCGGATGGTTCACTGGTATTTGTTGGCAATTTTGAGGTGGATGTAGAGCATCAGCAGCGAGTAGGTCATTTGTTCGGGCCGCTCCCCCCTGAGATGCGAGATGATACTGCCTGGATGGATCGTATACATTGTTATCTGCCTGGCTGGGATGTGCCCAAAATGCACAAAGAGCTGACCACCGACCATTTTGGTCTGGTTAGTGATTTCTTCTCTGAATGTATGAGCCGCCTGCGCTTCCAAAGCCGGGTATCAACCATGCAAAATCGCGTTCACTTGGGCGGTGCATTAAGCGGCCGTGATACCAATGCCGTCAACAAAACAGTGTCTGGTCTGCTCAAACTAATGTGTCCAAATCCAGACTTGCCGGTTGCCGATGAGGACCTGGAGTGGGCTGTCAGATTAGGTCTGGAAGTTCGTCGCCGAGTGAAAGAGCAACAAAAGCGCGTCGGTTCAGCAGAATTCCGCAACACGCATTTTAGCTACTTCATGGGAGACGACGGCGTCGAAAAATTCGTCGCTACCCCTGAGTTGAGGGCAGACAACGAGATCGGCGATGACCCACTTGAGCCAGGTCAGATTTGGTCAATCAGTGAAGGCGGTACGGACATCGATGACAATGCTGGACTCTACCGCATCGAAGTAAATGCGGGTCCCGGATCCGGTGTGCGCATCCTGAATAACCCAGCCCCTGCGGCGTTCAAAGAGTCGCTTCGTTATGCAGAACAAAATCTATATGCCAGGGCGGTTCAGTTAATCGGCGATCGAGATCCTAGAGGGCACGAATACTCTGTTCAACTCAGAGCGTTCGATGCAGCCAAAAAGGGCTCAAAACTTGGTATGGCTGCATTGATTGCGATGTGTAGCAGCCTTCTAAAGAAATCTGTTAAAGGTGGGGTCATCGTTGTTGGCGAGATCAACCTGGGCGGCTCAATCGAACCCATCAGTAATGCTACCAATATCGCTGAACTGGCTGTCGAAAAAGGTGCGTCCGTGCTGCTGATGCCAGTGACGGCGAGACGTCAGTTGTATGATTTGTCCGATGATATGGCAACCAAGATTGATATCCAGTTTTACCAGGATGCGCGTGATGCGCTTTTAAAGGCGATTGTGGAGTGATGTAGAAAAAATAGGAATCGCCGTTTTGCATGAGGGTTTTAGAAGTATGGTGCAAGATTTGCAGGAAATCCGCCATGGAGAGGAGGCAATTTGGCAATAATCATCAAAGACGTCGAAGAGGTCTTGGGCCAGCTACCGAATCCGCTGAGGCTTATGAGCCTGGAAGCCCTAAATCCAGCACGCCAAACCTATAGGGCAATCTTGCTTCAGCCTTCAGGCACGGTTGAAGCTAATAATATGCGAATAGGGCACGCAGATTCTGAACTGGGCTATGCTCTTTGTACTGGATTTATGGAATCTGCAGTACAAGGCCATTCTGACCTTGCTGTAGCACCGGAATATTGCGTCCCTTGGTCAGCGGTCGACGAGGTCGTGAAAGGGCGCTATCGTCCACCGCATGGAGCAATCTGGGTGTTTGGGTGCGAAAGCATCTCTCCGGTCGATTTCGAGGCATTGGCTCAACAGTACAACGCCGCTGGTGGTTGCGTGTTTCACCACGAACCACTTGACGAGCGCCAAGCAGCCCAAGGTCGCTATATAGACCCGCTGCTTTACGTATTCTGGACCCGAAACCAGGAAGATCAGCCTGTACTTTTCCTTCTCGTGCAACTTAAGACCGTGGCCTGTCGAGATTACCGGGAAGTGGAGCAAACCTCACTTTGCTTGGGCCAGACTGTGTACGCCTTTAATCGTGGTATGAACTTGATGAGTCTCGTATCGATTATTTGCTCTGATGCTTTCGACTTCACAGAGCATATCGATACAATTCACACTAATTGCCTTCTGATTCATATCCAGCTGAATCCTAAGCCGGCACATACCGACTATGCGGCTTATCGCGCACGGCTGTGCTCCGTGGGAACCAATAGCCATGTCGAACTCTTGTGTCTGAACTGGGCCAAGAACATAAAAGAGGTCAAGGGTGGAGGCGGATATTCTGATTGGAAAAATGTCGCTGCTTCGGCTTGGTACGCTCCCCCCGCAAAGTTCAACTCTGACGACGATGGATTCATCGATTCATTGCATCGCAGCGGCCTTTACTATTGCTTGTTGGCCCAACGATGGCACGCGTTTTTCCTTAACTACGAAGGCCAGATTATTCAGTTGCAAAAACAGAAGCTGCTTTTCCCCGGTGAGCAAGCGTTGGCCCCGAGGAATTTCGTCACGGTGCAAGAGCGCTGGTCCTGGGAAGCTGGAAGCAATAGTTGGCAGTCTGGTGCGGTCGCCAATGACGGCTTTTCCGATGCGTTAGCAGGTTATCACGCGATCGCCGAACACCTACGACTGGCCTCACAAGTTAGCCCGCTCGCGGTAGAACGTGCCATCGAGTTGCTGATGGGGCCCCGTGGAAAACCTGCAACTTGGTACGCAGTTAAAGAACTCGATGCTGTCCATTTGGACAAGGAGGAGGAGTCGATTCGCCGTGTGACTGTCCACCAAGACGCAGACCTAACTCGACCAGGAACGCCGTACCGCCTGCAAAGATTGCAGCGCGCACACGATGCGATTGGACTCGCCCAGAACGCCGTTCCGTGGCCACCTCCGGTGCGAGACTTGGCGAACGGCTTTAAGTTCTCATGGGGACGAAAATCCCCACATCACAATGTCGAACCGGAGAGTGGAGGGCACGGGCTCGCAACACTCGTTTACCTTTCGGATCAGGCAAACGATTCTGCAGTAGAAAGCATGCACCAAAAGCTTAGAGAGGCCCTGGTCACGCATGCGTCCCGCGAGGCCATTGAAGCCGGTAAGAGCGTAGAAGAACTGAACGATGCCATCGTGCGTGCTCAAGACAGGCTTTGTGTCGTTTTCCGACGCGACCACCGGTTCGGCGCACGCGGCCCTGAAGGCACAAATCTTATTGACGTCCCTGCCAGCGCATCACCAGTGGACTTCTCAGAGGATAGATCATGATTAATACTCAACGTGTTGAAGCATTGCTTAAGGACCGTTACCCCGATCTTGAGAATGTTGGTCAGGGTGTATATCGAGGTATCGATCGCTATGGCGCGCGGGATTACGCTATTCGATACTTCGATCTTAACGATCAGCTCGCAACGACTGCTGAGTCATTGAAAAGCTATCAAGAAGAAGTCCTCTCGCAAAAGTATTTCTCGACTGACACTGCTACCGATTTGCGCTGGAACCATTACCTGTACTTCGTCACTAGCGCAGCACAGTCGCGTAGGGGAGATTTCAGTCAGATACAAGCCAAGGTAGAGGCTGATAGAGAGTACGCCCGCAAGCAGGTTGTTTGGGAAGAAGAGATCGATAGTTTTCTGGCAGTCAAACAAGCACCAGAACCACTTGGGTCTTTACCGGCCGACCTTGCGACGACATGGTACGATACCCTCAAGCAGCATCATCTTGCTTTTGTTTTGGATAGCGACCTCTCTGTCCCCGAGGTTGTACGGCGAATTGTTGCTGGAAAAAAGGATGGAGCGTCCCGACGAATTTCATCTGTGTCTCTGCTGGCCGCAGAACAAGCAGCGGCATACCACTTCATCGAACGTTTGACTATTAAGGGGTTCCGCACGCATCCGGAGGAAAAGGAACACGCGTTAGGTCGGGTGAATCTAATTGTAGGAAGCAATGGGGTCGGCAAGACCTCGCTCCTTGAGGCTATTGAGTTCGCATACTGTGGGAGCAACCGAAGGCCCAGCCCCTTGCTCAGTGGAACCTCGATAGGATTAGACCTGATGGGATCCAGCGACAAGTTTGCTTCGACCACAGATGCGGCTCGACTTCGAGCGCGTCACTCGAACTGGTATGCCAAAACTGATCTGAGGACGCCCACTATTCTAGATAGCTTCGGTAAGTTTAATTTTCTCAACACTGATGCTGCAGTGGATCTGAGTGTGTCAGCAAGTTCAGAGCAAATTGGAGCGGACGTCACTCGTTTGGTGTTGGGTGCGACAGCGGAGAATCTGGCAGATAGGCTGCGTCGCGTCCTTAAGCAGCTAAAGGACGAGCTGAAGGATTTACGGCGCGACAGGGCAAGCAATCAACAAATGAAGTTGGCCGCACAGACCCGCCTTGATGCCATCAAAGCTGCTCCTAAATTATCTGACAGCTTGTTTCTTGAGCTTATCGAGGCGCTGAGAGGTAGTGGATGGAAGGAGCTTCCAGACGAAAAAGGACAGCTCGTCCAATTGAGGGAGCGCCTGCAAGAGGCTACCTCTTCTATCGAGTTAATTCGACATTCCTCCATAAATTTGCTTCATGAAGAGGCGGAATCTGCGCGTCTGCTACAGACTAATTTGAACGACGAAGCTGGCAAGGCTGAAGCTCTCGATCAGCGAGCGAAAAGTGCCAGGCTGGCACTGGCAAACGCACGCCGTAAGGCACAGGCGGTTTCTGTAATAATTGACGCCACGGAAGCGCTCTTCCCCTATGCGCGAACTGGGTTCCCGCAATATCTCAAACAGGCGGCTGAGAGTCAGGATCGAGTGAGTGACTGGAATGCCAGGTTGAGTCCGCTTCTAAACCTAGGCGATACGGGAGTTATTCAACAGCTTCTGGGGAAACCTATCAGTGACGCCTTAGACTTAGTGAACACAGAGATTAGCACGCATCAGCAGCGACTCAAAACAGCGGAAACCTCGCTTGAAGCTCTGGAAAAGACGCAGAGCCAAATTACTGTACTGAGGCAGCGTCTATTGGGAACGGCTCGGGAAATATTGCAGCGGTCAGAAAATCCTGACCATTGTCCGTTATGCAGAACAGAGTTTCAGAAAAATGAATTGGTTGCGCGGATGATGGCCGAAGTCGAGGTTGGTACGTCCGAACAAGCCAGTTTGCTTCAGGCTGATATCTCGTCAGCCAGTGAAGCGTTGACGAATGCACGAACAGCCTTGACAATTCTGAATCCATTAAGTGAGTATTTCGGAGATAGTGCTTCGACTCTTACGGTCGCTCAGGCCATTGAAAATGTCGACCAAGAAAAAACAGCGTTTGAACTTTACAGGCAGGACCTGGACGCGATCCACGCGCACGTACAGCAACTGAAGTCTGATGGTCTGTCTTCCCAAGATCTTTCTAGCAAGATGCTAATTGCAGGGGTGGGCGAACTGCCTTCAATTGGGGAGTTGCAACAGAACCAGTTGCAACACAATCAGACACTGGAAACACTACGAAAGACTGAGAATGAAGCCTTGCACGAGTTAGATGCCGTGAGGCAGGAATGCGATACGTTGGCCACACGCTTGTCGGCCGAGGTCCTCGGGGACACGGAGCATCTAGCAAAATCGGTTAAAAAACTCGCAGCAGATGTTCAAGCTGCTTCCGATGCGCGTCAAAGACTAGTGTCAATCATCACAATTGACCCTGAAATTACTACTGAAAAAATCGCGGTCTATCTCGCCAATGTCCAGAAATTGCTGATCCAAGTTGCGACTGCCGTTGCTCAGGAAAGTGCCAGTGATACGACCTTCAATGACGAGGCCAATATTGTAAAAAGTCTCGACAAGAAGATTGGAGACAGTGACACGAAGATCATGCGTGCGGCCGACGCAGAGCAAGTGCTGGAAACACTTGAAAATCAAAGCTCGGATGCGGAGTTGGTAAACCGGATCCTTGCAGAGAACGCAGAAGAGATTGCTAAGACCTTTGCTAGCATCCATATGCCAAACGAGTTTGAAATTCAAAGTGACGATGGAAAGCTCGCCATAGTCAGAAGAAGCACCAACGCTGAGGTGCAACTCCATCATATGAGCACAGGCCAGCGTTCCGCGTATGCCTTGTCGCTATTTCTAGCGATGAATGGGCGTCTCCGTTCGGGACCCCCAGTATTGCTGTTTGATGATCCGGTTACACATATCGATGACATAAACATGCTCTCTTTCCTCGATCATCTTCGTCAGCATGCCATCGGTGGAACCAGGCAAATTTTCTTTGCCACGGCAGATAACAAGCTTGCGGGGCTTTTCCGCCACAAGTTTCGATTTTTGGGCGATGAATTCAAGGAGATACGTTTGTCGCGAAGTTCGTGAAATCTTGGTAGTCAGATAGTGCCTAGTCATATCCTCAATCTGGCCAGTGTAGATCCAATTCTTGAGTGATTTTTTTGACCTTCAGCCCGACACCTATTGTGGTGGCCGATCTGTGGATGTGTGTCATGGCCTGAATGTATCAGGCACTTTTCGCCGTTTTGTAATTAGTCTGTGCTGCGATGCATCGGCTATTAGTTTGGTTTTTTGCTGTCTCAGAACATATACCTGATCGCCATCAAGCGCTTTGGTCTGGCGTTCGAACTCGTACAGCTGGCTAATCTTTTCCAATGCGGTGGCACCAATATTCTATTGCCGATTTCATGCAATTCAACAGAATTGACTCAGAATCCAAATTTGGCAGCACCCCCAGTGTTAGATTGAAGTCTCAATCAACACAGGAGCGCAATCATGAATACCCAGAGTAACTCTACCCACAGCGATTGGCTGAGAATCGCAGAAGTCGTCCACGATAACTACAAGAAAATGGACAAGTATTCCGTTGATAAGACTAAATTACTGATAGTGCTGGAGGTATTCAATGACTTGTATCACGCAAGAATTAACCAACAGGAAGATTTTTCATACATCAGTAACTTACGTCAGCCGCGCTCGTTGGAGGGAAGGAAGGAGGACGTGATTGGGTCTGTTTCGGGTGGAGTGGAACGTACCAGACGTTTAATTAACTGCCCCGATCCGATCTCTGGTAGGCAGGCAAGCATCGTTGCCCGTAACCTCGTAGCGATTCTGAGCCGCGAGCAGTTTAGCTCAGATATTGCTGTATTGCTGGCTCCACACTTTGAGGTGCTCAAAGATCTGGCTGGAGGCCAGATGTAGATTTGACCTTGAAAAGGATAGGGGGAATTTCGGGTTGTCAATATTGGCGGTCCGATTTTCTGTCAATACAAATTTGACTTGCTCGCACCCTCATGAGGGTGCGGATACTTTAGGGCTGCGCGCTTCGCTTGCAAATCTCAGATTCTCCATAGTTCAGTGGAATGGTCAGAGTGGGGGCGGTCTTGCTGTTTTCCTTCACCGTACCACGCCGTTCTCGCTGTCAAGGGCTGCACGTTCCTCGAACGTTTGCGGCTGGCCGTATTTAACCCTGTGACAGCTTGCGCTGCGCCGTGCTGACGCCGGTTCCGGGCAATTCCGCCTGAGCAACTGGAGCACAGTTATGAATCAATTTCGTCTTTCGTTCGACAACTCACTTTTGGTCTGTGACGACCAGGGTCGTTATATTCCAGCATCTGCAGAGCGAATTCTTGCTGCTGCACGTGATGCGATTGGAATTAAGTACCAACGTGGCGCATCCTTTACCTCGACAGAGGTCGTCAAGGAATACTTAGGCACAAAGTTAGTAGGATTCGAGAGCGAAGTTTTCGCAGTGATTTTTCTCGATACACAGCACAAGCTGATTGAATATGTAGAAATGTTTCAGGGCACAATTGATGGTGCGGCGGTGTATCCACGGGAAGTGGCAAAAGCGGCACTGCGGTTAAATGCAGCAGCAGTCGTATTCGCGCACAATCATCCGAGCGGAAATCCAGAGCCAAGTTCAGCCGACATCAGTATCACTAAACGGTTGAAGGACGCATTGGCTTTGCTGGATGTGCGCACGTTGGATCACATCGTCATAGGAGGTGAGATCGCTGTCTCGTTCGCCGAGAGGGGGCTGTTGTAGTTCGGGGGCTTCGGCCCCCTTTTTTGCTACGTCGACGTCACAACAGAAATTCTAAAGCTAAAATGGTGCGTAAGCTTTAATTTTGCGCGCCATCCCCTGTCTTTGAATTCTTTTTATGGTCGCCTCTTGAGTTGTGCAAGTGCATATGGACAAGAATTTTATAAAGGGTGAATCTAAATAAATTTTTGGTTTACCTACACTTGCTCTCCAAAGTTGTCCGATTGTATGTGAAAAATTTAAGTGGGCAGGATTCACTTTACCATTTGGGAAATAACTCTTTAACATTAGTTTAATCGTATATTGTAATTCGAACAAGAAATCAGCTGGATCCACGAAAGTGTCAAAAGACTTCACATAAGGAATTAGCTCTTTATCTAGATGTGCTAATCCTTTAAGTGAAGTGAATAATTTATTTATATCCTTTTCAGTATCAATAAGCTTATTTTTTAGATCCGATGTTAATATTTTATCGCTCAGGGTAGGTACTGCATTTTTTACCACGTTGCAAACATAATTTGCTTTTTCGTCTGTTAGGCTCTGACTTTTCAATAACTCATGCAGAGCATCCATGTCAATTTGAGAGCCTTCGTAAATGACAGGGGTTTTTTTAAAGTCTTCGCTAGTATTACGAACTAAAGTTGATGATCTCTTTGTATAGTCATCTTTTCTTTTTTTGACTATATTTTTCTTATATCTATTCTCTTCATCACTTTCGAACAAATCTAGATTATCGGCGTCATAAAAAAAGTCACTATCATTTTCCAGAGACTCCTCTAAATATTTCCTTTCTTCATCAGTCATATATGGTATACCAAATTTATCATCCATTTCTTTATCCATTTCTTTATCCATTTTATTTCTCCATTTAAATTGTATTTAAGTTGGATCATTAGTCTTCTCATGCAGAGTTTGTTACTGGCATATGCGAAATGGCTATCATCAGTATTGACGTGTGTCAATATCAACTATTTGCTTTTTTCTGGCAAGCAACTGTACTTTACTTCGGCATAATAGCCAGAAACTTGATTGGTTTTTACCGCAGGGTGGTGCTGGTCGTTTCTCTAAATTCTGCGTAGGGCAATGTTTAGAAAACACTCGGTCTCCATGAGTTATGCAACAGCTAGCAGCCACAATCTTTTGGTTCGATTCGATAGGGACTCCAGATCGGCTATCCAGCGTCAACTATCTTGGCCGGTTCGCGTCAATTATATTGGCCGGTTGACGCCGTTTAGTTCTTCTCCTGCTTCAGGTCCGTTCTTCGTCGATAGCTATCTCCTTCACAATAGATATTTGTCGCGTGATTAACCAGTCTGTCGATTGCTGCAACAGTCATGACGGTATCGTCAAACAGCTGGTCCCAGTCCTCAAAGCTCTGGTTGGAAGTGATGATCAAGCTGCCCCGTTCATAGCGGTGGGCGATCAACCCCGGGCTGCTGTCGCCACGACTCCTCCAGCGTGCCACCTTCCACCGGGTCGAAGCCGATTTCGTCGAATGTGGGTCACGACCGTGCGCTTGTGTTCGACATCGTTACCGACTATCGCAATCGCGATGCGGCCTTCGGCCCTTTCGCGCGACCATGGTTGGCCGGGGAATGGGCGAGGATGTTAGGGGGGATTACAGACCAAGCTGCTCTGACACCCATACGCGCTCCACCTGCCCAACATCGATTTCTGGAGTTCTCGAATCGCGCAGTCCGGGGTAATAGATGGTCGTATTAATAATTGGCACATGAGACCGGGTGCTAGTAGTGTATGGGAAAGTGGGATCAGCCCAAAGTCTGGCTGGTAGGACAAGGAACTGAACACGCATGGAGAATGAATAGGGAGCGCTTGTCGCCGCGATATACCCCAGCCTGGGGCGAGTTACTGTTGGCTCGTTAAGCAGGGTCGAGGAGATTTTATTTCATCAGGGTAAAATACTGACATCGATCTCGCCGTCGCCGTTCACCCTAGCAAAGACGGTGGTCGCTTTTAGGCGATCCTGAGCAGCTTCTCCCGCCAATTCTTGATAAGGCGCTTCGGCAAGTAGCAGACGATGTGCCTCTCAAATTATGGTCCGACCGTTGGTCGAAGAGGCCAGTAGGTTAGGGGAGGTGGATCTAATGGGGCAAGAGGAGGATTCGGGTGGCGAAGCATAAATGTACTTGAGCTGAAAGTCAGAACTTGAAAACCCGTAACTGTCAGATATGGTCAACTTTTTAACATCAACACACGCTTAACGAAACACAGCGACCGGACGGTTATAGAGAACCGTCCGTTTCGTTCGACTCCTTTCAGTCGTTTTGGCTGAGTTCCGTTCGGTATTTCGTTCATTGTTTCGCTCATGTTTTCGCCTTGACGTGTGGGGGTGTCATCAGGATTCGACCTTGTTCGTCCAAGGATTTTTTAACTTCATTGAACCGTGGGCGTTTCATACCAGCATGTTCGCATTTCTCACGCCATTCTTCGATAGTGACAAGGGCTGTAGATGGATCTTGCTCATCATCCTCTAGCCGCTTTTCATGCTCGCGATATAGAAGGGATAAACAGTGAAGGGCCATAGTCTGATTCTTGCCAGCTCCCTGCGATCCGCGTTTGGGCGATTTGTAATCGTCAGTCATTGCTACTGGGGCGCAACTCCACAAGTTATTTTCGTCCTCGTCCTTGATGAGGAGGTTCACGCGTTGCAGCCTGAATGCTAATGGAGGCGGCAATTCGGTTTCTTTCATCTTGTGCGACTGCATAATAATCACCTTATTCTCATCCATTGTAGCGCTGTACTCGGCATCAATTGCGGCTTTTAACACACTACTACCACGTGCGCCTTTGCTGGCGTCCTTGCCCGTATGGTGTACGATTAGAATTGACGCTTCCCAGTCGTGCCGTAAGTAGTCCATAGCCCGGACAAAAGTATTCATATCTTTAGTGCTATTCTCATCCCCGGAAAAGTTCCGAGCCAGGGTGTCCACCACGATGAGAGCCGGTTTCTGCTTCAACTTGTCGGCCAGCGCGGTAACGACTTCTTTGATTTTGATCGCGCTCTCTGGATCATCCAGCCCAATAGGTGTGCTTGAAATTAACAAGGGAGCATTTTCCAGGCTTGCGCCTCTTGCAAGCTCCCACGCCTTAAAGCGCCGCGCCAATCCGTTCTGCCCCTCACCTGCGATATAGAAAACAGCGCCCGGTGTGGTTTTTTTGCCGTGCCAGTCAGTGCCAGTGGCGACACTTGCGGCCATGTCGATTGCAAGGAATGATTTGCCTTCACCTGGCCTGCCAAACAGAACGGATAGACAGTCCTGCTCTAATACCGCTTTGATAAGCCAGCGCGGGGGTTGCAAATCATTAATCAATTTGCCTACGGGAGTGAATAAAGCCGCAGTTGGCTTCTCTACTAACTCTGGCTGCTTCAAAAAGGGCTCTAAAACATCATCAGATAAGGGCAAGTCCATTTCAGCCCAACCTCGCGCCAGTGTCTCATCATAATTGTGCTCAGGTTTCATAAACTGGCCTCCATTCGCTGCGCGAATCTAAACAATCGGCCACTAGCAGCGGCCATTGATTGAGTGTCCCCAGGGGAAACAGGTAGCCCTTTTTGGGCGTATTCAAGCGCTAGACTTGCGAGCACTGCATCGTGCGCTAATGCTGTAGCAATATCTCGAGAAAAAGTCCGCGGATTGCGTACTCCTCCTGTTGCAGGGCGTTGATTTCGCCGTGGGAAAAGGTCAGCTAAAGTCAGCCCCATCGCTGCCATAATTTGTTCAATGCTGCAGCCAGCATGGCAATACACAAGGAGGCGGCCATCATCGGCGGTGCAGACATTTAGCCCTCTAGATCTGTCACCGTGTTGGTGTGCGGGAGTCGGGCAAGATGCCTGCCACTTTCCATTAGATAGCCTCCGGACCCGGGCGATTCGATCTAAAAAATCATTAACTTGCATGGTCGCCTCCAGTGTTATCCAGAGTCGGGTCAGATTGACTCAAATCTGGGCTTGCACTCGCGTCTGAAGGAGAGCTGATATAATCAGTAGCCAGTTGCCCGCTGGCGGGGGCGTTTTCGTTTGTCGTCATCATTCAGCCCCCACCTCAGATTGGTTTTCAATCCAAGCGGCCACATCTTCGACGCGATAACGGACGTGCCTTCCAAGTTTAATAAATTTAGGGCCATCGCCCGCCCATCGTGCGCGTTCGCACCATGCTTGAGACTTTCCCAGATACTCAGCCAACTGCTTTTGATCCAGTAAAATTGGCAGTGCGGCAGTTTTATTGTTGTTCGAGTTGTTTTGAAGTGGGCGTTGCATAGTAGACCTCGTTTATGAATATCGCTTTAACGGGGTCTAGTATGTTGATTTGAGTCATTCTATATCAGGGACAGAATTTCGATATTTTCCGGATTTTGTCCCCCTGATGCGTCTAAGCGCTATAAGTGTTCCTTGTCTGAGCTGATATTCGGTATTAGTCAGGTGCGTAAGCTGCCCTAAACTCGAGTTCAGACACATCGGCCAGGATTAGGCCGGGCGCCATCGTGTGACTGGATGGAAATACCGTTCATTGAACAATTTAGCCTCAGCAGATATATTTAGTTACATTGCTCGTCATCAAAAACTTCGATAGCTCTGAGTATGGAGACAAGTGATGAAGGATTTGACGTAGAAATGAGGCTGATTCCTAAGGACCGACAACCGTGACTGATATAACTGCTGTACCTGAGACCGGAATTGAGCTAACGGCGTGTTGGGGTAACGGCGATGCTGAGAGCACCATAAGCGTAAGCGATGCCTGCTGGCAATCGATTCGTGCCGGAGCTGAGTACGAAATACCAGGGGTCAGTGTCTACGAAGGTTCTCATTATCAGGTAACCTGGTCATTTTCAAGTCGGGAAGTGTCAATCTACGGTGACGATGCTTGCGAACTGTTGTTAGATTATCCGATTGAGGAACTTATTCAAAAGAGGTCCTACTCCGGTATGCCAGACAATCGTCGTGTTTAGACTCTGTAAATAGTTACTGTCATGACCTCGAGCGACCGATCAGAGGACAAAGCAATGCCAAGCTGGGAAGATGTACCTGACGATATTAAGAAGCGCTTTCCATCACCTCCGGAAAAAGCTGACTATTCCTGCGACGAAGACCACGAAGAGGCCCTGGGGTTCTGGCACAGCAGGGTAGGTCGCAATCTTGGCATGGTAATGCAGCAGTATAATGCCGAAAGGAAAAAGGTGGGCGAGTCAGCGCAGATCAAAACCGAACTTGAGTGGATAACTCGCCAGAATCTAAAAGGACTCAATGGCAATCAGATTTGTCAATGCGGAACAGAAAAATTGATTTCTCATTCTACAGATCCTAAACGGCTTAGAGCCTCTTTGCTTGCACTTATCTTCGTTAGTCAGTTCGTCTACACACACTACCAAAAGTGGCACAGTGAGTTTTACAGTGAATTTCCAATACCTAAGCTGAGGGAGCACTCGTTAGGCATCCATGCACATGCTGTTTGGTTTGTAGACCAAAGCCATGGGTTCGACAAGATGGCCGATTGGGAGTTGACATCCCGTATATTTCGCGATTGCGTTAACCACCTGCAAAAATGGCTGCAGGAGAGAGGCGAAATGGAAACGGCTGAATTCAAAAACTTAATAGAAATGGAGATTCGCACTGGGTTCAGCAAAGATCAAGCAGAATACTTCAAAGTGCACTGACTCGACTATTATTTGAAGAATCAATGATGCTTAAGGTGGACTAAGTCAGGCAATAAAGACAAACCTATTTGCCTTCGTTAAATCGACTGCAAACTTTGGCAATATCCCTTTGCAGTTGCATAAACCCCTCATGGCGTTCGCCGTTCGATTCATTCATGTAGATATCCCGGCGAATTTCAATCATCAAAGCGCTTACACGCGTGTCTGAGCCGTAGTAGGTCAATGGGACAAGCGCGCCCTTAAATGGCATATTCTCAGCCACAGTGTAGCCACAATCGGCAAAATATCGCATTGTTTGCTTAGCTAGCATCTGCGGCGTATGGACATCATCGGTACCAATGCAAATCTGAGGGCGTTGCGCCTCTGGATATTCCTCATAAGGTAATGGTTGCGACAAGTAGCTATGACAATCGATCACCAGGCAACGTCCAAAGTGGCTCAGCGCAGTTTTAACGCATTGAGTTAGTCGCAGGTGATGAGGCTCGTACCATTTTTTCAGTAAGTCCTGTCTTTCGTGGTTGGTCAATTGTCGACGCAACTTGCCACCTTGGCTGGTTTTGTTGTAGACAACACCCATGCCTTTTGTGGACATAGATTCCTTTGCATCATCTGCAAAGCGCTCCATATCGACAACCAGCCGACTTAACGGTGAGCACACCACCTGGTGGGCAGGAACGTTTTTCGTAAACAGCTGTAAGGTGTGATGATCTGTCATCAAGAGTATTTCTTCTTGGAGCGCCTCGTCTGTCAACAAAAATTGGGATCTGCATTCTTCTGGTATCAAAGTGGCATTATGTGGTACATGAAAAACTATCCATGGTGCAATGTTCGGAATCTGAGTTGAAGCGGCCATTGCACTCACTGTAATAGTACCAGTTTCGGTGTCGCGTCGGACCCGATCCAGACGATCGCATTTTGCTCCCACCTCTGACCACATTCGATAGCATCCGCCAGGTTCATGCCTAATGATAGAAGGCTTTCTTCTCCACTCATATCGCCATTTTTGTGAATGCCAAAAGCAGAAAGCGTCTTGAAGTCAGCGAGATTGAGATTTTTTGCGAGTTGAGATTGACGCTGACTATTAGTTAAATCATCGGTCTGGTGACTGAAGGGATTCCATGCAGTCAGAAATGCACTACAAGATGCACCATACTGCTGGTGTAAGCGCTTTAAATAACCGTTTTCCATGCCAATACGCAGGACTATCGTTTGATTGTCAGGCAGGTACACGCGGTACTCAGTGTCCAAGTATGCAAGGAGCAGATCCTCATTAAGTTTTGAGGCGATTGGAGTATGATCTAGTATATGAGAGGCGCTGATACTCATGAGTGACCACCTGTCCTGTTCATGTGCATTATTGGAGATACCTGCCCGAGATCGGGCGGGGCGACGCTTCCATCAGTCAGTTTTACAGTGCCGGTGACTGCCTTGTTGATATGATATCCGACATCGGGCGCTCCCGCGATTCTGTATTTTTCTTGTCAGACCCGGTCTATGTCAAATTCTTGCTCACGATGCCCGGGATCCAGTTGAGCCACATCCGCCAGTTTTGCACCCGGCTCTGGTATGTCGTGGATCATGCGCCATAGCATTTTGAGCGCGTCCAGTTGTTCATCGTGCATATCGTCATGTTGATAGTGTTTTGCCTGGACGCCTCCGAGTCCATGCGATAACAGACGGGCCAATACGTCACTGGAGACGCGATACGGCTTTTTCATTAGTCGGGTTTCAATGGTTGCCCTGATAGTGCCCGCCGTGAAGGGTGTGCCCTCTAATTCATCATCCCTTTCCATATCGGCGCAAACGTCACGCACAATGTCGTTGAGGTAGTCTGCTCCGATGCCGGTCTGCCCGCCATTGCAGGAAAATACAAAATCACCACCACCGGTTATGCCGTCAATCAGAGTTAGTGCCTCTGGTAGCAGAGGGGTAGTGTGGCGCCTGGGTTGATCCCTACGGCCTTTGCTGTCCCACATCGTCAGCGTCATGGCGTCACGATCAATTTCTGCTTGAGTCACTCTGGCAAGCTGCTGTTGACGCTGGCCACCGGTAATAACGTGAAGCATGGCAAGGGATCTGCGCGGCTCTGATAGTTCCTGTATGCGACTCCAGTAGCTTCGCAACTCTGACAGGGTAAGTGCCCGGTCTTTTGCTTGAGTCGCGCCTTTAACCTTGCGGATCTCCCTGGAGGGGTTATTAGTCAGCTTCATGCGCCGGAGTGCGGGAATTGCATTAACATCAGATCGGGCGTTGATCGCCTCACTGAAAGCTGTGCGGATATATGAGCGGACCTTGTCGGCTTCTCTGGCCTTACCTGCCTTTTTGATCGTGGCCACGATGTCCATACAATCATCAAGGGTAATTTTGTTGGCGGCTTTCTTCCATAACTTGGGGTGCGCCTGGTTGACGTGCTTTTCAAGCGCATTGCGGACAGCCTTTGCAGAGTATTTGCCTGCTTCCTCCAGCATATCCGCATACGCCTCCAGCATGTCGCCAAAGGTGGCGGGGGAGTCCTTTTCATCTTTGGGAAATGGGTTAATGCCGAGCGCCAGATTACTCTGGATGATCTTGGCCTTTTTTCTGGCTGCCTCTGGCTTGATTTTACCATTCTGCCCGATAGTCCATTTTTTTACTTTGCCCTTTTCGCGGCCTTGATAGAAAAAGGTCTGACTACCGCCGGGGGAGACACGGACACCAAAACCGATTATGTCAGTATCCCAAGTTATGTATTGTTTGCCGGGCACCGGTTTAAGCTTCGCCAAATTGGTGTTGGATAGCTTGATCTTGTCGCTCATGGCCTAGTCCCTCGTGTGCTACATAATGAAAATATGTAGCATATATGTAGCAGCTCAATTCAAAATTGCTCAAAACCGTAGGGACTATAATACCTCAATAACTATGATATAACAGGGTTTTTAGTGCTACATAAAATACATTCAAAGTAGGTTAAAGGGACTTAAAATCCCTCGGGGGAAACTCCGTACCGGTTCGATTCCGGTCCCGGGCACCAATAAAATCAGTATCTTGCTGATCTTTTCTTGTTTGTCGAAAATGCCTGTATTTTCTATGGAGACACTGTATAGGCTGTCAGAGTTCTATCACGTACATATACATGAGTCTTTAAGGCGCAATGACGTTCCATATTTATTGACTAATCCGCGTTGCAAGGATAAATTTCTATGGCGCGAGTGATTCACTCGTTGGATGCAACCAAGATAAAAACTTTAATGATGGAAAGCCAGCTCATTGGCGCTTTCAATAGAAGGCTCAAGCGGAGGAGGAATTTCCACACTCGCCCCCGATTGGGGTCGTGATTGTGCTCAGTTGGATTAGGGGGGCAGGATCATTGAAGTTCTGGTGAATTCCACCCTCTAATTCTGGCCCCTTGATTATGGGGAACTGGGCATGATATCAACGTAAACCTACATGGATGTTGATAATCATGAATCCGCTTCAACCTCAAAACCTCGCTTCAGGCGCCATCGCTTCTATTGCAAATCTTTCCAACACTTTGGGTATTACCGAGTCTGAGCTCAAGGCTGTTACAAAAATACCGTTGAGCGCCAGATATAAGAAGATCACCATTAAGAAAAGTAATGGGGATGACAGAACTGTATTCGATCCCTGCCTGCAGTTAAGAAAAATCCAGCGTAGAATCAATACTAGAATCTTTAAAAAGATAGTCAAATGGCCAAGCTATTTGTATGGATCTATTCCGAACGACAAAGTCCCCGACGACGATCACACGGACGACGAGTTTCATAGAGACTATGTGTCATGTGCAAAAAAGCATTGCAGATCAAAGAGTATTTTGAAGCTGGATATAACAGACTTCTTTGAGAACATTCATCGAGAACTCGTTTCACAGCTATTTAAAGACTTTTTCCATTTTGATAGCGAAGTAGTCAGCTTTCTCACTGAAGTATGTTGTTATGATCAGAGAGTAGTCCAAGGGGCGCTCACTTCGAGCTACATCGCAACACTTTGTTTTTGGGACGTGGAACACAAGATTGTTCAGAAATTACAGAGACGGGATTTAGTATATACGAGATTAGTCGACGACATTACCATTTCTTCGAAGTTCAAAGGATATGACTTCTCTAATGCAGAATCTCATGTAAAAAATATGCTTCTGGAAAAAGACTTTCCACTAAATACTGAAAAAAGGAAAGTAATGAGAGTTGGGTCAGGCCCATTTCAAGTACATGGGTTGATAGTTGACTTTAGCACCCCGAGGCTTCCGCCTACCGAAATATCGAAAATAAAAGCGTCAGTTTACAATCTAGTAAAATCAGCGTCCGTCAATAATTACCGTACTACCCTAACTTTTCGAGACCAGTACTTTAGGTGCCTGGGTAGAGTCAATAGGCTGGCGAGGGTAAATCATAACAAGCACGCGCCACTACTAATGAAATTGAAATGCATAAAGCCGATGCCTGGCAATGTTGATGTGGAAAAAGTGAAGAACTCCATCGACTTGCTCAGGCGCGCTAAGGATAATTCGACAGCTCTTTATAGGCGCTTATATTACATTTCAAGATATCGAATCGCACTAATAGCGCGAAGCTTTAGACATGAAGCAGATGCCTTGCTTTTCGACTTCAATAAACTCAAAAAGCCATTAAAGACGATAGACTGATATTACTGAGGAAACATGGCGACCAATTTTGGAGCAAGTACTAATATTTTGAGTAAAATTAGCGTTGCAAAGAGAATAGTTCAAAACAAATGGGGTAGCAGCGTCAAAGCCGTCAGCAGCATGCCATGGATGAAGATCTATCTTGCTTTTATATTCTTAGCAATTTTTTTACTGGTTATTTCGTTTTCTTTTTCGTTTGTAGCAGACTACGTTGGTAATAGAGATGCTTTGGGGGGAATATGTTTTTCATCCGAATGTCTGGTTCATTTTTACAGTATATTCAGAGTACCAATAGATTTAGTAATTGAAGGCTTCACCTTAATTGCATTTGTAGCTGCTATATTCGGCAGTATTATCGCTCTTGGAAATTATCATGTAAGTGTGAAGTCGTCAGCTTTAGCGGGTCATATTAGTCATTTAAAGTTATTCCAGGATTACGTAGAAGGCGAGTCCATAAAAGCGGGGATAGATCATCGAAATTGTGTTGATATTTATTTATGGTATCGAAATATGTTTCCAGACTCGAGTCAGGGAGATGTAAAAATATCTGATTACTACAAAAATCTAGTTAAGCGGTTAATTCACGAAGTAGAAAGATCAGATTCTTCATTGCGAGCGCCAAATGTTGTTGAGAAATATACTTTCACCAACGGGGATCACCAAAGAAGGCTTATCGAAGCATTGGCTAGTATTGGTGTTTCGATATCACGAAAAGAGCCCAAGATATTTAGTGAACTAGAAACCTCTGCCTTTCGGTTAATAGACTCCGTAAATTTAACATTCAGCAAATCGATTGATGAGGTTTTAGATATGCAGTTGCTAGAAATCAGACGCTCATATTTGTAATTCTGAAATTTTATTAGATTAGTCAAATAAATCTTAGGTTTTTTTAAGAACTTCTGGTAAATATATTTTGCGATTCAATGTGAGGGATTCTAGTAATATATTTTTGATCGATAGAATATCATGATCTCGCTTCACATCATGAATATGTCAAAAGAGAAATTCAAGATGTTTATTGCGGAATTCCTGATCCTCGGAATTTCACTGCGTGCTAATGGCTGGCGTACTATTTGCTGTTAAGCTTTGGCAGCGAGATTAAAAGGCCAGCTCATTGAAAAAATATGGTAGAAAAGTGTTGCTGTTGGGCTTGCTCAATTTTTTTAATATTTCAGTGCATTCGACAGTCTATGGTTTAGCCAAAGGCGACGTCTGCTGAGAGCAATACCGGTGTATGAGATGTCTAGGTCGACTCTATGAATGCCCTTGAGAAAATACGAAATTTAAAAGGTAAATGGCTATTTATCGTCCCAATTAGTGGCCTCCGGTTTCTAAAGGGAGTGACGCAAGAGATAAAGGTGAAGGATGTAATTTTTGTTAGTCGAAAGCGTCTGGTTTTCGTGCGCAAGCGGCTTGGGTTTACAGACCCAATTAGCGTGCTAAGAGATAAGTTTTCCCATGATGACTTTTTCGATGCGGCGGATAACTTTGCCATCTACGTAACTGGTGGGAGTGGCAAGGTAGCGGAAAAAAACTTCCTAAATGCGGTTAGGAGCGAGATTAAAATTCTATCGCTTTCGCAGCTTGGATGGGGCCGGAGGCAAAACAACGCGTCCCTATGTGTATCCAATGAGCTGCGCCCTGGACACCGAGATCATCTGATGCTGAATTTGACCCGAGGTGATTCTATTTTGAGTCGTCAAGTCGTCGGGAAGTATGGGACTTTGGATATATCGAAGCAATGGAAGGAACACCACAAGAAACACTCTTTCTTTAATGGATTGCTAGAAATTTATAATGGAAAATACGCTTTATCTCAAAAGTGGCGTGACGACATTATAAACGCCTCGCTGTTGGGAGGGGAAAGTCAATCGAGTACCGATTTGCCGCACGCGTTTTTGTGGAACATGATAGCAATAGAAACACTTCTAACGCATCAAGGCGATAGTTATCTGGATGGTTTGCCAAATAGGGTTAGGGCGTTCATCGGCTGGACTGCAGACTGGAGTAGCGCTGAGTACGAATCAAAGTTGGTACGTGTGTATAAACGAAGATGCGAATTCGTGCACGCAGGGAGATCAGATTCGGTTTCTATGGAAGACCTGTTGTTTACAGATACAGTTTTGTTAAATGTCCTGTTTAATATTGTTCGACACATTCGTATGTTCTCCTGCAAAGAAGATCTAATTGCGTTTTCAAATAAGGTTGAAGCAGAGAGAATACTTGGCTTGAAGCCTAGGTTGCGGCCAAAGACTGTAGTGTTCATAAACCCGATATACAATCTCAAGGATTTTGAGAACCTATAATAATGTAATATATGAGCTAGCATAGAGGGGCATTTTATCCATCTGGCCATTTTCTCGCTCCACTTCACAGATGACCTCATCCCCAAATTTAGAACCACGCTCCTAATGAAATTTCCAGCCAACCTTGCTGTTTGGAGATCCAACCCTTACCCCCAAACCACTCAATAAGGCGCGGACATGCTCATATGATGCTGCATGCCCATGGCTTTCCGGGAGCGGTTGCGCTCAGAGCCTTGCAGTTCGCCGATGGCCGGCCCACCCTGGTTGGAGATGCCGCCGCGCAGGGCTGACAGCAGGTAGCTCATGTGGTCCGTGGCGACGTCGTCGTCGGTCAACTGCGCCACTTTGGCTAGAATCGCCTGCTCGCGCATCATGGCAACCAGTCCAGGTCGGTCCGACGTCACCCCTGATAAACGAAGCAACTTAAACTGTGGATCTCTGGCTATGGCTTACCCAACGAGCCATCCAACATATCGAAAATCCGACCTTCAATCCCTCAATCATTGCGAATCGAACTATATGACCCAGAAGTTAAAAAGCACTCGGTAATATCAAAGAAGCCAACGACGGGCGCCCCGTTACCTTTCACCTCAAATCTGGCGCAAAGACACATGAAGTACGCACGGACGAGTCTTTGACCTGCATCCAGTGGTGATAAAACCTGTTCTTTAGCATACGTTGTTGTCAAAAAAAGTGAACGTACGTTCGAAAAATTATAAGTAAAAGCGCTGAACGTGACGGATATCGCAAATTCTATAAAGCCACCTAAATCTAGTAGACGGAGTTAGTTCTCATTGCTATTTTAAGCCTGTGTCATCTACCTAATATAAATAAAAATGAGGTACACAATGAGAGAGTTTCACCCAAGCAAGCCATGCCCGTCGTTTACCGTTAAACTCCTGAGTTCCGCTATAGCCCTGACCCTTCTTGGTGGCGCCGGACAGTCTCTGGCACAAACACCGGAAATGGAAGAGATCGTAGTAACCGGGTCTTTCATCCGGCGTTCCGAAGGCATCGTTGCCGCATCGCCAGTCACTCAATTTAGTGCTGAAGATCTTGAAGCACAAGGAACGGTCAGCATGGCGCAAGTCGTGCAAAATCTCACCTTTAATAATGGCACAGCCATCACCAACTCCATTCAGGGGGTCACCAGCACGATTTCAAACTTCAATTTGCGCGGCCTGGGGCCAAGAGCCACGCTGACGCTGATCGATGGAAAGCGTGTTGCTGCAGACACCACCCAAGCGTTGCTTCCGGCTTCGGCGCTGCAGCGCATGGAAATTGTGACTGATGGCGCGGCAGCCCTGTACGGCACGGACGCAGTGGCCGGCGTGGTAAACCTGATACCTTATCAATCCTACGACGGTCTTGAGGTGGAGATCTTCAATGAGGGTGATAGCCGCGGCGATTTTGGACGGACAGAGAGTTCGTTCCTGGGCGGCAGAAGCTTCGGCAGTGTTGATTTGGTGATGGCCGGCTCCTATATCGACTCCTCGACACTGGCATGGAACGAGCGACCGGACTATGTACGCTCTGGCCTGACCCACAACGGCGGCGGCAACCCTGGTAATTATCTGGTTCCTCAACGCGATGCAAATGGCAATTTAACTGGAAAGTCTGCCAGCCGACCCGATCCGAATTGCGGCCGTGAAACGGAAGCCGATCAAGTCTCTGCCGGGAATAATCCCTGGGGCAATTTATTGGGTGGTCGCTGCTTCATGAGTTTCGGCGACACGCGAGACTTCCAACCGGCAACCCAAACCTCGTCCCTGTACGGCAATCTTAACTGGGAAATTAGCGACGATGTTACGTTCCACTCGCAGATTATCTGGAATCGTCAGCTCTATCAGAATCGCAATAATCCCAGCAACCCGGGCGCCAGATCCGAAGCCCTGGCGCTGGTCAGAGGCGAACTCCCCGGCAATACCTTCAGAGCGAAAACTTCGGCTGGCCAGGAATTGTTTGCAGAACCCAGGCGTGATGCCGCTGGTGCACTCGTCCTGGACGGCTATGGTCGACCGGTGCCCATGCGTAACTCGGCGGGCCAGGTCGTATTTGCAAACAATCGCTTCTCGTCGATCGACAGCGATCCTCTCGGCGGTGTTGCGTTCTTTGAGGACGTGAATATCAACGGCGCACAATGGGTGCCATTTAACAGGTCCGTGACCAATACGGTTCCCACGGATATGCAGCAGTATGACAACTACCAGCTCAACCATAACGACAAGCGCACCGCGAGATTCTCGACCGGACTGGATTTTGCGATACCGATGCTGGAGGGTTGGGAGGGCAGCGCAGACTATACTTACGGCCTGTTCAATGATGTCAGCAATAACTCCCAGCAATTCAGTCTGGGTGCCGTGAACCAGGGCTTGAACTGCGATGTCATCAACGATGTCGATAGCTGCTACAACCCATTCGCGGCAGTGGATACACGGTTCAGAACGCCGCAGCATGTGGCCGATGCGATCTTCACACAGGATCAGATCGACAATAAAACCCAGCTACAGACCTACGACCTGATCGCCAACGGCGCCGTGCCGCTTGGTGATTTTGAACTGCCTGGCGGTCAGATATCCATGGCGATCGGCTATCAGCGCCGGGAAGAAAAGCAGACCGACGGGCCTACTGCAACCTCGATTCGCGACGATCAGCTCATCGGCTCTCAGGTACTGCCGCGCAGCCAGAGTCGTTCCAGCGATTCCTGGTTCGCAGAGTTTGCAATTCCGCTATTGGACAATCTGGAACTGAGTGCTGCGGTACGTGACGAGAGCTTCAGTACCGGCCAGAGCGCCGTTGTCGACAAGTTCGGTTTTGTCTACGTTCCTACCAGCTGGTTGAGTGTTCGTGCAACGATGGGTGAGGCGTTTATTGTGCCCACCTTATCGCAACTTGATTCGCCAGAAGTATGTGGTCTCAGTAATGTGGCAGATCCATTCTCCACATTCCAGGGTTTTATCACCTCTTGCCGCAGTGGTAATCCCAATCTGGCATCTGAGACCTCCGACAGCATCTCTGCCGGCATTGATCTGAATTTATTGGAGAATCTGACCTGGTCTATCACATGGAGTGAAACGGACTTTAAAGATCGTATCGTGAGCACCACAACTGAGGATATCCTACGCTCGGACTATCGGAACTTTCAGATAGCCACAGGCTTTAGTCCCTCCACCGCAACGCCACATCCGAGCGCTGCACAAATTCAGGCGTGGATAAACGATCCGCGTTCAGATAAACGCATCGTACGTAATGCAGCGGACGTCACAACGCCTGATCGCATCCTGCAAAGTGACTCCAATGCGTCAACGATGCTGGTGCGCGCCTGGGACACTCAACTCGACTACGAGTTTTCGCTCGACGATGTCGGCTTGAACGGATGGGGTGCTGTCAATATGCAGTTGCAAGCGACCTATATGGACACCTACGAGTTCCAGCTCGCAGAAGATGGCCCTGTCCGAGAAGCGGTTGGCAAGCAGAACAATCCTTTCGGCGCGGTTCCCACCATCCCGCAGATTCGTGCCAACCTGCGAATCAACTGGATGCAGGGTAATCACACGGTAAGTGCGACGACGCGCTACATTGATGAGGTCACGTTCGACGCCAGTGAGTTCAGCTTTCAGCAGTTCTTTCCGGGGGCAGAATGGGGTGGCCCAACCGACACACTGCGCGCGTGGACACAGCTGGACATGTTCTATTCCTATCGGGGCTACGAGGCGCTTGGCGGTGAGTTTGCCTTCTCAGTCGGGGCTCGTAATCTTACCGACAGAATGCCACAGAAGACCGGCATGATTGCTGGCGTCGCTGCGGAAACCCAGGATGTATTGGGCCGCGTAGTCTATGGCAGAGTAAACTTCCGCTTCCTGTAAGCTCTGGCGGATCAGAAAGAATCGGTGGACAGGAGCACCCTAATACCAATGGCGGCGTTAAGGTGCTCCTGCCCCCTGGTGCTCACGGGTTAACGTTCACCGTGACGTACTGATCATGATACAGACCGCCATCATCGGCACGGCCCCACAATATGTACTGACCGGGCTCCTCAAACGTCACTGTCACTTCATAGATGCCGTCTTCGGGAATCGGTGGCGGTGTCCAGTACGCACCCCAGGGCGAATTGGCACTGGCGCGCGTGTCTTCCCAGGGTTTGACCTGCTGGGGAGAGAATTCGACCTTGCCTTCGCCCCGGTACACATTCCAGGACATAAACAGGCCGTTGGTCTTGCCCACGGTGACACGTGAGGGCGCGTCCAGGAAACGACGCATCTCCGAAGTGGCGGTGCGATTTTCCAGGCGTTCGGGACGACTCGCGCTCCCCGGTGTGGGCAGACCATCGTCGTCCACCCGCGCCTGCAATACCAGCGGCTCGCCGACTCGCACATTGCGGATGGTGTCACCAATGACAGTCACCTGTGGTGGTGTATTGGCACGTGACTCGGGGGTACTGGTACCGGCGCCCAGTGACCCGGTTTCTGACGCGATGACCACGTTGTCTATCACATAGTCCCTTGCCAGTGTGGCATAGGCGGTACGGGTGACGCCGTTGGCCGTCACTGTCCAGGTCAGTTCCTTGTCGCCCCAGTCCGCCGGCACCTGCACCTTGAAGGTGAAACGGTTGCGGCGTGGCAGGAAGTGCGTGGGCTGACCGCGGTCGGCTTCGCCCGGCGAGAAGAAGTTGTTCTCGCCTACCGGCACATCCAGTTCTTCTTCCCAGTTTTCGTTGTGATAACCGAACAGGAAGCTATAGGTGCCATCGTCATTCTGTTCCCAGCCTTCGTAGGCCACTTCAATGTGCTGACCCTTGCGATAGGTCTGGGCGGGGGCCGCCGCAGACCACAGCATCGCCACACTCAAAACAGTTGCCAGAGCAACTGAGCAGGTTGTTCCAATACGTACGAGCATTACTGTACCTCCGCCCGGCTGATACGCTGCAGAATGGGTGTGATATTTTTGTGGAAGGTCACTTCATCAGTCGCGGACTGCGCTGATACACGCAGGGGCAGCGAGAAGCCGGCAGCGGCAACGAGCTTGAGAGCCCAGCCCATAACGGGCGCACTTCGATGGGGGAGTTGCAGTATCCGCACAGGACACCTCCTTTATTGTTGTTAGTGTTTGCTGGATTAACGTGGCCAGCTATATAGATATCATATTAAATCAATGCAGCAAACTCCCATGAGGGCTTTGCCGGGCGGTTGCCGTCATAAATCGCAACCTTGCCTCGGGGGCCTTCCAGCCATCTTCCTGACTGGTATTAAGCGACAATTAACTTGGCCGGTCTAGCGACAATTATCTTGGCCGGTTGATCTGATATGGTTCGACACAGCAATGGAGGAATCGCTGTGTCGGGTAAACATGTTACAGATCAACAAG